>Ga0207711_10000421_pt1 | contig 44671 bp, 30 predicted proteins | sample KBSS34metaG_FD_184401 | JGI IMG/M metagenome (GOLD analysis project Ga0207711, IMG submission 184401) | Switchgrass rhizosphere microbial communities from Kellogg Biological Station, Michigan, USA - KBS S3-4 metaG (SPAdes) (version 2) | ecosystem: Host-associated > Plants > Roots > Rhizosphere... | reverse complement strand
CCGATGTCCTGCTGGATGAGCGCCGCGAGCGCGGGTTCGGCCAGGTTGCGGTCGCGGTAGATGCCCGCATTGATCAGAAGGTCAACGGCGTGGGGATCTCGCCCAGCGCGGTCCAGACAGGTCTTGGCGGCCGCGACGGCGAGGTGCAGGCCGCTGCGCCGGTGGCGCCATCCGCCATGGGTAACGTGGAGGCGATCAATGACGGTGCCCATACCGGTTCACCAACTCCTCGTCGACGGTGAGAAGGACGACGCCGATCTCGAGACCCGACGCCAAGGCAACGAGCGCGATCGTCTCGCCAGCGCAGATTCGACCGGCCTCTAGCTCTTCGACGAGTGCCACGGTGTGCGTCGTCGAGGCGGTGTTACCGAAGCGATCCACCGTGACGACGGGGTCGTGCCGTGGACTCTCGCCGAAGGACGCCGTGACGGCAGCCATTCCCTTGCGGATCGCGCGGGCAGACGTCTGGTGAGTGATCACGTGATCGACGTCGCGCATCGATATGCCTGCGGCCTCGAGGATCTCGTGCAGTAGGTAAGGAGTGTCGGCGATCGCGGCCCGTTGGATGCCGCGCGAGTCGGTGAACATCCGAGCGCCCGGATCGTCGCCCTTCGGATAGGCGAGGCAGAGCCGGCTGTGGTCGGCGACCGTGGTGAAGCCTGCGAGGTTGATGCCCGGGGAACCGGACGGCGCCCGTTCGAGCAGTAGCGCCGCACCGGCATCGCCCAGTGTCAGGCAGGCGAGCTCCTTGCTCATGATGGTTCGGATGTGCCGCGCGGCGTTCTTGCCGAGTTGCGTGATGTACTCGCCGCTGACCACCAAGCCGCGCTCGACCGTGGCCTGCCGGATCCAGTCGTTGAGAACCATTACGCCCGTGAGCATTCCGGCGCATGCGTTCGACAGGTCGAAGGTCATGGCCTGGTCGGCCCCGATCGCGTGGGCCACTGCTGCGCTCATTGTCGGCTCGACCCACTGGGTCAGGCCGTCACGGAACTTCGTGATGCTGCAGTTGATCACCACATCCAGTGTTGCGGCATCCTGTTGCGCCCGCCCCAGGCAATCCAGTGCGGCCGCAATCGCCAGACTGTAGGAGTCCTCGTCGCCGTTGGAGACGCGACGTTCGCGGATGCCGGTCAGTCTCTGTAGGTCGATGTGCGTCTCGTGGCGAGTCCCTGCCATCAATTCGTCGGTGCTCAGGCGGGTCGTCGGCAGGTGGCGTCCCGCGCCTGCCAATCGGGCGCAATGGCGCGCAGGAGGTCCGTCACCCTCCATCACCAGCCAGTGCTTGCGCATCCGTACCCTCCATTCTCATTTCGAGGGTGGGCCGCCATCGCCGGTGCCAACAGAGCATTTCGGCCCTTTAACCGAGAAATAGTCGATGGTTGCGCGCGGAACAGGGACCTTCGGACCTCGCGTAGGGTCCAACGGCTCCATCGCATACGCGGTCTCGATGGATAGCTTTGGGCTTGGCCCCGATGGCCGAGGCCACTGCTCTTGCAACGAGGAATGCGAAATGCCCTACAGTGCAGATCTTTCGGAACGTGGGCCGGCAGCCGGCGGCGCCGAGGCGGGTCGCTACCGCGAACTCTTCCAGGCGAGCATCGCCGACCGCGAGGCCTTCTGGGCCGACGCCGCAAGAGACGTGTCATGGATTCGCGAACCCCGCCGGATCCTCGACGACAGCAATCCACCGTACTACCGGTGGTTCCCCGACGCCGAGCTCAACACCTGCGCGAACGCACTGGACCGGCACGTCTACCGAGGACGTGGAGATCAGCCCGCGTTGATCTACGACTCCCCGGTGACCGGTTCGCAGCGCACCTACACCTACCTCGAACTACTGGACGAGACGGCGCGTTTCGCCGGGGTGTTGCGCCGACTCGGCGTCGGCAAGGGCGACCGCGTCGTCGTCTACATGCCCATGATCCCGGAGGCCGTCATCGCCATGCTGGCGTGCGCGCGGATCGGTGCGGTGCACTCCGTCGTGTTCGGAGGTTTCGCGCCCCACGAACTGGCCACCCGCATCGACGACGCCGAGCCCGTAGTCGTCGTGTCGGCGTCGTGTGGGATCGAACCCTCGCGCACTGTGGAGTACAAGCCAATGCTCGACGCGGCACTCGACGCTGCGGTGCACCCGCCCCGCAACTGTGTCATCGTGCAACGAGATCAACTGCGCTGCAACATGACCGAGCCGCGAGACCTCGACTGGGACGACGTGATGGCTACCGCGTCGCCCGTCGCACCCGTGCCGGTCGCCGCAACCGATCCGCTGTACGTGCTCTACACGTCCGGCACGACCGGCAAGCCGAAGGGCATCGTCCGCGACAACGGTGGCCACGCCGTGGCCCTACTGTGGAGCATGCGCCACATCTACGACGTCCACCCAGGCGAGGTGTTCTGGGCCGCCTCCGACGTGGGTTGGGTCGTCGGCCATTCCTACATCGTCTACGGCCCGTTGCTTCTCGGCGCGACGACGGTTCTGTACGAGGGCAAGCCCGTCGGTACACCCGATCCCGGCGCGTTCTGGCGCGTGGCAGCCGAGCACGAGGTGAAGGTCCTCTTCACGGCGCCGACAGCGATCCGCGCGATCCGCAAGGAAGACCCGAACGGTTGGCACATCGATCGGCACGACCTGTCGGCGCTGCGGTACCTGTTCTTGGCGGGTGAGCGTCTCGATCCCGATACCTACCGTTGGGCGCTGGAGAAGCTGAACATCCCGATCGTCGATCACTGGTGGCAGACCGAGACGGGTTGGGCGATCGCCGCCAACCCGATGGGCGTGGAGGCGCTGCCGTTCAAGGCCGGTTCGCCGACGGTGCCCATGCCCGGTTACGACGTGCAAGTCCTGCACCCCGACGGTGATCCATGCGAACCTGGCGAGGAGGGCGTGGTCTGCCTGGGGCTGCCGCTGCCGCCAGGAACCTTGTCGACGTTGTGGAACGACGATGCCCGGTATCAGGCGTCCTACCTGTGCGAGCACCCCGGTTACTACCTCACCGGCGACGGGGGTTACCTCGACGAGGACGGCTACCTATTCGTGATGGGCCGCATCGACGACGTGATCAACGTTGCCGGACATCGGCTTTCGACAGGTGCGATCGAAGCAGTGCTTTCTATGCATCCCGCGGTGGCCGAATGCGCCGTGATCGGCGTCGCCGACGAGATCAAGGGCCAGGTCCCGCGTGGCCTCGTGGTGCTGAAGGTAGGCGCATCGGCGGACGGTCTCGCCGAAGAACTGGTGAAATCCGTCCGCGACGAGATCGGCGCGGTAGCTTGCTTCAAGCTTGTCGACGTCGTCACTGCGCTGCCCAAGACGCGTTCTGGCAAGATCCTGCGCAAGACGATGCGCGGCATCGCCCACGGCAAGGACGAACCCATGCCCTCGACGATCGAGGATCCTGCCGTGTTGCACGCATTGCGACCGATCCTGCAGTCCAGCACGCCACGGTGACCCGCGGGGTAGGCTGGGACATCGAAGGATTGGCGATGTCGAGAGGCACGGGCAACAGTCGGTCGGCACGGCATGGTGCCCGATGAACGCCGTCGTCGACGGCATACTCCAGCGCCATCGCTACGACGGAACCCGGCTGATCGACATCCTGTGGGACGTTCAGCGTGCGTTCGGCCACATCCCCGACGAGCACCTGCCACGCCTCGCGGCCGCGCTGAATCGGACTCCGCGCGACATTCTCGAGACCGCCTCCTTCTATCACTTCTTCCACGGCGAGCCGTCTGGACGGCACCGGATCTACCTGAGCAACACGGTGATTGCCAAGATGCGCGGCTACCAAGCGGTGTACGACGCACTGGAGCGGGAGACCGGCGTCCGCTTCGGAGAGACCGACGGCACCGGGATGTTCGGCCTGTTCGAAACGCCGTGCATCGGACTCAGTGATCAAGAACCGGCAATGATGATCGACCGCGTGGTGTTCACGCGCCTGACGCCCGAGTCCGTCGCCGGCGTCATCGCACGGTTGAAGGCGGGGAGCACCCCCGCTGACATCGCAAACCCTGCAGGCCTGCCCGACGACGGCCTCGACTACGTCGACGCCCTCGTGGAGTCCAACGTCCATACGCGGGGCCCGGTGTTCTTCCGCGGCCAACCGGATTACCAGGCATTGCTCAAGAACTGCCTCGCCAGTACGCCCGAGCAGATCATGGGAACGGTCACTGAATCCGGGCTGCGCGGCTACGGCGGTGCAGGGTTTCGAACCGGGCTGAAGTGGCAACTGTGCCGGGCGGCCCCTGGCGACGAGAAATACGTCATCTGCAACGCCGACGAAGGTGAGCCGGGCACGTTCAAGGATCGGGCGCTTCTGACCCGATCACCCCAAGACGTCTTCATGGGGATGGTGATTGCGGCCCATGCGATCGGCAGCAGACACGGAATCGTCTACCTCCGAGCCGAATACGTCTACCTCGAGCGCTATCTGGAGAACCAGCTTCAGCAACTCAGGGACGACGGGCTACTCGGCCGCGATATCGGGGGGCAACCCGGATTCGACTTCGACATCCGCATCCAGATGGGCGCAGGCGCCTATGTCTGTGGCGAAGAGTCGGCGCTGATCGAGTCCTGCGAGGGCAAGCGGGGCACGCCCCGGCTCAAGCCGCCCTTTCCCGTGCAGGAGGGCTACCTGGGCAAGCCGACGTCGGTCAACAACGTCGAAACCTTGGCTGCCGCAACCCGCGTCGTCGAAGAAGGTGCCGCGTGGTTTCGCCGCATGGGCACACCCGACTCGGCGGGTGCACGATTGTTGAGCGTCGCGGGAGACTGCGAGCGACCCGGTGTATACGAGGTCGAGTGGGGCATCACCCTCGACGCAGTGCTCGACATGGTCGGCGCACGCGATGCGCGCGCGGTCCAGATCAGTGGTCCGTCCGGAGAGTGTCTTTCGGTGGCGGCCGACGGCCCACGTCGGATCGCCTACGAGGACATCCCGTGCAACGGCGCCGTCACCATCTTCGACGGCACACGTGACCTATTGGACTCCGTCAAGGACTACACCCGGTTCTTCGCAGACGAGTCCTGCGGGATCTGCGTTCCTTGCAGGGCGGGCACCGCGGCGCTCCACGACAAGGTCGCACTCGTACTCGGCGGCAACGGGATTCAGCAGGATCTCGACGAGATCGTGCAATGGGGGGCGCTGGTGCGATCGACCAGTCGGTGCGGTCTCGGGGCCACCGCAGCCAATCCCATCCTGACGACGATGGAGAACTTTCCCGAGATCTATCGGAGCAGGCTGCGCACCAAGGACGGGCCACTGCGGCCCTCGTTCGACCCGGACTCCGCCTTCACCGGGTACGACGAGGCAGTGACCGCACAAGCGACGGAGGGGCCGGCATGACCATCCACATCGAGATCGATGGAGTGCCCGTATCGACCGAAGAGAACGGAATCCTGGTCGATGTCGCCGCCGACGCCGGTGTGTACATCCCGACGCTGTGCTACCTCAGGGGTAAGCCGTGCCTCGGTACGTGCCGAGTGTGCTCGGTGAAGGTGAACGGCAACGTGGTCGCGGCGTGCACCGTACGGGTCGCCGACGGGATGACGGTCGAGGTCGACGAACCCGAGACGACCGATCTCAGAAAGGCTTTGGTCGAGTTGCTGTTCGCCGAGGGTACCCACAATTGCCCCAGCTGTGAGAAGAGTGGTCGTTGCACGCTGCAGGCGGTCGGCTACGAGGTGGACATGCTGGTCTCGCGCTTCCCGTACCGGTTCCCGCCGCGAGAACGCGACCACGCTTCCGAGCGAATATGGCTGGAACGCGATCGCTGCATCTTCTGCCAACGGTGTGTCGAGTTCGTCCGCGACGAGGCGACCGGTCAGAAGATCTTCAGCATCAGCCGCCGCGGCGCGCAGTCGCGTATCGAGATCGATACCGAACGGGCCAACGCCATGCCGGAGGAGCAGATCCGCTACGCCGTCGACATCTGTCCCGTCGGCGCCATTCTCGAAAAGGGGGTTGGCTACGACGTCCCGATCGGCCGACGCAAGTACGAGGTCGAATCGGTCCGCGCACGCGCACTGGACGCCTCGGACGAGTCCGGCGCGCCATGACCGACGACATCGCGTCGCACGAAATGCCCTCGACGCCACCAGATCCGGCGCTCATCGCTGCACGCGAGGGCAAGATCAACGTGGCCATGATCGGGCTATGCGGCTGTTGGGGTTGCACGTTGTCCTTCCTCGACATGGACGAGCGGATCCTCTCGCTCTTGGCCAAGGTCACCATTCACCGGTCCTCGCTCACCGACGTCAAGAGAATCACCGAGCGCTGCGCGATCGGCTTCATCGAAGGGGGTGTCGCGAACGAGGACAACATCGACACGCTGCGACACTTTCGCGACAACTGTGACATCCTGATCTCCGTCGGAGCGTGCGCCGTCTGGGGCGGTGTTCCGGCCATGCGCAACGTCTTCGAGTTGTCGGACGTTCTCGCCGAGGCGTACCTCGACTCGCCCACCGCGGTGCCGGGCGCCAAGCCCGTCATCCCGTGCCATCCCGACATCCCTCGAATCACCACCAAGGTCCATCCCTGCCACGAGGTGGTCGAGATGGACTACTTCATTCCCGGTTGTCCACCGAATCCAGATGCCATCTTCACGGTGCTCGACGACCTGATCGAGGGTCGCCCGGTAGCGCTGCCCCGCTCGCTCAACCACTACGACTGATCTCGGAGACTTCGCGTGAGCAGAAAGCTGATCATCGATCCCGTCACCCGGATCGAGGGCCACGGCAAGGTCACCGTGCACCTCGACGACGACGACAACGTCGTCGACGCAAGGCTGCACGTCGTCGAATTCCGCGGCTTCGAGAAATTCGTCCAGGGCCACCCCTTCTGGGAGGCGCCCATGTTGATGCAGCGCATCTGCGGAATCTGCTTCGTCAGCCACCACCTCAGCGGCGCAAAGGCACTCGACGACATGATTGGCGTCGGCGCCAACTCGGGCATTGGGATAACGCGGCCTGCCGAGAAGATCCGCAGGCTCGGTCATTACGCGCAGATGCTCCAATCTCATGCAACGGCATACTTCTATCTCGTCGTCCCCGAGATGTTGTTCGGCATGGATGCCCCGCCCGAACAGCGCAATATCCTTGGCCTGATCGAGGCGGACCCCGCGCTGATGCGCCGGGTGATCATGCTGCGCAAGTGGGGCCAGGAAGTCATCAAGACGGTCTTCGGCAGGCGGATGCACGGAATCAACTCGGTGCCGGGAGGCGTCGACAAGAATCTGAGCCGCGCCGAATGCGACCGTCTCCTCAACGGCGAGGAGGGGCTGCCGTCGATCGACGAGATCCTCGACTACGCACAGGACGGCCTCCGGTTGTTCTACGACTTTCACGAGGAGAACCGAAGCGCGGTAGACGGTTTCGCGAACGTCCCCGCCCTCAACATGTCCCTGGTCGACGCCGACGGCAATGTGGACTACTACCACGGCACATTGCGAGTCATCGACGAGCAGAAGCGAATCGTCCGTGAAATCGACTATCACGATTACCTCGATCATTTCTCGGAAGCCGTCGAGGAGTGGAGCTACATGAAGTTCCCCTTCCTGAAGGAACTCGGCAGAGACAACGGCTCGGTCAGGGTTGGGCCGTTGGCGCGGATGAACGTCACGACGTCGCTGTCGACGCCGCGCGCTCAAGAGGCGCTTGAGCGGTTTCACGCCTACACCGGCGGCGCGGCGAACAACATGACGTTGCATACCAATTGGGCGCGAACCATCGAGGTGCTCCATGCCGCGGAGTTGATCGAGGAGTTGCTGCGCGATCCCGACCTCCAGAGTGAGGACCTCGTCGTCACCCCCGCGCCAGGCGCGTGGGTGGGGGAGGGCGTCGGCGTGGTCGAGGCACCGCGGGGCACCCTGCTCCATCACTTCCGTGCCGGAGACGAAGGCGACATCACCTTCGCCAACCTCATCGTGGCCACCACGCACAACAACGAGGTCATCAACCGCACGGTGCGCTCCGTGGCAGAGGACTACCTCGGCGGGCACGCCGAAATCACCGAAGGCATGATGAACGCCATCGAAGTCGGGATCCGCGCCTACGACCCGTGCCTGAGTTGCGCGACGCATGCTCTCGGGGAGATGCCGCTGATCGTGACCGTTCGGGACGCGGCGGGAAACGTCGTCAACGAACGCGTCCGGTCATGACGCTCGACGAGTTCGACGATGACTCCTGCCTGATCTATGGGATCGGCAACGTGGGTCGGCAGGACGACGGGCTGGGTTGGGCGTTCCTCGATTGGCTGGAGGACACGGGTCTCTGCCCGAACGCCGAGCTGCGCAGGGGTTATCAGCTACTGCTAGAGGACTCCGAATTGATCAGCACCAAGGAGCGCGTGCTGTTCGTCGATGCCACTCGGGACAGCGCGGTGGCGTCGTTCACGTTGGAGCGCGTTGAGCCCAAAATGGACTTCAGCTTCACGTCGCATGCGATATCGATACCGGCGATCATGGCGACCTGTGAAAAGTGCTTCGAGCGACTACCGGTTGTGCACGTGCTCGCGATCAGGGGGTTCGAGTTCGAACTAGAGATGGGGTTGACGCCGCAGGCGCGGCAGAACCTTGCTGCCACAACGGCGTACGTGTCGTCGCTGTCGTCGACACGGATTGCCTAGGGTCCTTCGGTCACCCTGCTACGCGACGGGATGCGTTGTCCTCCAGCAGGGTCGACGTGGTATCGGGGTGCCAGGAGTGTAGTGAGGGCATGAGGGCGGTCTTCTTGTAGTGGTGGTCCACCATTCGCGCAAGGATGCTGTCGAGCGCGACGACGGCGTCGTTGACGTGCGGCCCCTTGTTGAGCATGACGCACTCGGCTCGTTCACTCATGGCCGCATCACTTATCTCGGCGCGAGATGGATGCCCCGTCTGGGCCAGTTGCTCGAGCACTTGGGTCGCCCAGATGACCGGGAGATGCGCAGCCTCGCACAGCCACAGGATCTCCTCCTGCAATTCGGCCAGTCGTTCGTATCCACACTCGACGGCAAGATCACCCCTTGCGATCATCACCCCGACGCGCGGGCGCTGCATCAACACGAGCAAGAGTTGCGGGAGCGCCTCGAATGCTTGACGGGTTTCGATCTTGAGCACGATTCCCGTTGACTCATCCCCGAGGCGGTCCAATTCGTCGAGCAATCGCGAAACGTCAAATGGGCTTCGCACGAAGGACATCTCGACCAGGTCGGCGAGCTCGATGACCGTCGGCAGGTCCGAAACGTCCTTTTCGGTGAGCGCCGGGATCGGGAGTGTCGCATCCGGCACGTTCACGCCCTTGCCCGCCCGGAGCCTGGACCCCTCGTCTGCGGCGTGGTCGATCCGCAGTCCCAGCGCATCGGGACCGACGCTGACGATCTCGCCGCTGATCCGGCCGTCGTCGAGGAATACCCTTTGACCCAGGCGCGCGCATTCGAAGATCTCCGGCAAGGTACAGCCGATGGAGGGAGCGCGCCCGGCGCGCACCGGAGCGGGCGAACAATCCTTCGTCAGCTCGAGAACGTCGCCAACGTGCAACACGAGCCGCTGCTCGGTTTGGGGTAGTTCGCCGACGTGTGTCGGGTCGTCGACGCCCTCGACATTCAGAATGGTCCCGGTCGCAAGAAAGGTCGTCTTCTGGACGGTCATGACGAATCCGCCTTGATTACCGGGTGTTTGAGGACCGCTCTTCAGCTCCAACCGACGTTTCGAGCCACGAGTGTCGTGCAGTTCTAGGACGTCGCCGTTGGATCGGCGGCCAAGCCACTTGCCGGAAACCCTGATCGACGACATTCCCGCTTCTGGTGGGTCGACCGGGTGCTCCGATGCCGTAAGCCAAGCCCGCGCCGGGGTGGTCACCTGGCCGAGCGCGTTCCTGAGTGGTCGCAGTTTGATGCATCGCGGCCCAAGCTCCAGCGGTCCGGTTCGAATCTTGGGACCCGCGAGGTCCATCGCGACGAGGCAACTCCGCCCAGTGGCCGCCGCGGCCTCTCGTACGTTTCGTGCCATCGAGCGCCACGCCTCGGCACTGTCGTGAGCGCAATTGATACGCGCGACGTTCATGCCCCGTTCCACGAGCTGCCGAACCATTGCTGGATCGGCGGCGGCGGTGGACGGCAGGGTGACCATGATTCGTGTCACGCGGTCCTGCGGGTCGGGTCCGAGCAGTTTCTGCGTCGCGGTACGGAGCAGGTCGTCGCCTTGATCGCCGCCGGCGCCGGCCAACGACGGGTTCGGAAGACCTTCGCCGAGCATGGCGTTGATGGCCGACCTGACCGACACCAGCGTGGCCTCGACGTGCGGCTCGCTTCGCCCCAACGAGGAGAGTCCGTACGAGGAGAGCGCGCCCTGCAGGTCGCGTAGGTCGCGTTGGCGAAGTGACCAGTAGTGCACCATGTTTCGTGCACTTGCCCGATGGACGGGTGCGACGGCGGCGAGCCCCCGAGACCACGTGCGCTCGGCCCGGGACAATTGGTCGAGTAGTTCGTCCACGTCGTCGCGTAGCTGAATCAACGGGCGCCTGGCGCCGGCGGCATCGGCCTTCGAACCTTGCACCGTGCTCCTCTTCGAATGATGTCGGCCCATCGCTCGTCTCGGCGTGCGGCCCACATGCGACTGTAGGGAGCCTCTGCGCTGGACGTTAGAGTCGTTGTGCCCTAGGGGCAGTGAATGAGATTTCGCTCCGGTGAACAACACGTGAACTCGAGTGGCGAAAACTGCACTGACACAACCCGTTCAGCCATTGTTGGGCTCGCAGTGGTCTGACGGGTGCCTGCATGGACGGTAGCTGGGGGCCAGGGCCATCGTCCCGTGCATTTGCACTGTGCGAATGAGATGGTCTGCAGCGCAACGCCAAGCGAGACATGTGTCACGCTCGGCCAGCGGTGTTTGTGACCAATGGCCGTAGTGCGCTTCAGCGACGCGCATGCATTCTGGGCCGGTACACGACGGCCGCACGGGTCGAAGGCGCTAGAGGAAGGAAAGGCGATGCAGGACCATCCGCAGGTCTGCGAGACCGAGTTCGATGCGATATGTGGCCGTCGCGTGTGCCTCGTGTCGCACCGGGGTGCTACGGCGACCACAGACGGCGCCTGGTGGCCGTATTCCCGCGACCTGGTCTCCGAACTGCCCGAACTGCTGATGTCGTTGGGCGATCGCCTAGGGTCACTTATCGGCGTCGGCTACCGTCGCGACGACTGGACGGGTACCCCACCACAGACTGTGATCGACGGCCGCACCGTGGACTTGCTGGGTTTCGACGGCGCCGAGTCGCCCAGCGTCATTCTGATCGGAAACGACGGCCACCACGTCACGCTGTCGGTCATCGCCCCCGAGGCTGGAGAGAGGGATGCCCGCGAGGTCCTTGACGCCGTGCCTGTAGGGGACGTCGACGCTGCGGGCCGCACCCGTCGGGTAGCGGCCGCGCGTTTCACGGCGGACGTCGCTCAGCGATTGGCAACGCACGAAGGTCTCGGCGACGACGAGCGCACTGCGCAGATCGCGCGCTGGTGTGACGTGGCCGCCGCGCAGTTCGAAACGGCCCGGGTCCAAAGTTTCGTCCCGATTCTCGTCGAGCACATTGTCCACGAGCACATGATGCGGACGCGCGCTCTGAATCGCGGCTAGCCGAGCGGAGTCACCTTCCGGCACGAATGGCCTCGAATACGCCGGGGTCCAACAGAGTCGAGGTATCTCCGAGTTCCCGACCCTCGGCGATGTCACGCAGCAACCGCCGCATGATCTTGCCGCTGCGGGTCTTCGGCAACTCAGGAACCACGTGGATCTCCTTTGGCCGCGCGATCGGCGAGATCTCCCGCGCCACTTCGGCTCTCAGCTCGTCCACCATCTTGGCGCCGCCTTCGTGGGCATGTGCCTGCAGGATGACGAACGCGATGATCGCCTGGCCGGTGTGCTCGTCGGTGGCGCCGACCACTGCCGCCTCCGCCACGTGCGAATGGCCGACGAGTGCCGACTCCACCTCGGCAGTGGAGATCCGGTGCCCCGATACGTTCATCACGTCGTCGATGCGGCCCATCACCCAGACGTTGCCGTCCAGGTCGTAGCGGGCGCCGTCGCCTGCGAAGTACCAGCCCTGTTCGGCGAAGCGCGACCAGTAGGTCTCCTTGAACCGCTCGGGATCGCCCCAGATGCCGCGCAGCATCGACGGCCACGGCTGATCGATGACGAGATATCCCGATGCGTGCTCGCCGTATTCGGGACTCGGTTCAACGAGGTTGCCGTCATCGTCGACCACCTTGGCCGAGATGCCCGGCATCGGCTTGGTCGCCGACCCCGGCTTGCACGTCGTGACCCCCGGCAGAGGCGAGATCATGATGGCCCCGGTCTCGGTCTGCCACCACGTGTCGACGATCGGGGTCTTGTTGGCCCCGAACACGTCCCGGTACCAGCGCCACGCCTCGGGGTTGATCGGCTCGCCGACCGATCCCAACAGTCGCAAGCTCGACAGGTCATGTGCGTCCGGAATCTCGCGACCCCACTTCATGAACGTGCGGATCAACGTCGGAGCCGTGTAATAGGTTGTGACGCCGTACTTCTCGATCACCTCGAAGTGTCTGTGTTCGTTGGGCGACGCCGGGGTACCCTCGTACACCACCTGCGTCACCCCGTTCGACAGCGGTCCGTACACGATGTAGGTGTGCCCGGTGATCCACCCGATGTCGGCGGTGCACCAGTACACGTCGGTCTCCGGTTTGACGTCGAACACGTGATGGTGAGTGAAGGACGCCTGGGTCAGATAGCCACCCGAGGTGTGCACGATGCCCTTGGGCTTACCCGTCGTGCCGGAGGTGTACAGCAGGAACAGCGGGTGCTCCGAGTCGAAGGCCTCGGGAGTGTGTTCGGTCGCAGCGACGTCTACGGTGTCGTGCCACCAGAGATCACGGCCTTCCGTCCACGGCGTGGCGATTCCAGTGCGACGCACCACCAGCGTGTGCTCAACCGACGTCTGGTCCGAGATCGCTTCGTCTACGGCCTCTTTCAGCGATACCGCGGCACCCCGCCGGTACTGACCATCGGTGGTGATCACCAGTTTTGCCGCGGCGTCGGAGATCCGCGCCCGCAGCGCCGACGCCGAATACCCCGCGAACACTACGCTGTGCAGGACGCCCAACCGCGCACATGCCAGCATCGCCACGATCGCCTCCGGGATCATCGGCATGTAGATCGCCACCCGGTCGCCTGCCACCAAGCCCAACGCGGTCAAGGCATTTGCCGCCCGCGACACCTCGACCAACAACTCCGCGTAGGTGATGTCGCGGCTGTCGCCGACCGGCTCGCCTTCCCAACGGATCGCCACCCGGTCGCCGTTGCCCGCCGCCACGTGGCGGTCGACACAGTTGTAGGCGACGTTGAGCTTGCCGCCGACGAACCACTTGGCTACAGGCGCCTCCGACCAGTCCAGGACGTCGGTGAACGGTGTCTCCCATGCCAACCGCCCGGCCTGCTTCGCCCAGAACGCCAGCCGATCGACGTCGGCATCGGCGTACAGTTCCGCGGTCCCGTTCGCCGTGGCGGCGAACTCCGGCGACGGCGCGTACGTTGCCGGAGCGTCGGTGCATGTGTCGTTCATGCGGTGTGAGAGTAGTCACGAAATCGGCGCCAAACCGTCGTGCGTCACACTGGTCTGCGAACGGCTAGATTCCAGCGCCGACCGGTCACTGCGGTCGGCCCAGCGGTCGCCAGTGAGGTGATATGTCCGGCCCGGTCCTAATGGTCGTCGTTGCGGTGCTGGCAGTGGCCGGCGTGGTCGCCGCGGCATACGTGGTGCGCACCCGTCGCGTCGTGGCCACCCCCACCGAGCGAGCCGTCCACGAAGCGCTGCACACCGCGTCCCTGGCCGCCCGCGCCCTGAGACAAGGGCTCGGCCCCGAGTCGGGGCGAGCGGCCGCACCGCATCTGCGCGCACTGACCGGGGGCGAGGGAGTCGCGATGTTCGATGGCGACGGCGGGCTGCTGGTGCACGAGCCGCCCGATCACCCGATCTGGAACGCGGACGTCGTCGCCATGTGTGAACGCGCTGCGCGGGACTCGATCTCCGGTCAACGCAGGACGCTGACGACCGGTCAACCGACTGTGATCGCCCAGCCCCTGCTCGCCGATGGCAGTGGCGTGATCGGCGTGCTCGTCGTGGTGACGGCGCGGTCTCCTGGGCCCGGGTTCATGGGTGCGGTGGGGGAGGTGGCCCGCTATGCATCGAGCCAGATCGAGCTGGCAGAGCTGGACGCCTCCCGCGCGCGTCTCGACCGCGCCGAGGTCCTCGCACTGCGTGCGCAGATCAGCCCGCACTTCATCTACAACGCGTTGAACACGATCGCCTCGTTCGTCCGCACCGACCCCGACAGGGCTCGCGAGCTCATTCTCGACTTCGCCGACTTCACCAGATACTCCTTCCGCGCCGCCGGTCAGTACACGACCCTTGCCGAGGAACTGCACAACATCGACCGCTACGTGCGTCTGGAGCGGGCCCGGTTCGGTGCGGCGTTGACGATAAAGCTGCAGGTGGCGCCCGAAGTGCTCAACGTCGTGGTCCCGTTCCTTGCGCTCCAGCCGCTGGTCGAGAACGCCGTGCGGCACGGTCTGTCGGGCCAGGGTGGTGGTTCCGTCGAGCTCATCGCCCGCGACGCGGGCGCCGACTGCGTGATCACCGTCGAGGACGACGGCGTTGGCATGGATCCGGAGGTGCTGCGGTCGGGGTCCGCCGACGCACTTGGCGAGGCCGGCTCGGGTGACCAGACGGCTCACGTCGGGCTGACCAATGTCGACCATCGGCTGCGCGCAGCGTTCGGCGACGAATACGGTCTGGTGGTCGAGACGGCGCTCGGCGCGGGGACCAAGGTCGTCATGCGGGTCCCCAAGTTTCGGTCGGGAGTGCGGGCAAGCGGAGGTGCCTTGGGGTGAGCGAACAGTTGACCGTCCTCGCCGTCGACGACGAGGCCCCAGCGCTCGACGAACTCGTCTACATGCTGCAGCAGAATCCCGCCATCGGTCGGGTGCGCGGCGCGGCCGACGCCACCCTGGCTCTGCGTGCGCTGCACGAGAGCGGCGTCGACGCGGTGTTCCTGGACATCAACATGCCGGGGCTCTCTGGTTTGGAACTGGCCGCAGTGCTTTCGAACTTCGCCCAGCCGCCCGCGGTGGTGTTCGTGACCGCTCACGACGACAAGGCGGTCGCGGCGTTTGACGTCGGTGCCGTCGACTACCTGCTCAAGCCGATCCGACGTGACCGACTCGACGAAGCCGTGCGCCGGGTGGTCGCGACGCGTTCGCCGGAACCTGCTTCAGCGGTGGCCGGCGACCGTGACCAGGACCACGACGTGATCCCAGCCGAGGTCGGCGGGGTCACCCATCTGATCCGTCGGGAGACCATCGGATGGGTCGAGGCCGAGGGAGACTACTCCCGGCTGCACTCGAGTTCCGGCGCTCATCTCGTGCGAATCCCGCTGAGTACTCTCGAAACACGTTGGGCAGAGTCAGGTTTTCAGCGGGTGCACCGCTCGTACCTGGTGTCGCTGCCGATGGTGACGGGGATGCGCAGCACGGGCGGTTCGGTGATGGTGCGGGTGCGGGCCAATGGCGCCTCACCCGCCGCGGAGCTGCCGGTCAGCCGCCGCCAGGTGCGTGAGCTTCGCGACCGGTTGGTTCGGGATCCGATGCGCGGCTACCGGGCGGTGCGCGGCGATGAGTAACCCCCGTCCGCAGCGGGAACGGGTGGTGCTCGGCCGTCGCCGGGGGGCTCGCATCGTGCGCACCCGGGTCGAGGTCCAGGAACAAACCGAGGTGGGTGACGCCCTTGTGCGCGGACTGGTGCGCGCCCAACTGGGACTCGCACTTCGGCTGGCAGCGGTCGTGGTGTGTGCGGTCGTCGCGATCCTGTTGAGCGGCAAGCTGTTTCCGGTCCTCATCACGACGTCGGTGCTGGGGATCCGACTGAACTGGTTGGTACTCGCGGCCCTGTCGTACCCGCTGCTTTACGGCGTCGGCCACCTGTACGTGCGGCTCGCCGAGCAAGGTGAGCGCGACATCGTCCGCGTGGTCGACGAGGAACCGTGACCGGTTCGTCGGCTGCGCTCACCGCGGCGGCACTGCTGGTCGCGGCGGTGGCCACCGTGGCACTCGGCGTCTATGGCGGGCGACTGTCACGGACGACGTCGGACTTCCTGGTCGCCTCCCGCAGTGTGGGGCCGCGTTGGAACGCCGCGGCAATCTCGGGTGAATACCTCTCGGCGGCTTCGTTTCTCGGTGTCGCCGGGTTGGTCGCGAAGTACGGCGCCGACGCGCTGTGGTACCCCATCGGATTCACGGCTGGCTACCTTGGGCTTCTGATGTTCGTCGCGGCGCCGCTACGGCGTTCCGGCGCGTATACGGTGCCGGACTTCACCGAGTTCCGACTCGCCTCGCCGAGGCTGCGCACGACGACGATGCTGTTCGTCGTCGTGATCTGCGTGCTCTACCTAGTGCCCCAGTACCAGGGCGCCGGCCTGACGCTGAAAATCCTTCTGGGCCTGCCATTTTGGATCGGTCCGGTGGCAGTCGCCGCGATCGTCATCGCCAACGTCGTCGGTGGTGGGATGCGGTCGATCACGTTCGTTCAGGCATTCCAGTACTGGTTGAAGCTGACGGCGATCGCCATTCCCGCCCTGACCCTGCTGGCCTTCTTCGCCGCCGACCGCCCAGCGCTGGGCGGCCCGCTGCCACCGACGGTCGGCGAGCGCACCACCGTCACGATCGAAACCGACGTCGCGGTGCAGGTGGACCTGCCGAGCGGCGTCATGGTCAGCGGCACCCTCGACGGCAGCCCCGTGCGCGATGCCTCGATCGGCGCTCCCGGTCAGCACGTCCTGGGCGGGGGTACCACGGTCACGCTCGCCGCGGGGGCGTCGACTCCGGTGGTGGTCAGTGTGCCGAGTACCGGTGCGGAATGGATCGGTTCCGGCGGTGGATTCGGCGGCGCTCATTCGCTGTATCAGGTGCTGGCCATCGTCATCGCCACATTCCTTGGCACGATGGGCCTTCCGCACGTGCTTGTGCGCTTCTACACCAACCCGGACGGACGGGCCGCGCGGCGCACGGCGCTGGCGGTGATCGCGCTTCTCTCGGTGTTCTACCTATTTCCAACGCTGATGGGCGTGTTCGCGCGGCTCTACGTGCCCCAACTGCTGATCACCGGCACGGCCGACGCGGCGGTGTTGCTGATGCCTCGGGCTGCGATTGCGGGCGCGCCAGGGCAACTGTTGGCCGCCTTGGCAGCTGCCGGGGCGATCGCAGCCTTCCTGGCCACCTCGTCGGGGTTGTTGGTCAGCATCGCGGGAGCGCTTGCCACGGACGTGCTGCGCGGCAGGGTGCGCGACTTCCGGGTGGCGGCGCTGATCGGCGGACTGCTGCCACTCCCGCTGGCGCTGGCGGCGTCCACCCTGGAACTGTCGCGGAACGTCGGGTTGGTGTTCGCGGTCGCGGCGTCCACGCTGTGCCCGCTGCTGGTGCTCGGAATCTGGTGGCGTGGGCTCACCGCCGTCGGCGCGGTCTGCGGATTGTTGGCGGGTGGCATCGTCTCCGGTGGGGCGGCAGCCCTCACCCTGGCCGGCGGAATCGAGGACACGGTATTGGGCGGGTGGCCCGCGGTGCTTGCGGGATACCCCGCTCCGTTGAGCGTTCCGCTGGCGTTCGTCGTCATGGTCGTGGTGAGCCGAATGACGCGCGCCACCGTCCCCGCGGACACGGCCCGCATCTTCGCCCGCATGCACCTGCCCGAGCGCCTCGGCATGAGCGTCGAGCGCGTCCCCGGCAACTGACCCGCCGCCGTTCGTCGCGCCCGACCAACCGCTCACCGCACGGCTCGACGCTTTGGGACTTATGGCCGTCGACACGGCGACGATTTGTGAGGAAGGTCTCAGGAAGCACCTGGACAGAGCCGGGTCACAGCACGGTAGGAGTTCACCAGTGTCACCCACGGACCTAGACCAGCGGGACGCGTCGTCGTCCCATCGTGCCTCGTTCATCGAGGCACAAGCGAGCCCTGAATTTCAAGAGCTGCGAAGCAGGCTGCGCCGCTTCGTGTTTCCGATGACCGCGTTCTTCCTCATCTGGTATGCGACGTACGTGTTACTGGGCGCCTTCGGTCACGACTTCATGGCCACCAAGGTGTTCGGCAACGTCAACGTCGGCTTGCTTCTGGGTCTGGGTCAGTTCGTGACGACGTTCGCGATCACCGGCCTGTACGTGCGGTTCGCCAACAGGCAACTCGATCCCCGGTCCGCGGCCATCCGCGCGAAGCTGGAAGGCGAAGGACGATGAAAATACTTGCGGCAGGGCATGAAACGATCGGCAACCCGGTCGTCAACATCGGCATCTTCGTGGTGTTCGTGCTCATCACGCTGGCCGTGGTGATCAAGGCGGGTCGGAAGAAGTCCACCGCCGACGAGTTCTTCACCGGCGGACACGCATTCAGCGGACCTCAGAACGGAATCGCGATCGCGGGAGACTATCTCTCGGCGGCGAGCTTCCTCGGCATCGCAGGCGCGATCGCGGTATACGGCTACGACGGCTTCCTCTACTCCATCGGATTCCTGGTGGCATGGCTGGTAGCACTGCTGCTCGTCGCCGAATTGTTGCGCAACACGGGCAGATTCACGATGGCCGACGTGCTGAGCTTCCGGCTCAAGCAGCGGCCCGTACGGTTGGCCGCGGCGACGTCGACGATGACCGTCTCGCTGTTCTACCTGTTGGCGCAGATGGCGGGCGCCGGGGGCCTCGTCGCGCTGCTGCTCGACATCAAGGGCCGCACCGGCCAGAGCATCGTGATCGCGGTCGTTGGCGTGCTGATGATCGTGTACGTGTTGATCGGCGGTATGCGCGGTACGACGTGGGTGCAGATCATCAAGGCCGTCCTGTTGATCACCGGCGCGGCGATCATGACGGCGATGGTGTTGTTCAAGTTCGGATTCGACTTCTCTAGCATCCTCGGCTCGGCCCAGTCAGCGATCTCGGGTTCCGTCGACAAGGCCGTCGCCCACCGCGACGTGTTGGCGCCAGGCGCGCAGTACGGCGGATCGACCATCTCGAAGCTCAACCTGCTCTCGCTGGGCCTTGCGCTGGTGCTCGGCACGGCTGGCCTGCCACACGTGTTGATGCGCTTCTACACCGTCCCGACCGCGAAAGAGGCTCGGCGCTCGGTGGTTTGGGCAATCGGCCTGATCGGCGCCTTCTACCTGTTCACACTCGTGCTTGGCTACGGTGCCGCCGCCATCGTCGGCCCGGACCGCATCCTCGCCGCGGCAGGCGGGCAGAACTCCGCCGCGCCGCTGTTGGCCTTCGAGCTCGGCGGGGTCGTGCTACTCGGCATCATCTCGGCAGTTGCCTTCGCCACGATCCTGGCGGTCGTCGCCGGCCTCACGATCACCGCGTCGGCGTCGTTCGCCCATGACGTGTACGCCAGCGTCATGAAGAACCACCAGGTCACCGAGGACGAGCAGGTGCGGGTGTCCCGGATCACCGCGGTGGTGTTGGGCGTCTTCGCGATCGGGCTCGGCATTCTGGCCAACGGGCAGAACATCGCGTTCCTGGTGGCGCTGGCCTTCGCGGTCGCCGCGGCGGCCAACCTGCCGACCATCGTGTACTCGCTGTACTGGAAGCGGTTCAACACACGCGGTGCGTTGTGGAGCATGTACGGCGGCTTGATCTCGACGATCGTGCTCATCGTCTTGTCGCCTGCGGTCTCCGGCGCGAAGACGGCGATGCTGCCCCATGCCGACTTCGCCCTCTTCCCGTTGGCCAATCCCGGCATCGTGTCGATACCGCTGGCGTTCATCCTCGGCATCATCGGCACGTTGACGTCGAAGGACCGAGGCGATCCAGAGCTCAACGCGGAGTTCGAGGTTCGTTCACTGACCGGTGTGGGCGCCGAGAAGGCGGTCGCGCACTGACGTTGCGCTGGGCACTGCGGCGGCCACCCCGAGGGGTGTGGCCGCCGCAGTCTTGTTAGCGGGCCGATGATCCTGGCCATAGATGCCCTTAGCATGCGGCATCGACAATTATCGCTTGGGCCAACGCTTTTCGAGCGTGTCGTGCACAGTCGTGGATTCATCCACACTCGTGGTGCTGGGTGGTGGCAGCTGTCGGGGCGGGTTGGCACGATCGGATTCATGTTCGAGGAATTGGCGCAGGGCGACGATCTATCTCACGTCGATGATGCAACGTTGGTGGCCGCCATCACGGGGTGGACGCGTGCGGAGGCCACTGTGGCCTCTCACCGGTTGGCCGCGATCGCCGAACTGACCGACCGGCGCAATGCCTCCGACCAGGCCGTCGAGCGGCAGTACTGGGCGTGTGACGGCTGGGACAGCGCGGCTGCGGAGGTCGCGGCGGCCGCAGGGGTCAGTGCGCGTGCGGCGTCCACGCTGATGCATCAGGGGCTGGCGTTGCGGCACCGGTTGCCCCAGGTCGCCAAGTTGGTGGCCGAGGGCACCTTGGCGCCGCGGCTCGCTCACACGATCGGTTGGCGCACGCAACTGATCGAGGACCCCAAGGTCTTGGCTCGGGTGGATGCCGAGCTGGCTGCGATTGCCGCGTCCTTTGGGCCGCTGTCGGCGACGAAGTTGGATAACGCCATCGATGCGGTGATCACCGAGCACGACCCTGCGGCGGTGCGCCGGTTCCGCAACGCGGCCAAGGGGTGTGGCGTGTCGTTCGGGGACCGCGACGACGCCACCGGCACCACCTCGATGTGGGGGCGGTTGGCCGTGACTGACGCCGAATTGGTACAGCGTGCAGTCGAGCAGCTCGCCCGCGGGGTGTGTGCGCACGATCCCCGCACCGTGGGTGAGCGGCGCTCCCAGGCGCTGGGGGTGTTGGCCGTCGGCGGCACGACGCTGCCCTGCACCTGCGGGCGCCCCGATTGCACGTCAGTGGGACGCGATGCCCGCGCCGACGCCATCGTGATCCACATCCTCACCGATCAAACTCCCGATGCCGACCGATCAGCGGACCCCGACCTTGAGCCGGACCCTGACTCATCGGCCGACCCCGAACCTTTAGCCGACCCCGAACCATCCGTGGACCTCGACCCGGCCCCCGAGGCCGAGCCGGATTCCGAGGCCGATCCCGACGCCGACCCCGGTCCCGAGCCCCGGCCGACCGACACTGGGCCACCCGCTCCCGAACCGGGAGATCACCAAACCCGGCCCGAATCACTCTCCAGGACTGCGGGGTTGGCAGTGATCGCCGGCGGTAGGATCGTGCCGGCCCCACTGCTGACCGAACTCGTTCGCCTGGGTGCTTCGCTGCTTCCGGTGGCTAACGCCGCGGAGTTGTGTGCCGAGCCGCGCTACCGGCCGTCGGCGAAATTGGCGCGTTTCGTGCGCAGCCGCGATCTCACGTGCTGCTTCCCGGGGTGCGACCGACCCGCCGAGCGCTGCGATATCGACCACAGCACGCCGCACGGTTACGGCGGGCTGACCCATCCCGGTAACACCAAGTGTCTTTGCCGAAAACATCACTTACTCAAGACCTTCTGGACCGGGCCGACCGGCTGGACCGACCGACAGCTCGGTGACGGGACGATGGTGTGGATCAGTCCTACCGGGCATCGCTACACCCGGCTACCGGGCAGCCGACTGCTCTTTCCGCGCTGGGACACCACCACGCCCCTACCAGCGGGCGCCACCATTGCACCGACTCCCACCGGTGCACCCGATCGTGGTCTGACGATGCCCACCCGCACCAAGACCCGCGCCCACTTCCGAACCCAACGCCTGCACGCCGAACGACGACGCAACCAACGCGCCATCGACGAGGACCAACCGCCCTTCTGAGCACTGAGTCCTAGTGCAGGCGGCGATGTTTCACCACGGCTGGAACTCGGCACCGTCGGCGTGGCGCAAGGCCGAGACGTAGTCGGCGCGTTCGCGTGCGGACTCGTCGGGTCCGATGGGGACGGCGAGCAGTCCGCGGAAGTCATCGACCGTGGTGTATCCCTTGCGGCGCATCCATCGGTCCAACCCGTCCAGCATGGTGGCGGCGTGATCGGGACCGTGCCGCAGCAGAGCCGATGCGGTCATCACGACGTCAGCGCCCGCAAGCAGGTACTTGATCACTTCCTTGGCGCCCTCGACGCCTGTCGTCGCAGCAAGCGAGGCGTCGATCCTGCCGTGCAGCAACGCAATCCACGTCATCGGTAGTCGCGCCTCACTTGCCCGCGACAGCGATGTCCCTGGCGCCACGGCCAGGGTTTCGGCGTCGATGTCGGGTTGGAGGAACCGATTGAACAGCACCAGTCCGTTCGCCCCAGCCAGATCCAAACGCCTGGCCATGTCGGCGGTGGCGCTGAAGTAGGGGCTGAGCTTCACTGCGACGGGCACGGTCACCGCTTCCTTGACTCCCGCCAGGATGTCGAGGTGACGTTGTTCGACGTCGCGACCGGAGACGTGCGGGTCACCGGGTAGGTAGTAGATGTTCAATTCGATTGCCGCTGCACCGGAATCCTGCATCGAGCGGGCATATCCGGTCCAACCGCCGGGCGTGGAGCCGTTGATGCTGCCGATGACCGGAACCGAGACGGAGGAGGCTGCGCGCTCCAGAAGGCTCAGGTACCGGCGGGGGCCGACGTCCTCGCACGCGGTGGTCGGGAAGTAGGACAGCGACTCGCCGAAGCTGTCGGAGCCCGCCTTGGCCAATCGAGCGTCCTCGTCCGCTTCGCGACGCACCTGCTCTTCGAACAGCGAATAGAGCACCACCGCACCGACTCCGACGTCTGCGAGGCGCCGGACCCCGTCGACGGTGTTCGACAGCGGCGACGCCGACGCGACCAGCGGGTTGCGCAACGTCAGACCTAGATAGCGAGTGGACAGATCCATCAGCGTTGCCTCCTAGCGTCGGGGTGGAAGTGCTCCGGACCGCGGGAAGCCATCTCCTCGTAGACGTTCCAGCGTTGTTCGATCGCCCGTTCCGCCATGCCGAGCAGCCGCTCGGCCTCCTCGGGTTCGGAGTTCGCCAGCGAGCGGTAGCGAAGCTCGCGGTAGACGTAGTCGGCCAAGGGTATTCGCGGGCGATGTGAGTCGAGCAGGAACGGGTTGACCCCCGCGGCGTGCAGTACCGGGTCGTAGCGGAGCAGCGGCCAGTGTCCGCTGGCGACGGCGCGGTACTGCTGATCCATCCCGAGGCGCATGTCGATGCCGTGTGCGATGCACTGGCTGTAGGCGATCACCAGCGACGGCCCGTCGTAGGCCTCTGCCTCGCGGAAGGCCTGCAGGGTCTGTTGCGAGTCGGCTCCCATCGCAACCTTCGCCACGTAGACGCTGCCGTATGCGATCGCCTGCAGCGCTAGGTCCTTCTTGGGCACCGTCTTTCCGGCTGCGGCAAACTTCGCGACCGCGCCCAGCGGTGTCGACTTGGACATCTGGCCGCCGGTGTTCGAGTACACCTCGGTGTCGAGCACCAGCACGTTGACGTTGCGGCCGCTGGCCAACACGTGGTCGAGCCCGCCTGAGCCGATGTCGTATGCCCAGCCGTCGCCGCCCACGATCCACACGCTTCGCCGCACCAGGTGGTCCACCACGCTGAGGAGGTCGGCGGTCATGCCTGGATCGAGGCGTCCGAGCCGGGCCTTGAGCTCGGCCACCCGCTGCCGCTGAGCCGCCAACTCCGACTCTCGGAGTTGAGGTCCGGCCAGGATCGCGTCCACCAGGTCCCCACCGACGGCGTCGCGCAGCTCGGCCAAGCGCCGCCTGGCCAGCTCGACGTGCACGTCACCGGCCAAGCGCAGGCCCAGCCCGAACTCGGCGTTGTCCTCGAACAGGGAGTTCGACCACGCCGGGCCACGCCCGTCGGCGTCGGTGGTCCACGGTGTCGTGGGCAGGCTGCCGCCATAGATGGACGAACAGCCGGTCGCGTTGGCTACCAGGAGCCGGTCGCCGAACAGCTGGGAGAGCAGCTTGACATACGGCGTCTCGCCACACCCCGCGCAGGCGCCGGAGAACTCGAAAAGCGGCTGCAGGAACTGGGTTCCACGTACGGTGCCGAAGTCGACCTTGGACCGGTCGTTCGTCGGTAGCGATTCGAAGAAGTCGATGTTCTCCCGCTCGTTGACCACCCGGGGTTCGGCGGGGCCGAGGTTGATCGCCTTGGTCACGGTTGGACCGGGGATGACGACGGGGCAGGCCTCGACACATAGGCCGCACCCGGTGCAGTCCTCCACGTACACCTGCAGTGAGTACCTGGCGTTCGGCAGCCCGACGGCGTTGAGCGGCGCGGAGTCGAAGTCGTCGGGCGCCCCGGTCAGTTGCGACTCGTCGTAGAACTTGGACCTGATCACGCTGTGCGGGCAGACGAAGGCGCAGTTGCCGCACTGGATGCAGCCGTCGGAATCCCAGACCGCCACCTCCTCGGAGATGTTGCGCTTCTCGTAGGCCGTCGTGCCGCTCGGATAGGTGCCGTCAACCGGAAGCACGCTGACCGGCAACAGGTTTCCGCGTCCAGCCATCATCTCTGCGGTCACGGTGCGGACGAACTCTGGCGCCGACGCGGGCACGGTCGGCAGCGGCTCGCGAGCGGAAGTCACAGACGCCGGTACGCCGATCCGATGCAACCCGGCCAGCGCGCCGTCGACCGCGGTCATCTCCTTGGCCAGCACCTCGGCGCCGCGCTTGCCGTAGGTCTTCGTGATCGATTCCTTGATGCGTGCGATCGCCCGATCCCGGGGCAGCACGTCCGAGATCGCGAAGAAACAGGTCTGCAGCACGATGTTGATGCGGCCGGCCAGTCCCGCCTCGCGCGCGACCCGGTCGGCGTCGACGGTGAATACCGTGATGCCCTTGTCCAGGATCTGTTCCTGTACGCGCCGGGGCAGTGCGTCCCAGACCTTCTCCTTCGAGAGACGACAGTTCAGCAGCAGAGTCGCGCCCGCGGCGGCCCGGTCGAGGACGTCGACCTTGTCGAGAAACCGGAATTGATGGCAGCCAATGAAATTCGCCCCTGTGACCAGATATGGCGCTCGGATGGGTTCCGGCCCGAAGCGCAGGTGCGACTCGGTCTGCGATCCCGACTTCTTCGAGTCGTAGACGAAGTACGCCTGCGCGTTGAGTCCTTCTTCGGCGCCGAGGATCTTGACGGTGTTCTTGTTCGCGCCGACGGTGCCGTCGGATCCCAGCCCGAAGAAGACCGCCCGGACGGTGCGAGGGGATTCGATGTCGAACGTCGGGTCGTACTCGACGCTGGTATGCGAGACGTCGTCGTCGATGCCTATCGTGAAGCGCCGGCGGGGCCGCTCGCAGGCGAGTTCTGCGAACGCACCTGCGACCATGGCGGGGGTGAACTCCTTGGAGGACAGGCCGTACCGCCCACCGCAGACCCGCGGCATTACGGTGCGGTCGCCGTCGGCACACGACTCGGCGAGCGCCGCGACGACGTCCAGATACAGCGGCTCACCGAACGAACCGGGCTCCTTGGTGCGGTCGAGCACACCGACCGCGCGCACGGTCGTTGGAAGTGCGGCCAGCAGTGCCGCCGCGGGAAAGGGCCGGTACAACCGCACCTGCACGACGCCGACCCGCTCGCCGCGTTCGACGAGTGCCGCGACGGTTTCCTTGACGGTCTCGGCGCCGGAACCCATCAACACCAGGACCCGCTCCGCCTCCGGATGCCCCGAGTAGTCGACGACGTGCATGGTGCGGCCGGTGCGTTCGCCGAGCTTGGCCATGAGGTCCTCGACCACGCCGGGAACCCGTGCGTAGAAGGGGTTCACCGTCTCACGAGCCTGGAAGTACACGTCCGGGTTCTGCGCGGTGCCGCGAATGAACGGCCGCTCGGGGGAGAGCGCGCGTTCGCGGTGCGCCCAGATCAGCTCTTGCGGAACCAGCGCCCGAAGGTCGTCGTCGGTCAGCGGTTCAATCGTGTTGATCTCGTGGGACGTTCGGAATCCGTCGAAGAAGTGCACGAACGGTATCCGTGTCGCCAGCATGGCCGCCTGTGCGACGAGTGCGAGGTCGTGGGCCTCCTGTACCGAAGCCGACCCGAGCAGTGCGAAGCCGGTCTGCCGCACGGCCATCACGTCCGAGTGGTCGCCGAAGATCGACAAGCCTTGGGCAGCAATCGATCTGGCCGCCACATTGATGACGGCCGAGGTGAGCTCCCCGGCGATCTTGTACATGTTCGGGATCATCAGCAGTAGACCCTGTGACGAGGTGAACGTCGTGGTAAGTGCCCCGCTTTGCAGGGCGCCGTGCAGAGCGCCCGCCGCACCGCCCTCGCTCTGCATCTCGACGACGGTCGGGACGGTGCCCCAGACGTTGGGCCGCTGCGCGGCTGACCATTCGTCTGCGAGCTCGGCCATCGGCGACGATGGCGTGATCGGGTAGATGCAGCAGACTTCGTTGAGCCGGTAGGCGACCGACACCGCTGCCTCGTTGCCGTCCATCGTCGCGCGGGTCATGTCGGCTCCGGAAACATCTCGATGGCGTGCACCGGGCACTGGTCGGCACAGACCGAGCACCCCGTGACGTGTCGTAGTCGAATTCGTATCGTTGTCCGACACCGAGTTTGATCACCGAATCCTCCGGGCAGGCGCCGAGGCAGCCGTCGCATTCGAAGCAGTTGCCACACGACAGACAACGCCCGGCCTCGAAGGTCGCCTCGTCCGCGGACAGTCCGCCGACGACCTCGTCGAAGCCCTTCACCCGCAACCGTGGCGCGAGTTCGGGTTGTTGGCGGCGGGCGGTGTCACCGAAGTACCAGGGGTTGAGTACGTCGAACGTCGCCGTCGGGTGTTTCGGCGGCCGTCCGGCCGGTACGCCGCGCAGCCAGGCGTCGATGCGGTGAGCGGCCTTCTTCCCATGGCCGACGCCCACCGTGACGGTGCGCTCACTCGGCACCATGTCGCCACCGGCGAAGACACCGGGGCATCCGGTCATCAACGATTCGGAGACACGGACGCTGCCGTCGTCGCCGAACTCCACCCCTGGCAGCGTCCGCATGAAGGACGATTCGGTCTCCTGACCCAGCGCCATGATCAGCGTGTCGGCGGCAAGCGTCTCGAAGCGCCCGGTCGGGCGTGGGTGACCGGATTCGTCGAGTTCCATGACCTCGACCCGTAGTTCGGGTCCGTCGAATGCCGTGACGGTACGCAACCAGTTGATCCGGACGCCCTCGCGTTCGGCGTCCTCTGCTTCTTCGGCGTGGGCGGGCATCTGCTCACGGGTACGGCGGTAGACGATGACCGTGTCGTCGGCGCCGAGTCGCCGGGCCACCCGCGCGGCATCCATCGCGGTGTTGCCGCCGCCGTACACGGCGACGTGCCGCCCGAGCGGCGGGGTGGCACCGTCGGCGACGTCGCGCAGGAACGACAACGCGTCGACCATTGGGCCCGCGTCGCGGGACGGGATGTTGACGCGTTTGGCCAGATGCGCGCCGACGGCGACGAAGACCGCGTCGAAGCCGCCCTCGTCCCGCTCGGCGGCGAGGTCTTCGACCCGATGGTCACACGTCACGCGCACGCCCATGGCGGTGATTTGTTGCACTTCCGCGTCGAGCACGTCGCGGGGCAGCCGGTAACTCGGGATCCCGTACCGCATCATTCCGCCGGGCATCGAGCCTGCGTCGCGGATCTCGACCTGATGGCCCATGCGCGCCAAGTGGTAGGCGGCGGACAGTCCGCTTGGCCCCGCACCGACGACCAGCACGCGTTTGCCGCTCGGCGTCGGCACCGCGCCGAAGGTCCAGCCGTGCTCCCTTGCCTGATCGCCGAGGAAGCGCTCGATCGAGTGGATCGACACCGCACTATCGAGATGCGCTCTGTTGCACACCGTTTCACACGGGTGGTAGCACACCCGGCCGTGGATGGCGGCGAAGGGGTTGTCCTCGACGAGCTGACGCCACGCGGCCTCGTGCCGACCTGCGGTTGCGTGCGCGAGCCAGGCCTGGATGTTCTCCCCTGCGGGGCATCCTGCGTTGCAGGGTGGCAGAAGGTCGACGTAGACGGGTCTGCGTTCGCGCTGCGGACCTGCCCGTTGGTGCCCGTGGGCCAGGTCGGCGAGGCGCGCGACGTCCTCGAAGCCGGTCATCAGCCGGGGAATCTCACGGTCGTCCCTGGCATCAGCTCGACCACGCGACCGTGGCATTCCACCTCGATACCGGGTGCGTCCCGCGGATCAACGCTGATGATCACGCCCTTGCCGCTGACTCGCAGATGCAGGTGCAGGCCGCGATAGTGGATCGGGATCGCCAGCACGCCGAGCGATTCCGGCCAGTGCGGCGACAGGATGATCCGGTCGGACCGCGTCTCCAGGCCCGTGAAGCAACGCTGCATGAGATCGACGGTGCCCGCCATGGCCGCCAGGTGGATGCCCTCGGACGTGGTACCGCCCTGGATGTCGGCGACGTCGGACTTCAGCGCCTGCTGGAAGAACTCCAGTGCGCGGTCGCGGTTGGCCCTGGCGAGCACCCACGTGTGAACGACGCCGCTGAGCGTCGACCCGTGCGACGTGCGCGCCAGGTAGTAGTCCACCATGTCGGGCACCTGGTCCTGGGCGAACCGGTAGCCGAGCCGATCGAGTAGTTCGTGCAGCTCGGTCGCCGACAGCAGGTAGAGCAGCATGAGCGCGTCGGCCTGTTTGGACGCCTTGTACCGATTGACGTCGTCGTGCTCGGCCTCCAGGATGCGGTCCAGCCGTTGGATGTTGCCGTACTGGGTGCGAAGCCGATCCCAATCCAGTTCGGCCAGTTCGCCATAGCCCTCGAATTGGCTGATGACGCCGTCGTGGAACGGGACGTACATCCGCCTGCTCACCGCTTCCCAGTGCGCCAGTTCGGCACTGGTCAGCCCGATCGCCTCCATCAGGTCCAGACGGTTGGGCATCGGCAGCAGACTCAGCGCGTCGAGCGCGCGCATGATCACCCAGACCGCCATCACGTTGGTGTAGGCGTTGTTGTCGATGCCGTCGTAGGGAGCGTCGGGGTAGCCGGAGTGGAACTCGTCGGGCCCGATGACGCCCTTGATGACGAACCGCTCGCGGGTCTCGTCGTTGGCGGACAGGCTGACGAAGAAGCGTGCCACCTCGGCGAGCAGTTCGGCGCCGTAGTCGATCAGATATGCCAGATCACCCGTGACCTGATAGAACTTCCAGGCGCTGTACGCGACCGCGATCCCGATGTGGTGCGCACGTGCGCTGGCATCGGGGTTCCAGTGGCCACTGCGCGGATTGAGGTGCAGCCGTTGGCTTTCCTCGCGGCCGTCGCTGCCCGACTGCCACGGGAACATGGCGCCGGAGTGGCCAGCCTCGCGGGCCGCCGCACGGGCCTCGGGCAGGCGCCGGTAACGGTAGCCCAGCAGGGATCTGGTGATCATCGGGAACCGCAGGTTGAGCACGGGGAAGATGAACAGCTCGTCCCAGAAGATGTGCCCTCGGTAGGCCTCACCGTGCAGGCCCCTGGCAGGAACGCCCGCGTCGAGGTCGGCGGTGTTCGGAGACACCGTCTGCAGCAGGTGCAGCAGGTGCAGTCGCAGAATCCGCACCTCGTCGGTGAAGTCGTCGAACTCGATGGACATCCGCTCCCACAGGTGCACCCAGTGGGTTTCGTGTCCGTCGAGCAACTCCGCGAACCGGCCCAGCCGCGCGATCGTACGCTGCGCGTCGACGCCGGGTTCCGACGTTGCCACGTCGCGTCCCGTATAGACGGTCACGACCTTCTCGACCGTGACCGTCTCGCCGACGGAAAGCTGCACGGAGACGTCGTGGCCGATCTCGGCGCCTTCATCGAACAGCCGGAAGCCTGCTGGGACGGGGCTGCCGTCCCGCCAGACCGTACTGCGCGCCGCCATGGCGATCGGAATGCGGGACTGGGTGGTCTGCATGGTCAGCAGGACCGAATCGCCTGCGATTTCCCCCTTTTCGATCAATTCGAGATGCCGGTCGGACAGGTCCCGGTAGCGCTCGACCAGGGAGTTCGTCACGTTGCCGTCCAGGGTCGAACGGAATTCGACCGTCCCCGACCAATCCTCGGCGACGACCGTCGTCTCCAGTGCGCCGACGTGGGGCAGGTGCATTGCCACGAATCGCCGTTGCGTCAGCGACGTCGTGCGGCCTGCGTCGTCACGGAATCGCACCTCGCGGACGAGCATCGCACGGCGAAGGTCGAGCGTCTGCCGATACGAGAGCACCGTGACCGCGTCGAGGTCGAACCAGCTGCCGTCGTCGATGCGGAAGGTCAGGGCCAGCCAGTTCGGCAGGTTGACCAGACTCTCGTTGTCGATCTCCGTCCCCGCAACCTCGTCGACGAGGCGGTTGTACACCCCTGCGGCGTAGGTACCGGGGTAGTGCACGCGCCCAGCCTTCGACTCGGGAGCGGCGCCGCGGGTGGCGAAGTAGCCGTTTCCCAACGTGCACAACGCTTCCCGGAGCTTCTCGCTCTGCGGATCGTAGCCGTCGAAGTCGTAGTCCCACGCGTCGCCCGACATCCGATGCTTGTAGGCCAGCCACTTCGACCCGCGTGCGATGAACTCGCAGACCTGATCCGGACTCGCGAGGGCGAAGTGCGCGGCCGTTCGTCGATCGCCATCCTCGTCGTGGCCGACCACGATCCCGATGCCGTCGAACTTGATCGCGTCGAAGGCGTCTTCGTCGGTGAGGTCGTCGCCGACGTAGATCGGCATCAGTGCGCCGGATGCGTCGATGCGGTCCCGAATCCAGGCCAACGTGGTGCCCTTGTCCCAGTCGATCTCGGGCCGCAGTTCGACGAGCATCCGCCCGCTCGTCACCCGGAGCCCGTCACGTGCACCGAGCTTCTTTGTGGTGGAGACGATCTCGCCGACGAACTCCGGTGCGACCTCACGGTAGTGCACCGCCACCGCGAACCGCTTGTGCTCGACTCGCACGCCCGCGAATGCGGCCAGGCCGTTGCGTAGCTCGGCGGCCGCGCGCTCGAGGATCGGGATGAACGCCGCGGCTGCCTCGTTGCAGTGATATGCGCCGTCCGGTCCAGTCAGTTCGAAGCCGTGACTGCCCGCGTACCACAGGCCGGGGATGCCGATGCGGTCGCGAACGTCGGCGAGGTCGCGACCGCTCAGGATGGCCACCGGACATACGCCTGCGACGTGCTCGAGCGCCTCGATGGCTCCGTCGACCAGCCGGGCCGCATCCGGATCCGAGACGATGGGGGACAGGGTTCCGTCGTAGTCCAGGAACAGCATCGACTCCCTGGCACTGGTGATGCCGATCAGCTGGCCGTAGGAGGTCAACGCGTTCGGGAGTTCCGAGACTCGTCGGTCACCCGTGCGGACGGCCACTTCGGCCAGCTCGGTGAGGACGACGTCGGCTCCGCAGCGGGCGAGCTCGGCTGCGAGCCCGGACCCGTCGATGCCGATGACGAGTGCGAACCCACCGTCGCGGGCGGCGGCCACGCCTGCGGGGGAGTTCTCGACGACGACACATCGTTGCGGTCGCACGCCGAGTCGACGGGTAGCGTCGAGAAGCGCGGTGGGATCGGGGTTTTCGACCGTCCCACGTTCGCCTGCGATGCCGTCGATGCAAACGCCGAAGAGGTCGTCGACCCCGGCGGACTTCAGCGCCTGCTGGCACCGCGGGTTGCTGGAATACGCCGCAGCGCCGACGCCGACGGCCTGCAACTTGCGGGCCAATTCCACCGTCGCGCCGAACATCGGCACTTCGCAAGTCAGCGCGCCGTCGAGATCGAAGAGCACCGCGTCGTGGTGGCGCGGATCAATCGTGATCGGCAGCTTCACGACGCCGGCACCATCTGTTGTTCCAACTCCAGGACCTGGCGGGTGGTCTTCACCACCGTGTCGGGGTTCAGACTCATCGAATCGATGCCGATTCGGACGAGGAACTCCGCCATGTCCGGGTAGTCGGACGGCGCCTGACCGCAGAGCCCCGAGTGAATCCCGTTGCGGCGACAGCCTTCCACCGCCAGCCTGATCATTTCCTTGACCCCATCGTCGCGCTCGTCGTAGTCGAACGCGACGATCTCGCTGTCGCGGTCGACTCCAAGGGTCAGCTGAGTCAGGTCGTTGGACCCGATGGAGAAGCCGTCGAAGCGCTTGGCGAACTGGTCGATGAGGATCACGTTGTTCGGGATCTCGCACATCGCGTACACCTCTAGCCCGTTCTCGCCACGCCTCAGACCGAGGTCGGCCATCGTCTCTAGGACGAGGTCGGCCTCGGTGACACGGCGGACGAACGGGAGCATGAGGATGACGTTCGTCAGCCCCATCTCGTCACGGACGCGTTGCATCGCACGGCATTCCAACGCGAAGCCTTCTGCGTAGGCCGGATGCGCGTAGCGCGAGGCGCCGCGGAAGCCGAGCATCGGATTGCTCTCGGTCGGCTCGAATGCCGCTCCGCCGAGCAGGCTGGCGTACTCGTTGGTCTTGAAGTCCGACATCCGGACCACCACGGGCTTAGGCCAGAAGGCGGCCGCAATCGTGCCGATTCCCTCGGAGAGGCGCTCGACGAAGAATGCGCTGCCGTCGGCGTAGCCCTGCGTGAGCCGATCGATCTCCCGACGGGCCTCTGGGTCTTCGACCTTCTCGGGATGCAGCAGCGCAAGCGGGTGAACCCGGATGTACTCGCTGATGATGAACTCCATGCGGGCAAGTCCGACGCCGTCATTGGGCAGGAACGACGTCTTGAAGGCCAGGTCGGGGTTGCCGAGGTTGAGCATGATCTTCGTGCGCGGCCGGGCGACGTCGCCGACTTCGGTGCGATCGACGTGGAAGTCCAACGCGCCCTGGTAAACCCGGCCCGAGTCACCCTCGGCGCACGACACGGTCACCACGGCGCCGTCGGGCACGCTCGTCGTCGCGTCGCCAGTACCCACCACGGCGGGGATGCCCAGTTCGCGAGCGATGATCGACGCGTGGCAGGTGCGCCCGCCGCGGTTGGTGACGATCGCCGCGGCGGTCTTCATGACCGGCTCCCAGTCGGGTGTCGTGGTGTCCGCCACCAGCACCTGGCCTGGCTGGAATTCCGACAGCTGCGTGAGGTTCTCGATGCGCTTCACCGCACCGGATGCGATCCGCTCACCGACCGAGCGGCCCTCGGTCAGCACTTCGCCGCGGCCTTCCAGCACGTAGCTCTCCAGCGCAGTCACGCTGTGCTGGGAGGCCACCGTCTCCGGGCGCGCCTGGACGATGTACAGCTTGCCGTCGACGCCGTCCTTGGCCCACTCCATGTCCATGGGTCTGCCGTAGTGCCGTTCGATCGCACACGCGTAGCCGGCGAGTTCCAGGACGTCGGCGTCGGTCAAGCAGAAGCGCGCTCGGTCGGCCTTCGGAGTAGGAACGTTGCGCGTCGTGTTCTTCGTCTCGCCGTCGACGAGGATCATCTTCACGGCCTTGTCACCGAGCAGGCGGCGCAACACCGTGCGATGGCCCGCGGCGTACGTCGGCTTGTGGACGTAGTACTCGTCGGGGTCGACCGCACCTTGAACAATGTTCTCGCCGAGACCATAAGCGCCCGTGACGAATACGACGTCGCGAAAGCCCGACTCGGTGTCGAGTGAGAACATCACGCCCGACGATGAGATGTCGGAGCGCACCATCTTCATCACGCCAATCGACAGCGAGACCTTGAAGTGGTCGAAGCCCTGGTCGATCCGGTAGTGAATCGCGCGATCGGTGAAAAGACTTGCAAAGCAACGGCGGCAGGTGTCGAGCAGACTCTCGTCGCCCTTGATGTTGAGGTAGGAATCCTGTTGGCCTGCGAAGCTTGCCGTCGGGAGGTCTTCGGCGGTCGCGGAGCTCCGCACGGCCAGGCTGACGTCCTCGCCGTACTCGGCCTGAAGCCTTCGGTAGGCGGTCACGATCTCGGTCGCCAGGTCGTCGGGGAGCCCGGCGCCGTAGACGATCTCCCTGGCCCGCTTGGCCTTTCGTGCCAGCGCGGCGACGTCGTCGGGGTCAATGTCGTCGAGTTCGGCGTGCAGGCGCTCCCATGCGCCCGCCTCGTCCAACATGTGACGGTAGGCCGCAGCAGTGATGGCGAACCCGTGCGGGATGCGGACGCCCTCGCCGGACAGCTTCTGGAACATCTCACCCAACGAGGCGTTCTTTCCGCCGACGATGGGTACGTCCTCGATGCCCATGTCCTCGAAGAAGCGGATGTACTGCGACGTACCCATTGCCTGTCCTCTCGTGGCGCCGTGAAGCAGCGGCGACTCCGGTCGGAGCCGTTGCAAGGCAACGAGGCTGCGACCCGAATGCCAACTTCCCACAGCGGCATGTAGCGAGACAGGGCCGAAGGTCACTCGCATGGGAGTCCAATGCGAGGAGTGTCGAGAAGGCGAGGACCTCTTGCCCTACCGCTCGGTGGAGATCGTGGTCAGACTCGGGGTGGTCTACTGCCGATGAGCAGAGCCGTCCCAAGGCATTTCGAGGAGAAATCATGGTCATCAGGGTTGGCGTGAACGGCTTCGGCCGGGTCGGCCGGAATCTCTTCCGCGCGGTGGAGGTACAACGCGCGGCAGGCACCACCGACATCGAGATCGTGGCGGTGAACGACCTGACCGACAACAGAACTCTGGCGCACCTGCTCAAGTACGACTCGGTGTTGGGACGCTTCCCGCAGGACGTGTCGGTCGACGGCGAGGACCTCGTCGTCGGCGAGCGACGGGTCAAGGCGTGGTCCATCGCCGACGGACCGGCGGAACTGCCGTGGGGGGACCTGGGAGTCGACGTCGTCATCGAATCGACCGGTCGTTTCACCGCCGCCGAGCAGGCCCGCGGCCACCTACACGGTGGTGCGAAGAAGGTCGTGGTGTCGGCGAAGTCGAAGGGAGCCGACGTCACCGTCGTCATGGGTGTCAACCATCGGGACTACGACGGTTCGCAGACCGTCGTCTCGAACGCCTCTTGCACGACCAACTGCCTGGCGCCGATGGCCAAGGTTCTCGACGACGTGTTCGGCATCGAGCGCGGCTTGATGACCACGATCCACGCTTACACTCCAGACCAGAATCTGCAGGACGGCCCGCACCGTGACCTTCGCAGAGCTCGCGCCGCCGCCATCAACGTGGTGCCGACGTCCACCGGCGCCGCCAAGGCCATCAGCCTGGTGCTACCTCAACTCGAGGGCCGCCTAGACGGGTACGCGTTGCGCGTCCCTGTGCCAACGGGCTCGGCCACCGATCTCACCGTCACCGTTCGTGAGGCTGTCACGGTCGAGGCCGTGAATGCTGCGTTCGCCGCAGCCGCCGCCGATGGCGACCTCGAGGGTTACCTGACCTATACCGAGGATCCGATCGTGTCGTCCGACATCGTCACCGATCCCTCGTCGTGCATCTTGGACGCCGGGCTCACCAAGGTGACGGGGAACCTGGTGAAGATCGTCGGCTGGTATGACAACGAGTGGGGCTACTCCCACCGCCTCGTCGATCTGACCGGGCTCGTTGCGTCGACCCTCTAGGAGCGAGCGACGCCGAAAGTACGGTTGTTGCCGCATCGCCTGACACCTACGACCGACAGACCACTAGCGCTTCGGGGTGGTCACGGCAGGACGACCGGATCTGGAGTGTTGTCGAACAGTCGCTCCACGTCTGCGCGCGTGCAGGTGGCCGTCCCCGGAGTCTTCAACATCGCGGCTCCCGCGGCGATGCCCAGCCGGATCGCCTTGTCCAGCGGCCAGCCGTGGCTGATGCCGACGGTCACTCCGGCGACCATGGCGTCGCCAGCACCCACGCCGCTGCCAGGCGGAACCGCGACCGCCGGATATCGCTGGGCGCCTTCGGCATTGACCAGCAAGGCTCCCTGCGGGCCGAGCGACACCAGGACGTTGCGCGCACACCCATGCTCGACGAGTTCGTGCGCCGCAGCCACCTGTGCGGATTCTTCACGCAATTCGCGCCCTACGCATTCACGGAGCTCGCGGACGCTCGGCTTGAGTAGGAACACTCTGCCGCCGACGAGGTGGCGCAGTCCGCTGCCGGACGTGTCGAGGATCAATCGGGTGTCCGATTCCGCGCACACCCCGGCGACGACGTTGTAGAAGTCGGGTGAGACGTTGGGCGGCAGACTGCCGCTGGCGACCACGCAGTCGGCTCTTGCCGCGAGCGCACGCAATGCATCTAGGCACTCCTCCTGCTCGCTGGCGCTGAGAGCCGCGCCTGGCAGCACGAAGCGGTATTGCCTCTCCGTGCTGCGTTCGTTCACGGTGAAGCTCTCGCGGGTCGGTTCGGCGATCCGGATCCGGCGCACTGGTATGCCGGTGGCTTCGAGCATTTCGGTGACGAGGTCGCCGCTGGCACCGCCAGCGGGGAACATCGCAACCACCTTGGCGCCGAGCGTGTGTGCGACTCGCGCCACGTTGATCCCGCCGCCGCCGGGGTCATAGCGCGCTGCGCCGCAACGGATCTTGTCGGTCGGCATCACCACGTCGGCCCCGGTGGCGATGTCGAGTGCCGGATTCATCGTCACCGTGACGATCGATGGCGTGTGCGCGCTGTCAATGTCGGAGGTTGCTGACGTCACGATTGGTCACCCGCTTTCGGTCCAGCTGTGAGGGTAGGTGCGCATTACGCGGGTGCTAATGGCCGTTAGTCCCTCGAAGGCTGTCGTTGGACCCGACTTCGTGGTGAAAGCGCACGGTGCGTCGATGACTTTCGTCTCTATCGACTTCGTCGCGGTACGGCCAGGATGACGCCATGACTCAGGCGATGATCGATTATCGAGTGCTGACCGACGCGGTCACGCTCGCCTGTCGAGCACCGTCGTTGCACAACAGTCAACCCTGGCGGTGGACTTCGGACGGCACCGTTCTGCACCTTCACGCCGACCGCACGCGGCTGATGTGGTCCGCCGACAGTGCGGGTCGCGAAATGCTGTTGAGCTGCGGTGCGGCCTTGGATCATCTCGTGGTCGCGATGGCGGCGGCCGGGTGGAACTGCGCAGTGGAGCGCTTCCCGGACCCGCACGATCCGGACCACGTGGCGATCGTGCGATTCACTCCGGCTGACGCCGTGACCGAAGCGCAGCGGCGACGCGCTGACGCGGTCCTGCGACGCAGGACCGATCGGTTGCCCTTCGACGAGCCCAGCCACTGGGCGCAGATCGAACCCCGGCTTCGGCTGTCCGTCATCCCGTATCACGTCATGACCGACGTGCTACTCGACCGCGATCGTGCGAGATTGGCGGAGGCCTCTCGGCTCACCGAGACGCTGCGCGAGTACGATCCGTCGTACCAGGCCGAATTGGATTGGTGGACAGCTCCGTTCGCGTCGAATGACGGTGTGCCACCGACGGCTTTGGTGTCCGAGTCCGAGGCACGTCGCACGGATGTCGCCAGGTCGTTTCCATTGGCCGCACATGGTGATCGCCGCCCCGGTGTTACCGCCGATCATGCCAAGATCTGCGTATTGTCGACGCACGATCAAGACGCCCGACTCGACGTCTTGCGGTGCGGCGAGGCGTTGTCCGCGGTCCTGTTGGAGGCCACCCTCGCAGGGCTCGCGACGTGCACCTTGACGCACATGACCGAGTTGGCGGCGAGCCGCGACATCATCCGGCGACTGACTGGCCAGGTCGGCTCACCTCAACTCCTGATCCGGATCGGGGTTACGCCGTCAGAGGGAGATCCACCGCCCATGACTCCCCGACGGGCGTTGGGGACGGTCCTGGAGTTGCGCAGCTAGCCCCCTGCGCCGTTGGGCCCGTCGGTTGAGGACTTGCGGCCCTGCCGCGGCAGGAAGCACGCAGCGCATAGTGACCGCATGGAGCATCTGAGCACACTCGACGCCAGTTTTCTGCAGGCCGAGGATTCCGATCCGCATGTGAGTTTGGCTGTCGGTGGCGTTTCGATCATCGAGGGTCCTGCACCCGAATACCGCGAAATCGCGGAGGCGTTCGCCCAACGAGCGCAAGCCATTCCACGCTGTACCCAAGTGCTGCACACCCATCCGTTCGACCTCGGTTCACCCGAATGGGTTGACGACAAGGCGTTCGACATCGCGCATCACCTGCATCGCGTCGGGTTGCCGCATCCCGGCGACGACGCCGAGCTCTACGCGGTGATCGCCAACATCATGGAGCAACGCTTGGATCGTGAGCGGCCGCTCTGGGAATGCTGGATCATCGAAGGTCTCACCGATGGCCGGTGGGCGATGTTGATGAAGATCCACCACTGCATCGCCGACGGCACCGCGACGGCTCAGATGCTGGCGAAGCTCAGCGACGACGGGGCGGGCGAAACGTTCGCCACCGACATTCGCGCCGCCAAGGAATCCGGAAGCTCGCTCCTCGATCTGCTACGACCGCGGCTAAACCCACTGGACTGGATGAACGACGTCCTTCGGGCCACGGTCGCCGTCACCAGCGCCGCCGAACACGCCCTGGTGGGGGCCGCTGAGCTGACGGCCCACCTGCTCACCGCGGCGCCGGAGTCTTCCCTGAACGGATCCGTCGCCAAGATGCGCCGTTTCAGTGCCGCTCGCGTGGACCTCGCTGTCATGAACCAGGTGCGTCGGGATTTCGACGTCACGCTCAACGACGTGGCGCTCGCCGCGATCACCAACAGTTACCGGACCATGTTGCTCGACCGCGGCGAAACGCCGGGACCCAACGCGTTGCGCACGCTCGTTCCGGTGTCCGTGCGCTCGGCAGACGATTTCAACGTGACCGACAACCGGGTGTCGGCGATGTTGCCGTTGTTGCCGGTCGACGAACCCGACCCGGTCAAGCAGCTGCGGACGGTACACAGCCGACTAACCAGGGCTAAGGGCAGCGGTCAGCGCGAAGGAGGCAGCGCCGTCATCGCCGCCGCAGGCAACATTCCATTTGCGTTCTCGGCCTGGGCGATTCGACTGCTCACCCGGCTGCCGCAGAAGTCGGTTACGGCGCTGGCGACCAACGTCCCAGGGCCACGCGGGCGGCAGCGCGTGATGGGCAGGGAGGTACTGGAGATCCTGCCGATACCTCCCATCGCCCTTCACCTGCGCACTGGCATCGCGATGGTCAGCTACGCCGACAGCTTCTTCTTCGGCATCACGGCAGACTTCGACAGCGCCCCCGACATCGACAAGCTGGCTCGCGGGATCGAAGACGCGGTTGAACACTTGGCCGCGGTGGGTCGCGACGCGAAAGCCAACGCGACGCCCTTCAGACGCGCGCGGTGACGTTCTGTCGGAACGCGTACGCCGAACGTCTAGCCAGCGGCCCACTCCATGGCGCGATCGAGTTCGTCGAGGCCGAAAATGGCGAGCTCGCCGGGGACCATCCAGGCAAGTGCATGCAACGCATGGGCGACCCATTCCTTGTCGGACACCACCGCAATGCGCTTGAAGGCCGAATGGTGTTGAAAGAGTGCGCCGAAGCCCAGTTTCAGGTCCTCGACCAATCCACCGGGTCCGAATCCCTCGTAATCGGGGGCGATGACCTCGACGATCCTGATTTCGCCGGACTCATTCAGTAGTTGCTCCATTGCCGGCTTGAACTGGCGCAGGTCATCGCCCTGCAGTCGGCCTGAAACGCGAATGCCGGTCACTCCAGCGGGCATGCTTGGCAATACTTCAATCATCGAATCCTCTTCTCGGGTAGGGTAATCGGTGGTTTTGGACCGATTAGTGCGTCATGCAACGTCCTTCTCGCTGCCAACGACGTTCGCGTGCACCCGGTTGACGGCGGCGTGTGCGGCGGACTGTTCCAACGGCGCGGTCACTTCACCAAGCCGCTGTCTGCGCGCGTTCAAGAATGCGTACACGATCATGCCTGCAAGGATGACCACCAGACCTTGGTAGACGACCTGATATCCGGAGGCGAACGTGAGCCACATCGAGAACAGGACACCGGTTCCCGCTATCGAGAGGTCACGTGCCAGCCGCCAACCCTGCACCCTTCCGCGGCGGGCGGCCAGGTAGGTCAACTGCGCCAAGGCAGAGAAGAAGTAGGCGATCGCCACCGTCATGACGGTGAGATTCACCAGATAGGTGAAGACCGTGAGGCCAGGCCCGGACACGTAGCGCCACAACATGAGTAGCGACGGCAAGACGGCGCCGACCACGATGCCGAACCACGCGGTCCCGTTGCGGTCGGTCCACGCGAAGGGCCGCGGGAACAGACCGTCTTGCGCGATGGCGCGCGAGCTCTCCGTGACGATCAGCGTCCACCCGTTCAGCGCACCGATGCCGGAAATCACCGCGACCAAGGCGATGAAGCTCCCCGCCCACGCGGTGTCGGGGAACATCGACTGGAACGCGTTGACGAACGGGGAGCCCGTGCCCACGAGAGTGTCGTGTGGAACCAGGCCCATCACCGCTGCGGTCACCAATACGTACAGCACTGCGCTCGCGGCGGTGCCGATCAGCGATGCGCGGCCCACGTTCACCCGGGGATTCGTCACGCGCTTTGCGGTGATCGCCGCCGCCTCCACGCCGATGAACGAGAACAAGGCCACACCCGCGGCGATCCCGATCCCGCTGTAGAGGCTGCCGCCAGTAGCGTTGAAGGGTCCGAAATGCGCCTCGTCGACGAAGAACCAGCCGACGATGCCGACGAACACGAGCGGCAGGAACTTGAGCACCACCGTCACGTTCTGAAACCACGCCATCTGCTGCACCCCGACCAGGTTCACGACGGCAGGCACCCACAGCCCAACCAAGGCGATGCCCCAATTCACCAAGCCGCTTGGATTGTCGAGATGGAGAAGGGCGTCGACGTAGAACACCCACGATGCCACGATGGCGGCATTGCCCGCCCACGCCGAGATCCAGTAGCTCCAGCCGACGAGGAAGCCTGCAAAGTCGCCGAATTCGTGACGTGCGTACGCGTACAATCCACCGTCGCTGTTCGGGACTCGCTTGGTGAGCTGGCCGAACAGGATGGCGAGAAGCATTGCACCCCCGGCGATCACGGCTAGCACGATGATGCTCATCGTGCCGGCTCCTGCGAGCACCGCGGGCATGGTGAATACGCCGGTACCCACGACGCTGCCGATCACTAGCCCGGTAGCGGAGGTCAGGCCCAGTGCGTGGGCCTTCGCCTGATTCCGCGGGGTCAGTGGAAGCTTCGGAGATCCCGTCGGTGCGGGCATACTCGTGGTGTTCACGTCAGAAGGCCTTTCTGCTTGTCATGTCGCAATGCGGTGAGAATCTTGGCGCGATCAATGGCGCACGATGAGCACCGAACATTCGGGATGCCCCAGGATCGGGTGATCATGCGGGCCGATCATCTGGGCGACTCGGCCCGCTTCGTCGGCACCCACGACGACGAGGTCGATCGGCGCGCCTTCGTCGGCGAGGAAGTGGGCCAGTCCGGAACGGGTAGTGACCGGATGCACGTCGACATCGGGATAGCGCTGCCGCCACGCCTGAACCAGTCGATCGAGTTGGTCGTAGGGTGTGAAGCCGAAGTCCTCCTGCCACAACCCGATCGCCAGAACCGGAAGATTTCGCAGCCGAGCTTCCTCCATGGCGGTCACGACGAGGTCCTCGTCGTCGGTGGAAGCCTTGACCGCCAAGACAATCCAGCGGTGACCCGGCCTTGGCGCCTTGGCGTGCTCACGGATGATCGCCACTGGGCAATGCGCAGCTTCGGCCAGTGCCATTGCCTTGCTGCCCAACAGAGTTCGGGCGATAACTCCGATGCCGACAGAGCCGACGCAGATCAGTTCCGCGTTACGGGACTCATCCAGCAGAACCGTCGTCGGGTCTCCGCACGACATCGCGGTTTCGACCTTGACGGACTTGCCGGTGGCCAGAATTGCGGCATCGGCCTCGCGCAGTACGGATTCGGCGTACTCGACGCCCAACGGGACCGGATCCGTCGACGGCGTTTCTGATTCGGGGCGTATTACGTGGACCAGTCGCAGCGGTACGTCGCGATCGATGGCCTCGTCGACAGCCCACAAAGCGGCGTGGACGGCTGCCAGCGAACCGTCGATGCCCACGACGACCGTCGCCCCCGACTGCATCTCTGTCATCGATTGCTCCTGTCTCACTCGCGCGTTCGGTGCTCAGGTCACGAACTGTTGGTCATGACGCTAGAGGTCGGCGACCGGATCCGAAGGGGTCCAAAGTCCCTCGCAGGTAGCCGTTGGTCGCTTCGCGTGTGTCCTCGGCCATACGAGTGCCGTAATGCCGCCTTGGAAGTGACGAATGGCCCCTGACCAGGAAGCGCCGTCGGCGCTAACGTTTCTGCGAGAAGACGTGGGTGCTGAAGAGGGAGAGCGAAATGGCAACGGCCGCCGTGAAGAATCGTGGAGTAGTGGTCGGCGTCGATGGGTCGGCTGCGTCGAAGGTCGCCGTGGAATGGGCGGCGCGCAATGCGTCGATGCACAACGTGCCGCTCACGTTGGCGCACGTGATGGCGCCCCAAGTCTTGATGACGTGGCCGGAGATGCCGATGCCGACGCCCATCGGGCCGTGGGCCGAAGACTTCGGACGTGAAGTCATTCGCGACGCGAGGAAGATTGCGGAGGACGCCGTCCGAAGGCATCCCGTCGCGATCGAGATCGAGCTCGTGGTCGGGCCCGCCGTGGCGTCGCTCTCCGATTTGTCGAAGGACGCTCAGATGGTCGTGGTCGGCTGCCACGGCCACGGTCGACTGCGGCGGCTATTGGGCTCCGTCAGTTTCGGATTGGCCCAACACGCACACTGCCCGGTCGCAGTCATTCACGACGATGACATGCCGATGCCGGATCCGGCCAACGCACCGGTCGTCGTCGGGATCGACGGGTCGCCGACGTCTGAGTCGGCAACGGCGATCGCCTTCGACGAGGCATCGCGCCGAGGTGTGGACCTCGTCGCCATCCATGCGGTCATGGATTGGAGCGGTGCGGACTACCCCGACATCGACTGGTCCACCGCAGGACCGCGTGAGCAGGAGGTACTTTCGGAGCGGCTGGCGGGCTGGCAGGAGGACTATCCGGACGTGCTGGTGCGCCGTGTGTTGATTACCGATCGCGCGGCGCAGCACCTGGTCGAGGAGTCGGAGTCCGCGCAACTCGTCGTGGTGGGCAGCCACGGCCGCGGCGGGTTCGCCGGGATGTTGCTGGGCTCAGTGAGTTCCGCCGTCGTGCAAGCCGCAAGAGTCCCGGTGATCGTGGCCCGTGAGTCTTAGGGGCGCGCAGGCGCCGGTACTTGCCTCGATGGAATCCAGCCGGTTGGCAGACGCCGGACCCGCAAGCCCGCAGACTGCCGAGCGAGTAGCTTCGGCCGCTGTCACTCAGGTGTTGGACTGGCTGAACAGTTCGATCGAGGGGCTTTCGGCCACGGAAGCTTCGGCACGGCGGCTGACTTACGGGCCCAATGCCGTACGCACTCATCGGGTCAGCGCACTAGCGGTGTTGGGCCGTCAATTCCGCAGCGCCCTTTTAGTGTTGCTCGCGGCTACCGCGACGCTCTCGTTCTTCCTCGGCGATCCTACCCAGGCGATCATCATCGGCGTGATTCTGGTGGCCAGCGTGGGGCTCGGTTTCGTCAACGAGTACCGCGCCGAACGTGCCGCCGCGGAACTACATTCGAGTCTGCGCCATACCGCCATGGTGCGTCGTGACGGGCGTTTCACGAAGGTCGACGTGACCGAACTGGTTCCCGGCGACGTGATCCGGCTCGTCCTCGGCGAGGTGGTCCCCGCCGATCTGCGACTCGTCGAGGTGTCGGGGCTGGAATGTGACGAGAGCATCCTGACCGGTGAATCGACTGCCGCCGAAAAGTGTTCGGAGCCCGTCGCTGAAGGCAGTGCGCTTGCCGACTGCGCCGATCTGGCGTTCATGGGGACCATCGTCAGTGCAGGGGACGGGTCAGGGGTCGTCTATGCGACGGGGCCCGACGCACAGTTCGGCCGGATCGCGGCCGGCCTTGGAACCCGTCAACCCGAGACGTCCTTCCAGGTAGGCCTGCGCCGATTCTCCTACCTCCTGCTGTGGGTGGCGCTCACGCTGACAGCCGTCATCCTGGTCACCAACCTGTTGCTGCAGCGCCCCGTCATCGACTCGGTGTTGTTCGCCTTGGCGATTGCCGTCGGCATCACGCCTCAGCTGTTGCCCGCCGTCGTCAGCACGAGCCTGGCGACGGGCGCCCGACGGCTGGCCAAACTCGAGGTCCTCGTCAAGAGGTTGGTCTGCATCGAAGACCTTGGCGACATCGACGTGCTTATCACCGACAAGACGGGCACGTTGACCGACGGGCACATCACGCTCGTCGACGCCGTGGACTCCGAAGGACAACCGAGCGAGCGGGTGCTTCGGTTGGGCTTGCTGGCGACTGCCGTCGACCCGGAAACGGGTGGTGGAACTGGAACCGGTTTGGACGCCGCTCTGTGGGAATCCCCGCCCGCCAAGGGTTTCACTAGGGGCGATCTGAACCTCGTCGCGACGCTGCCGTTCGACCACGAGCGCTGTGCGGCGTCCGCCCTCGTTGGCACGGGGGAGCGGAGAGTCCTGCTGGTCAAGGGGGCTCCCGAGCAGGTGGTCGCCAAGTGCGTTGCGGTGCCTGCCTCTGCGGAATCCACGCTGGCGGCGCTGTTCGCAGACGGAAGGCGAGTGGTGGCCGTGGCCAGCAAGCCGGCTGCCGAGTTGTCGGCCGTCACCGCCGACGACGAATCCGGCCTGACGCTGGATGGCTTCCTCGTCTTCGCCGACGAACCCAAGGCAGCAGCCCGAGATTCCCTGGCCCTGCTCGCCGCGCTGGGAATCGAGGTGAAGGTCGCCACGGGCGACAATCCGCGGGTTGCCGAAAAGGTCTGTGCCGAACT
>Ga0207711_10000420_pt1 | contig 44798 bp, 50 predicted proteins | sample KBSS34metaG_FD_184401 | JGI IMG/M metagenome (GOLD analysis project Ga0207711, IMG submission 184401) | Switchgrass rhizosphere microbial communities from Kellogg Biological Station, Michigan, USA - KBS S3-4 metaG (SPAdes) (version 2) | ecosystem: Host-associated > Plants > Roots > Rhizosphere... | reverse complement strand
TCCGGGCGGCTTTGTCCGCGATGATTGTCTCGCATTTGGCAATCTGGACAAGCACTTAGTAACGGGGGGTGCGGTGGAGAAGAGGAACGAAGACGGGATATCGCCCGACCTTCCTTACGAACTGCAATCGAAGATGTTCGATCAGTGGGCTGCCTTCAGCCTCGGCGGGGCAGGCCTGACGGTCACGCTCATTGGATCGTCGCTTCGTAATGCGCCCGCTATCGTCTGGCTGGCGGTTGTCGAGTTCGCGATCGCGGCACTGGTCTGCATGGCCGCGAACATCAACCTCATCAACTCGCTTTTCAGTGGAACGGCCAGCCATTCGAGAAGCCGCCTGATGACGGCTATCGCCAGCATACTCATTGGGATGGGCATCGGTTCGCTGGCGATGAGCGTTTACATCGACGGACAAAGCGGCGCCCACACGGCGAAACGCACGTCAGCGGCAACAGCCGACGCCGACGACTGACGAGGCGTTCACGTTGCCCTAGGAATTGCCGCCGAACGGGTGCCTCAGCTTGTGCGAGGACTCGACCGCGATCTTGAAGGTCCAGGCGATCCCCAGGGCCGAATAGACGGCAGCGCCGATGAGGATCGCGAGTATGCCGACCAGAAGGGCCTCCCTGATCCGCTCGAACGTGCTGTTGCGTGTGGTTTGCGTGCTAGTCATTTTCGATCACCGTTTGCGCTTTTCCGGTATCCCCGGCCTTCAACGATTGCGGGGTCACGACCACCACGCTTCCTGGCCGTAGGACGGTCGCGACTGCGTGGCGAAACATGGTCGGTGTTTCGAAGCGCTCGCCTTCGCTCTTCGCGACTTCCATGCTTCCGCCCGGGCCGGAAAACTGGAGCTTCAGCCAATGCTGTCCCGTCTCGTCCCAGGACCGCAGGACATAGGCTAGGCCGCCCTGGAGGTCCCCTTTTACGCGGGCCGGTGCGGAACCAATGACAACGCCGTCACGAAGCACGATTGCGCGCTGGTCGGCAGCGCTGACGACGACGGAGGCAATCGCATCGCCTTTTGCGCGTTCCGGTCTCCATTCGTACGCGGCGTTGACGAGCGGCTGCGAGGGTGCAGGCGCGCGCTCCGTTGCGAGGTCGGGAGCAGCGGCAGCAGCCGGCGTGGCTGGCAGGCTGGTGATGACAACAGTCATGCCCAGGCTGGTCGCGCCGAAGAGGAGCGACGAGAATTTCGTCGGCAGCCGGATGCAGCCGTGCGAAGCGGGGTAGCCCGGCAGGTTGCCCGCATGCAGCGCGATACCCTTCCACGTCAGTCGCTGCATGTTGGGCATGGGCGCATTGTTGTAAGTCTTCGAATAATGCTCCTCCCGCTTCTGCAGGATCGTGAAGACTCCGGTCGGCGTTTCATGTCCGGTCTTGCCGCTCGATACGGTCGACGCCGCGATCGGAACGCCGTTGCGGAATAGGATAAGTCGCTGCGTTTCGAGATTCACGATCGCCAGTGCCGGGCCTTCCGTGCTCAGCTCCGGCGCCCAGACATATTCCCCGTTCTTAAGCGTCGGTGCGATGGTCAGGATCGGGCGGCTTCCAAGGTCGACCTGCTGCGCCGCCGCGGCATCCGATAAAGCCAAAGCCCAAAGAATTAGCCCCGCATACCTCATAATATGGTCCGGAACGTGATCAGCGGCCCGCTCTGATGTACGTTATAGAGGAAGTCGCCGTGATCGTAATTGACCTTGAAGTAGCGCCATCCCGCGCCGGCGCTCATCTTGTGGTTGATCTGGTAGTCGACGGTTGCGACGCCCTGCCATGTGATATCGGAGCCGGTGACGATCCCACCAATGTCGCCATAAGCGGACGCGCTCCACTTGCCGCCGAGCGGGGCATGAACGCGTGCGGCAATGAGCGGGTCCAACCAGCTCTGCTTGACCGAGCCCTCGGCGCTGCGGTTCGGGCCTTCCAGTTGGAGCGTGGTCTTGAAGAAGTTCATCCGCCCGCCAGCTAGCAGATCGACGTTTACCGGACCGTCGTTCACGACCCGGTAGCCGCCAAGGAGGGTGATCTCCGCCGTCCGTGAGTCGAGCTCGGCCTCGAGGAAATCGGGGTCGCGGACGCCGATGCCCTTGTTCGCATCGAGGTGAATGAACGTCAGGTCGCCAAGGACGACGATCCGGTCCCGCCGGGCCTCCGCGGCACCCATGAAGGCAAATTTGAAAGCCTTGAGAACCTTCCCGAACGGCAGGTCGAGGTCAACGGGCTCGGCCGGGCCGATGACGTCTGTCTTGCCCCAGGCGCCGGCGAGCCAGACATAACCGATCGTCGATAACTCCCACTTCTTGGATGAAGCTGGCTGGGCCTGCGCCGCCGGCGCTGGTGGCGGGGGAGCGTCCTGCGCTTGCTCGGCCTCCGGGTCGCCGGACTGGCCGAATGCTGCTGCGCTAGCGGTGGAACCGTAACCGAGCAACAGCGGCAACGCCGCGAGCGCGTTAGCGCGCCACAACCTGGTCCTGCACATCCCCACGAACCCCGATGGCTAACTGCCATGAGGGGATAAGGAAGCGGACTACACGGGCCATCAGGGTTTAGCTGTAGGCCCATGCGAAGAGCGGATTAACGGCCGTGGCCGCGCCAGCGCTTGATCGTGCGGCTGATAATACCTTCCTCGTCGCCGGTCTCGCGCCACAGGCGCGCGAAGCTCGGATCGGACGAGGCCGGGCGCTTCTCCGGCTCGAGGTCGTCGAAGCGGACTCGGATCGGAATGGCAACGCCTTCCCCGCAGACGATGCATTCGCGGTTGCGAAGCGCCGGGATTGCGTCGAGGAAACCGCGCGCGCCTTCCGGCATCGCTGCCCGGACGCAGGCCTGGTCGCGGTCGTTGTTGAGGCGCATCGAGACGATCGTGCCGCACTGCGAGAGCACGCCTTCGGCAAGATCGGACGGGCGCTGCGTTATGAGCCCCAGCGAGACGCCGTACTTGCGGCCTTCCTTGGCGATGCGCTCGAGGATCTTGCGGACTGCCTGAGCTCCCGAATTCTCGTCTTTTGGAACGTAGCGGTGCGCCTCTTCGCAGACCAGCAGCAGCGGACGCTGCGCTTCGGTCCGAGACCAGATCGCATAGTCGAACACCATGCGGGCGAGGACGGAGACCACGACGCTCGTGACCTCCGACGGAACGCCGGAGACGTCGACGATCGAGATCGGACGGCCCTGGCTTGGCAGGCGGAACAGCTTGGCGATGAAGCCGGCCATCGAGTCCGACACCAGCATGCCCGAGAACATGAAGGTGTAGCGCGGATCAGCGCGAAGCTCGTCGAGCTTGGTCTTGATGCGCTGGAACGGTAGGGTGTCGCCGGCACGGTCGAGCTTGCCCATCTCGTTGACGATGATCGCGTTGAGGTCGGTCAGGAGGTACGGGATCGGGCTGTCGACGGTCACCTTGCCGTACTGGCTCATGTCCTTGCCCTTGGTGCGGGCGGCGAGGAGGGACTTGGCGAGGATGTCGGCGTCGCGTTCGCGCTCCGCGCCCTGGGTCGTGAGGATGACCTCGCAATGCTCCTCGAAGTTCATCAGCCAGTAGGGAAGCTGGAGGTTGTCGACGTTGAACAGCTCGCCACATCCCTTGAAGGCGGCGGAATATTCGCCGTGCGGGTCGATCATCACGATGTGACCCTCGGGGCTGAGCTGCGAAATCCGGTGAAGGATGAGCGCAACCGAGGTCGACTTACCGGTACCAGTCGATCCCAGGACCGCGAAATGCTTGGAGAGCATGGGGTCGACGTAAAGCGCGCCGCGGATGTCGTCCGTCGGATAGACGGTGCCAATCTCGATATGCGGCTCGTCGGTTGCGGCGAAGATCGAGCGGAGGTCTTCCGTGGAGACCGGAAGTACTTCGGCGCCCGGGATTGGGTAGCGGGTGACGCCGCGGCGGAAGTTGGTCATGCGGCCGGAGGAATCGCGGCTGCCTTCGCCGAGGAAGTCGACATAAGCGATCAGTTCGCCCGCGTTGCCGGATTTCAGCGTGCGGACGTTGGCAATCAGCCAGGAAGTGCCGACGACGGTCTTGATCTGGCTGCCGACCTGGCCGGACATCGCGACGGACGGGTCCTTGTGTGACTGTAGGGCGGTGACGGTCGCTGCATCGAGAATGATTTGCGAGCCCGACCCGGCGATCTCGACCACCTTGCCGATGGGAGCGAGCGTCGGAGCCGGTGCGCGAGGCGCTGCAACTGGCGCTTCTTCCTCCTGGAAGCTGCTCACTTCGTTCAGGAACTCGCGCAGGTTCGGCTGCTCGTTCATGTCTTCCATCACTCCCACCCACTCCTTTGAGGAGCGGCATAGCGTGGAGCGGTTAAAATTAACTTTAGGATGTGCCTTCGGTTAGAACCGGCGTCTGAAAGCGGCGGCTGCCGCCCAGCCAAGAGCAAGCGACAATGCGACGCTGGTCAGCCCGTAAAGAAGCCTGTGACGGCGCGCCGCGAGCGCCACATAGCGTTCGAACCCCGACTTATCGATCTGGATGTCACGGGTGGCGGCAGCGACGACCTTGTGCCTGTCGATCAGGAAGGTCTCGGCCGTGTAGGTGCCGACCGGTACCTGGCTCGGGATGGTGATGACCGCGCGATAGAGGACGCCGCCATTGATTTCGACGCCTTGCGAGTTCTCCTGGTAAAGGTCCTGGCGGCTGCGAAGGTCGAGCAGGCCGGCCTCGAAGCGGCGCTCCTTTTCAGGCAAGGCGCCGCCGCCCGGCGACAGCTGCAGATTGTGGAGGCCGAGCTCGTAAATGGCGGCGGTCCGCTCATCGAGCAGGTCCTTGATCGGACGCGAGGATGCTACCGCGTAGAATGATGGTGCCGAGCGGAAGCGGTTGGAGTCCGCGTTCATCCAGATGCCGGCGATCTTCATCTTCTCGCGGACCAGGATCGGCTGAACAGGCCCGCGCAGGACGACCGCGATATCGACCTGGCGGTCGGGCGGGCGGCCTCCTGGATAGACGACCGCACCGAACAGCAGCAACTGGGCGCCGGTGAAGCTGTAGCGGATCTGCACCTGGCGCGCGGAGATGTCGGGCACCAGCACCGGCTTGTCGGCCGCGATCAAGAGCGGCGCGAGAAGAGCGAGAAAGAGGGGAGCGGCGCCGACCTTCACAGATACTCGATCGAGAAGATCTCGTCGGGACGCCAGGCGAGACCAAGCGCCATCCGCAGCGCGACGAGCAGGATGATGACGGCAAGCGCAAGGCGCAGCATGTCAGGCTTGATCCGCAGCGCGAGGATGGCGCCATATTGGGCGCCGATCACACCGCCAACGAGCAGCAAGGCGGCAAGTACCACGTCGACTGCCCGGGTGGTGATGGCATGAACCATCGTCGTGACGCCGCTGACGGCAAGGATCATGACGAGGCTGGTGCCGATCACGACGCGGGCCGGCATGCCGAGCAGGTAGATCATCGCCGGAACAAGGATGAAGCCGCCGCCGATACCAAGAAGGACGGTCAGGGTGCCGGCGAGGAAACCGAGCGCGAACGGCGCAACGGGCGAGATGTAAATTCCCGAACCATGGAAGCGCCATCGGTAGGGCAGCGAAGCGACCCAGCGGTTGTGCCGGGGCCGCGTCTGCTCGGCATCTTCCGTCTTGAGGAAGCCAAGCGACTTCAGGCTCTCGAGGAACATCAGGCCGCCGATCCAGCCGAGGATGAGGACGTAGAGGAAGCCGATCACGACATCGATCTGGCCGCTCGCCTGAAGCAGCCGGAAAAGTCCGGCGCCCACGAAAGAGCCAAATAGGCCACCGGCAATCATGACGCCGCCCATCTTCAGGTCGACGCCGCCGCGGCGCATGTGGACCATCACGCCAGAGACGCTTGCGCCGGTGATCTGCGTCGCAGCCGAGGCGACCGCGACCGTCGGCGGGATCCCGTAGAAGATCAGGAGGGGGGTGGTAAGAAAACCACCGCCGACACCGAACATGCCTGACAGCAGGCCGACAAGGAAACCGAGAACGATGATGAGTAGCGCGTTGACCGACTGACCGGCGATCGGGAGATAGATGTCCATCGCTAAAACGGACTAGCCGCAAACCGGTCCCGCGGCCAAGTTTACGCAACTAGAAATCTCCGCCCGAGCGTGGAGTTCGGACCGCGTGCCCCGGATCGACGTCGAATTTTTGGGGCTACTCAAGATACGCTTCGTTAATGTCGAGGACGTGCACGCGCTTGGAGGCGCCTTCTCGATGCGGTCGCATGGGGGCGAAATGTTTCTCTGAAACAGCTATTGTTCGGGTTCCGCCGCGGTTTCGGCTAATGCCTGCTGCGTCAGCTTGGGGAAGGCCATTAATATTCTGCGCATGATGAAGGCCGGGACGGTCGTCTTGCTTGCCGTGGCGGCTCCGTGCGCGGCCGCGCGCGGAAATATCCTCTTTGCCGGCGGCGCGTGGGCCGCAATTGATCGCGGCACCGCCTGCGAAGCGATTTCGCGCTCGCAGCGCGTTGCCCCCAAAGACAAGATCCAGGCTGTCGCTGGATTGATCTTCACTGCGGACCACGGCCGGTGGGGAGAATTTCACGCGCGGCTCAGCCGAACTCCGCGCGGCGACGCCAGCGTGATGCTCAAGATCGGCGAACAGCCGTTTCTGCTGACGACGCGCGCCGGCTGGGCGTGGAGCCGGGGCCCGATGCAGGCGGAGGCGATCATCGCGGCGATGCGAACCGCGCCGACGATGCGTGTGGAAAGCCGCGATGCGGCGGGCGTGCGTTTCTCCGATCCCTACCTGCTTGACGGCGCACCGACGGCGATCGATGCCGCTGCCGCGCGGTGCGCGCTTCGTAACGCTGGCAAAATCGAGTGATCCTGCCTAGATAGGCGGCTCACCATGAGCGCCGATACGAACCTTATGCCCATTCCGGGGCCTATCGATCCTGTGCCTGTACCGCGCGCCGTGAAGCCGCGGGCGGACGGCAAAGTCGATCTGGTAGGACTGTCGAAAGACCGGATCCGCCAGGAGCTGGAAGCCGCAGGCGTCGAGCCCAGGCAGGCGAAGCTGCGCGGAAAGCAAATCTGGCACTGGATCTACAATCGCGGCGTTACCGACTTCGCGAACATGAGCGATATCGCCAAGCCCCAGCGTGGCTGGTTCGCCGAACGGTTCGTGGTTTCACGGCCGGACGTCGTCGAAGCGCAGGTTTCGTCCGACGGGACTCGCAAGTGGTTGCTAAAGACGCACGACGGTCACGATTTCGAGATGGTCTTCATCCCCGATGCCGACCGCGGAACGCTCTGCGTGTCGAGCCAGGTCGGTTGCACGCTCAATTGCCGATTTTGCCATACCGGCACCATGGCGCTCGTGCGCAACCTCGAGCCGGCGGAGATCGTCGGGCAAGTGATGCTTGCGCGCGATGCGCTCGGCGAATGGCCGAGCCAGCCAGACGGCCGAATGCTCACCAACATCGTCATGATGGGCATGGGCGAGCCGCTATACAATTTCGACAATGTCCGCGACGCGCTGAAGATCGTCATGGATGGTGACGGGCTGGGACTGTCGCGACGCCGGATCACCCTCTCGACCAGCGGAGTCGTTCCGATGATGGCCAGGGCCGGAGAGGAGATCGGCGTCAATCTCGCGGTCTCGCTGCACGCGGTGACCAAGCAAATCCGCGACGAGATCGTCCCCTTGAACCGCAAGTACGGGATCGAGCAGCTGCTCGAGGCGTGTGCGGCCTATCCGGGCGCGAACAATGCGCGGCGCATCACCTTCGAATATGTAATGTTGAAGGACAAGAACGACAGCGACGAGCATGCCCGCGAGCTTGTCCGCCTCATCCGCCACTATCGTTTGCCGGCCAAGGTCAACTTGATCCCGTTCAATCCATGGCCGGGCGCTCCCTACGAATGTTCGACGGACGAGCGCATCAAGTCCTTCAGCAACATCGTTTTCGAAGCGGGCATTTCGGCGCCGGTTCGTACTCCGCGCGGCCGGGATATCGATGCGGCTTGCGGCCAGCTGAAGACCGCCGCCGAACGCAAGCGCCGCAGTCAAACATCAGAAGCTGCTTGATCCTGCCGCAATAGCACTCGCGTTCGTCGCGGGCTCCGTGGGCGGCGCGATGAACGCGCTTGCGGGTGGAGGCACGTTCGCGACCCTGCCGTCGCTCATTGCGCTGGGCCTCCCGGCAAACTTTGCCAATGCGACGTCGAACGTCGCGCTGCTGCCTGGGGCAGCAACCAGTGCGGCAGAGTTCAGGGACGAGCTGGAGCCGATCGGTGGCCTCTCGGTCCGAGCCCTCGGCGCGATTACTTTCGTCGGGGGCCTCGCCGGAAGTATCCTCCTGGTGCTGACACCGACGCGCGCCTTCGATTTCATCATTCCATGGCTTTTGCTTCTCGGGTTTGTGGTCATGGTGTTCGGCAAGTCCGGCTCCCAGCGACTTCACGAGCGCGTGACAATCGGTCGCAAGACCCTGGTTTTCGCGCAGTCGCTGCTGGCCATCTACGGCGGCTATTTCGGCGGCGGCGTGGGACTGATGACAACCGCGACGTACGGTTTGCTGGCCAATGCGCACCCGCGTTCGCTGTTTGCTGCCAGAACGCTGATGCTGGCGATTGCGAATTGCGCCGCGGCGATCGTCTTCATTTCGGTTGGACTGGTGCGATGGGTGGCATGTCTGCCCATGCTGTTCGGATCGATCATTGGCGGATTTGCGGGAGCGAAGCTTGGCCGGAAGCTATCGCCGGCTTGGGTCCGGGCGTGGACGCTGCTGGTTACTGCGGCGACGACGGTCACTTTCTTCGTCCGCGCGTACGGTTGATTACAGCGACAACATTGTCGCGCGGCGGAGGAGCGTGGCAAACCCTCGATATGCTTTCGCCGATACGCCGAGTCCTGGTGAGGCAGGTTCGCGCTACCTTCAACGATCAGTCGAGGGGCGAAAGGCCCGTTCCCTCGTCAGACGAGGCGCTGTTTCCGCCGGGCTCGGTGATCCGGCGAGTCCATGGCGATGTGACCTCGATGATGGTCGGCGGAATCGCGGCACTCTTAACCCAGATGCTTCATCCCAAGGCACTCGCCGGCGTGTGGGATCATAGCGACGTTGCCGAGGACCAGCTGGGCAGGCTGAGGCGAACGGCGCGCTTCATCGCCGTCACGACCTACGGCCATCGCGACAAGGCCGAGGCGGCAATCGCAAGGGTGAAGGCGATCCACGAGGGCGTTACAGGGACCCTTCCCGATGGCGCGGGATATCGGGCGACGGATCCGCAGTTGCTCGCCTGGGTCCATGTTGCGGGCGCAATCAACTTTCTGGACGGCTGGCGCCGGTACGCGGAGCCGCGGATGAGCCGCGAGGACCAGGATATCTATTTTGCGCAGAGCGGTGAGATTGCGCGACTGCTCGACGCCGACCCAGTCCCGCAAACGCGCGGCGAGGCGGAACGACTGATTACCGACTTTCGGGCTGAACTGCGCGCCGACCAGCGAACGCGGCAGTTTCGTGACCTCGTCCTCAAGGCGCCGCCGCCATCGCTCGCGGAGACGCCCGTACAGTCGTTGCTGATGAGCGCGGCCGTCGATTTGATGCCTGACTTCGCGCGGCAGATGCATGGCCTGAGAAAACCGCCGCTTCCACCGTTGATCCGCGGCGCCACCTATGGTGTTGCGCGAACCATCCGGTGGGCTTTTGCCGGCGAGCGCTATCGTTCGGGAGGAGCCGAGGGTCAGAAGGCCAAATAAACAGGCCGGGAGCAGACCGCTTTGGCCTTGAACTGCCGCGACTTTTTCGGGTCGCGTCGAAGTTCAAGATTCCGGCAGCGTTGCTGCCGCGTTGCGTTCCCCGCGGGGACAGCCCATCACTCATCCCAATAATCCCGGGAGAGCCCGTTTCATGTCCCTGATCGGCAAGTTCATCGACCAGATCCTACCCGTCGGCAGCATCACGCTCATTGGTCCGGACGGAAAGCGCGAGACATACGGCCCAGGCGGGGGCAGGCACGTCACCGTCAAGCTGCACGATCGACGGGCGGCAGTAGACATCTTCAGGAACCCGCGGCTGAAGCTTGGCGAGCTGTACATGGACGGGCGGCTGTCGATCGAGGAAGGCGGCAGCATCCTCGATCTCCTCGAGCTGATCGTCGGCGCGAAGCCCTGGGAAGAAGGTCGGCGCAAGGCACTCGGCAAGGGCAAGGCAGGCAAACTCAGGTCGCTCTTCCGCCGCAACCCGGTCCGCAAGTCGCGCAAGAACGTCGCGCATCATTACGACATCGGGAACGAGCTTTACGCGCTCTTCCTCGACGACGACCTGCAGTACAGCTGTGCCTATTTTACCGATCCGACGAACGGCCTCGAGCAGGCGCAGTCAGACAAGAAGGCGCATATCGCTGCCAAGCTCGACCTCAAACCTGGACAGCGGGTGCTCGATATCGGCTGTGGCTGGGGCGGCATGGCGCTCTACATGCACAAGGTTGCGGGCGTCGATGTGCTCGGCGTCACTCTATCGGAAGAGCAGCTCAAGATCGCGCGCAAGCGCGCGGCCGACGCGGGTGTTTCAGACCGGGTGAAGTTCGAGCTGATCGACTACCGCCATCTCGACGGCCGCTTCGACCGCATCGTGTCCGTCGGCATGTTCGAACATGTCGGAGCGGCGCATTACGACGAATTCTATTCCAAATGCCGCGAGCTTCTCGCCGACGACGGCGTGATGCTCTTGCATACGATCGGCAAACTCGGTGGGGCGGGCACGCCCGACCCGTTCACCGACAAGTGGATTTTCCCCGGCTACCATTTGCCCAGCCTGTCGCAGATGTGCTCGTCAAGCGAGAAGGTGAAGATGATCGTCAGCGACGTCGAAACGTTGCGGCTGCATTACGCCTATACACTGCGCCATTGGCTGGAGCGGGCGACGAGCGCCCGCGCGAAAATCGCCAGGATGTACGACGAGCGCTTCTTTCGCATGTGGGAGTTCTATCTCGCCGGCGGCATCGTGATGTTCGAGAGCGGCGCGGCCTGCAATTTCCAGGTGCAATATGTGCGAGATCGCCGAGCGATTCCGATCACCCGCGATTACATGTTCGATACCGAGCGAAAGTACCGTGAGATGGACGCCGGACCCGCAGCCTCCAAGAGGCCGCGCAGCCCGGCGCGAAAGAAGGATCTCGAACCGACGAGCGCCTAGCTGCCGCGGCGCTCCATCCGGATTACCTGGCGCATCTGCTGACGCTCGTCCGGCGTGATTTTGCCGTCGTGGTTCGCGTCGGCCTTGTCGAAGTGCGCCAGGGCGGCGGCCTGCGCTTCGGCGAGCGAGACGCGGCCATCATGGTTCGCGTCCGCCATGTCGAACAGACGTCCGCCCAAGCCCATGCCCATCCCCATGCGGTGCATCCGCATGCCGCGGCCGCGCTGGGCACCGGTCGTGCTGTCGCCGTCGCGCATGACGATCACGCGCTCGCTGCGAACTTGTGGCTGCGCGGCAGTGAATTCCTGACGGCTGATGTTGCCGTCGTGATTGGCGTCGAGGCGGTCGAACGCCGCGCCGCGGTCCATGAAGACCCCGCGATCTTCGAGGCGCTTCTGGATGTCGCCGTGCATGCTCATCATCTTCTCATGCATCGCATCGAGCTCGGGACGCGTGATGTAGCCGTCCTTGTTGGTATCGAGGCGCGCAAACATGTCGCGAATGTGGGTCGCTACCTCATCGCGAGTCATCGTACGGTTGCTCATGACGCGTACCCGGGTCTGCGGCTCGCCCATGGGTGCCGGCGCGGCACGAGGCGGTGCAGTTCCTTGAGCGACGCCCGGCGGAGGGGCGACCTGCGCGAATGCCGGAGCAATGGCGATCGCGAGCGCGGCGACGGCGCCGCCAAGCATGAGCGTCTTCATGAAAGCCTCCTCGTCAAAATTGAGGATTAGCTAACCCAATCAAGCTTGCTGGTAATTGAACGGAAACGAAACGACCTATCGAGGGAAGTAGGAGCGCACCTCGATATAGCCCCACGCCTGGCGCGGTCCTGGCCGCCTTGCGCGGCCGAGAGCACGGGTCATGTCCCCTTCAGGATCGAAAATTCCGCTTTGGCGAGTGACCAGCCAAACCACGCGCGCTCCTTTCCTCGGGGAGGCTATTGCGTCGGCATCTGCGCTAGTGACGGAAACGACGGCAGGGGATCCGGCGCGAATCGGGCCCCTGTGGCCGATCGCCGGATAATCGCCGGGAATGCCATGCATCGGCATGGTTGCGCCCGCTGCGCGAAGCGGAAGCGCGCTGTCATTGGGATAGAGCCAGACCTCGTCGCCTGGTGCGACGTGGTGGCGCAGATAGGTTGCGACTTCGTCCCACTTTTCGTTGCCGGGTCTAGCGGCGATCTGGAGTGCGCTTGGCAGCAGGGTGACCAAGAGCGCAGAAGAAAGAACGAGGCGTTCGCGCCGCTGTTCGACGGCGGCAAGTGCACCGCCAAGCGCAAGATATGCAGGGACCAATGTCGCAGCCAATGTCCGGGGCAGGAAGATCGGCATGGCGAACTGCGAGACGAGGGCCGCAAGAATCGGCGGGCCGAGCCAAAGCAGCAGTAGCGCGCGATCCGCGCTCCAGCTTTTGCTGCTGACGGCGGACTGGATGGCCCGCTTGGCGAGCAGTACGATCGTCAATGCGGCGAATGCCGATGCAATGTTCAGGACTTCAACGGGTACGGTGTAGAGCCCGACGAGCTGGATCAACATATCGGGCCGCCAGCTCAGCCAGCCCGTGCCCCAGTCGCTCGTTCGTCGCGCGATAATCAGCAGGCAGGGTAGATAGAGCAGAATGATGATGGCCCCGGCGCCGACCCCGCGAACGAACCGCTCGCGCGTCAGCCCGACTGCCCATGCGGGCAATAGTGCGGCACCGAGGCACAGAGCATAAAGAGCGCCGAGGCCGTGCGCCCAGAGGCCGAGTTCGGTGCCGGCGACCAGCAGCAACCAGGATTGAGGACTGCCTGCGCCGGTGTAGCGGAACTCGCGCATCAGGCGAAGAAGACCAAGCGTCGCGAGCGCGTAGGCGAAGATCAGCAGCGGGTAAGGCCGGGCTTCGCCGCCGAGCACCACCAGCATCGGGGAGACGGCGAAGAGGAAGCCGGCAATGCCTGCCCGAAGCAAGGGCCTGTTCGTCGGCCGCAATCGCTCAAGCTCGAAGCTCGCGGCGATTACGACCGGAATGGTAGCGAGGCTGAACAGGATCGAGAGCGATCGAAGCGCGGCAGCGCTTTCACCGAAGGGCCCGCGCCACAGCTTGACCAGCGAATAATAGAAAGGAGGGTGGGTTTCGTAAGTCGGAACGACGGTCCACAACTCGTACCAGCCGCGGCTTGAGAAGAAAAAGGTATAGGCCTCGTCTAGCCACAGTGGCCGCGAGCTGACGCCGAGGAGGCGCAGCGCCAAAGCCAAAAACGTCACGCCGATGATAAGGCGCAGCGGCGTCGCCCGCCAGCCGAGGCTGATCTTCGCGTACGGCGCGCTCAGGGAAGACACTGCGTCCATGCCGTGCCGAGGCGTACGGGCAAGATGGTTAATAGCTTGTAATCCAGAGCTCCGCGCATGGACAATTAGTGGCGCCCCGCTAGGAGGCGCGCGGGCATTTCATTGCGGGCACATGACGATGGGTAAAACCGCTCAGGCGGTCGAGGTGACAGAGACGGCGCGTCCCTGGTGGGAACAGCGCTGGTTTCTCGCGCTCGTCGTTTTCGCGACGATGATACCGCTGCTCTATCCGCCGGTGCCTCCGCTCGTGGACCTGCTAGGGCATATGGGCCGCTACAGGGTCGAGCTCGATCTCGATCACTCGCCATGGCTCCGGGAATATTACGATTATCACTGGGCAGCGATCGGCAACCTTGGCGTCGACTTGCTCATCATTCCGCTTGGCAGGCTGTTCGGCCTCGAAACTGCGGTGAAGCTTATCGTGCTGGCAATCCCGCCAATGACAGCGATCGGCATGTTGTGGTGCGCGCGTGAAGTCCATGGCCGTGTCCCGCCGACTGCTTTCTTCGCACTCCCCTTCATCTACGGCTTCCCGTTCCTGTTCGGATTCGTGAACTACACGCTGTCAGTAGCGCTGGCGTTCCTCGCTTTCGGGTTGTGGCTAAGGCTCGGCCGGCTTGAGCGCACGACGCTCCGCAGCTGGCTGTTCTTGCCGATCTCTCTGATCGTCTTCTTCTGCCACACTTACGGCTGGGGCCTCATGGGCCTGATGTGCTTCTCGGCCGACGCAGTGCGACTGCACGACCGCGGACGGACCTGGTGGCGCGCCGGGATCGAGGCTGCACTGCACACGTCAGTAATGGCACTGCCCTTGCTCATCATGCTTATCTGGAGAGGGGAGACACACGGCGGGTCGACGAGCGACTGGTTCAACTGGAAAATCAAATGGCGCTGGATCTACGCGGCGCTTCGCGACCGCTGGAAACTGTTCGACATCTGGTCTCTCGTGGTCCCCGCGATCGTCTTCCTTTTCGCCATATTCAGCCGGAAGATGACGTTTTCGCGCAACCTCGCATTCTCTGCGATCGTGCTCGCGATCTCGTTTGCGATCTTGCCGCGGATCATCTTCGGCTCGGCTTATGCCGACATGCGGCTCGTGCCGTACCTGATGGCCGTTGGAGTTCTTGCGATCCGTTTCCGCGGCGCGCCTGACCGCACAACCGCGCAGGTGCTGGCCGTCATCGGCTTGTTGTTTTTCGCGACGCGCACTGCTGCGAACACCGTCAGCCTCGCGATCGCAGCCGATGACCAGAGTGCAAAACTCAAGGCGATCGACCTCATGCCGCGCGGTGCGCGCGTGATCAGTCTCGTCGGCATGCCCTGCAAGGAATATTGGCCGATGCTGCGCAATGGGCATCTCGGCGCGATGGTCGTCGTGCGCCGCGAAGGCTTCGCCAACGACCAATGGGTTATCGAAGGCGTCAACCTCCTCGACCTCAAGTACAAGAAGGCCGGCTATTATGCGGCAGACCCGTCGCAGCTCGTGCGGCCGAACCGGTGCATCGACCCGCTACATCGCGAGATCGACCAATCGCTCGCGACCCTGCCGCGCTACGATTTCGACTACGTCTGGCTGATCGATGTTCCGCCCTATCATCCCGAGGTTGCGGCGGACATGAAAGTGGTCTGGCGCGGGCCCGGTTCGGTTCTCTACAAGACGCGACCATGACTGCGCTGTCGATCGTCGTCCCCTGCTTCAACGAGGAGGCCTGCCTTTCCGAGCTCCACCAGCGGCTCGGAGCCGCCGCTCGCGTTGCAATCGGCGAGGATTATGAGTTGGTGCTGGTCAATGACGGCTCGCGCGACGGAAGCTGGGGGGCCATGCAGCAGATGGCGGCGGCCGATCCACATGTCGTGGCGGTCAATCTCTCGCGCAACCATGGGCATCAGCTTGCCCTGACGGCGGGGCTCGACCTTTGCCGGGGCAACGTAATCTTGATCATCGACGCCGACCTTCAGGATCCGCCCGAACTGTTGCCGGGGATGCTCGCCGCAATGCGGGAGCAGGATGCCGACGTCGTCTACGGCGTGCGCAGGAGCCGCGCGGGCGAGACGGCGTTCAAGCGTGCGACGGCGCATGGGTTCTATCGGCTTTTGTCGCGCGCGACCGAGGTCGACATTCCGCTCGACGCGGGCGATTTTCGATTGATGAGCCGCCGCGCGCTCGAAGCGCTGCTGGCAATGCCCGAACAGGCGCGCTTCATTCGTGGGATGGTCGCTTGGATCGGGTTCCGGCAGGTCCCGTTTGCCTACGATCGCGCGGAGCGGTTTGCAGGCGAGACTAAATATCCGCTCAAAAAGATGATGCGCTTCGCCTTCGATGCGCTCACTGGCTTCTCCTCTGCGCCACTGAAGCTTGCGAGCCATGCCGGGTTGTGGCTTTCGCTCGGCTCGGTGCTGCTCATCCTCTACATCGCCTACGCGTGGATCGCGGGGCAGAGCATCCAGGGGTGGACGTCACTGATGCTGGTGGTCGTCGTACTCGGCGCAATCCAGATGTTCGTTCTCGCGCTTATGGGCGAGTATATCGGGCGGCTCTACAACGAAGCGAAGCGGAGGCCGCTGTACGTTGTCCAGGAAGTCGCAGGAGGCGGCGACCGGCAAGCGCGGCTTGGCTATCTGGCTGATGCAACCGCGAATAACGACAAGCCAGGCGGCAAGGGTAAGCGCCCGACAAAATAGCGCTCCGCCGCGAAGACTTTCTCGAGAGTGGCATTCAGCGGGGCAGGGGGAAGCTTGACGTCCGCATCTTCCTTGCCGCGAATCTTCGATGCCGTCCGTTCGGCGACAGCGAGCGGGAACAGCAGGCTATTGAAATAACCAAGGCGTTCGAGCTTCAGGGGCGAAGTCTCAATCAACTCCCTGAGCTTGCCTTTCGAATAACGCCGTTTGTGATGATTGACGGTGTCGTGCGCGGTCCACATCCACTGGTGAGCGGGCACGGTCATCACGAACTTTCCGCCTGGCTTGAGCTTGGTTGCGATCGACGCGAGCGCCGCGCGGTCGTCGTCGATATGCTCGATGACATCGAACGCCCCGATCAGGTCGTAGTGACGATCTCGAACCCCGGAGAGCTCGGGAAGCGGCGAGCTCATCACCTCACGACCGAGGCGTTTTTCGGATATTGCCCGGGCTTCGTCGTCGAGCTCCAGGCCGTCGACGTGACCGAAGTCCGCCAGCATCGCCAAATTGTGACCGGTTCCGCAGCCAATCTCCAGAATGTGCGCATCGGCCGGCAGCCGCGCCTCGCGGCGGATGAGGTCGGCGATGATCTTCCGGCGCGCGCGATACCACCAGTGGCGGTCGTCGAGCTCGGCCATCTGCTGATAGACGACGCGTTCCATCAGCGGAAAACCAGCTGGCGGTTGAGGACGAAGGTCGCCAGCGGAGTGACGAAGATCGCGGGGATGAGGGGCCACCAGGTCGGACCGTGCATGGGGCCGGTCAAAACCCAGGTGAAGGCCTCATTGAGGACGAAGCCCGAGGCCTGCACCAGCAGGAACTTGACCTTGAGCTTGTTATCCTCGGTTCGTCCGTGGCCGCGAAAGCTCCAGCGGCTGTGGAGCACGAAGCCGATGCTGACCGACACGAGGAATGCGACGACGACCGCGAGCACGGGCGTCATCACGTAGGTCGCAAGGTACCAGTAAATCGCCGAATACACGCCGGCGAGCGAGAAGCCGACGATGGCAAAGCGCACCAGTTGAGCGAAGGTCTCGTTGGGAAAGTTTAATTTCGTGGCCATGTCCCGGCTGTTTGCCGTTTAGAGTTGTTTGGCTACAGCCCGAAAAATGGCGGGACGCAAGGAGGAGGAGTGGGAACGGCGCGTGCTCGACTTTGTCGGGCGCCAATGGAAGTGGATTGTTCTCCTCGTCTGGCTTGTCTTTTGCGGCTGGTTCATCGCGGCCCGGTGGAATGAGATCCGGTGGTTCGGCCTCGGAGATACCGACGACAATATGCGGATCATGCAGGTCCGCGCATGGCTTCACGGGCAGGGCTGGTATGACCTGCGTCAATATCGGCTGAACCCGCCTTACGGCTCGAACATCCACTGGTCGCGTCTCGTCGACCTCCCGATCGCCGGGCTGATCCTCGGATTACGGCCATTTCTCGGCGGACCGGCGGCCGAACGCTGGGCCGTGGCGATCGCCCCGATGCTTCCCTACCTACTGCTGCTCTTCTCGCTGGCGATCACCGCACGGCGGCTGCTGGGCCCGCAGGCCTATGTGCTCGCATTTCTGGGAATGTTTTTTGCCGGGTCGACCAATGGCATGTTCATGCCCGAGCGGATCGATCACCACGGCTGGCAGCTTGCGCTGCTGGCGCTGAGCATCGCCGCGATCGCCGATCCCAGGCGAGTTCGCGGGGGGCTGACGCTCGGATTATCGACGGCATTGTCACTCGCCATTGGCCTTGAAATGGTGATCTACCTGGCGCTCCTCGGCGCAGCGACCGTGCTGTTCTGGGTCAACGATGCGGAGGAACGCGAACGCCTGCGGGCCTATGCCGTTGCTCTTGGCGGCGGGACGGCGCTCGCCTTCCTCGTCTTCGCCTCGAACGACAATTGGAAAGCGGTGTGCGATGCCCTGTCCCCCGTCTGGTTGTCCGACGCGCTCGTTGGAAGCTCGCTCATGTTCGCGCTCGCATGGATCTCGCCGCGTGACTGGAGGATGCGGCTTGTGCTTGCCGCGGGCGCCGGGATCATCGTCGCCGGATTTCACGCGCTGATCTGGCCCCAGTGCCTCCACCGGCTCGAGGGGGTGTCCCCGGAAGTTGATCAACTCTGGCTGAGCCACGTCAAGGAAGCGCGACCGGTCTACCGACACGGCTGGCGCATCGCGACACTGATCGTCGCACTGCCCGTCACGGGCGCGATCGGCTGGGGTCTCACGGTCTGGTGGCGATGGAGCGATCCCGACCTCCGCCGGCGCGTGGTCGGCGCTGCAGTGCCGGGGCTCGTCGCGTCCATTCTGCTCCTTTGGCAGACGCGCACCGGACCGGCATCGCAGATGATGGCTGTGGTCGGTGGTGCGGCTCTCGTGTGGTTCCTGCTGCCGCGGATTTGGAACAGCAGGACCGCGCTGGTGCGCGTGCTCGGCGCCGTGGGCATCGTTCTACTGGGCGCAGGCGCAGCAGTTCCGCTCGTGCTCGACTATATTCCCGAACCCAAGTCGACAGCGCGCGACGACAAGATTGGACGGGCCAACCGGCTGTGCGCGTCGCTCTGGGGACTGAGGCCAGTTGCGCTTCAGCCGAAGGGCGTGGTGCTCACCTACATCGACCTCGCTCCCCGGCTGATTGCAGTGACGCACCACGATTCGATCACCGGCCCTTATCATCGCAACGGCCAGCAGATCGCCGACGTGATGAATTTCTGGCGCGGCCCGGAGCCGCAGGCGCATGCGCTCGCCAAAAAATATCGCGCCGATTATGTGCTGAGCTGCCCCGACAGCTCGACGACCACGATCTTCATGAGCGAGACGCCCAAGGGCTTTTACGCTCAGCTGCAGCGCGGTCAGGTGCCCCGCTGGCTCGCGCCAGTGCAGCTGCCCAAGGACTCCCCGTTCAGGATGTGGAAGGTCGTCGGCTAGCCGAGGACGTGCGGGAAGCTTTGCTTCAGTCCGTCGACGATGAACTGCGCGGCGAGCGCTGCCAGAATGACGCCGAGGATGCGGGTGATCATCGCTTCGATCTTCTCGCCGATCAGCCGCATCAAGGGACCGGCGGCAAGGAGCGTTACCATGGTGATCAGCATGACCACGGTTATCGCTCCAAGAACCACGATCACGTGAGCAGTCGTCTCTGCGCGTGACACCCACAACATCGCGCTGGCGATCGACCCGGGTCCCGTGATCATCGGGATAGCCATCGGGAAGACGCTGATGTCCTCGGCTTCGGGCGTGCCCTCGATCGAATGGGCGCGCTCCTCTCTCCGGGCGGTTCGGCGTTCGAATACCATGTCCAGCGCGATCATGAACAGCATGATCCCCCCGGCAATCCGGAAGCTTGCGAGGCTAATCCCAAGGGCCTGCAGCATCGGCCGTCCAAGCAGCGCGAAGAACATCAGGATCGCCCAGGCGATCAATGACGAACGGACGGCCATTGCGCGTCGATGTGCAGCCGACGTGCCGCGAGTAAGACCTGCGAAAATGGGCGCACAGCCCGGCGGATCTATGATCACCAGGAAGGTCACGAGCGCCGAGCCAAACAGCTCGATCATCTGCGGGGCGGCGCCGGGATGTTATTGTAGAGGACCTGAGCGTACTGTCCGCCCTTCCACTGATAGACGCGGAACTTGCGGGAGCCGTCCTGCTCGACCTTCCAATCCCAGCCAAGCGTCTTGTCCGCCGACTGGCCGCGACCATTGTCCTCGGGCGTCGTGCGCGCCTCCTTTGCCGAGAGAGGCGGTGGCGGCGGGACGGGCGCGCCGGGCGCTTTGGCGCGACAAGAGGCGCGATGGACCTGCGGCGGTCCGGTGGGGACCTTGGTCCCGGCAGCATAGGGCCCGCCGCCGTCATAGTCCCAGCGCCATCCGCGTGGCGTGCGTTGCCACACGGTGGTGAAATAACCCCCGGGGGTACCGTCCTCTTTGAACCACGGGCCGGTATTCACGGCCGTTCGACCGTCGCATGAGGTGAAGCTGTGTGCGGGGCGCCAGACAATGGCGATCGGGGGATCCTTGAGCGGCTTGAGGAATGTCTTCGCCCATACCGCCTGAGGGGTGAACATCACCGCGTCATTGTCGACCCATTTCCGAAAGGCGCTCCACTGGCCGATCCGCTTCGCATCGCGGGCGAATGCAAGCTCCGCATCCACGGCGGTCATGACGGGCGGCTTGGCGGCAGGCGCCGCGGCAGCTGCGAGGAGCAACGCAATAATCATAATCCCTCCGGATCTGCGAGGCCGGCACGGCGGTGTGCCGCGACCAAGGTGTTCCGCATCAGCATGGCGATCGTCATCGGCCCGACACCGCCAGGAACCGGCGTGATCGCGGCGGCCACTTCGGCGGCTTCTGCAAAGGCGACGTCGCCAACGAGGCGGCCCTTGCCGTCGTCCGTGGGCAGGCGGTTGATCCCGACGTCGATCACGCAAGCCCCAGGCTTGATCCAGTCGCCGCGGACCATCTCGGCGCGGCCCACCGCAGCGATGACGATGTCTGCACGACCCACGACCGATGGCAGGTCCTTGGTGCGCGAATGAGCGATCGTGACGGTCGCGCTTTCGCCGAGCAGCAGTTGAGCCATCGGCTTGCCGACGATGTTCGAGCGGCCGATCACCACTGCGTCAAGGCCAGAAAGACTTCCCAGCTCCTGCTTCAAGAGAGAGAGGCAGCCATAAGGCGTGCACGGCACGAGCGATGGAAGTCCGGTCGCCAGCCGTCCCGCGTTCGTCGGGTGGAAGCCGTCGACATCCTTGCCGGGGTCGATCGTCTCGATGACCCGTGTTGCGTTGATCTGCGCCGGGAGCGGCAGCTGTACGAGGATGCCGTCGACGCGTTCGTCGGCGTTGAGCTCGATGACGAGCTGCAACAGCTCGTATTCGCTAATCGTAACGGGGAGATTGTGCGCGAAGCTGACCATCCCCGTTTCGGCGGTCGCCCGGTTTTTCGACCGAACGTAGACAGCGCTCGCCGGGTCCTCGCCGACCAGCACGGTCGCAAGGCCGGGGGCGCGACCGGCGCGCTCCTCGAACGCAGAGACCAGCTCGGCAACCCGCTCGCGGATCGCAAGGGCACGCGCTTTCCCGTCGATCCGTCGAGCCGTCATCACATGCCGTAATATTGCATGACGACGCCCGCGAGCAGCTTCTTGATGACCTGGATCAGGATCAGAATTACAAGCGGCGAGAAGTCGATCCCCCCGAAATCGGGCATGATACGCCGGATTGGGCGGTAAAGCGGCGCCGTGATGCGGTCGATCGCAATGGCGAGCTGCCGGACACCTTGAGAGCCGGTATTGAGCACGTTGAAGGCGAAAAGCCAGCTCAGGATCACCTGGATGATGATGACCCAGGAGACGACGCTGAGCAGGAGGTTCGCAATGTCGACGAGAGCGATAAGCATCGACGTCGCTTAGCCGCGCGTCTGTTAGGGCGCAAACCTCTCCGGCTCGGCGACCGCGAGGATTTCTGCGAAGTCACCCGCTGGATCCGACCATTCGGCAAGCGGTGTCCAGCCGCCTGCAAGCAGCAGGACGCGGCCACCGCGCGGGCCGTATTTGTGGCTGTTTTCGACGTGGATCGATGAGCCGGCGAGGAAGCGGAAAGCTTCGCCGGCGACGTTGAACGCAACTTCGCGGGTCGCGACGAGGTGGATTTCGATACGCGACAGGATGTCATTCCACCGCGCTTCATGGCGAAAAGCATCGATGGGAATGTCGCCTTCGAGCTCCCGGTTGATCCGGGAGAGCAGGTTAAGGGTGAATTGAGCTGTGACACCCTCGGGATCGTCATAAGCGGCGATCAGCCGGCTGATCGCCTTCACCCGGTCCATGCCAATCAGCAGTTGCGACCCGGGTCCGAGGAGGCTGCGGAACTGGCGCAGCAGGTCTGTCGCGCTCCACGGCACGAAGTTGCCGATTGTCGAGCCGGGGAAAAAACCGAGCTTCGGGAGATGGTCGAGACCGCCCGGAAGCGAGAAAGGCCGAGCAAAGTCGGCAACGACGGGAATGATTTCGAGCTTGGGGAAGCGCTGCTGCAAGTCGCGGGCGCTCTCTTCGAGATAGTCGCCCGAGATGTCGACGGGAATGTACGCCGCAGGTGCAATCGCCTCGAGCAGGATCGGTGTCTTGGTTTGTGAGCCGGCGCCGAACTCGACGACGACTGCGCCTTTCGGGACGCGGCTCGCAACGTCAGTCATGATCGAGTGGAAGATGCCCGTTTCCGTGCGCGTTGGATAATATGTCGCAAGGCGCGTGATCTCGTCGAACAGTTCCGACCCCCGACGGTCGTAGAGCCAGCGCGCGGGGACCGCCGGAACTGGCGCGGCAATCCCGCGCAGCACATCGTCTCGGAACGCCGCGGTCTGCGGATCAAGCGTCTTGAGCAAGGCGAACCCCCGTGAACTGCCAGCGAGCGATTGGCGGAAAGAAATTGCGGTATGACGCTCGGCTGTGCCCGCGAGGCGTCGCGCAGCTCGCCCCCTTGAGCACGAACTGACCGCACATGAATTTGCCATTGTATTCGCCAACCGCGCCTTCAGCTGGCGAAAAGCCCGGAAAGGAGGCGAAGGCGCTCTGGGTCCATTCCCAGACATCGCCGAAAATGCCGCCACCTGGCCTCGGAACGACCGCTCCTGCGTCATCGAGCTGGTTGCCAATCATCGGGTCGGCCGAGGCGGCGAAGTCCTCCCATTCCGCTTCAGTAGGGAGCCGCGCTGCGGCCCAGCGGGAAAAAGCGTCGGCTTCGAAGTAGCTGATGTGCGCAACAGGCGCGCCCCAGTCGATCTCGCGTCGCCCGCCCAGAGTGAACTCGGTGCCGTCTTCGCGCCAGTAAAGAGGCGCGGCGATCGCCTCACGTTGGACCCAGTCCCAGCCTTCCGACAGCCACAGCGTCGGCGTGCGGTAGCCCCCAGCGTCGATGAATTCGCGCCATTCCTTGTTGGTGACGCGCCGGTTGGCGAGTTGGTGACGGGCAAGGAACACGCGATGGCGAGGGCGTTCGCAATCGAAGGCAAAGGCGTTACCCGGCGCGCCAATCTCGGCGATGCCTTCACGGCCAGGATGCCAGCTTAGGGCTTCGAGGGCAAAACATGCCGGCGCGGGCAGCTCGCCATAAGGCGGCGCCAGCGGGTTCTCTGCAAAGGTCGCAAGAATATCTGTAAGAAAGAGCTCCTGGTGCTGCTGCTCGTGATTGATGCCAAGTTCGACGAGCTCGCGTGCGTGCGGCGGGAGTGATGGGAGCACGCGTTCGAGCGCCTCGTCTACGTGCGCGCGATAGCTTCGCACCTCATCGAGCGCCGGGCGGCTGAGCATTCCGCGACGCGGCCTCTCGTGGCGCGGGCCTTCGGCCTCGTAGTAACTGTTGAAGAGAAAGGCATAGCGATCGTCGAACGCGCGGTAGCCGGGCGCGTGGTCACGGAGCACGAAAGTCTCGAAGAACCAGGTGGTGTGGGCAAGGTGCCACTTCGCTGGCGAAGCGTCGGGAAACGGCTGGATTGTCGCATCAGCGTCCGAAAGCGAGGCTGCAAGGTCAAGCGTCAGCTTGCGCGTCGCGAACAGCCGCGAACGGATGTCGCTGGAAAGCGCCTGGGGCCTCGCGATGGTCGTTGTGGCGTTCACTTCGTCTCCGGAATTCCCGGGTACGGCTGCTCTTTTAGCATAGTTGCGAGGTGAGCAGCATTGCCCGCGAGCGCTATCATGCTGGCCGTCGGTGATGGCTGGAAGCCTCTCCGGTTCGACGTGCAGTTCATGCCAATTGCGCAGAGCGACACGGGCGGCCTCCGTTTCGGGCTGGAAACGGCATCAAACGAGCCGGAGGGCCTTTTTGTGCCGTCAAAACCAGTGGCTACTCCCGCGTCGCTCCAGGTTGCCAGAGAACATCGCCGCCTTCGTGAGAGGCGACGAAGCGCGCCGCGACGAACAGATGATCGGACAGTCGATTGAGATAGGCTAGCGCGTGCTCGTTGAGTGGCTCGCGTTCGTGGAGCGCGACTGTCGCACGCTCGGCACGGCGCACAACTGCACGTGCCAAGTGAAGCGCCGCGACCGGCGGCGAACCGCTGGGCAGAATGAAGCTGTTAAGCGGCTGGAGCTGCGAGTTCATCTCGTCGATCTCCTGCTCGAGGCGTGTGACCTGGCCGGCAATGATACGCAGCGCGCCATCCACCTCGCCTGGCGTTGCGACGTCGGCTCCGAGGTCGAAAAGATCATTCTGGATCCTGATCAGCTTGCCGAGCACGTCGCTGAAACGGAGGGCGGCCATGGCAAGGCCGACTGTTGCATTGGCCTCGTCGATTTCGCCGATCGCGGTCATGCGCAAGCTCGACTTGCTGACACGGCTGCCATCGACGAGCCCGGCGGTACCTTGATCCCCCGTGCGGGTATAGATCTTGGTGAGCTTCACCAAGCCTAGTGGCCTGCCGAGCCAGCAACGACGAGGATCAGGATCACGATAACGATCGCGACCGCTTGGAACAGCACGCGCTTGCGCATGTAATTCTGTTGCTGCTCGCCGGTCAGGTCCTTGCCCGACGCCATTGCGATCACACCACGGACGAGAACGTAGGCCGTCGCACCCATGGCGAGGATCAGGAGGATCAGCAGGATCGCGGTCATGAGGGCTATTTAAGCTTCCTGAAGGCGAAAGCCAGACGGCAAGTCGCCGGCCCGCAGGCTCGTTGCAAGGTCAGCGCCGTCCACTCCTCTCTCGCGCATGGCCGCTAGGGTCGGTGCAAGGTCGCGCTTGGCGAGACGGCGTCCGTCCTCGTGCGCCACGAGCGGGTGATGGACGTAGATCGGTTCGGGGAACCCCAACAGGCACTGAAGGACCCGCTGGATCGGGGTTGAAGCGCGAAGGTCGGCGCCTCGGACGACCATCGTTACGCCGCTTTCGAAATCATCGACCACGCACGAGAGGTGGTAGGATGCCGGCGCGTCCTTTCGGGCGAGAATGCCGTCCCCGATGTCATGGGCTTCGCCCGTAAATTGCCCCTCATCCCGCTCTTTCCATGACGGAAGCCCCGTGATCTGAAGCGCCCTCGCCGAATTGAGCCGCCAGCTGTGCGGTGTCGTCGCGAGGCGCTCGGGATTGTCGGGAAGGCCGCGGCAGGTGCCGGGGTAGGATGTCGCGGCATCGCCATGCGGCGCCGTTAGCGACTGGGCGATGTCCGCGCGGGTGCAGAAGCAGGGATAGGCGAGGCCCTGCGTCTTCAGCTTGTCGAGCGCCGCCTGGTAGGCAGCAGTGCGCTCGGACTGCACCAGCACCGGCTCGTCCCAGGTGAGGCCGAGCCAGCGCAGGTCCTCGTAGATGCCGTCGACAAACTCGGGCTTGCAGCGGGTCTGGTCGAGATCTTCGATGCGCAACCGGAACTTGCCGGCCTCCTCGCGCGCTACTGCATGGCCTAGTGCCGCACTGTAGGCGTGACCGAGATGAAGCCGCCCGCTCGGCGATGGGGCGAAGCGTGTCACAATCATAAGGGGTGTGGCCGAAAGGACTCTTGACGCTGACTCACTGAAAGTGGTGTCATAGGGATGTCACGCCGGGTTGGCATCCGGTGGGCAACAAGGGAAGACGGGCCGTGCATGCCCTCTCCTCCTTGCGTGCGACGGGGCCGGGGAGCTGCAGTTCGGTTCGAACCGAACGAAAGGCTGTTGTCGGTCGCATGTACCACCCTGAGCTGATCCGCCATCCTGAAAGCTGCCCGGCGCTTGTTCTCAACGCCGATTACACGCCGCTCTCCTACTACCCGCTTTCGCTGTGGCCGTGGCAGACGGCGATCAAGGCGATGTTCCTCGAGCGAGTCGACGTTGTCGCCCATTATGACCGTGAGGTGCACAGCCCGAGCACGGCGCTGAAGCTGCCCTCGGTGATTGCGCTCCGCCAGTTCGTAAAACCCAACGAATATCCCGCATTCACACGGTTCAACCTTTTCCTTCGCGACAAATTCCGCTGCGTCTATTGCGGTTCGAACAAGGAGCTGACGTTCGATCATGTCGTGCCACGCGCCCAGGGCGGCCGGACGATGTGGGAAAATGTCGCGACGGCCTGCGCGCCGTGCAATTTGCGCAAGGGCGGCCGGACGCCGTCGGAAGCGCACATGCACATCCAGCGCGAGCCGATCCGGCCGACCAGCTGGCAGTTGCAGGAACATGGGCGGGCTTTCCCGCCCAATTACTTGCACGATAGCTGGCGCGACTACCTATACTGGGATGTCGAGCTGCTGCCATAGCTCCTAACAGGTCATTAACCATTCCAGCGTAGCGCCGGGCGGATGGAAATCCGTCACGCCGCAACAATCGACGAGCGCCCGCGCATCCTGGTCGTGGAACCGAACAGGACCAACCTTGGCGTGCTGGCGCGGCGTCTGGCGGAGCAGGGCTACCGCGTGACGGCCGCGGACAGCGGCGCATCGGCGATCGCCGAGCTTTATCGACTCCCGATCGACCTTGTGCTCTGCGAACTGGACATGCCGCGGATGAGTGGCGCGGAGCTCGCCCGGGCGATCCGGGGCGAGGTGCAGTGGAATGACATCCCGGTGATGCTGATTACCGGCAAGTCGGACCCGAAGGGCGCTGTGCGAGCCTATGAAGCCGGCGCTGACGACGTGATCCTGAAGCCCTTCCATTTCGAAGTGCTGTTCGCGCGGATTGACCGTCGAGTTGATTGCGCGCGCTCGCTTCAGCAGCTCAAGGATGACAATGCGGCGCTCGACGCACGAGTGGTCGAACGCGCAATCCAGATCGGCGAATTGAAGGATGAGCTCGCTAGAGCCCGGAAATGAATTCGCGCACCGCTGGGCCGACGTCGTCCCGCTCCATCGCCATAGCGAGGTTTGCAATCACGAAGCCGGCGGCGCTTCCGCAATCGTAGCGCTCGCCCTCGAAACGGTAGGCGTGGAAGGGCTGCTGCCCAATCAGCTTCGCCATGGCGTCGGTGAGCTGAATTTCGCCGCCCGCGCCGCGCTCCTGAGCATCGAGTGCGCGCATGACGTCCGGCTGTAGGATGTAGCGCCCGGGGAGCATCAGATTCGACGGCGCAGTGCCAGGTGCGGGCTTTTCCACCATGCCGCGGATCTCGGTCAGCCGGCCATCGGTCGCGCCCGGGTCGATCACTCCATATTTGTGCGTCTCGTCATCGGATACCTCGAGCGCAGCGACGATGTTGCCGCCCACCTTCTGATAGGCCTCGACCATCTGCGCGAGGCAGTTGGGCCTGCCGTACATGAGCTCATCGGGGAGCAGGACCGCGAACGGCTCGTCGCCGACGATATGGCGCGCGCACCAGACGGCGTGACCCAGGCCGAGCGGTTGCTGTTGGCGGACGGTGACGACCTCGCCGAAGCGCGCGTTTGAGGGTTCGAGGACGTCCAGGCTCTTGTTTTTGCCCTTAAGCGTCGCCTCAAGCTCGTAAGCCTGGTCGAAATAGTCGACGAGTGAGGACTTCCCGCGACCGGTCACGAAGATCAGCTGCTCGATCCCGGCTTCGCGCGCCTCGTCGACGGCATATTGGATCAGCGGCCGGTCAACGACCGTGATCATTTCCTTGGGAATGCTCTTGGTGGCGGGGAGCAGGCGGGTGCCGAGGCCGGCGACGGGGAACACCGCCTTGCGGACGCGATTGGGCATTTACTCTCCTGGGGTAACGGTCGTGGTATTCGTGGGCACCGTGCCCGGATCGGTCCCGGCCGGAAGGGTCGGAGCATTGCCGCCGGCTGGCGGCGGAAGGTCGAACGGGTCTCGCGGTCGTGGCTGCGATTTCTTGACGAGCTCGTCGACGCGGTCCGGGCGCGCGTAGCTCGGTGGCGTCAGAAGCTCGTGGACGGTGGGGGTCGTGCGCGCCATCAGAGGCTTGACCGGCATAGCCTGCCCCGGCGCGGGCTTGAGCTCCGCTTCACGGCCGCACGCGGCGAGAGCCACCACAGCGGCCAACAGGAGAATCCGCCCGCCTTTCATGTCGCTGCGACTAGCCTGTCGGCGGGACGAGCGCTAGCTTGCCGGACGCATGGCCAAAATCTAATCGCTCCACGATGCGAATATACTTCCTGATCGCCGGACTGCTCGTGCTCGCCGCTTGCCAGCAAAAGTCTGGGCAAGAGACCGTCGTGAATGAAACGTCCAACGAGACGGTCACGGCGGCCGAAGAAAGTGGCATCAAGGGCATCCACCGGGACAATAAGGGCACGGCGGCGCCCGACGCGACTTTCGACGATCCGGACGGAAAGCCGGTGAAGCTCGGTGCGTTCAAGGGCAAGCCGCTGCTCGTGAACCTGTGGGCGACTTGGTGCGCACCTTGCGTCAAGGAACTGCCGACGCTCGACAGGCTGGCGAAGGAGGGGGGCGTTCAGGTGCTCGCGGTCAGCCAGGATTCCGGCCCGCACCCGTCGGTTGTCGCATTCCTCCAGTCTCACCAGATTGCGACGTTGAAGCCCTATCAGGATTCGAACATGAGCCTCACGGGAGCGCTTGGTCCCGACACGGTCCTGCCGACCACCATTCTGTTCGATGCGAACGGACGGGAAGTCTGGCGCTACGTCGGCGACTTCGACTGGGCGAGCCCGGAAGCGGCTAGGCTGCTGTCGGAAGCCGCCGTCGCCAAGACAGCAGGCTGAGCGCACGGCCGTCGATCGCTGCTAGTCCAAGCGCGATCAGGCCCAGTCCAATGAAATCCTGGGGCGCGAGGGTTTCGTTGAGGAACAGAGCGCCGAGTACGATCGCGACCGGAGGCACGAGCAGGGTCACGAGCAGCGCATTTGTCGCGCCCGAGGTTGCGATCAGGCGGAAGTAGAGGACGTAGCCGAACGCTGTGCAGAAAAGCGCGAGCGCGCCGATCGCTGCCCAGGCACTGACCGGCGGGAATGCATGAGTCCATGGCCTGTCGATGAACATCGACATCGGCAGCATGAGTATAGCGCCGGCAGTGAGCTGGCCGGTGGTGACGCTGAGCGGCGAGATACCCTGACGGCGGAAACGACGGGCCCAGACTGCGGCAAGCGCGTAGCTAAGCGAGGCAGTAACGCAGGCGAGCTGCGCGAGAGCGCTGGTGCCGAGGCTCGACAGCAGCGACGGGCCGATCATGGTGGCGACGCCTCCGAAGCCGAGCAGCACGCCGGCGATCTTGCGCGCAGTCATCCGCTCGTCGTGAGTGAGGAAGTGCGCAACCACCACGCCCCAGATCGGTGTCGTTGCATTGAGGATAGAGGCGAGCCCGCTCGCGATGTGCGTCTGACCCCATCCGAACAACGTGAAGGGCAATGCATTGTTGAGGATTGCAAGCAGCACGATCGAGCCCCACGCCGAACGCGGCAGGTCGATCTTCTCGCCCTTGAAGTAGAGATAGCCCCACATCGCGCCGGCCGCGATCGTCAGGCGGAGCCAGACGTAGGTCATCGGCTGAACATGCCGGACCGCGACCCCGATAAAGAAAAAGGCACCACCCCAGATCACAGCAAGGATGCCAAGGATCAGCCAGTCGCTGCGGTTCATCTGCGCGCGGATCATGTGCGCGTCATGGCCGCCGAGCGGCCGCGCGGCTTCCGCCTGCTTGCGGTCAAACGCCTGGGGATCGATCGGTTTCATGGCCGCCCGGATTAGCTGCGAGGGTCATGAGTCCGCCAACAAATGCCTGCTTGCGGGCAATAAGCTGGGCTTATCAGTCCCGGAGAAGCTCGTTGATGCTGGTCTTCGAGCGGGTCCGTTCGTCCACGCGCTTCACGATGACCGCGCATGCTAGGCCTGGTCCACCGTCCTTGCCGGGCAGGCTTCCGGGAACGACGACCGAATAGGCCGGCACACGCCCGTAGTGGACTTCGCCGGTGGCGCGGTCGACGATCTTGGTCGAGGCGCCGAGGAAGACTCCCATCGACAGGACGGAGCCGCGCTCGACGACCACCCCTTCGGCAACCTCGGAGCGCGCGCCGATAAAGCAATCGTCCTCGATGATGACGGGCCCAGCCTGCAGTGGCTCGAGGACACCGCCGATGCCGGCGCCGCCCGAAATGTGCACGTTCCTGCCGATCTGCGCGCAACTGCCGACGGTCGCCCAGGTATCGATCATGGTCGCCTCCCCGACGTGCGCGCCGATGTTGACGAAGCTCGGCATCAGAACTGCGCCTGGAGCGACGTAGGCTCCGTGGCGGACGATGGCTCCGGGGACTGCGCGAAAGCCTGCGGCTCCGAACTCCTTCTCGCCCCAGCCCGCGAACTTGGACGGCACCTTGTCCCACCAGTGCGCGCCGCCCGGGCCGCCGCCGATCGCTTCCATCGGGTTCAGTCGAAATGACAGGAGCACGGCCTTCTTGAGCCACTGGTTGACGTGCCAGCCGTTCGCACCGGGCTCTGCCACGCGTGCGGCGCCGGAATCGAGCATCCCCAAGACCCGGCCGACTGCCGCGCGCGCCTCGCCCTGAGTTTGCGGGCCAAGCATGTCGCGCTGTTCCCAAAGCTGGTCGACTAGCGGCTCGAGTTCTTTCACGCAGTTTCTCCCAAAATGCTTTCGATCCAGTCGCCGAGGTCGCTTACGCGGACGTCGACTACGCCGGCATCATAGTCGCGGCCGGCCTGCTCGGAGCCATTGTCGACCCAGATGGTGGTCATGCCCAATGCCTTCGCGGGCTCCAGATTCTTAACCATGTCGTCGGCAAGCAGCGCATGACGCGGATCGATGCCGAAGCGCGCGCAGAGCATCTCGTAGCCGTGCGGGTCGGGCTTTGGACGAAGGTCGCTCGCATGGATGTCGTGGAGGCTGTCGAAATGGCTGTGCACCCCGATCGCTTCGAGCACCCGCCGCGCATAGGGCGCATCACCGTTGGTGAAGACGAAGCGCCGACCGGGCAGCCTCGGCAGGAGCCTGCCGAGTCGCTCGTCGCACTGGACGCGGTCGAGCGGGATGTCGTGGACGTCGGCGAGGAACTCGTGAGGATCGACGTCATGTTCCTTCATCAGGCCGGCAAGAGTCGTCCCGTGCGTATGGAAGTGCGCCTTCTGGACCCGCTTGGCTTCCTGGGGACCGCAGCCGAGCAGGCGCTCGATATACGCCCCCATTCGCTCGTCGATCAGCGCGAACAGGCCCGTCGACGCCGGATATAGGCAATTGTCGAGGTCGAAGATCCAGTCGCGGATGTGGGTAAAGCGAGGGTCCATGGGCGGACAAGCGCCCTAGCCCTCGCTCCGAGTTCAGGGCAAGTCAGACGGGCCGGCTCTGGCCGCTTCCCCGCCGGAACCGCGGGATCAGCCCGCCGACGCCCGCCCGGTAGTTGCGGTAGTCGTCGCCGAAGAGACTGGTGAGGTCGCGCTCCTCATACCGGATTGCAATCAGCATGTAGATCGAGACGCCCGCTGCCAACAGGACATGGCCGACGGTCATCTCCGGTGCGGCCCAGAAAGCCATGAAGAAGCCCGCGTAAAGCGGATGCGCGACCCACTTGTAGAAAAAGGGCTGTCTGAGCTCGGGCTTGTCCGCTTCACGGCCGCGCACGTGGAGCCAGGCCTGCTGAAGGCCGAACAGCTCGAAATGGTTGATCAGGAAGGTGCTGACGAGGACCGTCGCCCAGCCGATCCAGAACAAAGCCCAGATCAGCGCTGCCAGTGACGGGTTCGTGACATTCCAGACGATCGTGTCGATCGGCCGCCAGAAGAGGAACATGATCATCAGCGCGATGCTGGCGGCGAGAACATAGAAGCTCCGCTCCGCCGCAGGGGGGACAATCTTCGTCCATTTCGCCTTGAAAGCCGGACGCGCCATGACGCTGTGCTGCAGGCCGAATAGCGCAATCAGCGCGACGTCGATGAGCGCGGCCACCAGCGGTGTCGCTTGCTTGCCGACGTCGACCGTTCGGCCGGAGAAGCTGAAGTCGCCAACGAAGACGATGAGGTAGAGGAACGTCGCGAAGAAAATCGCATAGCAGACGATTGCGAACAGCATTGTAAGAGCACGTGACATGCCGATCTCCCCTTCCGGCTGCGTGTAGATCTAGCGGCGAACTCCTCGTCGATATTCAACCATGGTCAGTGGTGCTTCGCAGCCGTTTATGACGCGATAGACGGCCATGTAGCCGGCGGCGGGCGGAAGTTCCGTGAGCTTCCTCGGTGCAAGAGGCGCGCCGCGATAAAGGCTGTTTTTGTCGGCAAGGTAGCTGGTGGTCTTCGGGCAATTTGCCACAGGAGATCCCAAGGGCGGCTGGCGCGCAGCGAGCGGTCCGGCGGCTGCGGCCGGCATCGACAGGCTCAATGCAAGCACGGCGGCAGGAACTCGCATTGCTCACCTCCCTGAGGAGCGATCCCAATACCACCCTGGCGCTAGATGGTGAAGCTTTCCCCGCAGCCGCAGGCGCCCTTCGCGTTGGGATTGTCGAACACGAAGCCGGCCGCGAAATCGTCCTCGCGCCAGTCCATGATCGAGCCGACAAGGTAAAGCACCGACGAACCGTCGACGTAGAAGGTGCCCCCTGGGGTCTCGATCTTCTCGTCGAAAGGTTGCTCCTCGGTCACGTAATCGACCGAATAGGCGAGCCCCGAGCAGCCGCGGCGCGGAGTCGACAGTTTGACGCCGATCGCTCCCTCGGGAGCGCGACTCATGAGCTCGGCAATGCGCGCTTCAGCGCCCGACGTGAGCGTGATCGCAGCAGGACGCGAACGGACTTTGGTTTCAAAAGCACTCACAGCATTCCCAATTCCAGCCGCGCCTCGTCGCTCATCTTGGAGGGATCCCACGGCGGATCCCAGACGAGGTTCACCACGGCATCGCGGATGCCCGGAACGGACATCACGCGGAGTTCAACTTCGCCCGGCATCGATTCGGCGACAGGGCAATGCGGCGTCGTCAAAGTCATCGTGACGGTCGCGTCACCGTCCTCGCTGATGTCGACGCCGTAAATCAGGCCAAGCTCATAGATGTCTACCGGGATTTCCGGGTCGTAGATGCTCTTGAGCACCTCGACGACAGCCGCCTGGAGATCGCTTCCCGCTCCGCCCCTGGGCTCCTCCTCCTTCTCACCGGAGAGGAAACCCGCGAGATAGTCTCGCTTGCGCTCGAACTCGGGCGTGACACGAGCGCGCGGCGGCGCTGTCGCCGCTTCCACCGTTTCGGTTTCGATCTTGCGCTCCTCGTTCATGCGAAGATTCGCTTTACCTGCTCGATGCCGCGCACCAATGCCGCGATGTCCGAGCTGTCGCTGTGCGCCGCGAAGCTCGCGCGCGCGGTCGCGGGTACGCCGAGCCACTCCATCAGCGGCTGCGCGCAATGATGGCCGGCGCGGACCGCGACGCCCGCGTCGTCCAATATGGTGGCAGTGTCGTGCGCGTGCACCCCATCGATGTTGAAGCTCACGATGCCGGCGCTATCCTTCGGCCCGTAAATGGTGACTCCCCTCATGCTCGAAAGCGTAGCCCGCGTTTCGGCGACGAGCCCGCATTCGTGGGCATGGATCGCGTCGGTGCCTAGCTTTCCGACCCATTCGACCGCGGCGTGCAACCCGACGGCCCCGACAATGTGCGGCGTGCCCGCTTCGAACCGCGCGGGCGGATCGAGGAACGTCGTCTTCTTGAACGTCACCTGATCGATCATCGCGCCGCCACCCTGAAACGGCGGCAGCTCGGCGAGGAGATCCGCGCGGCCCCACAGCGCGCCGATCCCGGTCGGGCCATAGAGCTTGTGCGCCGAGAAGGCATAGAAGTCGGCGCCGAGGGCAGCGACATCGACCGGCAGGCGCGGCACGGCCTGGCAGCCATCGAGCAGGAGCAGCGCTCCCTTGCCGTGTGCGATCTCTGCAGCGCGCTTTGCATCGAGGATCGAGCCGAGCACGTTCGAGACGTGCGCGAAGGCGACGACGCGATGTTCTTCCGTGAGCATCGCCTCTGCCGCATCGAGGTCGATCTGTCCGTCACGCGTCAGCGGCACGGCATCAACCTCGAACCCGGCGAGCTGCCAGGGCACGATATTGCTGTGATGCTCGAGCTGCGACAGCAGGACGCGGTTGCGGCCTTTCATGGAAACCGTACGCGCGACGAGGTTGATGGCTTCGGTGGCGCCGCGCGTAAAGACCAGCTCGTTGGGCTTGCCCCCGATCATGTTCGATACCGCAGCGCGCGATCGCTCATAGGCGTCGGTCATCGTCGCCGACCGCTCGTAGACACCGCGATGCACGGTTGCGTAATCGCGTGAGTAGGCCTGAGTGATCGCGTCGATCACTGCTTGCGGCTTTTGGGCGGTGGCGGCGCTGTCGAGATAATGCCAGTTCCCGATCGCCGGGAACTGGTCGCGCACCGACAGCATCGAGTTGGCGATCAGCTGGGTCTCGCGGTTCACGCCACCCTCCTCAGCGCTTCGCGCGCCGCCTCGCCGATCTGGTCGGCGTCCTTTGCGGCATCCCACAGTCCCATGATGAAGCCCTCGAGCAGCAGCGCACGTGCGCTCGCCGGGTCGAGGCCGCGGCTTTCGGCGTAGAACAATTGCATAGGATCGAGCTCGCCGACGCTCGCGCCGTGCGCGCATTTTACATCGTCGGCGAAGATCTCGAGCTCGGGCTTGCAGTTCGCTGTTGCGCCACGGGCGAGCAGAATCGCCTTCACCGACTGTTCGCCGTCCGTTTGTTGCGCCTTTCGGGCGACCTCGACCTTGCCGAGGTAGGAACCGACCGCCTTGCCGTTGAGGACACTGCGGATGGTCTGGCGCGAGCGTGCACCCGCGCCGACATGCTTGACGGTGGTGACAATTTCGTTGGTCGAAACGCCGGTGCCGATGTTCGCACCGAACAGCTGGAAGTCGGCGCCTTCGGCGAGGCTCACCTCAAGCTCGACGCGGCCATATACGGGGGCCGTGTTGAGCGCGAAAATGCGCGCCTTCGCGCCTTCGCCGAGCGCCAAGCGCACACGGCGCAGCTGCACGTCATCTGCAATCGGCAGCCAGATTTCTTCGAGTTCTTCGCCTGCGCCGATTGTCAGGGTGGTCGCTTCGGCGAACTCCTCCCAGACGGGCTTCAGCGCGTCGAGGTCGGCGTAACGCCACCGCTCCTGGCGATGGGTGGGAAAGGGCGCGGTCATGCGCGTCTCTTCATCAGCCGCCGCAGCATCTTGTCGCGCTGCTTTTGCCGTTCAGGCGCCATCAGTCCGTAAAGAGCGTCGAGTGCAAGAACGGCGGCGCATGCAACTGCAACCACGCTTCCCGCAATTCCGGTGTCGATGAAAAGGCCAAGAAGCAGGTCGACGATCGTGATGATGCCGATCAGGAGAACCAGCAGCGCCGTGTCGGCAACCGCGCGCCCGGGATTGTCGCGTATCATGCCGATCACGAACATGAACAGAATGCAGCCAAGGATCAGGACGAACGTCGTCACGCGGCCGCCTCCTCATATCCTTCGCGCTCCAGCGCGAGCGCGAGCTCGGGTCCGCCGCTGCGCTCGATGCGGCCCGCGCGCAGCACGTGGACGCGATCGGGCTCAACATAGTCGAGGAGGCGCTGGTAATGGGTGATAAGCAGGACGCCCTTGTCGCTCGCGCGCATGATCCGGTTGATGCCCGCGCCGACGGTTCTTAGTGCATCGATGTCGAGCCCACTGTCGGTCTCATCGAGCACCGCGAATTTCGGGCTCATGATTCCCATCTGAACCATTTCGGCCCGCTTCTTCTCGCCGCCGGAGAAGCCGACGTTGACGGGGCGCTTGAGCATCTCGACATCCATTCCGAGCACGGCTGCCTGGCTCTTCGCGAGCTTGATGAATTCACCCGCCGACAGCTCGGGCTCGCTGCGCGAGCGGCGCTGCGAATTGAGACTTTCGCGCAGGAACTGGAGGTAGGAAATACCAGGGATCTCGACCGGGTACTGGAAGCCAAGGAACAGCCCCGCCGCAGCGCGTTCGTGCGGTTCCATCGCGAGCAGGTCGCGGCCGTCGAAGTTCGCGCTGCCCTCGCTCACTTCATAGCCTGGCCGACCGGCGAGCACATAGGCGAGCGTCGATTTGCCCGAACCGTTCGGGCCCATGATCGCGTGCACCTCGCCCGCCGGGACGTCGAGCGACACGCCGTTCAGGATCGGCTTATCGGCGACAGCTGCGTGAAGGTTTTCAATTTTTAGCATCGTACTTCTTGATCACGAATTCGTGGAACGGGTCGGAAACCGGGCGGCCATCGATCATCCGACGCTCCCCTCGAGGCTGATTCCCAATAGCTTCTGCGCTTCGACGGCGAACTCCATCGGAAGCTGTTTCAGCACTTCGCGCGCGAAGCCGTTCACGATCAGAGCGACCGCCGCTTCCTGATCGAGGCCGCGGCTCATCGCGTAGAAGAGCTGGTCCTCGCTGATCTTCGAGGTCGTCGCTTCATGTTCGATGGTCGCAGTCGGGTTCTTGACCTCGATATAGGGAACGGTGTGAGCGCCGCAGTCGCTCCCGAGCAGGAGCGAATCGCACTGGGTGAAGTTGCGGACGTTTTCGGCGCGCGGCAGAACGCGCACCAGTCCGCGATAGGTGTTGTTGGACTTGCCCGCACTGATGCCCTTCGAGACGATCGTCGAGCGCGAGTTGGCCCCGATGTGAATCATCTTGGTTCCGGTGTCGGCTTGCTGGCGGTTGTTGGTCACCGCGACCGAATAGAATTCACCGACGCTCCCATCCCCCTTCAAAATACAGCTCGGATATTTCCAGGTGATCGCGCTCCCGGTCTCGACTTGCGTCCAGCTGACCTTCGAGCGGTCACCTGAACACAAGGCGCGCTTGGTGACGAAATTGAAGATGCCGCCCTTCCCCTCGGCGTCCCCGGGATACCAGTTCTGGACCGTCGAGTATTTTACCTCGGCATCCTCGTGGGCGAAGATTTCGACCACTGCCGCGTGCAGCTGGTTTTCGTCGCGCATCGGCGCGGTGCAGCCTTCGAGGTAGCTGACATAGCTGCCCTTGTCGGCGACGATCAGGGTGCGCTCGAACTGGCCTGTATTTTCGGCGTTGATCCGGAAGTAGGTGCTGAGCTCCATCGGGCAGCGGACGTCCTCGGGCACGAAGACGAAGGTCCCGTCCGAAAAAACCGCGCTGTTGAGGCAGGCGAAGTAGTTGTCGCGCTGGGGGACGACGCTTCCAAGATACTTCCTAACCAGCTCCGGATACTCACGGATAGCTTCAGAGATGCTGAGGAATATGACTCCCGCCTTCTTCAGCTCCTCGCGGAAGGTCGTCGCGACGGAAACACTGTCGAACACGGCATCGACTGCGACCCTCGCCGCGCCATCGACACCGGCGAGCACTTTCTGCTCCTCGATCGGAATGCCGAGCTTTTCATAGGTGCGGCGAATCTCGGGATCCAGCTCGTCCAGCGATGCGAGCTTCGGTTTCGCCTTTGGCGCGGCGTAATAGTAAGCGTCCTGGTAATCGATCGGCGGGATGTCGAGCTTGGCCCAGCTCACCTCTTCCATCTCGAGCCACGCGCGATAGGCCTTGAGCCGCCAGTCGAGCATCCACTCCGGCTCGTTCTTCTTGGCCGAGATGAAGCGGACGGTGTCCTCGCTAAGTCCCTTGGGCGCGAACTCCTGCTCGACGTCGGAGACGAAGCCCCACTCGTAGTCGCGGTCGACATGCTCCTTGAGTTCGCGGTTCTTGACGGCCTCGTTCATTGCGCAAGCTCCGTCAGGGTCACTGCGCCGAGCGCGCCGCGGACCGCATTTCCAACGACCCCCATGTGCGGCTTGATGCGGCAGTGGGCATCGAGCGCGCATTCATGGTTGTTGGAATCGGCGCACATGGTGAGGCTGATCGGCCCTTCGACGGCTTCAACGATGTCGGCTAGCGAAATGTCCTGTGGGGCGCGGGCGAGAGCAAAGCCGCCAGAAGCGCCGCGCGAACTACTGAGCAAGCCGTAACCCGCGAGCTGTCCCATCAGCTTCTGGGTAGTGGGCAGGGGCACGCCGGTTTCGCACGCGAGCTCGGTCGCGCTAAGACGCGCGCCGGCGGGCCGGCGGGCGGCGGCGGTCATCAGCACTACTGCATAATCGGCAAGGTGGCTCAGGCGCATCAGCTACAATTCGGAGTGTGTTGGTAGGATTTAGGGAGTTTCGCGGTGAAACTCAACCTGCATCCCGTATCACCCCGGTCTTGAGCCGCGGTCTGCCTTTCTTCAAGGAGAAGGCCCATCCCGGAACAAGTCCGGCATGACGATGGATGACTGATGCACCTTTACCCGCTGATTCGCCCTCTGACCTTCGCGCTCGACGCCGAGACGGCTCACCGCGCCGCGATCAAGGCGCTGAAGCTGATGCCGCCGCGGCGGCCGCCGGATTTTCCGGCGTCGCTGAAGACGCGAGTGGCGGGAATCGACTTTGCGACACCCATTGGGCTTGCTGCCGGCTTCGACAAGGACGCCGAGGTGCCGGAGCAGATGCTCTCGTTCGGTTTCGGCTTCGTCGAGGTCGGCACGCTGACGCCGCGGGCGCAGGAAGGCAATTCGCGCCCGAGGTTATTCAGACTGAGCGAAGACCGGGCCGTCATCAACCGAATGGGATTCAACAACGGCGGTCAGCCCGCGGCCTATGGTCGCCTGCAATTCGATCTGCGCTTTCCCGGGGTCATCGGGGTCAACATCGGGGCGAACAAGGACAGTGCCGATCGAATCGCCGATTATGTGAGCGGCGTGCGGGCCATGGCACCGGTTGCGAAATACCTCACGATCAACATCAGCTCGCCAAACACGCCGGGGCTTCGCCAACTTCAGGATGAGGGGGCTCTCAAGGCCCTGCTCTCGGCGATCTACGAGGCGCGGCCAAAGCGTGGCCCGCCGATCTTCCTGAAGGTTGCACCAGATCTCGGCGAAGGCGAGCCGGACCAGATCGTGCGGGTCGCGATCCAGCACGGCGTCGATGCGATCATTGTGAGCAACACGACGGTCTCCCGGCCCCCGCTGAAGTCGCGATATGCGTACGAGCAGGGAGGGCTTTCCGGCGCTCCGCTCAAGGCACCGGCACTTAAGATGCTGCAAGAATTTCGTTCGGCATCAGGTGGCGAGATGCCGCTGATCGGCGTCGGTGGGATCGCCACGGCCGAAGATGCGTGGGAGCGTATTCGCGCCGGCGCGAGCCTCATCCAGCTTTATTCGGCCATGGTCTATGACGGGCCGGGGATCGCGCGGCGGATGGCCAACGGGCTCGCAGCGCTCCTCAAGCGTGAAGGATATGCCAACATTGCCGATGCAGTGGGGAGCGGGTAGCGCTTGGGAATGCGCCTGCGTCTCCTGAGTTCCATCGTCGGCCTGCTCGCGCTTGCCGGCAACTGCACCGCCGCCCCCAACGCCAAGACGATCGCCGCCCCGGGAATGGTCAGCGCCGCCGATCCGCGCGCCGCCGAGGCGGGAGCGGAAATGCTGCGGCGTGGCGGCACCGCCGTCGACGCGGCGTTTGCGACATTGCTCGCGCTGAACGTGGTCGAGCCGCAGAGCTCCGGCATCGGCGGCGGCGGCTATCTCCTCTACTCCGACCATGGCCAGGCGCCGGTTACCTATGACGGCCGCGAGACGGCGCCGCATGCCGCGACCCCGACCTGGTTCTACAAGGACGGCCGGCCAATGGAGCATGTCGAGGCCGTTCCCGGCGGAAAGAGCGTCGGAGTCCCGGGCAACATCCGGTTGATGGCGATCGCACACCAGCAGCACGGGAAACTGCCGTGGGCGATGCTCTTCGAGCCGGCCATCAGGCTTGCGCGTGACGGCTTCAAGATCACCCCGCGGCTTTACAATGCACTCAACAATAATCGCGAGACTGGCGCCATGTCGGCGGAAGCGCGGGCGCTGTTCTACGCAACCGACGGCAATCCGCTGCCGGTGGGGACGTTGGTCAAGAACACGGCGTTCGCTTCTTTCCTCGACGCGATCGCGAAGCGCGGACCTGACAGCTTCTACGTCGGGCCAAACAGCCAGGCGATCGTTGCTACGGTGAACGGATCGACGCGCAACCCGTCGAACATGACGACTGGGGATATCTCGACATATTCAGTGAAGTCGCGCCCGCCGCTTTGCGGCACCTATCGCGGATACCGAATCTGCGGAATGGGGCCATCCTCGTCGGGCGGCACGACCGTATTCGAAACCCTAAAGCAACTCGAGCGGCTCAATCTTGCAGCGCTCGGACCCAACTCGCCGGAAGCCTGGCACCTGATCGCGGAATCGATGCGCCTCGCTTACGCTGACCGCGACAGCTACCTCGCCGATCCGGACTATGTGCCGGTGCCGACCGCCGGACTGATGGACCCGGCCTATCTTCGCGAGCGCTCGGCCCTGATTTCCCGTGACCGGTCAATTCCATCAGTGACTGCCGGCAAGCCCGCCGGAGCGCCGAAGGTAATATGCAGGGCAGCACCCGTCGAAGAGCGCGGGACGTCTCACTTCGTCGCCGTCGACAGCCAAGGGAATGTCGCGTCCGAGACATCGACGATCGAAAGCGCTTTTGGCTCCGGCCTGATGGTCAACGGCTATTATCTCAACAACGAGCTGACTGATTTCAACATCGTGCCCGACAAGAACGGATGCCGCACGGCAAACGGTGTTGAAGGCGGCAAGCGGCCGCGAAGCTCCATGAGCCCCACGATCATCTGGGGACCCGATGGTCACATTCGCCTCGCTTTGGGAGCGGCCGGCGGCTCGACGATCCCGGCGCAGGTGATCAAGACGATCATCGGCGTTGTCGACTGGAAGCTCACTGCCCAGCAGGCAATCGCGTTGCCGGTCATCTTTGCGCCCGGCGACACGGTGTTCGTCGAAAAGGGCACTTACCTCGAAGCCATGATTCCGCAGCTCCAGGCATTCGGCCAGGACGTGCGCACACGCGAGCCGGGATTCAAGGCCAACGCGATCGAATGGCTGAACGGCCGCTGGGTCGGCGGGGCCGACCCGCGCAGCGAAGGCGTCGCGGTCTCGCAATAAGGAGGGAAATTGGCTCGCCAACTCGAACGGTTCGAAAACCTCGTGTCGCTTTTCCTCGCCCGTGCGCAGGAGAAGGGCGATAAACCCTTCCTTTGGGCGAAACGCGAGGGAGCGTGGCGGTCGACGAGCTGGAGCGATGCTGCTCGTCAGGTGACGGCGCTTGCAGCGTCCTTGACAAAAATCGGCCTCGCAAATGGGGACCGGGTCGCGCTGGTCAGTGAAAACCGGCCCGAATGGCTGATCGCCGATCTCGCAATCATGGCTGCCGGCTGCGTAACTGTCCCGACCTACACCACCAATACGACCCGCGACCACGCGCACATCCTCGGCAATTCCGGCGCGCGTGCCGTGATCGTTTCGAACCAGAAGCTGGCGAAGAGTCTCGTACCGGCGGTTCTGATGTCGGACGAATGTCACCACATCATCGGCATTGAAGAGATTCGCGTCGGGCAGGTGCCTGACTGGGTCAATGTCCACCACTGGGCAGAGCTGACTGCCGGCGAAGCCGACGTCGCTGGCTTGCGCGATCGGGAGAAGGACGTCGGCCGCCGCGACCTCGCGTGCATCATCTACACCAGTGGCACCGGTGGAGCACCGCGCGGTGTGCAGCTTCACCACGGCTCGATCCTTCATAACCTTGAAGGCTGCACCGACATCATCTCGAGTGACTTCGGATGGGATGACGAGGTGTTCCTCTCTTTCCTTCCGGCAAGCCATGCGTACGAGCACACCGGCGGGCAGATGTTCCCGATCGCGCTTGGCGCCCAGATCTATTTCGCGGAAAGCCTCGAGCGGCTCGCTTCCAACATAGAGGAGGTGCAGCCCACGATCATGGTAGTCGTGCCGCGGCTGTTCGAGCTGCTGCGCGCGCGCATCATCAAATCGATCGAAGCGAGCGGTGGCCTTTCAAAATATCTGCTCAGTCGCGCCCTCAAGATCGGCGCTGACAAGTATGATGGCCGACTGAAGCCCTGGGACCTGCCGATGGACGGCGTCCTTGCCGTGACCCTTCGCCGGAAAATCCGGGCAAAGATGGGCAAAAGGGTCAAGGCATGGGTTTCTGGCGGTGCGCCGCTTAACCCCGAAGTCGGAGTCTTCTTCCAGTCGCTGGGGATCACTTTCCTTCAGGGCTATGGCCAGACCGAGGCCGGGCCCTTGATAAGCTGCAACCGGCCGAGCGTTGGCATTCGGCTGGAAACGGTCGGCCCGCCCGCGAAGAACAGCGAGGTGAGGATCGCCGAAGACGGGGAGATCATGGTCCGCGGCGAGAACGTGATGCTCGGCTATTGGCGCAACCCGGAAGAGACGGCGCGGGTGCTGCGCGACGGGTGGCTTGCAACTGGCGATGTCGGCCATTTCGACAGCAAGGGCCGGATCGTCATCACCGATCGCAAGAAAGATATCCTCGTCAACGACAAGGGCGATAACGTTTCCCCACAGCGGATCGAGGGAATGCTGACGCTGCAACCCGAGATTGCGCAGGCGATGGTTTATGGCGACCGCAGGCCTCACCTCGTTGCACTGCTCGTGCCGGATCCGGAGATCTCAGGATCCCCCGATCTTCATGCGAGGCTGCAACGCTCTGTCGATCGCGTCAATGCAGACCTGTCGGTGATCGAGAAGGTGCGCAGGTTCATCCTCGCCGACGAGGGGTTTACGATCGAGAACGAGCAACTGACGCCGTCGATGAAAATCCGACGCCACATCATCTCGAAAGTCTACGGCGAAAGGCTCGACGCGCTCTACAAGCGTTAGCCGTGGCCTGGAGTCACATAGGGCGTGAAGCCGCCCCACACACAGCTGCCAACCTGAATATGGTTCACGGGATCGACGACCTGCGCGATATCGCCTCGGCACAAGTCCGCGCTGCCGAACTGCCGGGTCACCAGCGCATAATGGCCACTCCCGACGCCATTGCAGCCGCCTTCCATGTGGGCGACGTAAGTGCGGTACGAGCCGTCGCGGAACAGGATCGTATATTCGTCGATCGTGCGCATGTCGCCAGAACGGTAATGCGGCAGGCAACTGATCGGGGCCTGCGCGACCTTGCCTGACAGCAGGCGGTCGTATTCGCGCTGGTTTTGCGCCGATCGCATCGGCGGCGGCGGCGGCCCGGTGGTGCAGGACGCGAGTATCGCACCCGCCAGCAGCATAGAGATCACTCTCATTTTGACCTCCTGGATCTTCTCTGCACGCCCCCGAAACGAAGCTACAGCGCTTCGGTTCATGAACGGAAGCTGTCTTTCGCTTTCCTGAGACGCGCGAACTCTTGCTCGTTGGTGGCCCGAACGAAGGGATTGGTTTCACGTTCCTGAGCGACCGTCGTCGGAAGAGTGATTTTTCCCTCTTCGCGCAACCGCTTGACCTCGCTTACCCGTCTGGCGGTCGCCCCGTTTTCGGGCTCCGCGTGAACGGCAAACACTCCATTCGACAGCGTATATTCGTGGGCGCAGTAAAGTCGCGTGTCGTCGGGCAAGGAGACGAGGCGCTGGAGCGAACCGTACATTTGTTGCGGCGTCCCCTCGAACAGCCGACCACAGCCCATCGCGAACAAGGTGTCGCCGACAAATGCCATGCGCTCTTTCTCGAAGATCAGGGCGATGTGGCCAAGCGTATGGCCGGGAACCGCAAGCACCCTGCCGATGTGCTGGCCGAGTCTCACCTCGTCCCCCTCGCTGAGCGCGACATCGCGACCAGGAATGCTTTCTCCGGCCGGACCGGAGATGCGGGCGCCGGTGGTTTCCTTCACTGCCAGGTTCCCGCCGACGTGATCGGGGTGCCAGTGCGTGTTCCAAACCTGGGTGATCGTCCACCCGCGCCGCTCTGCTTCAGCCAACACCGCCCCTGCGTCGCCAGGATCGACAACCGCTGTTTCGCCACTCGGCTCGTCGTGGACGAGCCACAGGTAATTGTCGTTGAAAGCCGGGACTGCGATGACCTGCATGGCTGTTCTCAACTCCCCCCTTCCAAGATCGCCAGGGCGTCGGCGGCGAGTTGCCTTGTGAGCTCCTCCGCAGGGGCCTCGTAGCCCAGGCGCGCGTTCTGGCCGGCGAGGCTTGGCATGAATTCGTAATCGTCCTGCTCGATCGCGGCGCGGAAGAGAGGCAGCGAAATCGCGCCGGCCAGGGGGTAGGGCGGCGCCTCGCCGCGGATCGGCCCGATCTCGTCGATCAGTCGGCCGCGAACGGCACGGGCAAGGCCACCGCTGTAGATGTTGGTCACAATCGTCGGTCGGTTGCGAAGCATTGCCTTGTGGCCATCCGGAAGGAAGCTTTCCGGGCAATGGAGGTAGGCCGTCCCGACCTGCACCGCGCTTGCGCCGAGCGTCAGCGCGCCCGCCACGCCGCGGCCATCCGCGATCCCGCCCGCCGCAATAACGGGCACCGATGCGAGCTCACAAACCTGCCGAAGCAGGGCAAAGAGCCCGAGCGCCTCTCGCGGATCCGCATCGAGGAAGCGCCCGCTGTGACCACCGGCTTCATAGCCCTGTGCGATGATCGCATCGACGCCACACTTATCGAGAAAGAGGGCTTCCGCAACGGTCGTCGCGCAGCCGATGATGACAGCCCCGGTTGCGCGGACGCGCTCGAGCAGTGGCTCTTCGGGTAGGCCGAAGTGAAAGCTGACGACCTCGGGCCTGATCTCCTCGATCAGCGCGCAATAGGATTCGTCGAAGGCGACCCTCAGCGCGGCGGCCTGCGGCTCTGGGATGCCGAACTTCAGGTAATAGGAAATCAGGACCTTGCGCCATTCACTGTCGTCGACCGGCGCGGGCATTTCGAAGCAGAAGAAGTTGAGGTTTAT
>Ga0207711_10000416_pt1 | contig 45053 bp, 40 predicted proteins | sample KBSS34metaG_FD_184401 | JGI IMG/M metagenome (GOLD analysis project Ga0207711, IMG submission 184401) | Switchgrass rhizosphere microbial communities from Kellogg Biological Station, Michigan, USA - KBS S3-4 metaG (SPAdes) (version 2) | ecosystem: Host-associated > Plants > Roots > Rhizosphere... | reverse complement strand
GGACTCCGTGGCGGACGAAGACGACACCGTCAGCGTCGGCAACGACTCGCTCAACCGCCGGCTCACGCACATGGGCGAAGGCATCAACCCAACGGACGCGGTGAACCTGGCGCAGATGCAGGCCGGCGATGCCCTCACTCTGTCGCGGGCAAACGCGTACACCGACCAGGTTTTCTCGCGTGTCGAGAAGAAGATCAACTCGGCGGGCGCAGCTGCGTCGGCCATGGGGATCATGGCCGGCACGGCTGCCGGGAACGCTCAGTCTGGGCTCAATCGCGTGGCAATGGGCGTCGCGAACTATAACGGCCAATCGGCCATCGCGATGGGCTACCAGCGCACCCTTCGGAACCGAATTTCGCTGACGCTCGGCGCCAGCTTCTCCGGCAGCGAGCGCGTGGTCGGCGCTGGCGTGTCGATCGGTTGGTAAAGGAGAACACCCATGACGACGAAAACGAATCCGATCCGTGCCCGCAAGTCCATCGAGGAGCGCTTGGAGGACATGCGGGCGCGCCTCGAAGGCCTGGAGAAACGCAAGCACGAACAGGAGAAGCGGGACCTCGCACGGCTCAAGCTGCGCCTCGGTGGCGCGGCGGTGGCCGCCGGCTTCTCGGCCGACTGGACGGATGCGCAACTGGAAAGGGCGATGGTAGCGGCGCTGAAGACGCGCGAGGGAACAGCGAAGCCGTCGGCGCCAAGGACCGATGCGGAGCCGGCGAAGGCGCCGGCTGCCTCAATGGGACCTCCGGCAGCGAAGCCGTTGCCACCGAAACCCTGATGCTTTTTCGAGGCACCCGCCTTGACCGCTCCCGTATCCTCCCCACAGGAGCGGTCGTCAGGGGGCGGGGGTCTCACTCTTTTCTGAGCGGCAGCTACAATCCCGAGCGTTCATCGGGGAAGACAGCCATGCGCGGATTCAGAAACGACGATGAAGGTTATCTGGCTTGGGTCGATGGCCATCCAAACGGGTTCATCGTCAACGTCGATCTCGCTCAAAACGTTTCCAACTACCCGACTGTTCACTCGACAGCGCACAAGCTGCTGACGTCATCAAAGATCGGCGGTTTCACGACGGGCGACTACGAGAAAATCTGCTCGGACGACTTGGCCGAGCTCGAAGAGTGGTCGAAAGAAAATCATGGAAAGCGGCTGACGTTTTGTCAGTCGCCCAAATGCATCAAGGCACTCAAGGCCGCCGCGCTGTCGGACGCGGACATGGAACGGCTTTGGTCGTAACTGAGTTGTCTACAACCACGACGTGGCGGACTTAGCGAAGCATGAATGTCGGCACCCGTTGGGGAATCTAGCCGATTTCCAGAATGATGAAGTTCCACTGCGGGTTAGCCTTCCTGATTGCAGCGGTGACCTCAGACTCTGTCGGCGGATTTGTCGTGACATACACCGTGGTATAGGTAATCCCAGTGGGCGTTCCGCCATTCGGCGAATATTTCACTTTTACTTTAACGGAATGCATCGCCGTGGCTCCCAAGGAAGTAGTCGGAGTGCCTTGAAGAGTACATGGGTTGGCACGGCGTTAGAAAACGAGTGTGCGCATCGGTGCCCCCAATGTTCCTGCTACATTCCGACCCCTAGTTTCACCTTCTGGTCGCGCTGCTCCCGTTTCGGAGTCTGATGCCGCCCGCGAACTCGGTTCACCACCTGTTTCCACGCATACGCTATGCGCTCGCGGAACGACGGATCGCCTGGGGATGGTGCCGGCGCCTTTCTCGCCTCCAGCGCGTTGGCCTTGAGGCGATCGGTGCCCATGCGCTCGCCCAGGAACGCCGGATCGAGGTCCGCGTCGGCGCCGTAGAGCTTGTAGGCGCCTTTGGTCCGGGTGAAAGCCACCAGCGAGAGCTGCCGATCGGCCATACCGGTATCGGCCAAGTGGTACACCTTCTCCTTGCCCTGACCTTGCGCTTTGTGAACCGTCGAGGCGTAGGCGTGCTGCAGATTCCTGTACTCAGCAGGTACGACGCGCACGCGCCGCCCCTCGTCGCCCTTCACCTCGCTTTCGAGGCGCACGGTGAGCGTCAACCGTCCTTCGCCATCGCGCCCGAACGACTCCACCACGCCGCCGTTCCCGTTCACGACGCCAAGTTTCAGATCCTTCTTGCCAAAGCGCACTCGATCACCGACTGAAACGGCGATAGTGCCGGCTTCCCCGCGGTCGAGAACGTCTAGAGTGTGCTCCTCGCGGCCGAGCCGTCCCACCTTCCTCATTCCGTCGCGCACCGCAAGGTTCAACGCCCGCACGTCAGCCCGCTTGCCGGCGATGATCAGCTTCTCGCGCGCGGGCGTTGCATCGGCGAGGTAATCGGCGACGAGCGCGCCCATCGCTTCCTTCTGGGAACCGTAGGCTTCGATCTGGCCGTTGGTCTTCAGACGTGCGAGCACGCCATCGCCCAAGCGCTTGCTCTCGGCGCGCGAGCGCAGTCCGTTGCCGCCGTCTGCATAGAACGCGGCTGCGGTGTCGCGGTCGGATTGCGAGCGTTGACGGCGGATGTGGGTCAGCGAGCGCTCGCCGACAGCATCGATGGCGAGGCGGAACGGCGAACCCGCGTCGACGGGCTGAAGCTGCTTCAGGTCGCCCTGGAGCACGAGCTTCGCGCCAGCGCGGTCGACGTGCTCTTGAAGCCGCGCGACCGTCTGAAGGCCGGCCATCCCTGCTTCGTCGAGCACGACGACGGACTTCGGCGTGAGGCGTAGCTTCCCGCGGTCGAGCTGACCGATGAGGGACTTCGTGGAGAAGGACCTGATGCCGCTCTCCGCCTCCAGCTTCTTCGCTGCATCCCAGCCGACCGCAGCGCCGATGATGCCGCGCCCATCTGCCTTCATGGCGGCGATCCACGCGCCGGCCACCGCCGTCTTGCCGGTACCGGCACGCCCCTGGACCGCGGCGATACCGCCCGTTTCCACCGCGACCCAATCGACCATGCGTCGCTGCTCGGTTGTCAGCGTGAAGTTGTGCTCCCGCTCGTACTTCTTCACCTCGGCGTCCACCAGTTCCTGGTCGACGCGAACACCGGTGTCGTGCTGACGCGCCTTCGCGTGGTCCACCACGGTTTTCTCCAAGGCGATGACCTCCTTGGATGCGTAGCGGTCGTTTGTGTGCCGGCGCGCGAGCGTGCGCCCGCGGTCGTCGATGTGGAGGGGCTCGGGAGCAACGGCTTCGATGCCGGCGCGCTTCACGAACTCGTCGGCGTCGCGCAGGATTTCCTTCGGACTCATGCGCCCGATGTGTTCAAGGGCCAACCGCTCAATCAGCGCCTCGCGGGTGAAGATGCTTTCGTTCTCGTGAAGGCGCTCGATGATCTTGGCGTCGGTGATGAGTTCGCCGAGATCGTTCTTCCTCCCCTTCAAATCTTCCGCCCTGCGAAACATCGTGGGATCGTCGCGACGCATTTGATCGAGCGCTGCCGACCACATCGTGGTGAGTTCATCATAGGCAGGTTCGTCCTTATGTTGGCGCGTCGCCAGGCACGCCTGCTGCATGCTGCCGCCATGCTTCTGCTGGTAGTCGAGAATGGCGGCGCGACGCTTCGAGAATGCGTCGCAAACCTCGTCGGAGACACCGGCGATGCGGAAGTACACGCGCCCGGTCTCTTCGCCTTCGGCGTCCCGCTCAGGACGCTTCTCGATGCCGTAGCCGAGTTCCCGAAGGTTGTGCGCCAGCGCAGAGCGGTAGAGCGCGCCGGCGGTCATCTTGTTTCGATAGAGCTCGACAGCGTCGTACGTCGACCACTTCCCGTCCTCGCCCACCCCCACGCCGTAGCACATGCAATGCGTGTGGATCTGCGGGTCGAGGTCGCGCGAACCGGCGTGAAGGTGCTTCGAAACAACGAGACCCTTCACTGGAATCACGTCCTTTCCCGCCTTGCCACGCCGCGTTTCCACACGATCCTGCAGATACGAAAGCCCGTCATCCACGGCGCGATCGTGCGCCTCGCGCAAGCGGTCTCGCTCCTCCGGCGATGCCGCGGCGAAGGCGATGGAAAAGGATTTGTCGGCCGAGAAGGTCAGATCGAAGCCAACGCGGTGACCGCCGACCCATTGGCCGCGCTCCTTGCCATGCTTGTCGAGCAACACGTTGCTCATGTCATCACGCTTGGTCTCCCACCGCGGTTTCTCGCCGGCATTGCGGCAGAGCTTCGTGCCGTCCGGCGCGAAACCCTGAGCCAATGCATCCATCGCCGCTTCGTTCACGGACTGCCCACTCAAGCCGAGCTCATCCGCGCCGCGACCCCACCACGACGACGCGGCGACGGTCTGGCCGTCCTTGTCGCGCATGTACTCCGTCGACTTGAGGTAGGCGATGATGTCAGCACCCGATTTGCTCGACGTGCCCTGCGCAGTCAATGCGGTGATGGTCAACATGTCGCGTCGAATCCATCATCCACCCAAGCGTTCGACGTTCCAACTGCCGTCGTCGTTGGGTGTAAACCGCATGGGATTCGGGCCCAGGTACACAGGTTCCGTGATCTCGTTCTTGTACCAGAGGTCGCACGTAACCGCCGCCGCTTCGAGGCGGCATCGACGCAGCGACACGTCGTCGCCCTCCGGGCGATAGAACAGGATGCCGTCGCGCCAAAGCGCCTCAGCGGCTTGGAAGTTGGTCAGCGTGCGAACGATGACAACACGGGAATTGGACGTGTCAACGGGGGTGGCAACGGCTGTGGTCGCCGCAACGGCTGTGGCCAGAGCGAACAAGGTGGCGGAAAAGAACGCTGGTGTCTTCATGGGCAACTCCGAAAGTGGTGGGATCACTCCACGTTGCCTCAAAACTGGCGCGTGTCCAGATCACGCCTGAGTCCCACCAGTGGATCGATCGCGATCCTGTGCACCTTCGAGAACCGCGCAGCCAATGCTGCGATGGCCACCGCGGTCGGCGCCTGCTTTGATCCGCCCTGTTCTCGATGATGTCGCTTCGCTTCCTCATGAACGCCGCCATCGTTCGCCCTCGCCCGCAGGCCCAGCGGTCGAGTCCACGCCGCAGCCTTGAATGGCACTACGGGAGCGCGCTCTATGCCGGGGAAATCAAGCATCAACGCATCGCCGCCGAGCGAGACCAGCGCTCGGATGCCGTAGCCGTGCGGCCAATCCCTCCACTTCTTCTTCACGACACCAATATCCGACGAGAGCACCGACGGATCGACAACGGCGCGGGTTTCCTCGTGGACGGCCACCGATCCCGACGGTCCACCGCCTCCCGATCCTTGCGAGACGGCGGTTAACGCCACGCGCTCGCGCCCGAAAAGACCGGCGACCTGATCTCGGTCCTCACCCATCTGCATGCGGCACACGACGTGCGTGCCAACCATCGACGACAACGCCTGCGCGCGGTTCGGCCCGATGGCGTCGCGCATCTGCGCGAGCGACTGGAGGCCCATGATCATGATCACGCCTTTGCTACGCCCTTTGTCCACGAGCGCCGACACGTCCACCCGGAGCGATGGCAGTTCGTCGAGCAGGAAGAGCAGCGTGCGGTTCTGCTCGTCGTCGGGCAGTGTGGGCGCGATGATGAAGGATTCAAGAAGTCGGACCATCGCGCCGATGTACGCACTCGTGAGCGCGGCATCGGGCCCGGCCTGGACGATGATTTGGCGGCGTCCTTTGAAGTCGTCGCGGACCCAATGCCTCAACGACACGGTTTTGCGCTTTTCCTCGTTGTTGCCCCAAGCCATCGCGAGATCGTCGATCGCCTTCGTATGCGCGGCCAGTGTCGCCAACACCGATGCGGTGGCGGTGGAATCGTCGGCACCGAGCAATGGTGCGGCTTTGGGATAGTGCTCCGCGAGCAGCTCGGCGAAGGCGGCACGATCAGCAGAGAGTCGCAACGAGAGATCGCTCCAACCCCACGAACGCCCGCGTTCGTTCTGGAGCGCACGCAAGGCACCGACGAGCAGCTGCTGCGCGGCGAGGGAGAAGTAGCGGTTGCTGCCCTCGCCTTCCGGAATGAACGCCTGAGCGAACGTGGCCGCCTGACTCGGCGTGCGCACGTCCGCAGCGATGTCCCACACGCGGCTGTCGGCGTGCCACGGCGACACGAGCGAGGCGCGGGGAAAGCGCGCGGAGAAATCGCCCTTCACGTCGTAGATGAAGCACTTCAACTTCTGCGCCATCGCCTGCTGAAGGATCGGCGTCAGGATGACCGTCTTTCCGCTGCCGACCGAACCGTACACGAGCAGGTGTCGGGTCCAGCGCGACTTCGGGAGATCAAGCGCCGGATGAAGGCGTAGGAATCCAGCCTTGGCCCCACCGCGTTCCTTGCGGGCCTGGTAGCGCGCCTCCTCTTCGGCGTCCTTGCCTTCGAGCAGCCGCGGGCCGCTTAAGTGCTTCAAGCGCACTTGGGGTTTCAGCGCACTGGCGAAGGCCCAACCGCCGAGCAGCGCGGCGCAGCCGAGCATTACGCCGACGCGCGCAGGAAGCGGCAGCGGCGCGTCGAGCAGCGCGCGTCCTTGGAGGGGAGCTGCGAGCAAAGAGCCGAGCGAAGCGGGCGACGCGCCGAAGAGCGGAAGCGGACGGGCCAGTGCCCATGCAGAGAGCGAATAAGCAGCAATACCCACGAACCCACCTAGCCACAGTGCCTCGTCCCAGCGGCGCACGGACGCGCTGGGCGGGAGGGTCGCGGGCGGCGGCCCGAAGCAGTCGTGGACAGGCGGACGACTCACAGGCGCGGACGGTTCGAGCGAGCAGGAGCAACAACCGGCTCGGGTTCACGGGCACCGACGGCACGCCGTGCCGAACGGCTCATGGGATCGTCGTGGGCGGACGGGAGCGCGGCGTTGAGGTCGCGGGCTTCCTGGGCGGCTCGGAGCAGATTGAGGATGCCTTCGTCCCATGGGCGCGCAAAGTCTGCTGCGCCTTGTCCCGAGTCTGAAATTGCGCGAGGGTCAGCCCCCTGGTCGAGCAGAAGCTGCACGTGTTCCGGCGAGCCGGCTTTTGCTGCGTACATCAGCGCAGTGACGCCTGTGCAGCTCCGCGTATTCACGTCTGCCCCGCGATCGAGCAGAAGTTGCGAAACTTCAATTGACGAGCCGCTGCGCATAGCAGCAATCAAAGCAGTTTCACCGTATGAACCTCCGGCCGCATTCACATCAGCCCCACGATCGAGCAGAAGGCGCACATCCTCCAAGCGCCCGCGGGCGGCCGAGACGACGAGCGGCGTCTCTAAACTGTGATTGCGCACTTCCAAATCAGCACCAGCATCAAGCAGAATTCGCACGTGTTCTGTTTGCTCGGAATCGATTGCGTAACAGAGCGCGGGCGTACCGCCCGCGCGGCGTGCGTTCGGGTCTGCCCCCGCCGCAAGTGCTGCTCGCAAATGCTCGGCTCGCTGAGCGCTTGTTTTCTCACTCAAGCGTACTGCTATGTGCCGCCCGCCATGGCCAAGCACCTCTACTTCTTCCTGCATGCTCAATGCATTGAAAAGCTGTTCATTCGCATACTTCTGGTTCACGGCTTATCCCTCACAACTCTTTGAAATTTGCTTGTCAGCCACCGCACAGCCACCCGGCATCGATCTACCGCCCACTCGCGCGCAATGCTCCCCGTCAACTCATCCATCCGCGGCCAGTGCCCGTCAGGGTCGCCCGCGTACGCTGCTCGTTTTACCCAGCGACGCTCAATGGCGAGCGCGTCGTAAATGCACCCGGCGAGACGGCGCGCGCCGGTCTCTGTGAGGACACCTGACGCAACGGCGTGCGACAGCAAACGTTCGCACCGGTGGACGAAGTGGTCGCGTTCCGCGCGCCACTCGTCGGCATCCCGCAGCTTCTCGTGCCAGGCCAGCTCACGCTCTGCGACAGCCGCGCGCTTGCCGGCGCTCACCAGCGCGTTGCGGAGGACGTGCGTGCGCGAACCGATCAGCCAGCCCATTTAACGCCCCACGGGTTGGTCTGAAGCGCACGCCACGGGCCGTTGTCCTTTTTGCACGCTCGCACCTCGTCCGTATCGCTGCAATGAAGCGAAGACGCGTGTTCCAGCGATGCATCCGGTCCGTCGATCCACACAAGTGAGTCGTTGAGCAACCCCTGGCGCTCGAACGAGGTGAAGTCGGCGGTGCTGATGGCGGGGCATCCCAGCGAACGACCGACGGGTCCGTCTTCGCGCACGTAGACAGCCGGATGCAGCACGACGGCTCGGTCCCGAGCAGCATCGTTGAATCCGGGCGTCAAACCGTCCAAACGGTACGCCGCGCTGCGAGCCCCCACAAACCGTTCGGCGACTCGGTACAACCCTAAAGATGTCTCTCCGCTGCCGACGCCGTTGCCGAACCGTACGGGCTGGCCCGTCTTTTCAGGATCGCTGCCCGCGCCGTGCGCGACGCGCGTGCTCTTGATGAGTGTGGGACGGCGGGGGTCGGAAAGATCGAAAACGAAAAGCCGTGGCTGGGCCGAGGGTAGGCTCATATCGGCAACGAGGAAGTGGTCGGCGCGTCTGCCACGCTCGACCGCGCAGGTGTAAGCGAGCGCGGCGCGTTGCGCGACGACGGGATCGAGATGCGGAGCAGCGGCAGCAAGGTCGGGCATCATGGAAGTGGGTTCCGTGTGGGATCACTTCACGATGCCTCAAGACTGGCGCGTGTCCAGATCGACGTGCGAAAAAGCCTTCCACTACATGCGGTGGCGTCGCGATAGTTCGGAACGCGGCGCCTCGGGTTCGCGCGCGCCGATAGGCCGACGTGAGGGGCGACTCATCGGATCCTGCGCCTGGACCGGCGGTGCCTCGTGGTCGTGGACACCGGCGTGGTGGTGGCCGCGGATGCCGAGCCCAACGAAGAGAGGCTCACGTGCCACCTGCTGGCCAAGGCTGCCTTCCCCTTCCCCGCTCTGCTTTCCCTTGCCTTCCTGGCGCGCACGGCGTGCGGTTAAGCGATCCGCCATGTCTCCGGCGTGGGTGGTCAGATTGTCTTGCTTGACCAAGGTCTCGCGTTCGGCCGCCGTGCGCTCGCGCCGTGCGGCCAGTCGATCGGACATTGTGGCTTCGGAAAGGACGATTCGATCGGGTTGGCTCATGATCTTCTCCTGTGTCGTAAGGTTGGGTTTCAGGATTACACGCCGCGTCCGCGCGGCCCGAGCTTCCCGTCAGCGTCGAATCTGCTCGATGGTTCGGCTTGCTCGGTGGCTGCGCGAACCGCCTCAGCGGCGGAGGCCAACGGCACGTCGGCGCGAAATGCTTGAGAGGTGCTTGTCTGTGCTGCCGAACTTTCGCCGTGGCGCTCGTCGGTCCGCGGGGCCCCCGCCGCTGCCTGCGCAATGACTTCGACCTGCCCGTGATCGCCCAGCAATTCCGGGGGTAGCTGGAACATGGGCGTGCAGCGGATGATGTCGCGCCGCCGGACACCGCCGCGCTGGACCTGTGCGACCGCGCAGAATTTTTCCGCGGTGTACGCGTCCCACTCCGAATCGAGCAGCAGGGGCTGGAGCTTGAACTCCGCGGCGTGGATGCCTGTGGCGTTGAGCGCTAGCTTCTGGGGGTCGAGCCCCTCGGCGCTGCCATGGCGGAGAAGTCCGTTGCCGCTCCGGCGCAGGAGCGACGTGCCACCTGCACCCTGTCGACCCAGCCAACGGCTCAACCGCACGCCTTCGTGCTCCGGATCGTTCATCGGTCCCTCGGCCACAGCTCGCGCGTTTTGCGTGTACGCGATGTGACCGCCGCTCATCTGCGGAACCAAGCTCATCGTCTGCCCCAGCTCGTGCTGCATCCACTGGCCCGTCTTTTGGCTCGATGCAAACGAGATCTTCGAACGGAAGCAATCGAGGAACCCTCGCGCTGCGTCGTCGCCGCCGAGCTGCGTGATGTAGTTCTCGACGTTCTGGGTGGCGTAGACGCAGATTGCACCCAACGAGCGCGCCACCGGCAGCATCTCGCGATCCTGCGCGCCAACGATTTCCTGCGCCTCGTCGACCATGAACAGGACCGGCGTCTCGCCGGCAGCCCTCCAGTCGTAGCCCGAGCGACGGCGGATGTGGACGAAGAGTCGCTGCTTCACAAGGGCCTGTACCAACGTACCGCCCACGCCGTACGCGAAGCGCGGCGTGTTGATGCCGATGGCCCCACCTCGGAACACGCTGTCGATGCACACGCCAAACTCGGCGTGCGACCACGGCAACAATTTCGGGTTCGACATCGCGGGCGTGATCCAACCTTGGAGGGTCCCCCAGATGTCGCCGCGTGTGCGATCGTCGTAGCCGGCCAGTGTCAACGTCAAGTATTCAAGTGCGTCCGCAACCATCCCTTGCTTGCGATCGTTGGCCACGTCGATCTTGTCGACCAAGACCTTCAGCTCGGCCTGGATGGTTTTGTCGTTGCTTTGCACCTGGACACCCAATGAGTGCAAGTCGTGCAAGGTCCAGCGCCAGTTTCGTTCGGGGTTGTCCCGGCCGAACTCCGCGATCTCGTGGTCAACCAATGCGCGCAGAAAGACGGCGAGATGGCGCAGCATTTCTCCGGCCGCTGTCGTGAAGAACGCGCCCGAGCTGGTGGTGGACTTGGTCTGATTGACGGTGGTGAACGCGAGGACCACATCGGTGGGATCGAGACCCTCCAGCAAGGCGAGCTCCGAATGCCCGGGTTCGATCAGCAGGTAGTTCCTCAAGCCCTTGAACTCTCCTGCGAACGCGCCCTTGCCATCAAGCGCAACAAACCCGCCGGCCGGCGTGATTTTGTCGGCCGTCTTCATGATCGCCTTGTCAGCACGCTCCCGAGAAACCGCCGAGCTCCAGCCAAGGTAATGCGCTGCCAGAGGCTTCAGCACGGCCGTCGTCTTACCCGTACCCGTTGAGCCGGTTACGGAAAGGTGCGTGGACAAATCCTCCACCGACATCACGAACGGCAAATTTTCATCCGGCGCATAAGGATCCATCTTCGCCGTGAAGATGCCGCGCGCCGTACCCAAAGGGAGCTGAAGGGTTGTGTCGGCCTTCGCCCGATCAGCCTGCTGAACGCGCGCGTCGATGTGCGCGTTGGCAAGCGGTGCGTGCGATGCGATGGTCGCGAGGTTGCCCTGATGCATCAGCGCCAGGTTGCGCGCCAAGTAGCGCATCGTAGCGAAGGCCAAGGGAAGCGCGCAGGCCACCAACCACCACGACATTCCGTCCAACGAAGGCCAAATCTTGCCGATCACGGTGTCGATGACGTTGAGCACCGCAAACCCGATGAGCGCCCAAGACGCGCTCCGCCACATCGGGTTGCGCGTGAACAAACCGATCACGGCGAAAACGGTGAAGAAGACAGCAAGCGCTCCCACTCCCACCATGGCTCCCATGCTGGTCGCGGTTGCCGCAGCGTGTGCTGGCACACCCCATTGAGGCGCTGCGGGTGCACTCCCGTGGAAGGTACGAAGGATCGCCCCCACGTCCAACCCGCCTGTCTGCGGCAACACGAACCCGACGACGAGAGCGGCGAACGCGCCGAGCCTTCCGACGGCCGACACAGTCAAGGATGCGAGGGTGATCAACGCCGCTGCGAGCAAAAACCTGCCGCTGTCGCCGAGCAATCCGATCAACAGCGGCGCGAGCGACGCCAGCACCGGAAAGCTCGCAATCAGCAGTGGAACTGCAGGGCTGTCGGACCCGTGCTGCAGCTCGGAGTCCAGCAGCAGTCCGGACACGCGGTGTCCGTCCGCGGTCAGCATGAAACGCCCCCGCACATCTCGGAGATCGGGCGGAACGTCTTTACCACCGGGCACGTCCCAGCGCTCGCACACGCGGCGTGCGTGAGCCCGCGCCGACGTCATCAAGCGCTCGAACGGAATCCAAGCGCTGGGGGTGAGGACGCGAAGAAGTACGTGGCTCATGGGATCTCCTTGCAGTCAGTGGTGGGCTGCGCGGAGCGCGAGCACAACGAAGTGGAAGAACAGGCACAGCGCGAAGGCGTAGGCCGACGCGCTCCACGAGACGGCCGTCATCACGCGACGGCGAAATGCATCCACCGCGATGCGGTAGGGGATCGTTCGAGGTTTGGCCAGCTGCTCGCTGTCCGGTACGTAGCGATCGCCGGGGACGTGGTAGAAGTCCCCGGAAACCATCAGATCTTCGGGCGAACCGATGAAGGCGCGCCCGAGTCGATCGAGGACGCGCGAGGTGAGCGACAGTTTCAGCACGGAGTACTCCTGGTGAGGGGATCACCCCACAGTGCCTCAGGACTGGCGCGTGTCCAGATCAACGGCCGCCGGTCGAACTTTTGATGGAGCGGTCCGCTCGTCGGGCCGCATCGAAGATCGACGACAACGGATTCGACTTCTTTCCGGTCAGCACGACCGGTGCGCAGTTCAAGGTTTCGCGCACGTCGTCGAGGTAGCCGCGGGCGCGCAGCACCGTGCGCACACGCGTCCCCGACGGAACGCTGGCGGTGAAGCGACCCGCGGCGTCCGCGCTGACCCGTTGCTCGAAATGCGAGCCATCGAGACCAGCGATCTGGACCGGCGCATTCGGCATCGGCACGCCCTCGGTGGTGCTCGCGGTTCCGCGCAGCACGCACGTCCCTGGAGCCGATGCAGGCGAGATGGGAATCGCGGACACCGGCGCCGGCGCCTGTGAAACAGAGGCAACAGCGGGAGCATGCGCGGCGCGTCCCAGCGGTTTCGGTGCGCGCCCTGGTGCGCGCAGGGCTTCGCTGCTCGCCGGCTTTCCTTCAACCGAACGAGGCTTCTCCGACGGTAGTTCCATAGCCCTCGGCGCGTAGCCCGCTTTGCTGTACGTCAGAGCGCCGCTTTGCGCGCAGCGGTAGCCGAACGCAGCCCACTCGATTTCTTCCGGCGTGCGGGCGTGCGCTGCCGATGCGAAAAGGCCGTTCAAAAGCGGCACTGCCGCGGTGCAGTTTTGCACCGTCGGTTCGGTCGGTGCGGGCGGAAGAGCGGGCGAACTCGGCGACGTCTCGACGAGGGCCAACGACGGTGCAGGGGTGGGCGGTGTTGCGACCGCGACCGGCGCTGGGTTGTCGCCAGGCAGCATCGCAGGCGTCGGCGCAGGCACAACGCCGGACGCAACAGCGACCGCAGGAGCTGTCGCGCCGGGAGAGACGACCGCAGGAGCCGGCACCACAGTCACCGATTTGACAGGCGGTGCATCCGGTTCGTTGGGCTTAGGAAAGCGGTGCGCGTTCCACGCGAGCAGCGCAGCGAGTACGGCACCGGCGAAAACCATGGAACCCGCCATGAAGGGGGCGATGACGCGCCAACGAATCGGCGTTGCCAACTCGTGGCGAATCCGAGTGGCCACGGTCGGAGCGTGGCGGCGAACGGATGCGCCAATGGCGTGCGCCTTCTCGTGGGCTGCACGCGCGGCGTGTTCGCCGCGTTCGCGCACGTGGGCAGCGGCGCGTTTCACGGACTCACGCGCCGCTTCGCGATCCACGTGCGCATGCTCCGTGGCCGCGCGAAGCACGTCCGTGGTGGGCGTTCCGCCGTCGAGCAAATCGTCGAAGGCGTCGTTGCTGAGATTGGTCTTCGAATTGTTCATGATTTTCTCCGGTAATGGTCGGGCGTGCGGAACAGCGACAGCACGAGGAAGAGGTTTACGAAGACAAGCGATTGAATGAGCCCCAACGTTCCGAACACGAAAGGCGGAATGGCGACAGCGGCGACTGCACAGGCATTCCCCATCACGTGATCAAGGTCGGAGCCACGAAAGCGGCGACGTTGGGTCATGACGCAATCCTCTTTGACGGACGGGGAGTCAGGATTCCCGCTGCGGGAGCGGACGAGGGTTCGGCGTCGGCCTCCACCACGCCTTTCAGCAATGCGATGAAGTCGGCGATGTCGCGACGTGTGGCTTCGCGTTCGCGGCTTTCGGTTTCGACAAAGCGCGCGATCAGCGCTTCACCCGCCGCATCGAGACGGTCGTGCGCGTGCGCCACCGCGTCGGCAATGCCTTCGGCGACCGCGACGCGGACGTGATCGGAAACGGCGCCCAGGTCGAGCCGCAGGCGCACGGCTTCGCGCAGGACGTCGGGCAGTGGCTTGCGTTCCGAAGTCGCGAGCGCCTTCAGCGCTTCGGCGGTGCCGGCGTCGGTACGGAACGTCTGGCGGAGGAGAGTGGGCATCGCGAATGGAAAGAGTCCTAGGGCTTTCCTTCAGCATGCTTCAGGACTGGCGCGTGTCTAGATCGCTCGGTGTCGCATGAAAATGAGGCGCAGCAGTGGTTTGCGGCCTTTTTTGGCAGCTCGCACGACACCGCGTGATCCCTCCGACGACACCGGCTAACTCCATGGCGGCCAACGCTTCTCGGGCTTTTAGGGCCGCCTGACGACACCACCAACGGTGCGTCAGGTGTATGTGGACTCGCTGTTGGTTCGTGCTCTTTTCCGACGAGCCACCAGAGCCCACGCAACCCCTGCTTCGCGCGAGCCTCACCCGATCTTGCCAAGGTGTCGAAGCCGATCTATTGCTGAGGTGTCCCCATCGGAATCCTCGCGATGACCTGCCCCACGCCCCCCGATGTACTGGCCGCGTTTTCCACCGAACGGGACCAGCGCCTCATCGCTCAGCCGTTGCGCATGCCCGACCGAACCCGGGGACTCATCGCGCGGGAATCGGACGGCCTGTGCGTCTTCTGCGGCAACCCGGGAATGTCGTTGGCGCGCTTGATCCCCCACGGATCGGGCGGGCCTTCTCGACTGCCGAATCTCATCTACTCCTGCCGTGCGTGCCACAAGCGGCGGAGTTACGGTGAATGCGACGCTCTGGAACTCGCTCAACTTGATGGACGCCCGCTGTCCCCTGCCCTCGCCGGACAACGTGTCGAAGCACTGGCGTTTTGCCCCCAGCATCCCGTGCCGCCGGCCGCCCGGCGCACCTTGGCCGGTTGCCGCGCGTACCTTTCATCGACGCGATGGGTTCACCCGCGCGTGCCGTTTCTCGTGGCGCCGATGGGGGATCGGGTGTTGCTCGCAGCGCTGCAAGTGCCCACCGGCGAAGCAGGAGCGAACCTATTGTCAGAAGTACGGGAAGCCGGGGGACGAAACGAAGGTAAAGGCGCGTGGAGCATCAGCCGCGCTAACTGGCAAACGGTTGTGTGGACGCTCATCGAGCGGCACGCGATCCTGCATGGTGCTGCGCTCAGCAGGAGTGGACACTTGGAGAGCCTTGGTCTGGCAAATCGGTCGTGGCGCGAACGATGGGGCGTCCTGTTTGACGATCTCGCCGATGTGAGGCGCGATGCACCACGTAAACGCCATCAGGGATTCCGGGTCGGAGCCCGTTCGATGCGCTGGACGTCCGCGCAAGCCCAGCGCGTCTGACCGGCGCGCCCCTCCAAGGACTCAGGCAGTCGTCATCTTGGAGACAGCGAACAACGGGCGCTTCGGCGCACGGGCGTGGCGATCCTTGTTGCGGCTCGTCCACCATCCGATCCGGACGTGCTCCGAAACGACCGCGCATCGGTCGGCATACTCCGCGCGCTCCATCCCCGCGGCCATAGCGGTCAACTCGGCCAGCCGTTGCTCGCTGACGCGGTGGCAGGCCGCCGAGCGTTCTCCGGGTCGTGGCGCCCCGCCGTGGGTGTGCTGGACATCGTCCTGCCGTAGATTGCGTTCGTCCTCCAGCCACACCCCCTCTGCGGCCATCGCACTCATAGCGTCTCGAAGTGCCGGAGGTACATGCCCATCACCCAAACCGGCCGGTGTCGTGTCCGGATGGCAACGGAGCATCGGATTCGCCCCGGCTTCCAGCAACAACTTAGTGCATTCCCCCCAGCGGTTCGCCGCGTGGAAGTTGCGCTGACGCATTGAATACTGTTTCACGACGACGTGAAGCGGAGTCATACCGAAATACGCTGTGGCGTTGGGGTCTGCACCTTCGGCAAGCAGTTTCTGGACCGCTGCCAGGTCGCCATCGGCGGCGGCGTAGTGCAGGGGTGTGGGTGATTCAACACGGCGCGCGATGCCGGCTTGATGGGGTGCAGAGCTGGGTTTGCAAAGCGGGAACATGGCGGAATCTCCAGGGAAGGATGTCATCGGTATTCAGATGCGCCGGCGCACGAGGGACACGCGCGCCAAGTCGCCGCCGTCTGCGCAGGGACCGGCCAGCGCGCTCGGGTTCTGTGCATCTTCCAGGGCGACGTCATGGCCGTTCACGCGCACCACGTTGAAGCCGTCGGCGACGCTGGCGACGAAGCGGATGCACGCCTCCGTGGGCACGCCCTGCTCGATGAGTGCGCCCTTCGCGTCGCTGGCGACGTCGAGGTCGATGGCGGAAAGATTGATGGGCTGGCTCCAAGCGTTGAGAGGAAGTCCGGTCGTGCCCTTCAGCTCGTCGGGCACCCAGCCCTCGGCGATGGCGCTCTGCGTCGTGAGTCCGACGAAGCTCGCTCGACTCACATACGCGCTCATAAGGGCACTGCTGAGCGATGTCGTTTCCACTTGCGCGCGCACCAGTTCTGCCGAATCGGACCCACTGAGAAACAGCGTGTAGATCCCAGCGGCGACGGTGGCCAAGCCGGCCAACGAAATTAGGAACTCGACGAGCGTGAACCCCGCCTGCGCCCGAAGTGGTGCGCGGCGCTGCGTGCTTGTCTTGCGCCACAAACCGAAGAGCTGGAGCGCGCCTCTGTTGTCGCTCTCACGCGCCCAGTCCACGGGCGTCAGACCGCTCTTGTCCCGCGCATCGAGGTTGGCGCCACGGCGCAGGAGCACGCCGATGCAGTCGCGGGTAGTCCGATGATCGATGAGGGCGGCGAAGTGAAGCGGCGTGCGGCCGAACCAGTCCTTGGCGGTTACGTCCACGCGATGGCGGTGCGCACGGCGCAACGCTTTGGCGTTTCCTGCGGCAGCCAAGGCGTGGGGGCTGGCTTTACGAAAAGTCGTGATGGTCATGGTGTCGTTCCGGTCAAGGTCGGAAGAGTGTGTTCAGGCGTGCTCGTGGACCACGCTCACAGCGAGCGCGGCGAGGAGGAGGGGCACGGGGTAGAAAAGCGAAGCGATGTTGGTGAATGCGAGCAGTGCGGCGATGGCGCCGAAGAAGCAGGTCCAGAAGATGAGGTTGCCGGTGGTCATGGAGTTCTCCGAGCTCACGCGGTGCGCCAAATTCGATGTGCGTTGTCGCCGATTTGGCGGACTGAAATCTTTAGTCCAATCGGTACATCGATTTCTATGGGCCGGACCTGAAAGGCGCTGTCGATGTCGGACACGCTTGCTGGTCTCATCTCACATCCCCCGCGTGATCGTGACTTCATCGAGGTAGGTTTCCACCGCGGCCAAAGTCGGAAAGCCTTTCACCGTGCTGCGATGACGCCCATCGCTCACTTCCCAACGCGGTAGACGGTCCTCATACCGTCCGGCAGCCTCCATGCGCGTCTGCTCCGAAGCAGGCGAGAGTACGAGATCAAAACGGGCGAATCTGCCTTCAATAGTCGTGCGGTTCATAAGATATTTCCATTTGCTTGGTAGACCCATTGCCTACCCTCACTTTCATGCAAACAGAAAAGTGGACTTTGTCAATAGAGCAGAAACAACTTTCATTCGCTTTAATATAATCACGTTAATATCTTTTTTAATCGATAGCAGTGGGCATGCGCGTGCCCGCAAATGCATTCCTCCGTCATGCTCTTGCATTTCGCTTCGGCTGCGCGGCGACGGTGTTTAATCTGGACACGCGCCAGTCTTGAAGCAATCTGATGGAAGACCAAGGAGTCCTCCGTCATGCTTCCACGCCATCCCAGTTTCGGCTTCTCGCTCGTCGAGCTTCTGCTTACGCTCGGCATCCTGTCCGTGCTCGCACTTGCCGCGTTCATCCTGTATCCGTCGGTGATGACCCGCGTACACGCCGATGCGGACAAGCGAGCGATGGCCGCCGGTTACGCAAATCTGGTTCAAGTGATGCGCGCCGGTCGTGGTGGCCAGTTCAATCGAGATCCGAATTCATCGGACGGCCTGCTCTCGGATAACCCGGAAGCACTCGCAGGGCTGCTGAAGCCTATGGAGTGCACCGGCGAGTGGGGCTACCTCGATTGCCGCTTTTCCAGCGCCGCGTCCGGCTACGTGGACTTCATGTCCGTCGCGACGTGCCAGGACTCAGGCTGCTCATCGGTGGGGGCGCCGTACAAAGTCTTCTCGATGCGCGTGTCGCTGTACGACGTGCCGACCGATGCGTGCGTTGCACTCGTGTCAGGCATGGGGATTCAACAGACGGACACCGGCGCAAGCGCGATCTACATCATCGGTTCGGACTGGTCGTACAAGCCGATTTTCCTCAACACTGCGTCCGTGCCGGTGATCGTATCGGCGTGCCAAGACCCCGCGAACAAAAACGCCGTCGTGATGTTCGATTTTTGGCCCTGGGGCGATGCGTACCACCGCTACCCGGGTTGGGGAGGTTGACATGCGCCGCACACTTCTGCCCGCCTTTCTGCTTCTGTCGTCCTGCTCTTCAGCACTCGAAGCCCCCACGCCGCAGCAAGCGTCGGACGCGCTGACTCGCGAACTGCGCCTCACCTGGACGGCGACGATGGCGCCCGACGGCATGCCGATCCGCGTGGACGCGAATGGCCGACTCGTCGCGCTGGTGGCCTCGGGCGCACCGCCTACAGCGCCACGCAGCGCAAAGCCTCCGACCGTCTCCGGCGTATCGGTGGGCGCGTGCGAGGTCGAGGGAAAAGCGCTTGCGTGCGAGACCGCGTTTGCGATCGACGGCAAGCATCAGCCGTCGCAACGCGTTCTTTTCTGGAAGCACGGCGCCGAATGGCGCGCACGCTTCGAGCCGGCGAGCTGAGGCCCGACGTCGGCGATCTCCTACATGCCGAAAAGGCCGCGACCGACGCACCGGCACGCAACGCGCCCAACGTCGGCGATTCGGGACAGGAGCATACTTCCCACCGTCCCGAGGTCAGCGCAGCTGCACCCGCGAGGGAAGCCCATCAGCCGCGACCGAGGAACTTTTTCACGACTCGCTGCGCATGGACGCGCGGCCCGCGTCGTACGCCGCCACCAGTGCCGCCTCGATGGCCCACACCGGCACCTCGTGGAAGTCTAGTGCGTCGCGATGACGACGCTCCAGCATTTCGACATGGAGGTGCTGACGGGCAATCGCCTCGACGGCGCGACGACGCGCCGCGTCTGCTTTTTCCGTTCGGCTCTTCGGCTTTTCGCCCTGCTTCGTCGTCGCGCTCATCGCCTCAGTCCTCATTCGGGAGCATTACGGTGATCACCACGGGCTCGCCTTTGTCGCCCGGCCCGATGTGGAGCACCAGGGCGCACGTCCGGGCACGGCGCTGCCCGCGAGGCACCCGCAACACCGAGAACGGGCACCGGTGAGAGTCGCTGTTGCGATGCAGCCGCGCCGCATGGCCGCCCATCCACAGCACATCCCACAGTCGTCCCGCTTCGTCCTGCGGCACGCCTGTGTTCTCCGTATCGACCACCGACCAAGCGACGCACTCGGCCCACACCGACGCGGTCAGCGCCACGGGGATCCTGAATCCGGCTTCGCGTGCGGTCTCGGTCACGTCCACAAGAACACCGTCGTCGATCGCCTGGGCGCGGGAGTACGTGTAAACCAACTCAGCATCTTCAAACACGGTCTTTCTCCTCGGTCAGAGCGGCATACATCGTTCGTTCTCCTCGTCGGCACTGGTTGCTGGCCCGGTCCATCCGGGCAGCGGTCCCAACCGCTCCCGGAATGGGAGCCCACCCGCCCGGAGGGAGGCGCGGTCAAGCGACGCCGCGCAGCGGCAGTGAGGGGCTGGCGCGGGCTGGAGGAGCGAAGCGACGACGACACGGGCCCCGAGCGGGGCTTGACCGGAGAAGCCGAGCGTGAGGGCTGCTTCAGGCCTCGTGCCTTCGATTACGATGCACACGAGGATCGTCAACAGAGGAAGCGCCATGGCGTCGCCAAAGAAAAAGTTGCCGCCCAAGGCAGCTAACTTCCAAGTCGATACGCGTCTTGCTGTTCTCCTGGGCGAGAACTACTCATCGACGGAGCGCGCCTTGAAGGAGTTGGTGGACAACGCATGGGACGCGGATGCCGACCGCGTCTGGATCACGCTCCCTGAGCCCATGACCGCGGAACCGATTGTCATTCGCGACGATGGGTCCGGAATGACGGAGCGCGAAGTCAGGCAGGAGTATTTGTTCATCGCCAACGATCGAAGCTCACGCAAGGGCACGCAGACCGCTCACAAGAAGCGCCAGGTGAAGGGTCGGAAAGGTGTCGGCAAATTCGCAGGCTTGAGTGCCGCCGCCGTGATGGAACTGAGTACACAGGCACGCGGTGTCAGAACCTCGATCACGGTAAGTCGAAAAGCGCTCCAGGAAGCCGGTCGAGACATCGAACGGGTACCCCTACCCGTGCAGGTCGAAGACGGTTCGGCTCATGATCACGGCACGACGATTGTTCTCCGAGAGCTTGACCAGAATCTGCATTTCCCTTCTCCGGATAAGTTCCGTCAGATCCTCATCCGCGACTACGGTCGGGAAGACGGCTTTGCGATCTTCGTCAACGAGAAGCAGCTCGACATCGAGGATCTCGGTGGCGCGGTCGCTGATCACGCCGAAATCGTGGACGGCGTGGGTGCGGCGAGGTTGCGCGTCGCCGTCACCGAGGACAAAGCACGGATCAGCGGCGCCGGCATCGTGATTCGTGTCAACGGCAAAGCAGTTGGCCGCCCGACGTTCTTCGGTCTCAATGAAGCGGAGGATTTTCCAAGGTCGCTGCTGGGAAAGGTTTACGGCGAGATCGAGGCCGACGGGTTGGCCAGCGACCTCACAGGGGATGGTTCGTTCGTTGTCGAAAACAGCATCGCCTTGGAAAAGCTCAGAGAATGGGCGATACCTCGCATTCGCCAGCAAGTAAGCGAGGTGTACAGCCGAGAAATGCAGCTCGCTCAGGCGCGACTCAAGCAAAAGATCAACAAGCGGCTGGCAGAGCTTCCGGAGCACAAGCGGCAGTTCGCCGAAGCCGCGTTGAGCAAATTGCTGAAGAAGTACTACGGGGAAAGCGAAGATCGTCTGGAGACCGTCGTCAACGTGGTGCTCGACGCACTGGAGCGCGACGAGTACTACGACGTTCTGCTGCGAATCGACGAAGCACAACACAGCGACGTGATCCGATTCGCCGAAGCGCTCGATGACTTCGGGCTGGTCGACCTCGCCCAGATCGCCCAACAGGCGATGCAGCGGCAGCGCTTCCTTGACTACCTTGATCGGTTGGCGTCAAGCACTGGCACCGATGAGCTGGTGATGCACAAGGCAATCGAGCAGAACCTTTGGTTGCTCGGCAACGAATACGGCTTGCTCGCCTCGAACAAGACTCTCACGCGCATCGTCGCCGATGCCCTCGGCAAGGTGTACACCGGCAAGCGTGCCTCGGAGAGACCTGATCTGCTGCTTGCGGGCAACGTGCTCCAGCAGCACGTTCTCATTGAGTTCAAGAAGCCGACAATGACGCTCGATTTCGACCACTACCAGCAAGCGACGAAGTACCGCCACGAACTCAGTAGCTATCTCCCATCTCAGACCGAAGTGTTTCTGATCGCCGGGTCGCTTGAAGCGAATGCACTGCCGGCAAGCCGAGAACCCAACGTCAAAGCCAGCACGTACGTCGCGATCATCGCCAACGCCCGGCGGCAAGTGGAGTGGCTGCTGCAAGAGTTGGCGTCTGCAGACTGAGGGCAAAACTCGGACAGTCGGCAATGCACGTGATACAAGCTCGAAGAGCCGAACTCGCGCCCGGCTCGTCGTAATGGGTGAAGCGTCTTACTCGGCGCTGTCTTCCTTGGGCTCGTGCAGGCGCAGGACCAACTTGCCGTCGACCGGCAGCGCATGAAGCACCACGTTATAGCCTTTGCCGTCGCTGTGCGGGAATGCGACGCCGACTTTGTTCCAGTCTGCTTTCTTCTCGCCTGCCAGTTCGTAATCACGCACCGTGAAAGCGTCGAAGCGGTTGGCGGTCGCGGTGACCGTCTGCGCGATGGCGGCGGGGGACTTCTTGCTCATGTTCTGCTTCTCGTTGGGTAGCGCGGATTGCGCGAGTCCAGGACAGCGCGTCGAAGAAGCGGGTGCAGCACCGGAGCCGGAGCCCGTGGCGACGAGCGGAGGGCGGAACATCGTGGAGCAGGGTTTACCCCTTGCGCCCCGGCGCGTCGCGCAACCGTTGCTCGCATCGGCAAACCGGGCCCCATCGAGACCCATTCGCGAGCGCCGTGGTCCCCGTGATCGCGTGGGATCCCGACCGTGGCTTTCCGACGCTTGCGCAGGTACGAAGTGAACGGCGAATGGTCGACCAGGCAGTTCGAGAAATTTCCGCAGCGGCATGCGCTCGCTCACACGCGCAGCCGGCCTGTTGGTGCTGCGTCTCCATGAGCTGAAGGAGGATGGCGGCTTGTGCGCCCCGAGCCTCACTAGTGGCGGACCTCGCACGCATACGTGAAAGCGTACGTTCGCGAGGTGTTCGACGGGATGTGCCGAACTGTCGCAGTCGCTGTGTAGCCGTCGTGGCAACCGCCGATCACCAGGCACTGGTTGTTGGCGCCGTTGCCGCTCGCCGCGCAACCGGTACCGACGGAGCCACCCACCACCCCGGACCAGCCGATGGACCAGTCGTTGGGGTTGCTCATCGTGTGGCAGCAGTTCGTGTCATCGTTGACGATGGCGCTCACGCCGCCTTGGGCCGGCGGACCGCCCATCGGCGGCGGGCCCACCGTGCTCATGCAGCCCGTACGCGGAGCCCCGTTGCAGAAGGGGTACAAGGTCGGTGCCGGGGGTGGCGGGCACGTGCCGCCGCTGTACACCCAGTCCGGGCACGTGCCGCCATGTGCCCACGTGCCGCCCTGCTGGACGCCCCCACCCGGGCACGCAGGCGCCGTGCTGGGTGGGGTCGGCCACGAGCACGACGGCGGCGACGGGCACGGCGCCGTCTGTTGCCAGACCCAGTTCGGACACGTCGCACCGTGGACCCACTGGCCCGTCTGCGGCGTACTCGCGTACGGCGCAGGGCATGCCGGCGTAGCGATCGGCGCCGTCGGCCAGGAGCACGACGGCGGCGCGACCGCGCAGCCACTTCCGGGCGCGTAGATGCCCCACGGCGACCAGTTCGCGCACGTCGAAGGCGTCGCTGCGGTGTAGTCCGTTCGATACGACGTGTTCGAGCCGCTGTAGCCCGCCGGGCACGCCTTCACCTCGGTGCAGAACGTCCCAGTTCCGTTGGTGTACGGACCGTTCACGGTGTAGCCCGCGCGATCAGCCGCGGGGCACGCGTTCGACACGGGTGCGCACACCGGCGAGCAGGCGCTCGGCGGCGCACTCGTTGGCGTCCACGGCGTGCAAGTCCACGTCGTAGGACCGCCGGCCGCCGGGCACACGCTTTCGGAGCACGTCCGTGTCTGCGTCCAGCTGCCGATCGTGCCTACCCCGCACGCTTGGCTCTGCGATAACGCTGGCGACGGCGTGTGGACGCAAGCGGGTGGCGGAGGCGGCGCGCACGTGTTGCTCTCGTCGCACCGCGCACCGGTGTTGGTCCAACTCGACCACGCAAACGCGCCGGTCGGCGCGGCGCACGATGCGGCACGCGCTTCCTGCATTCGAAACGTGTGGGCGCCAACACCCTGCCCCGACGGGCACGGCGTGCTCTGGATCGGGCTTGTGCAGCGCGTTTCCGTCGCAGGCGACGGCAGCACGCATGCGGGCGCGCAGCGGTTCTGCGTCGTGGCGCTGTCCGTGTACGTCGCTGCGCCGATGGGCAGCGGGCACGCCCACGTCCGCGTCGATGTGTCGGTGATGCCGTTCGGCGTAAACGGCGATTGGCCGTCGATCTGACCCGGTGGGCACGCACGGGAAGTGGTCGTGGTGCTCGACGGCGGCGCCGAGCACGCGGGCGCGCAGGAAAGCGTCGGGGTCCACGCACCGACGTTGACCTGCTGACCGCCCAGCGGCCCGATGGGCGTCGCGCATACCCGCGTCGTCGTGATCGTTTGCGTCTGCGGCATGCTGGGTTGGTACAGGTACGGCCCCGGCGCCGACACCAACTGACCCGCTGGGCAGTTGGCGACGCGGTTGTCCGTCGCGCTGGTGTTCGTAGGGATGCACTGGTCGGCGCACGCGTGCGTGGGCGTGGCGGGCGACCACGGCCCCCAAAAGATGGTGCCGCTCGTGCCGCAGGCGCCGTCTTGACTGCGCGTTTGCGGCCACGTGTGGTTGTACTGGTCCGGTCCCGGATCGGACACGAGCTGCGGCAGGCTATTGGCCGTGCCGGTTTCCGGGCACGACGCGGTCAGCGTGTCGGCGTTGGGCGGGATGGGACCCGAGCCTGCGCACGTGGTGCGCGCCTGCGGGAAGCTCGCGTGGCTGAACGCGACGCTGCTCATGCCCGCCGCGCATCGTTGCGCGGCCCGTGCCGGGTCCACGTTCCGCCCCGACGCATCGAGGACGCTTCCCTCGTGAGGGTCACGGCCACTGAGTTGCCCTTGCCGGACGGTGATCTCCTTGAAGCCCACACCAGCTGCGACGGCGAAGGCTGCGCACACCGACGGGGGCACATTGCTGTACGTGATGGTGAAGCCGTTGCCCGCGACGCTACCGTCCAGCGTGGCCGCGGCGACCGTGATCGTGCCGCCCCATGGGTTCGGCACCGAACCGAACCCGCTGTGACGGGGAACCATCGCGGATGGGTACACGCCTTGAGCTAAAGCACTGGACGTCGTGAGTCCACCGTACGTGTTGCGGCCAGCGAAAACGCGTTCGACGTTTTCGGCAAGAGCGGCGACGTTCGAGCGTTCGCTCGCGACGTCGCGAGCGTTGGCCGCCGTCCGGTAGAGCCCGTAGGTTGCTGCCGCCAAGAGCGAACCCGCGGCAACCACCGCCAGCAGTTCGATCACGCCAAAGCCGGACGCGGACGACAGATGCAACGCCGAGCGCACCGCCGAAGGAAGCGGCGCGGGGACCAACGAGGGCGATCGAGGAAGGGGCGGACGCATTGACGACAGTGCGTCCGAATCCCGATGCAGTCAATCCTCAGTCACCTTCACGCCTGGCACCCTGATACGATTCGCCGTGCGCGCTACGTAAAACGTAGCTATGGACGCGAGGGGCTGGGGCATGAACGGGAAGATGCGGCGTTGTGCATTCGTGGCTTGGTCGACGATCGCTGGTGCGGCGTGCGCCGCTGACCCGCCCATGACGTTTCAGGCCATAGGCTCGTTGTCCGAAGTAACGGCCCAAGTGTCGGTCATCGCCACACCAACCGGACGCATCGTCATCGGGGAAGGCTGGCGCGCCGATGTGTTCGTTGCGGCGACAAACACCTGGCTGCCCCCGATCGCGTACCACGGCGACCATTGGACAGCCGGCGCCGCCCTGCTTTCGGACGGACGGGTTCTCATCGCAGGAACGGCGAGCACCACATCCGGCGCGGTGAACGCCGAAGTGGTGGACCCCATGGCCGGCATCTCGACGCCTACAGGCGCGATGGGCGTGCCGCGCTACGGCAACTATGTGGCCTCGATGCCCGACGGTCGCGTGTTCGTGTGGGCCGGAACGCAGCCGGGCACCTCCGCCCCTCCGGTCGCCACTTCAGAGTTCTACAACTCCGCGACGAACGCGTTCGCGTCCGCCGGCTCCGCCCTGCCCGCCCGCTGGAACGCAAGCTTCACGCGCCTCGCCGATGGCCGCTACCTCGTCGCGGGAGGTTCCGACGTCAACGGCAACGCTCTTCTCGCCGCCCAGATCTACAACCCCGCGACGAACACGGCGCTCAACACCGGAGCGATGCCCGACTACCTCATACAGCATGCGGCGTTGCTGCTCCAAGACGGCCGCGTCCTCATCGTCGGGGGTTCGCGCTACATCGGCGGGAGCTGGGTGTTGTCCAACCGTGCGTACGTCTATTCGCCGGCGAACGGGCACTTCACGCTGATCGCGTCGATGACCAACGAACGCAACCAACCCACCGCTGCGCTTCTGCCCAACGGCAAGGTGCTGGTGGCGGGCGGAACGGCTGGTCTGTACCAGACGCCGGTTGCTGCCGCCGAACTCTTCAATCCGGCAACCAACACGTTCTCAACGGGGCCATCCATGGTTGCGCCGCGCTACGGCGCTTCGGCTGTTGCTTTGCCGGACGGGCGTGTGCTCATCGCGGGTGGTTCGACTGGTCCGTTTCAGGGCAACGAGGCCATCCCGACCGTCGAGATGTTCGGGGTCGATCGAATATTCGAGGCGGAGTTCGAGTAGCGCATCGATATTGCTTCACTTCCGACGTTCGATCATTACGCCACACTGGGCTTGTCTTATGTCACAAAATGACTTTCTCCAACCGCGGAAGGTCTAATAGACGCCCACTGTTTCGCTATCGCATCACCGGGCACACCCCGAGTCGGTCGTAAGCCTCTGAGATCCGCTTACTCCTCAATGCAAGGCGCCTGCAGCTCTGCTGAGGGCGCTTTATGCCTTCATGGCTGCGAGCAGAGCAAAACCGGGCTGGATAGTGCCAGCACGAAGCATCTCGGTACGACTCGCGCAAGCGCTTCGCAGCGCCACTCGCAAACATCAGCACGGCGTAACCGCATCCTATCCAACGAAACCCTACGCAATCATGCTCGACTGGTCTCGATTCGTGCGATGATGAAGCACAAGCAGAACTTCGGCCCTTTTTGATGGACGTCGAGATGACAAATCGCTGGCTGTCAGTCCAGGAGTTGGCCGGATACCTCGGCGTAAGCAAGGACACCATCTATGCATGGATCAGCAAGCGCGACATGCCGGCACATCGAATCGGCCGACTCTGGAAATTCAAATCCGAAGAAGTAGACGAATGGGTGCGCTCGGGTGGCGCAGCAGAAAACGAGGGCCGGGAAAGGGAATGAAAAACTCGGCGTCTACCGGTTCCAATCGCCTCCTGCTGCGGTCGAGACGAAAACGGAGAATTGACGTGAAGAAAAAGATTGCTTGTGTCGATCTATTCTGCGGCGCGGGTGGGCTGACGCATGGATTCATTTTGGAGGGGCTTCCCGTCGTCGCCGGCATCGATCTCGATCCCGCCTGTCGCTTCCCTTATGAACAGAACAACGACCAAGCTCGATTCATCGAACGCGACATCAGCAAAGTCACGGCCGATGAGATCAAGGGGCTGTTCGGTGACGCAGATCTGACGATCTTGGCAGGCTGTGCACCTTGCCAGCCTTTCTCAACCTACGCGCAGCGCTACGAACTTGATGGCAACGATGGCAAATGGGGCCTGCTCTACCAATTCGCACGCCTAGCCGAAGGCACAATGCCGGATGTCATCACTATGGAAAACGTGCCGACGGTCGCCAAGCACGCGGTGTTCCACGATTTCGTCGGCACGCTGAAACAGCTCGGCTACGAGGTTTGGTTCGACGTCGTCGACAGCTCTCGGTACGGCGTCCCTCAAATGCGACGTCGGATGGTATTGCTGGCCTCCAAGCACGGCGACATCCGGATGATCGAGCCGACCCACGAAAAGCCGATAACCGTGAAGCAAGCCATCGGTCGCTTGCGTCGCCTCAGCGCCGGTGAATCCGCTCCCAAGGACAAACTGCACATCACCTCGACGCTGTCCGAGAAGAACCTCAAGCGCATCAGGGCGTCCAAACCCGGCGGTACCTGGCGCGACTGGCCCAAGAGACTTGTCGCCGCATGCCATCGGGCCGAGAGTGGTCGCACGTATCCAGGGGTGTACGGACGCATGGAATGGGACAAGCCCGCACCGACTATGACGACCCAGTGCTACGGATTCGGCAATGGCCGATTCGGGCATCCCGAACAGGATCGAGCCATCTCTCTTCGGGAAGCCGCGATCTTGCAGAGCTTTCCGCGCGACTACGCGTTTATCCCGAAGAATGGTGAAGTGAATTTCACGGTACTCGGTCGGCTCATCGGCAACGCAGTGCCAGTCTATCTCGGTCGCGCCATCGCCCGCAGCATCGATCGACACTTCGCGTCGGTTCGGGCTAGGTGATGGACTGACGAGGACTGCTGGATGCTCCGACTCCCGCCCTCATCATCATCCGATGCCAGTCTTCGCATGGCGAAAGTGCGACAGACGGGGACCGACGCAGAGCTGGCTCTGCGTCGGGAGATGTATCGCATCGGTCTTCGCTACCGGATCGATTACGAGGTTCTGAAGAAACCTCGCCGCGTCGCCGATGTCGCCTTCCCCAGTCGCAAAATCGCAGTCTTCGTCGATGGCTGCTTTTGGCATGGCTGTCCCGAACACGCCACTTGGCCGAAGCGGAACGCGGAGTTCTGGCGACAGAAGATCGAAGCGAATCGTCAGCGGGACGCAGATACGAACGCACGGCTCCAAGCTAACGGTTGGACGCCACTCCGGTTTTGGTCGCACGAGTCTCCGGTGGAGGCCGCCGAGGCCGTCGCGCGCATGGTCGCCAAAGTCCGCACGAAGCAGCGCGTCTCGCCCCGCGGCGCGCACGAGAAGAACTGACAAGGAAGATGATCACCACATGGGCGACCAGAGAGAGCGGCAAACTCAGGCATATCGCGCTCGTCCCGAGCCGGGGCAACTCGTCGAGGTGCGCCGTCGTCAATGGGTGGTGGCCAATGTCGATGCCGCTGGGTTGGATACCGGAGTTCTCCAACATTGCCTGACGCTGTCGTCTATCGACGAAGACGGCCTCGGCGAAGAACTGGAAGTCATCTGGGAAATCGAGCCGGGCGCACAAGTCATCGAGCGCGCAGGCCTGCCTTCGGTCACGGGACAGGACGACTCCGACACGCTCGATGCATTCCTAGATGCGGTGCGATGGGGTGCAGCCACCAACGCCGATCGGGGATCCCTGCAGGCTCCGTTCCGCAGCGGCGTCAGCATCGAGGACTTCCAACTTGATCCGTTGGTGCGGGCCATCGACATGGCCCGCGTCAATCTACTCATCGCCGACGACGTCGGCCTCGGCAAGACCATTGAAGCCGGCCTGGTCATTCAGGAGTTGCTGCTGCGGCATCGCGCTCGCTCCGTCCTCATCGTCTGCCCAGCGTCGCTTCAAGAGAAGTGGCGCGTCGAGATGCTGGAGAAGTTCGGCCTCGATTTCCGGGTGGTGGACACCGACTACATAAAACAGCTACGACGTGAGCGCGGCATCCACGCCAATCCGTGGACGTCGCATCCGCGCCTCATCACGTCGATGGATTGGGCAAAGGGTGGCGAAGGCTTACGCGCCATGCGCGACGTCATTCCTTCGCACGTCGGCCATCCTCGCAAGTTCGATCTACTGGTCGTGGATGAAGCGCACAACGTCGCTCCCGCTGCGGGCGCGCACTACGCGCTGGAGAGCCTACGCACGCGCTTCATCCGCGCCATCGGCCCGCACTTCCAGCATCGTTTGTTCCTGACCGCGACGCCGCACAACGGCTACACCGAGTCGTTCACGTCGTTGCTGGAGCTGCTCGACGACCAGCGCTTCGCGCGCAACATCCTTCCCGACGAAAAGCGCCTGAGTCAGGTGATGATTCGTCGCCTGAAGAGCGATCTGGTCGATGCGCAGGGCAATCCCCTGTACGCCCGGCGCACCCTGCAGGCGCTCGAAATCCCGTACACAGCTGAAGAGCGTGAGATTTATCGCAAGCTGGACGACTACTGTTCCAGCCGTGGGAAGGACGCCGAGAAAGTTGGCAACGGCTTCGGCACGGCCTTCGTCAATCGCCTCCTCAAGAAGCGTCTGCTCTCGTCGCCAGCGGCGTTCGCATCCACGCTCGAAAAACACGTTGCCTCGTTGGCCGAAGCACGTCGAACCAAACCGGATGCCATGACCGAGCGCATCCTGCACAAGGCGATCCTAAAGGCCGACGAAGACTACGCCGACGACCGAGAAGTCGAGAACGCCCAAGAGGAAGCCATCGAGGAAGCGACGCGACGCGCGACACCGCTGACTTCAGAGCAGCGAGACATGCTCGGCGAACTAAGGGCGTGGGCGCAGCGCGCTCGGAATCAAGCCGACTCCAAGGCCCAAACCGTCCTCAAGTGGCTCACTGCCAATCTCAAGCAAAACGGCCAGTGGAACGATCGTCGGGTGATCCTGTTCACCGAGTACCGAACCACACATCAATGGTTGCATCAAATCCTCGCCAGCCACGGTTTTGGCGGCGAGCGTCTCGGCCAGCTCCACGGCGGGCTGTCCCAAGAAGAGCGCGAACCCATCAAGGCGGCGTTCCAAGCTTCACCACAGGAATCGCCCGTCCGCATCCTGCTCGCCACCGATGCGGCCTCGGAAGGCATCGATTTGCAGAACCACTGCAATCTGCTCATCCACTTGGAGATTCCCTACAACCCCAATGTGATGGAGCAACGCAACGGCCGCATCGATCGTCACGGACAGCGCGAAAAGGAGGTGCTGATTTGGCACCCAGTCGATGGCGGCGACGTGGGCGATGCGTCGGTCGGCGGCCACGGCGAGGACATCCTGCGTGCCTTGCGGAAACTGGATTCGATGCGCGCCGATATGGGCAGCGTCAATCCAGTGATCGCACCGCAGATGTCGGGCCTCATTGAAGGCTCGCTGAAGGATTTGGACACCTTCATGGCCGAGGCGCGTGTCGCCCGCGCCAAGAACTTCGTTCGCGCCGAACGCGATTTGAAGGAGCGCGTCGCCAAGCTGCACGAACGCCTCCTCACCACTCAGCAGGATTTCCACCTCACGCCCGGCCACATCATGAAGGCCGTGAAGACTGGCCTCGCGCTGGCAGGCCGCCCGCCCCTGGAACCCGTCGAACTTACGGGCGCACCTTCTGGCACCGTCTTTCGGATGCCTGCGCTATCCGGCTCGTGGGCGCGTTGCCTGGAAGGGCTGCGCCACCCCCACACCCAGAAGATACGGCCCATCACCTTCGACCACGCGATCGCCAGTGGCCGCGACGACGTCGTGCTCGTCCATTTGAACCATCGCTTGGTGCAGATGTGCCTGCGCCTGCTACGCGCTGAGATATGGGCGCAGGACGACGTGAAGAAGCTGCATCGCGTCACCGTCCGCACTGTGCCCGACGCGCTCGTCGATGGGCCAGCCGCAGTCGTAGTCTCTCGGCTGGTCGTCACCGGCGGCAACCACCATCGACTGCACGAAGAGCTGACGGTGTCGGGTGGATACCTGCGCGACCAATCCTTCCGCCGCGAAGAAGGCGTAACCCGTACCCAGCAGTGGCTGGACGAGGCGAAACCGATCACTGCAGCGCCCTCCCTGTTCGACGTGCTCCGCTTCCGCTTCGACCGCCAGCAGGACGCCATGCTGAAAGCCGTCGATGCTCGCTCCAAGGAACGTCTCAGGTACCTCACCAACACGCTCCAGACCCGCAAGCAGCAGGAAATCGACGACATCGGCACGGTGCTCGATGAACTGGAGAAGGCGATCCAGTCCGAATTGAAGAAGGGCCAGCAGCCCGAACAACTCTCACTCTTCACCGAGGACGAGCGCACGCAGCTCCGCCGCGACATCGCGTCGCTGGAAGCTCGTCTCGCGCGCATTCCCGACGAGCGCCGGATGGAAATGCAGGCCATCGAATCTCGTTACGCCAAGCTCGACGACCGCACTTTTCCGGTCGCCGTCATCTTCGTCGTGCCCGAGTCCACTTCAGGAGTGGCCAAATGATGACTTGGCAGGAATACCAGGAGGCCGTTGCCGAGTTCTACGAGCAAATCGACGACTTCGGTAACGTCAGAAGAAACGTCATGGTTCCGGACAAGATTACCGGCCAGCCGCGGCAAATCGACGTGCTAATCGAAATAGAGGCAAAGGGCCAACCACTTAAGTTGATCGTCGACGCCAAGTTTCACGCCATTCCCATTGATGTGCGAGAGATCGAGTCAGTCCTCGCATTGGCCGATGCCGTCGGCGCAAACAAAGCGATCGTCGTCGTGGCGAATGGGTGGACGCAGCCTGCCAAGAAAAAGGCTGAGCATGCTGGTTGCGGGCTGGAACTTCTGTCGGTGGAAGATGCCCTTGATTTGATCGTGCCTGACAAATGGAAGATGTGCCCATCCTGCGATGCAGACTGCATCGTGCTTGATCAAGAAGGCGCGGTCACTCTCGATGGTGGCGCATGGTTCTGGTGGTTGGCCGGTCAGTGCCGTGGATGCAAGTGCGCGCGTATCCACTGCCAAGACTGTGGGATGAAGGCATTCGTCGAACTCCACGGCTCCATGCTTTGCGGTTGCGGACATCGCTGGTCGAGTACCGATGCCGGCGTCACCATCTCATTTTTCGAGGAAGAGCCTGAATGGTGACGCCGACCCAACACCACGACTGGCTTTCGCTCGTCGAGATTTCCGGCCCTTTTCTCGCAGTTCCCGTCCTGAAGGAAGCCTTCCCCCAAGGGCTGGAAGAAGTTGACGCGTCCAAGCGCAAGCGGCTGCGGCAAACCTACGACGAATGGCGTGAAGCGCAGGAAACCGACGATCCGCGCTTCGCTGATTTGCATGAAGCGTGGATCGACGAGGTCTTGTCGCGCCAGCTGGAACTCGACGAAGACGGTCGAGGCGACGTACTCAAGCGCAAGGATTGGTGTGCCTTGCACCTGAGCATCAATCTACCCGAGCACGGCGTGAGCTTGTCGCCGGACTACGCCGTCGTCGGGAACGACGACAAGTCGCTGATGCTCATCGCCGCATTTGGGCCGGACGTCGATCTCGACGCCACCCAGGCACTGGACGGCTGGGCCAGCACACCGGCGGAATGCATGGTGACGTTGTGCCGCGCCACGGGATGCCGCCTCGGCCTCATCACCAATGGCGAACGTTGGATGTTGGTCGATGCGCCGGTGGGCGCAGTCACCACCTTCGCCAGTTGGTATGCGCGAATCTGGGGTCAGGAACCCATCACCTTCCAAGCCTTCGTCCACCTCGTGGGCATCCGGCGCTTCTTCGTCAATGAGACGGAACGGCTACCGGCGCTATTCGACCGCTCGCTGAAATTCCAGGATGAAGTGACCGACGCCTTGGGCGAACAGGTGCGGCGCGCAGTCGAAGTGCTGATCCAGTCGCTCGACAAGGCCGACCAAGATCGCGACCGCGAGCTGCTGCGCGGCGTGAAGGAAGTTGAACTCTACGAAGGCGCGCTGACGGTGATGATGCGGCTGGTCTTCCTGCTCTCCGCCGAAGAGCGCGGTCTGCTGCTTTTGGGCGACGAACGCTACGAAGCCAACTACGCGCTCTCGACCCTTCGCATGCAGTTGCGCGCCGAATCGGACGAGATTCTGGAGCGCCGCTGGGATGCGTGGTCGCGCCTGCTCGCTGTCTTCCGCGCCGTGTACGGCGGCATCGAGCACGAGAACCTACGCTTGCCCGCGCTGGGCGGATCTCTGTTCGACCCGGATCGCTTCCCCTTCCTCGAAGGCCGCGCTCGTGGCTCCACTTGGCGCATCGACGTCGCCAAGCCGCTGCCGATCGACAACCGGACGGTGTTGTTGTTGCTCGAAGCCATCCAGCAATTCCAGGGACGCACGCTGTCGTATCGGGCGCTGGACGTCGAACAGATCGGCTACGTCTATGAGGGCCTGCTGGAGCGCACCGTCAAGCGCACCGCCGAGGTCACGCTGGAACTCGACGGCACCAAGAGCGCCCAGTCGCCTTGGGTGACTCTGGCCGAACTCGAATCCGCACGATTGGATGGTGCCGCGCGCTTGGCCGAACTGCTCCAGCAGCGTTCCGGCAGTTCCGCCAGTCGCATGCGCAACGATCTGGCCCGCCCTGTGGACGATGCGCTCGCCGATCGCTTGCTAACGGCCTGCAATGGCGACACGGCACTGCGCGACCGGATCAGGCCCTTCGGCCATCTTGTGCGCACCGACCCATGGGGGTACCCGTTGATCTATCCTGGCGGTGCCTTCATCGTCACCACCGGCTCCGACCGGCGTGAGACCGGTACCCACTACACGCCGAAGTCGCTCACCGAGGCCATCGTCGCCGAGACGCTCACGCCCATCGCCTACGTCGGCCCGGCGCAGGGCACGCCGCGCGCGGAGTCGGCGCTGAAATCCTCCGCCGAACTGCTCGACCTGAAGATTTGCGACCCTGCGATGGGTTCGGGCGCGTTCCTCGTGCAAGCCTGCCGGTGGCTGGGCGATCGGCTGGTCGAGGCATGGGCACAGGCCGAGGCGCAGGGACACACGGTCGGCATCGATGGGCGTGTGGTGGCCGCCGATGCCAACGTCGAGTCGCTGCCGCGCGATACCGAGGTGCGCCTCATCGCCGCTCGACGCCTCATCGCCGAACGCTGCCTGTACGGCGTCGATCTGAACCCGTTGGCGGTGGAACTGGCCAAACTCTCCATCTGGCTGGTGACGCTGGCCAAGGGCCGCCCCTTTGGCTTCCTCGACCACAACCTGCGTTGCGGCGACAGCCTGCTCGGCATTCACCAGCTAGATCAGCTCACGCAGCTTTCGATGAACCCCACGGGCCAGGGGCAACTGCGCCTGTTCGGCCAGAACATCGAACAGGCCGTGCGCGAGGCCATCGAACTGCGGCAACGTCTGCGCGAGATGCCCATCCGCGACATCCGCGATGTGGAGGCGATGGCGCATCTGGACGCAGACGCGCGCCGCAGGCTGGCAGTGCCGGAAAGCATCGCCGATGCGTTCATCGGAGAGGTGTTCGCATCGGGCGGCAGTGGTGCGGCATTGGAGAACGCGCTTGTATCGCTGACCGTCCATGCTGGGCAGGCCATTGAGGGCGACCGCGACGTGCTCGCCTCAATGCACCGAAGATCGGTTGCCGTGCTCTCGACCGATCTGCCCGCCGACAAGCCCGCGCGTCGGCCTTTCCATTGGCCGTTGGAGTTTCCGGAGGTGTTCGCACACGAGCGCGGTGGCTTCGATGGCATGGTCGGCAATCCGCCCTTTCTGGGCGGGCAACGCATCACTGGCGTCGCGGGCACGGCCTTCCGCGATTGGCTGGTTGCGTATATCGCTGAGCGGCGGCGCGGTTCGGCAGATCTGGTCGCCTATTTCTTCCTGCGGGCATGGAGCCTGCTGCGCGACGGCGGCGGCTTCGGGCTGCTCGCGGTCAACACCATCGCGGAAGGCGACACGCGGCAAGTTGGACTGGAAGCGATGGTCGGCGCGGGCGCGGTCATCCACGCCGCTTATCCGAACGAGCCTTGGCCCGGAAAGGCGGCGGTAGTCACCAGCCGTGTGCATATCCACAAGGGCGAATGGTCAGGCGAACGCTCGCTGCTTGGGCGACCGGCTCCCTTCATATCGGCCTTTCTGTCCGATCGTGAGGAATGGAGTCCAGAACGACTGAAGGCAAACGAGGGGCTGGCGTATCAAGGCTCAATCGTGCTGGGCATGGGCTTCGTGCTTACGCCAGATGAAGCACAACGGATGCTGGATGCCAATTCAAGAAACGCCGAAGTGATCTTCCCTTATATCAATGGCGATGATCTCAACTCAGACCCCGAGCAGCGTCCAAGCCGGTGGGTGATCAATTTCTGGGACTGGCCAGAGGAGCGCGCCAAGGAATACGAACTACCTTGGCAGCGAATCGAGGATATGGTGAAGGCCGAGCGCCAGAGCAACAATCGGAAGGTCTACCGGGATTATTGGTGGCAGTTCGCCGAGAAGCGACCTGCCTTGTATCACGCAATTGGCTGGGGACATCAGTTTGAAAAACACCCAACAGGATGGAACCCGAACCAGCCGAAACAGGATGCTGTACTTGTTTGCAGCGAAGTGACCAAGCATCTTGGATTTGCGGAGATGCCGAACAATAACATCATGTCCGCCAATCTTGATGTCTTTAAAACCGTAGATATGCTCGCCATCTGTCAGTCCTCGTTGCATGAGGTCTGGGCGCGGCAGCACTCGTCAAGACTCGAAACGAGGCTGAAATATTCGCCTGGAAATGCGTTCGAGACATTTGCTTTCCCTGCCGGATTTCATGATAGGACAGGAAGTCAGCTTGATCGCATGGGTGGTCAATTTCATCAAGCCCGCATTGATGTTATGCGAGCAGATCGCATTGGCCTGACCAAGCTCTACAACCGCTTCCACACCGACACCGAACGCGATCTCCGCATCGAAGGGCTGCGCTCATTGCAGCGCGAAATGGACACCGTCGTCGCACGCGCCTACGGCTGGGATGACCTAGACCTACAGCACGGCATCCACGAAGTGCCGTACCTCCCGAAGAACGACCGCATCCGCTTCACCATCTCGGAGACCGCACGCGTCGAAGTGCTGCGCCGCCTGTCGGAACTAAACCGCCAGCGATATGAGGAAGAAGTCGCCCGTGGATTGCACGGTGGTGCCAGTGGCGGTGCGCGTGCTCCAGCCCGCACACGCCGACGCGCCAGCGCCAACACATCGCAGTCCTTGCTCGATGACAACGAGGAAACGTCATGACTCGAACTAAAGCCACTCCAACAAAAAAATACCGGCTGGAAGTCGATCCACGCATCCTCGAACTGCTGGGGCCGAACCTCTACACGAACATCTACTACGTCTTGGCGGAGTTAATCGCCAATGCGTATGACGCCGATGCCAAGAACGTTTACATCATCGCCGGCAAGGACGACATCCGCGTCGAAGACGACGGCCACGGCATGTCCTACAAAGCAGGCGATATCACCAAGTACCTGAATGTGGCAGGAGTATCGAGGACGACAGAGAAGGACTCACTCACGAAGTCCAAGAAACGCCGCAAAATGGGACGCAAGGGCGTCGGCAAGCTGGCGGCCCTTTCCGTATCCGAGAACGTCGATGTTCTGACCGTCGCCAAAGGGGAAAAGTCGGGATTCGTGCTGACTCGTCACCCCGAAAATGGGCATGAACTGAAAGCGATTCCGGATGGAAAGATCGTCTTCGAGCGCATCAAGAATCACGGTTCGGCCATCATCATGCGCAACCCGCAGTATCGGCTGCACAAGACGTTGGCCGCCGTGAAGCGGAATCTCCTCAAAATATTCCCGCTGGTCGATTCGGGCTTCCGGATACACGTCATTCGCGGCCAGGAAAGTTTGACGATCGAGGACTTCGACCGCAGCGTCATGGGCGAGCTATGCACGCTGATCACGCTGGGCGACAGATTCGCGTCGTTGGGCGGCCTAGTTCCTGACAGCTATCCGAAGCGGCGAAACGATCTCGTCTCGGCACAGAAAGCGAGGATTCTGCCCGTCACCATGAAGGCCAACGATGGGAAGGAATACGAATATTCACTAAAAGTGCTGGGTTGGATTGGAACCTACAAGACCACTCGTGGACGGAAGGCGGAGATGACCGACTTTCCGGACAACTTCATCTCGTTGTTCGCCAACGAAAAAATGGGCGAGTTCAACATCCTCCCAGTCGTCGGTCAGAACAAGCTGAACGAAGTCTATGTCGTCGGCCAGTTGCACGTCGATTTGTTCGAGTTGACCGAACTGCCGGACATGGCATTGAGCAACCGTCAGGGCTACAAGTCCGACGATCCGCGTTATGAAGCGGTGCGCGAATACGTAAGAAAGGAATTGCTCGCCGACATTCTCAAGCGGCGAGAGACGTACACGGATCTCGTCAACGCCAAGAAGAAAAAAGTGAAGGAAAAGGCTCAGCGCGATGCCGAGGCCAGACTGAAGGCGTCTGTGGACGGGTTCCGCAAGAAGGCCAGTGAGGAGGCGGCCGCCGCGCTGGTCAAGATGGGGGTAAAGGTTTCGCGCGACGCGATGGAGAAGGCGATCTCCGCATCCATCAATGCCAACAGTCCAGACCTCGGGCTGAAGGCGGCGGTGGACTCTCAGAAGAAGAAGATCCTCATCAGCCAGACGTACCCGGACAAGCCGTTCGCCGACATCATCCACCAGATGCTGGTGTTCAACGATGTCCCGCCTGATGACATCCTGTACACGAACTGCGACGACGAAGTATGCCGCGTTCCGGAAGGCCGTGAGGTCTATGACTATCTCCGCGAGTTCTTCGTCGAGAGCTATTCGACTCAGAAGATTTTCGTGCTCTTCGTGACCAGTGAGAACACGAAAGTCTCTTGGGGAGCCATCACGGAAGTCGGTGCGTCTTGGATCACCAAGATCGACCACAAGATTTTCAACATCCACCCCTTCCGGCCAGAACACCCGCTCAACGACGAGGTGCAATGGCAAAGCACGAATCGGGACAAACCCAGTGGCGACCTCTGGATGATTCCGCTGAATGCGGACATCTTCTGCCAGAAGATCGAGGCGGTCTGCGATGCGCTTGGCTACAAGAAGAAGACCCGTGCGCAAAACAAGGCGCACTTGGGAACAATCGTTTCCATCAGGAAAGCGTGATGCCCAGTATCCCGGTGACTCCGAACGTCAACGCATGGATCGCCGTCGATCATGGTCTCGGCACCGATCGCAGGCTTGCGCCCTACACCCTCGTCTTGAAGGGCGATCGCTCCCTGTATCAGGCCATCGCCGAGGACGATTGGGTGCTCGTGCTGAACCCCGCCGGGGAGATCGTTCGCGTCGGGCGTGTGCTGCGGCTTCGTTCCGACCTCGAAACCACCACGCTCTTCTTCGACCGGCTGTCCGCCGCCGAGGCTCCGATGCCAGTCGCCAGCGTCTCGCTGGCCCTCCCGTCGTCGGGCAACGTCGGGCGCATCCAATGGGACGAGTTTGTCGCAGCCTTGTCCACGGCGCTGCACCAGACCGTCACCGGCATGCCGCCGGTCGAGGATCGCACCTACATCCGTGAACTGCTGCAACTGGCGGTGATGGACGACCTGCTCGGCCCAGCGGGTGGCCCGCACGAACGCATCGTGGACATGGGCGTGCGCGACCGTTATCTGGTCGGTAAGTTGGCACCGCGGGACGATGCTCAGGGAGGCATCGAAGGGCTGGAAGGCCCGCTGGCCGAGGACGAGATCGAGGAACCCTCCGACCCCATCGTTCCCGGCCAGCACGAACCCGGTGCCGAGTTCGGTACGGCGACGGGGCGGGTGGAACCCGAATCGGATTCCTCGGACGAGATCGACGCGGCCAGCAATCAGTCGCTGGTGCCCAGCAGCTTCGGCATGACCTTCTGTGTGGATGGCGACGTGGAACGCATCGAGGTCGAGGCGCGCTGGGGCAGCTACGAGCGCGTGCCCAACGAGGAACACGAGCTGACGCGCCCCAATGGGCATAAGATCAAGGTCTGGCAGCGCATCCCCTGTGGCGGGAAGCTGGTGCTGCCGCTCGCTGAAGGCATTATCACCCACCGAGCACCGGACGCGAACCGTCCGGCAGTGCGGATTCAAGGCTCCATACGCGCCAAAAACGCCAACGGCGACCGCTTGGTGACGCTGTTCCTGATCAACACGCAGCAAGAACCCGACACCAATCGCGACACGGCTTGGCTATTCCAGCCGGAGCTGGTCGTGCGCGCCGAAGGAGAGGCATCCAAGCGCGCCATTTTCCGCCGCCGCCCCGTGCTTGATGCCGACGGGAACGACCCGGAGCGCGAATCGCTGGAGATGATCTACCGCAACCGCGTGGAGTTCGCCGTCGGGCATGGCGTCGCCGTCCACGCCGAGACGGTGGACGACGTGACGCTGGCCACCGAGGTGCGCACCACCGTCCTGCCGCAATACGAAGTGCAGGTCACGGAGACGCCGGGCCTCGACCCCGCCGACCGTCCGGCGATGAGGGAGATGCTGGCGAGCGGCCTGCTCGACATGCAGCGGCTCGCCACGCTCGGCGTCACCGAGCTGGTCGATGCCCTGAACGTGCTGACCAAGGATTACGCAGCGTGGATCGCCGAGCAACGTGCCCGCATCGGCGAAGACGTACTCGGGTATGACTCGCAGGCCGCGCAGGCGCTGGATCGGTCTCAGAGTATCCAATCACGCCTGCAGCTGGGTATCAACACGCTGAAGAGTGACGAAAAGGCACTGGCGTCCTTCCGATTCGCCAATCGGGCGATGGCAATCCAGCGCGTGCGTGGTCAGTACGCCCTGGAAGTCCGGCGAGGCCGGGACGTAACGCTCGATCAGTTCGACTTGCCGAAGAACCGGAGTTGGCGTCCATTCCAGTTGGCGTTTCTGCTGCTGTCTATCCCGTCGCTCGCGGACCCCATGCATCCGGATCGAGTGCAACCGATGGAAGCCCATGCCGATCTGCTGTGGTTCCCCACGGGCGGTGGCAAGACCGAAGCCTATCTGGGCGTGGCGGCGTTCACGATGGCGATCCGCCGCCTGCAAGGCAAGCTCGGCGGCTACGACGGCTCGCGCGGTCTGGCCGTGATCATGCGCTACACGCTGCGCCTACTGACCTTGCAGCAGTTCCAGCGTGCCACCGCCCTCATCTGCGCGATGGAGATGCTGCGGCGAGAGGCGTTTGCCAGCGGCGATTCGGCCTTGGGCCAAGAGCCGTTCACCATCGGTCTGTGGGTCGGCAACAAGGTGACGCCTGGCACGACCGAGGACAGCCACCGGGCCATCGAGGACATCCGAAACCCCGGCAAACACCACGCCGGGGCGGCGTCACCCGTGCAACTGACCAGTTGCCCGTGGTGCGGATCCGACATCGCGCCGGGACGCGACGTGGAGATCGACAAGAACCATGGACGCACGCTCGTCTATTGCGGCGATAAGAAAGGCAACTGCGAATTCTCTCGTGGAAGGTCCAGCAAGTCGCTGCGCCCCGGCATCCCGGTGCTGACGGTGGACGAGGAGATCTACCACCGCCCGCCGACGATGATGATCGCCACCGTGGACAAGTTCGCCATGATGGCGTGGCGCGGTCAGGTGCGCACGCTTTTCGGTCGCGTGACTCAGGAATGCGAGCGTCACGGCCTGCTTTGGCCCGGCTGCGAGTGCAACACCGGGCACCGCGCGGCTAAAGGATTGCCTGCTGCAGCGGTTAAACCCATCAGTCCCCTTCGGCCACCCGATTTGATCATTCAAGACGAGTTCCACCTCATCAGCGGCCCATTGGGCACGATGGTCGGCTTGTACGAATCCGCCGTCGATGAACTGTGTGGCTGGACGCTCAATGGCTTGACAGTCAAGCCGAAGATCGTCGCATCCACGGCCACGGTGCGCAAAGCCAACGAACAGGTGAACAACGTGTTCATGCGGCGGGTATCGGTGTTCCCGCCGCACGGCTTGGACGTGGAGGACAACTACTTCTCCGTGCAGCGCCCCATCGAAGAGCGACCCGGACGACGCTATCTCGGCGTGTGCTCTCCCGGCAGCTCGCGGCCCGCGATGCTGATCCGTGTCTATACCGCCTTCCTCACCGCAGCGCAGGCTTTGTTCGATCGCTTCGGCGAGTCCGCCGATCCGTACATGACCGCGGTCGGCTATTTCAATTCGCTGCGTGAGTTGGGCGGTATGCGCCGTTTGGCCGAGGACGACGTGCAGACGCGTTCCTACCGTGTGCAGATGAGCATGGTCGAGCGGCCCGCGCTCGCGCAGCGCAGCGTCAGCAACATTCGCGAGCTGACCTCACGCGTCTCCAGTCAGGACATCCCGAAGTACCTGGACGATTTGGAGGTCAAGTTCAAGGCGGAATTTGATGCGAGCGTCGGGAAGTACGTGACGAAATGGAACCCGGGCGACATCCGCGCGATCGACGTGGTGCTGGCGACCAACATGCTGTCGGTCGGTGTAGATGTGAACCGCTTGGGCCTGATGGCGGTCAACGGCCAGCCCAAGGGCACGGCGGAATACATCCAGGCCACCAGCCGCGTGGGCCGTGCTTTCCCCGGCTTGGTCTGCACGGTGCTCACATGGGCGCGTCCGCGCGACCTCTCGCACTACGAGACCTTCGAGCATTACCACGCGACTTTCTACAAACATGTGGAAGCGCAGTCGGTGACACCCTTTTCGCCTCGCGCCCTGGATCGTGGCTTGACCGGTACGCTCCTGAGCCTGATGCGCCTGGAGAACGCCGACTTCAGCCCGAACGAGGGCGCGAGCAAGTTGGATACGCCCGTCAAGCCCGAGATAGCAAAAGCCATCGACGTGCTGGTGAAGCGGGCATGGAACGTTAGCGAAGCGACCACCATCAAGAATCTGGCCGAACGTGAACTGAGGGAACGCGCCGACGAATGGGCGAAACAGGTGAGCGTGCCTGGCCGGACACTGGCTTATGAAAAGCGAGGGCCACAAGCTGCAACGATGGTCGCGTTGGTCAAGTCGCCTGGCATCCATGCTTGGGACAATTGGACGGTTCCAATGTCGATGCGCGAGGTTGAACCAGGTGTCCGCCTGATCATGAACACGGGACACATCCCTGACGACCATCAATGGAAGCCCCGTCCGATGCCGAAGGATGAGGACTGACCATGACCACCAATCGAATTCCCGTGGGCGAAGTACGACCCAGTCAGTTGCTTTGGACGTATGGACCGGGCGCGCTGATCGATCTCCCGAATCTCTCGGTGGTGACGCTGGGCATCGACCAGTGGGAGAAAGATCGGTGTCAACCCATTCCCGAACCTCGGCTGCTCGCTGCCGTCCGAAAAGTTCTCGGGCTGCAGGTGGAGAACCTTCGCGTGCCGCCGTTTCAAAAGAGTGAAATCGTCGATCCATGGTCGGCGGAGGCGAACATCGGTGTCCCCGTCCGACCCTTCCCGCGCTGGATGCGCTGCGTGAAATGCGGTCTGTTGTCGCCCTTCGACGCGGGACTGTTCGAGATCAAGGAAAACCGTTTTCGACCGGAGCGAACCCGCTTCGTTCACAAAGCATGCCGTGGGTCCAGGGGCGACCAGCCTGCGAAGGATGCTGATGCGGTTCCAGCACGTTTTCTCTTGGCCTGCCGAGACGGCCATCTCGACGACTTCCCTTGGCATTACTTCGTCCATGGCGGCAACAGCTCGTGCAAGGGAACGCTGCGCTTCTTCGAGAGCGGAGCTTCGTTGCAGACAGAGAACCTGTGGGCGAAGTGCGATGCCTGCAGCGCATCGCGCAGCATGGCGCAGGCTTTTGGCAAGGCGGGGAAGGAAAACTTGCCAAGCTGTCGAGGCAGGCATCCCCACCTCGATCATTTCGACGAGGAGTGCGATGAGGAAGCACGGGCAGTCCTGCTGGGCTCGACGAACAGTTGGTTCCCGATCACGCTGTCGGCGCTGGCCATCCCGCAGGCCAAAGACCCGCTCGGCCAGCTGATTCAGGACGGTTGGGAGTTCTTCAACGACCTCGATTCCGAGGCCGCCGTCGCCATCACCGTGAGGACGCTAAAAAAAACAGGAGCGTTGCCAGGAATTGACAACTACCCTGCTTCCGACATCTGGTCGGCCGTCAAAGCCCATCGCGACGGCGGCGGACACGAGCTTGTCGGAGAGGCGGACATTAAGGGGCCGGAATGGGAAGTTCTGACGGCGACCAACCCACCTGCTGACTACCCGCACTTCATGAGCAAGAAGGTCGCTACGCCACCCGGGTTCGAGAAACACATTACCAGAGTGCTGCTTCTGGAGAGGCTGCGCGAGGTCAATGCATTGTTGGGCTTCACTCGCGTGGAGGCACCAGAGGAAACGAGCGATCCGAACGAGCGCCCCCAGATGGCGGGCCTCGCGCGCCGCAAGCCGGATTGGGTTCCCGCGAATCAGGTTCACGGCGAAGGCATCTTCATTCAGTTCAACGAAACGGCACTCCGAACGTGGAAGGCACTTGATGGCGTCAAGCACGTCGATCGGATGCTCGATGGAGGACATCGGGGATGGCGAAATTCGCGCCATCTTGATCCGAACGAGGGCTATCCCGGCATTCGGTACGCCATGCTCCACACGCTCTCGCACCTGCTCATCCGAGAACTGGCGCTGGAATGCGGCTACAACGCGGCGAGCATCCGCGAACGCATATACGCTGACGTGTCGGGTGCAAACCCACAGGCAGGCATCCTCATTTACACGGCAGCGGCTGATTCCGATGGAACGTTAGGTGGTCTCGTCGATCTGGGCAAACCGGAAAACCTCGGAAGGCTGCTCCTGCAAGCGTTGAATCGCTCGAAGATCTGCTCGTCCGACCCGTTGTGCTCCGAGCACGATCCGGCCAAAGACCGCTCGTTGCACGCGGCGGCCTGTCACGCGTGCAGTTTGGTCGCCGAAACTTCCTGCGAACGGGGTAACCGTTACCTCGACAGGTCACTGCTGGTACAGACCCTTGATCGAGTGGATGCCGCGTTCTTCGTAGGACTGTGACATGGAAACACTGCTGGAAGCCGTTACAGCCGTGGTCTGTCTCGTTTCGCCAGAGAAGGTGCGGGCGCTAGTAGGAGCGATTCGGAAAACCGAAAACGTGGAGGCGAATGTCGCCCTGTCGGATGTCGTCGGCACAGCCACGGCCAAAATCGTCGTCGAACGGCTCGTCAATGCTTGGCGGGCAACGTCCGTTGGTTCTACCGAATTGGCCTCGATGCTACTCGCCGCCAGCCATTCGTTCGAGAACGTTTCGAAGCACCAGTCCACCGAACTCGTGTGGACGGGGCCAACGACACCATTCGTCTCCGCCCGCCGAACCGAGCAAGCACTGCTGCAAGTCATCGGCGCGGCCAAACGAACCCTGTTCGTTACCAGCTTCGTGGCCTACGACGTCTCGACGATCGTGAAAGCATTGAACGATGCGATTGCACATGGCGTGAGCATCTCGATGCTGCTCGAATCGTCTCAGGATCATGGAGGCAGCATCGCGTTCGACGTGATCGGCAAGATGAGGACGCTAGTTCCTTCCGCGAAGCTCTATGCTTGGCGTGAACGAGCGGCCTCGTTCGCGGACGGCCGCGTTCACGCCAAGGTCGCGGCCGCCGACGGCGAAGTGTGCTTCATCACTAGCGCCAACCTGACCGGGCACGCAATGGAACAGAACATGGAGGCCGGCGTGCTCCTCACGGGCGGGGAAATCCCGAGGCTGCTGCATGATCATTTGAAGGCGTTGGTCGACACAAAGATCGTTTCACGCATTTGATCCTTCCCGCGTCTACCTCTAGAACGACGCGCATCTCCTTCTTCTGCACCAATATCATATTGTCGTACTCGAAGATCGAACCTTTCGCTACGCAGAGCCCGAGAGCAGTACGACTTTTTTGCCGAAGTAGGTAATTTCCTTATAAGAGCCTGCTGCTCAGGCGCGGAAAACGTAACGCTGCGTTTTAAGAATCGGCTTATTCCGTCAACCCGCGACAGTGCGCATGCAAAAGACGCCTGACGCCGATGCGGTCCTTCAGGCGACG
>Ga0207711_10000413_pt1 | contig 45274 bp, 47 predicted proteins | sample KBSS34metaG_FD_184401 | JGI IMG/M metagenome (GOLD analysis project Ga0207711, IMG submission 184401) | Switchgrass rhizosphere microbial communities from Kellogg Biological Station, Michigan, USA - KBS S3-4 metaG (SPAdes) (version 2) | ecosystem: Host-associated > Plants > Roots > Rhizosphere... | reverse complement strand
TACCGGTCGGACAGCGACGCGACCCACACCCCGATGTTCCACCAGATCGAAGGGCTGGTGATCGACCGCGCGATCACCCTCGGCCACCTCAAATGGACGCTTGAGACCTTTCTCAAGGCCTTCTTCGAGCGCGACGACGTCGTGCTCCGCATGCGCCCCAGCTACTTCCCCTTCACCGAACCTTCGGCCGAGGTCGATGTCGGCTACACGTTGGAGAAGGGCCGTCGCGCAATCGGCGGCTGCGAGGGCTGGATGGAGGTACTGGGCAGCGGGATGGTCCACTCGCGGGTGATCGCCAACATGGGGCTCGACCCCGACGAGTGGCAGGGTTTCGCCTTTGGTTGCGGGATCGATCGCCTGGCGATGCTCAAATACGGCATGGACGATCTCCGTCCATTCTTCGACGGCGATATCCGCTGGCTCAAGCATTACGGCTTCCGCGCGCTCGACGTGCCGACGCTGTCTGGTGGGGTCGGCGCATGAGGTTCAGTCTGAGCTGGCTCAAGGAGCATCTGGATACTGATGCGCCGGCCGACGCGATCGCCGACAAGCTGACCGCGATCGGCCTCGAGGTCGAGGAGTTGTCGAACCCGGCCCAGACGCTTGCGCCGTTCACCGTCGCGCGGGTGATCACCGCCGACAAGCACCCGCAGGCCGACAAGCTCCAGGTGCTGACGGTCGATGCCGGCACCGGCGAGAAAATCCAGGTCGTGTGTGGTGCACCCAACGCGCATGCCGGGATGCTCGGCGTGTTCGGACCGCCCGGCGCCTACATCCCGGGCAGCGACCTGACGCTGAAGGTCGCGGCGATCCGCGGGGTGGAGAGCCGCGGGATGATGTGCTCGTCGCGCGAACTCGAGCTGGGCGACGACCATAGCGGGATCATCGAACTGCCTGACGACGCCCCGGTCGGCACCGCTTACACCGTTTATGCCGGGCTCGACGACGCGGTGTTCGACGTCAACGTCACCCCCAATCGCCAGGATTGCATGGGCGTGCGCGGGATTGCCCGCGATCTCGCCGCGACCGGGATTGGCGCGCTGAAGCCACTCGCGGTGCCGCAGATCGAAGGCAGGGGCGCGTGCCCGGTGCCGGTGCGGATCGAGGATCCGGACGGCTGCCCGGCCTTCTTCGGCCGCGCGATCAAGGGCGTGACCAATGGGGCGTCACCCGAGTGGATGCAGCGCCGGCTCAAATCCGCCGGCCAGCGTCCGATCTCGGCACTGGTCGACATTACCAACTACGTGATGCTCGACGTCGGACGTCCCGCCCATGCCTACGACATCGCCAAGCTCAGCGGCCGCCTGACAGCGCGCCCGGCCAAGGCCGGTGAAAAGGTGCTCGCCCTCAACGAGAAGGAATATACACTCCAACCGTTCATGACCGTGATCGCCGACGACCGGCAGGTCCACGACATCGGCGGCATCATGGGCGGCGAGGATTCGGGCGTCAGCGAAACCACCACCGATGTCATGCTCGAAATCGCGTATTTCACGCCCGAACGCATCGCCCGCACCGGCCAGGCGCTGGGTCTCACCAGCGACGCCCGTAGCCGTTTCGAACGCGGCGTCGATCCAGCGTTTCTCGACGATGGCCTGGCGATCCTCAGCGGGCTGATCATTGACATTTGTGGGGGCGAACCCTCGGCGCTCGAACGCATCGGCCAGCCGCCGGTCGAGCGGCGCGCGATCGTGTTCGACTACGCCCGGACAAGGGCGCTCGGCGGCATCGACGTGCCCGAAGCGCGACAACGCGAGATCCTGACGGGCCTGGGCTTCGAGGTGAGCGGCAACGAAGTCGCCATTCCAAGCTGGCGGCGTGACGTCGAAGGCAGCGCCGACCTGGTCGAAGAAGTCGCGCGCATCACCGGCTACGACCAGGTGCCGTCGACCCCGCTCGACCGAGCGCCCGGAGTCGCCAAGCCAACCGCCACGCGATCGCAGCTGGTCGAGCGCCGCGTTCGCCGGACTGCCGCCGCGCGCGGGCTCGATGAAGCAGTCACGTGGAGTTTCATCTCCGAAGCCGAGGCGGCGGCGTTCGGCGGATCGGAATGGCGCCTCGCCAACCCGATCAGCGAAGAGATGAAGGTCATGCGCCCGTCGCTGCTGCCGGGCCTGATCGCCGCCGCCCGACGCAACCTCGACCGGGGCGCGTCGTCAATCCGCTTGTTCGAACTCGGCCGCCGATATCTTGGTGATGCCGAGCGTCCGACGCTGTCGCTGCTGCTCGCCGGGGACCGGCGGGGGCGGGCGTGGCAGTCGGGCAAGGCCCAGTCCTTCGACGCCTTCGATGCCAAGGCGGAGACGCTGGCGCTGCTCGAGGCCGCGGGCGTCCCGGTCGCCAACCTGCAAGTGTCTCCTAATGCCGGGCCGACCTGGCATCCGGGACGCTCGGCGAAGCTGGGTCTCGGCCCAAAGACGATCGTTGCCAGTTTCGGCGAATTACATCCGGGCCTGCAAAGGATCCTCGACGCCCCGCCCGGGGCGGTTGCAGCCGACATCTACCTCGACGCCGTTCCGGCCCCGCGCGCAAGCGGCCACGCCCGGTCGGCCTATGCCCCGCCGGCGCTCCAGGCCGTGACCCGCGATTTTGCTTTCGTGGTGCCGGCGGAGATGCCCGCCGATGCGCTGGTTCGCGCAGTCCGCGGTGCCGACAAGGCGGCAATCACCGGCGTCCGGCTGTTCGATCGGTTCGAAACCCCGGACGTCCTGTCGCTGGCGATCGAAGTTACGCTACAGCCGACCGAAAAGAGCTTCACCGACGCCGAGATCGGCGAGATCTCGAAGCGCGTCGTCGCTGCCGCCGAGAAGTTAGGCGCGCGTCTCAGGACTTAGCTCGAGCGCGTTGATCGCGGCGTGGACGCGGGATTCGACGTCGTCGCGCTTGAGTCCCGGCGGAATAGTCTCGCCGACCCGGAAGTGAACCACCCCGCTACGTTTGATGAGACCGCTTCCCCAAAGCCGGCCGCTGTCCATTGCGACGGGGATGACCGGCAATCCAAGCGCGCGGTAGAGCCCGGCAAAGCCGGGGCGTAGCGGCGGGGTCTCGCCCGGTCGGACCCGCGTGCCTTCGGGATAGATGATGACTGGTCGGCCCGACGCGATCGCCCGCTCCCCATCAGCCACGAGGCTGCGCAAAGCCTTGGCGCCGGCGCTTCGCTCGACGGGGATGACGCCATAACGTCTGGTCATGAGCCCAAATAGTGGAATGTCCGAGAGCTCTTTCTTCATGACAATGACGGGGAGGTTGGACAGCCGAACCATCTCGAGTGTCTCGAACATCGACTGATGCTTGACCGCGATCAGGTACGAACCCGCCGGAATAATACCTTCAAGCTCGCTCGTGATGCCGAGCAGGTGCTCGGCAAGCCAGCGGTGCACCGCAACCCAGCTCAGCACCACGGCAAGTGTCGGGCCGCGCCCGAACAGTGACGCTATCAGGCCGGCCAGCACCCAGACTACAGTCGCCGAATAGAACGCAGCCGCGAACAATAACGACCGTACTAGGGTCATCAGATATCGGCCCACACAGCGAGGCGGCGCAAAATGTATTTATTATACTCGCCGAACAAGGTGAGGAAGCTCGGTTCCGACCGCACGCCGTCGGTCACCAGAGTTATCTTGCCGCCCAGCACCTTGCGAAATTCGTAGCGCGCCCGGCGGATATGCCAGTCGCTGGTAATCAGCCGCACGGATTTGAAGTGATGCAGGGCGATCCACCGGCTCGCCTCCTCCGCATTCGACCGGGTGTCGACGGATTCGCTGCCGAGATCGACGCAACAATTGATCAGCCGCCGGCTACCCCCGAGGCGCCGCGCGATGTCGGCCTTGGTGACCGATGGATCCGCCCCGGCGACCAGCAAGCGCTGCGCCTTGTGATCTTTCAGCACCTCGATCGCATGTTCGATCCGGTTGCTGCCGCCAGTCAGGACGACGGCGGCTTCGGTCGGAGCAGCGTCCAGCGCGGCCGGCTTGCCCAGGGTCAGCGCAAAATACACGAACCCGAGAGCATAGATCAGTCCGACCATCGACGCGGCGCGGGCGATCATACGGCCGTCCGCAACGTCGCCAGCACGGCCGCGCGGGCCACCCACGTCGCAAGCGCGGTCAAGGCGAGCGGGATCAGCGCGAGTACAACCAGGTCGGTGGTGCCAAGCGTCGCACCGCCCATAAATTCCCCCGCGAACGACGCCCCTGCGGCGAGCGTGGCAAGCACTACGGCAGCCGCTACCCCGCCGAGCACACTGCCAATCAGCGCGTCGATGGCGATCTTACGCTGGAACAGGTGGGTGACCTGATGATCGGTCGCGCCGATTCCGTGCATCACCTCGATCGTGAAGCGATGGGTATCGAGGGCGCCGCGCGCGGCAAGAACCACCGCCGCCGCTGATGCGCCGCCAAGCAGCAGGACGAGCGCCGCCGCAACCCACTGCAGCGCTGTCAATGAGCGCAGCAAAGGCCCCAGGGCATCGCGATGAGCGATGAGTCTAGCTCCGGGTGCGGTCGCGCCGACGCGCCGCTCGATCGCGGCAAGGTCGGCCCCGGGCCGGACATCGAAAATCACCAGCGCCGGGACTGGTAGGTCGGCCGATGCCCCGACGGGTCCAAGCCAGCGTTCGAGGGTCTGGCGCATTTCCGCTTCCGGCACCGCTTCGGCGTTGGTCACGCCGGGCGCTGAACGAATCGCCTGAAGAGTCGCGGGCAGCCCGCGTTCGCCGTCGGGAATCTGGGCCGAATAACGCGTCTCAGCGCCCGCGGCGACGCGGCTGGCGGTATCGGCAAGGGCTAGCCCGGCGGCGGCGACAATCATGATCGAAAAAGTCATGATCGCAATGACCCACGGCGTCGGGCCCTGCAACGGACGACTGCCGAGCAGTCGCCGTTCGGAGGGCGAGGCGAAGAACCAGTCGAACATCAACCCTCGCTCCGCGGTTGCGGCGGATTTTTGAGGCTGCCGGTCGGATCGAGCATCGCGCCATTTTCGAGGCGGATCATCTGTGCCCCCGGTGTCGCGCTGATCAGCCCAACATCATGCGTAGCGACGACTACCGTCGTGCCGAGGCGATTGAGCGCCGTGAACAGGTGGAGCAGGCGCCGGGCCATGTCGGCGTCGACGTTGCCCGTCGGCTCATCGGCAACGAGCAGCTCGGGGCGGTTGATGACCGCCCGGGCAATCGCGACCCGCTGCTGCTCGCCGCCAGACAAGGTCGGCGGGCGCGCACTGGCGCGATCCGCGAGGCCTACCCAGGCCAGCATTTCGCGCACCGGGCCTTCGACCGACTCTTCGCTCGCGCCGCCGATCCGGAGCGGAAGCGCGACATTGTCGAACGCCGAAAGATGCCGGATCAGCCGGAAGTCTTGAAAGACCACCCCGATCCGCCGGCGGAAGCGGGGCAATGCGTCGCGTGCCGCATCAGTAAGCTCCTCGCCGAACAGGGATATCCGGCCGCGCGTCGGGCGCTGCGCGAGATAGAGCAGTTTCAACAGCGATGTCTTGCCCGCGCCCGACGGACCCGTGAGAAAATAGAAACCACCCTTGGACAGCCGAAAGTCGAGGTCGCGCAGAACCTCGGCGCCGGTGCCGTAACGCAGCCCAATGCTGTCGAACTCGACGATCGGCGTCAGAACCATCCCTCCCCTCAAGCAGTTGTTAGCGCAGCGCACTCCGCCTTGCCATTGGACGCGCATTCCTGTTTACCCGGAGCACACCGTCCCGGAAGAGGGCTTTTGCACAGATGATCCTCACCTGCCCGAATTGCGGTACGCAATATGTGGTGAAGGACGGCGCGGTCCCACCGCAAGGACGCCAAGTGCGCTGCGCCTCGTGCAAGCACAGCTGGCACCAGGATGCGGAACCCGTCTCGGCGTTGGAGATGGGCCCCGAGATGCAGCCGGCCGAGCCCGCTCCCGAAGATGAATCATTTGCCGAAGCGACAATGATCGATCCAAGCACCGGGCCGGAGGCCGAGGAGCGGGCGTATGAAGAAGCATTGATCGAGGAATCAAGCGACGACGAGGCCGCGAGCCTATCCTCCGCCGACCCGGTGGGCGACGAGGCGCTTGCTACCCAGCCTCCGGTGACTCTCGAGGCTCCAGATCCCGGCGGCCGACCCTATGTCGACGCCCGCCCGGACGACGAGTTCAGCCCGTTTGCTGATCGCGACCATGTCGAACCCAGGCGCCGTGGACCGCTTTTCAACATCTTGATATTGCTTGTAATTGTTTCGGCACTTGCGGCCGCCTTCTGGTTCTTCGCACCGACCGAATGGAAGGCGCGCCTCGGATTGGGAGGCGCAACGTCGACCAAGCTCGAGCTGTCGAATCCACCCCATATTGAACGCATCCAGCTCGCCAGCGGCAATGAACTTCTGACCGTCGCTGGGCGGGTGATCAACCCGACAACCGAAACCCATCCGGTCCCGCCGATCTACGCGCAGATCCGCAATCACGCGGGCAAGGTCATCTACAGCTGGACGATCGCGCCGCCTGCACCGGCTCTCGCACCCGGGGCGAGCGCCTCATTCAACAGCGCCGAAGTCAACGTTCCCGCTGGCGGCGAGGATCTGACGATCAGCTTCGGACCGCCAAAGGCCTGACCTTTACTCAAACTCGATGAGTTTGGCGGGCTGAGTGCCCCTCGCCGTCCGGAAAATTGTATCGCGGAGTTTGAACCCGTCCCCGGGTCGCGGTTTCGCGAAGCTGAGCCGCGCACCCCGCACGATGCGGACAGTGGCGATCGCCTGGACCGCGGGCGATGCCGTCCGGGCTTCGGGCGGCAACGCCTGTGCGGCGATGGCTACAACTGCGATCAGGACCATGGCGCAGCATTCTAACGCGCCCGGCGGATGATGGTAAATGCGACGTTTACCATGTGTCCCTTTGCGGGACGCGACGGGTTGGCTGGCGTGGCATTGCGCCCCCTATGGGCGTTTGCTAGAGGCCCCGCCTTGCCAGCGCCGGCGGCCTTCCGCCGGTTCATCTCATGACGTGCGGTCGTGGCGGAACTGGTAGACGCGCAGCGTTGAGGTCGCTGTGGCCGCAAGGCCGTGGAAGTTCGAGTCTTCTCGACCGCACCAGATGATCAGCGATAGCGCCTAAGGTGTCGCAGCCGACGTGCCCGCGGATGCGATGGTCGGAATCGCGGTGACGTGAACCGCGCCAAGGCGGGCCACACCGCGGTCGGGCGTAACCGTTGCCTGCAACCCCAACTCGGTCGAGATCCTGGCCGCGGTGGCCGCCGCCTTCGTGACGCGGATCGCATAGCTGCCATAAGGTACGCGTTCGAACAGGAAAAATCCGTCGAAGTCCGTCCGCGCCGTAGCGACAACCTTGCCCGTGCCGTCGACCAGCTCAAGGTCGAGCCCCTCGAAACCGAGGCCACCGTTTTTGACGAGCGCGCCCTCGATGTCGCCGCCGCCGACCAAGCCGATCTCGACGTCGGCCGGAACCCCCGGACGCGGAACGACGACCTGGAGCGCCTTCTTCGGTACCAGCATCGGGTCGTCGAGGCTGTTTGCATCAATGCCGACCGCAATCGGGGTGTAGGCGGTGAGGCCGGCAACGGTAACCGCACCCTTGGCGTCGGTCGGGCGCTCTGCCTGCTGGGTTCCGGTTGTGATTAGCGCACCCTTTTCGAACGGCTCGGCGGCATCGTGAACGCCATTGTCGTTAAGGTCGCGGTAGACTAGCGCATGGATGACCCCGGCCTCCGCCAGGGGCCGGCGCGACAGGCTGATCCCGTGACGCGGATCGAGTGAAAAGTTGAGGTTTACCCCGAACGCGACCGAGCCATCGGTCGCCGCCTCGCCGGTCAAAGCGATACCCATCGAATTCAGACGCCGGACGTGGCTGATCCGGACACGACCGCGGTGCCCGGCTCCGTCATAGGCAATCGCGCCCTCCCAATCGGCATTCTCCGAGGCGGACCAGTAAGCCGACAGCTCCGCCGATCGGAATCGCGCGCGCGGTGACACATCGAAGCTGGTCGATCCACGCAGGCGCACCGTACCAACGTGCCCGCTCCCGATCAGCCCGACGTTAAGCTCACCCGGTGGGGCCGGCCCCGAGCTCAGATATTGCTTGCGGTAGCGCAGGTCGGTCGCGAGATTGAATCGGCTGATATTCGCCGACAGCCGTCCGGCGGCCTCGAGCTGTTTTGACCCGTCCATCCGATCTGTAAGGTGGACGTCGACGTGAGCGGGAATCACGGTCCGGCCAAGCTTGATCGGTGCATCGAGCGCCACGCGCGCATCACGAACGCTTTGCGGGCGACCGCCCTGCAAATGAAAATCGTTTGCGATAAGGGCTTCCGCGCTAAGGTTGATCGCGCCGAATTTCCCGATCATCTGCGCCCGCGCGGCGGTTCCACCGCTAGTTTCGCGCGCGGCCGCGACCTTGATCAGCGCCGAGCCGACCGAACGTCGGACCGATCCTTCAAGAAAAGTCACGCGCTCGTCGTCGATCAGCATCATGCGTGCGAGCACGCCGACCGACGTGCGATCGTCGATCCCGTGCTCGACGGACAGCGTGGCTTGCGCCTTGGGTTGGCCGGTGCCGTCCGGGGGCTTGTGCAGGGTGAAGACGTCCTGGCCGGGCTGGTTGAACCCGGCCCAATACCAGGTCTTCCCGGCCGGGACGTTGTCCTGGCCGACGTTGATCATTTCCTCCCGCGAACGGACTTGGCCCTGGGGTCCGTAGAGGACGATATTCACCTGATTCTCGCCGTAGAGAAGCTGAATATTGTCAAATACATAGCGTTGGCTGGCGTCAGCCTTGGCAAAGCCGAGTAGTTCGCCGTTGCGATAGATCTCCGCTTCCCAACCGGACGGAAGATCCCCTTCGAAGCGGGTCCGGTCGAACGCCGCCTGGGTCGATAGCGGGCGATTGGTGACGACGGCGCCGCGGCCGCTCGCAGCCGAGCCGGTCAAGCGACTTTCAAAGCCTTCGACGTCGCCGAAGCCGAAGTGCGTCGCTTTGAGGGGGCCCAGCAACTTGCCGTCCGGATCGGAACGATAGGCACGCAGGCGGAGCAGGCTCGGCATGCCCTTCTGGGTGGTGGTCAGCTGAGCATCGTACGACAAATGGGCGATTTCACCGGCGGCAAAGACCGACGTCTGCCGGTCGACACGCACGCCATCCTTGGCGCGATAGGTCACTCCGGCGCTGACCACGAAATCGAGCGCCGGCGCTCGCCACATGCGGTAGGGAAGGCGCACTTGCGGCAGCGACGACAGGTCGAAACTCGCCGGTTTGATATGCTGCGAGCGCTGCTGGCGCTCGATCGCCAGTTCGACCGGCAGTTTGGCTTCGGATTCGAGCACCAGGACCGACCCCGACGTGACCGGCTTAACCCCGATCCCGAACCAGCGGGAAAGAGCGGACGTCTGGACGCACCAGCCTTCGGGCGTCTCGCGCACAATTCCCTCGGCCAGGGGCTCGGTCTTTCCGCCGTAGCTGGCGCTTTTCGCCGCATAATCGATGACGATCTTGTTGTTTTCCTTGAACGCCCAGCCGCTCGCCCGCTTGGAGGCAAGATCGACCTTCATCGGCACGTCCAACGTGGTCAGAAAGTCGCCTAAGACGACACATGTGCCGTCGGGCGTGTTGTAGGCGCGGACGCCGTCGCCGAGCTTGAGCTGGCGGATGTTGACGTCGAGCAGGAACTGGTCGTCGGGATCAGGCGTCCAAGTGGCGCTGCTTGGCGCCAGCGAGCCGGGCGCAGATGCAGCAACGCCGCCGGCGCATAGCGCCAGCAGCATCCCCGCCTTGCGCAGCCAGTGCCGGCCGCCGAGCATCAGAAAGGCCCCCTTCGCCCGCTCCCGCTCCTAACGCAGGACCGCTTGGGTTTCGGCGATCACGTGGCTCCCGTCGTCGAAGGTTTCGACATATTGAACGGTGACCGGGCCCGCTGCGGCCCCTTTCTGCGTGTCGTCGAGCGGAACGTCCAAGTGCCGGACGCCGATCTCGGTGTAGACGGCGACCGCCTTCTGGATCGCGATGGGATTCTTTACGCCGGACTTGAGCACGCGCACCTCGCCAAAGGTCGAGCGCTGCCCGGACCGTGAAAGATCGAGCGAAACGAATGGCTTACCGGCCTTCTGCTCAAGGTGCACGTTGGCGATCCCGGCCGTTGCCTGGAGATTGCCGAGGCGCACGATCACCGGAATGGTCACACCGTAGACCGGGGTCAACTGGAAGCGCAGCCCCTTGGTCGGCTCCGCTGCCGCGGCCTGGACGACCGGATTTGCGAGCGGGATCGCGCGGAACAGCAGATGGACGCGATATTCGCCGTCGGGCAGTCCCTGCGGCGGGCGCGCCGCGATCCGGATCGCCTGCGGCTGGTGCGGTGCCAGCACGACCCGGCGCGGCGCATAGACGATCATGTCGGCCGCTTTCTGATCGTCGACAGTCGGCTGGGCCACATCGACCAACCCGCCGTCCTCGGTCATCCGGCGGAACTCGACGGAGACCCGATATGACGCCGGCTCTTCGCCGATATTGTTGAGTATAACCTCGGCGCCCTTGCGGCCATCGAGAACGATGCGCGTTGGCGCGACAAGCAGATCGCCGATGCCCGCCTGGACGGGCGTCGATGCCATCAAGAGAGGCGCTGCCACAAGGGCGGCGCGGAGTGCGGACTGGGTCCAGCGGTTCATTTCGGCAATCCCCCACTTTGCTCCGGTTCGGAGCGATCGCCTCCTGTTTGGTCTGGAATGGTTTATTTTCGGTCAACCATGACTGTTCAATCGGCTGAAATCCGCCGGAAAGCCCAGAAATCGCGGGATCAATAGTCGACGGTGACGTTGAACGTGCCGGAATAAACCCCGCCGGCGGTGGTCGAGCTCAGGCTGATCGATCCGCCAAGTGGGAAATCGATGCCGGGATTGCCCGAGTTGGTGAGCAAGACCGTGCCGGGGCTATCGACAACCAGGGTCAGCGTCTTGGTCGGATCGCTCTGATTGACCAGTGTCACGTTCGGCGCGGTAATCCGCACGACCTGGTTGTTGGTCCCGGAAACGTTGTATTTGGCCACGGCCGTGGCGCCGCTGCAGGTCACATTGGCGTTGCCGCAACTGAACGCCCCGGCACGCGATATGCCGACCGTCGCTCCCGACCAGACGCCGGGCCCGAGGATGATCGTGCCAAGATCGAGATTTTGCACCCATTTGAGCGTCAGCGGCTTGACCACCGTCGCATTGACCGTCGCCACCTGGCTGCTGGCGGCATGCGCCGGCGTCGCGGCCGCCAGGCCCGCGCCGAAAACCAGCAACGTCGTAAAGCCCATTCGGGCTCGGTGGCGCACGCTCTTTCTCCAAAGGCCGAACTGCCTCGATCGTGCGACTTAGTGCCGTAATGGTTTATTTTCGGTTCACCATGACTGTCGAACGGCCAAGAAAAAGGGGCCGCCATCGCTGGCGACCCCTCCCCTGTGCCCGACCGGAGCCGGGCATCCCCCAGTGTTTAGTAATTTACGGTGACGTTGAACGTCCCGAAGTAGGTGCCATCGGGAGTCGTCGACGCGACGGTGATCTGGCCGCCGAGATCGAACGTCAGGCCCGACGCGCCCGAGTTGCCGAGGTTCACCGTGCCCGGGCTGTCGACCGTCATGAGGAGCGTCGAAACGCCGTCATTCTGGTTGGTCAGCGTGACGTTCGGCGCGTTGACCGTAACGACCTGGTTGTTGGTGCCGGTGACCTTGTATTGCGCGGTCTGCGTCGCACCCGAGCAGGTCGTGTTGGCATTGGCGCAGCTGAACACGCCGGCGCGAGTGATACCAACGTTGGCGCCAGCCCAGGCACCGGCGCCCGACAGGACGATCGTGCCGAGGTCGAGGTCGCGGACCCACGACAGCGTCAGCGGCTTCACAACGCGCGCCGTGGCCGTCGCATTCTGGTTAGGACCGACCGCCATGGCCGGCGTGGCGCTCAGCGTGAGTGCCGCGACCGTCGCCACCAGCGACGTCATACGAAGGAATTTGCTCATCTTGATATCCCCACTTGGTTTCGAACTTTGGCGGCTGCCCGAGCACAGCCGGTCATCCGTGGGCATTCCATTAACCGTGCCCGCTTACGGCTTCCCTCAAGGGCATGGTTAACGACAGATTAGGCTTTCCTCCGAAGTGGAGGAGACGGGCTCAAAGATATTCGGCGGTGATCGGCAGATCGCCGCGATAATCGCCGTCGGCGTCCCCGCTGACGCGCAACCGGCCACCGAATCGGAAGGTGAGGTTGCCAGCCGAATCGAGGCGCGGCACCGACGGGAGGTCGCTCGACACATCGTCAAACGTGACTTCCCCGCCGCTGAGAGAATGCAGGACGATCCGTTGGGGCAGGTCGATCCTGAGTGCGCGCCCCGGCTCGCCGTGGATGGTGACAGTACCGGCCATCGCGCGCGGGCTCATTTCGGACACGGTGCCGGCGCTGCTCGTCGAACCGTCCGGTCGAAGCACGGCCGAACCCTCACCCTGGCCGAGCAGGATCAGCCGGTCGAAATTGAGGCTTGTCTCCACTTCGAGGCGTACGTCGCCCTTGGCTGACTGGTCTTCACGGGTAGTCGTCGGCGCATCGCACAGCCGACACTGGGCGGCCGCCGGCGTCCACGCGGCCAAGCTTGGCATGGCCGCGGCCAGAACAAGGTTCAAATGCGCTAAGCGGCCCCACATGGTATCGTGCTCTATGCGGCAGAGCCTAAAACAGGGTTAATGAGCGGCTAACGTGGGTCGGAGAAAACCCAGCAATATGTTCAGCTATTGTCGCCGACCCGCCAACTTCCTATCCATCCCAGCTGAATGGTTCGAACGCCCTCCGCCACCGCGTCCTCAGGGGGCTCGACCTTGGTGAGAATCCTTAAGTGGCTCGTCGTCGCCGGCATTGCGGGCCTGGTGCTGCTCGGGATCGCAGTCGCCGTCGCTTACAGCCAGCTGCCCAGCTACTCCGACCTCGAGAAGCGCTCCGATCTCGGCCAGATGGTCCGCGTTCGCGCCGCCAACGGACAGGTGCTGGTCTCGGTCGGCCCGAGTTTCGGTCGCTGGCTCCCCTACGACCAGATCCCGGCCGAGATGCGCGCCGCCATGATCGCGGTCGAGGATAAGCGCTTCCGCAGCCACCTGGGCGTAGACCCGATCGGCATCGCCCGGTCGTTCAAGGTGCGGATCGAAAGCGGCCACTGGCGCCAGGGCGGATCGACCATCACCCAACAGCTCGCGCGCAACATCTTCCTCACCAACAGCCGCACGTTCGGGCGCAAGCTCAAGGAAGTCGTCCTGGCTCTCGCGCTCGAGCGCAAATTCTCGAAGGACCAGATCCTCGAACTTTACCTCAACCGGGTCTACTTCGGCGGCGGCGCCTACGGCATCGACGCGGCGTCGCGGACGTTCTTCGGCCATGGCGCCGACCGCCTCAGCCTCGGCGAATCGGCGATCATCGCCGGCCTGGTGAAGGCGCCGTCCAACTATTCGCCGACGGCCGACGCCGAGGCCGCCCGAAACCGGTCGGGCGTGGTGCTGAAGTCGATGGCTGACAATGGGTTCATCACCGCTGCCGCGGCCGCCTCGGTCAATCCCGCCGAGATCCGGCTGCAGCCCACGACCAAGCAAAACAGCGTGCGCTATTTCACCGACTGGGCGTTGCCGCAGCTCGATACGCTGATCGACCAGACCAAGGACCCGATCGACGTGTGGACGACGCTCGACCCCGGCATGCAATTGGTTGCCGACCGCGCGATCCAGGCCAATGCGCCGGCCGGGACCCAAGGTGCGCTGGTCGCGATCGACCGCGACGGAGCGGTACGGGCCATGGTTGGCGGCAAGGATTATGTCGATTCGATCTATAACCGCGCGACCCAGGCGACGCGCCAACCGGGATCGTCGTTCAAGCTATTCGTCTACCTGACCGCACTCGAATCGGGCATGAAGCCGACCGACACGATCGTTGACGAGCCGGTGACGATTGGCGGCTGGTCGCCGCGCAATTCGACCCGAACCAACCTGGGCCCGGTCTCATTGCGCGAGGCCTTTTCGCGCTCGATCAACACGATCAGCGCCAAGATCGGCGCCCAGCTCGGGTTCGGGACCATCGCCGACATGGCACGGCGCTTCGGCATCACCACGCCAATCTCGACCTATCCCTCGATGGTACTGGGCACCAGCGACGTCCGCCTGATCGACATGACCAAGGCGTTCGCTGCGGTGAACAACAAGGGCGTGGCGATCACGCCCTACGCAATCCGCAAGGTCGTTACCGCCGACGGTCGGCTGCTCTACCAGCATGAGCAGTCCGAAGAGCGTGTGCTGGTCGCACCCTGGGTCGCGGCCGAAATGACCGACCTGCTCCAGTCGGCGGTGCTGACCGGAACCGGCCGAGCAGCGCAGATTGGCCGCCCGGTTGCGGGCAAGACCGGGACCACCACGTCGAACAAGGACGGCTGGTTCATCGGCTTCTCGAGCGGCCTCACGACCGGGGTGTGGATGGGTCGCGACGATGCCCGCACGGTGCCCGGACTCCAGGGCGGAACCGCGCCGGCGCGCGCATTCCACGACTTCATGAGCGTGGCGGTCGCCAATCGCCCGGTCGAGCAGTTCGAAACCCAGGTTCCGATCCCCGACTGGCAGCTGACACCCGAAGAGGAAGTGTACGGCGACACCGAAGTGGATGCGAACGCGATGCAGCCGTTGGTTGATGCCAACGGCAACCCCTTGCCGCTGGCGATTCCTCAGCAGCCCGGCGCGCCCCCGCCCATGGTCCGGCCCGACGGGACCGGCGACCCCTCGCAGCAGGAGCTCGACCAGGCATTCCCGCCGGCTGCTCCTCAGCAGCAGCCGCGCCAGCCTGACCCGCGCTTACCGCCGCCCGAATCGACGGAGCCGCGGCCCAATACGCCTTAGCGCGGCTTTCGCGTCCGCCAGGCCGGGTCCGAACAGGCGCGCCTCCAGCGTCTTGAATTCGGGGCCGTGGTTCAGATGAACAAGATGCGCCACTTCATGCGCGACGACGTACCGCCGGACGTGTGAGGGCGCGAGGATCAGGCGCCAACTCAATCGGATTCTCGCATCCGAGGAACAGCTTCCCCAGCGCGTTCCGGCATCGCCGATACTGACGCTGCGGACGGTCGCGCCGGCGGCGGACGCGAATTCGGCAACTTCGCACGACATGGTCTCGACCGCCAACTGCTTGAGGTAGGTGGCGATGCGCCGCTCGAAGCCAGTTTCCGGCCCGCCACAGCGGAGCTCGCCTGCTTCGAGACGCGGAATCCTCGCCTCGTCCTTCACCCAAACCAACTGCACGTCCCGGTCGCGCAGCGGGATCGTGGTGCCTGAGCTGAACGGCTCCGTGGGCATGGATCGAGCGAGTTGCGCCTCGATCCAGTCCCGCTGGTCGAGCACCCAGGCGAGCGCGGCGCGGCGGCTGGTGCGAATAGGGCAGGTCAGCTTGAGAACCCCGCGGACATCGTCGTAGCGCAGGCGCAGCCGGCGGGCGCTGCGCATGGGCCGGATTTCGATCGGGACCGGAAGGTCGTTAGCGAGGTCCTGGGCCTCAGAGCGGCCGGTCAACCACATGCCACTCGAGCTCCCCCGCATCCTCCTCGCTAACCGTCCAGCCGCGGGTCGACTGTCCCGCTTCATGCACCGTCTCGCGGCTGCCGGAGATCAAATAGTGCCAATCGCGCAGCGGTTCCCCAGCCGCGCGCAGCCGGTACGCGCAGCTCTCCGGCAGCCAGTCGAGCGAACCGAGATTCTTGCGATCGAGCTTCACGCAATCGGCCACCAACGCCATCCGGTGCTTGTAATCGAGGCACTGCCCGTTGCGCCGGTCGAGCAACTTGCACGCGACATTGGTCGGATAAAGGAGGCCCGTTTCCTCATCCTCGATCTTGTGAACGCAGCACCGCCCGCAGCCATCGCACAAGGCTTCCCATTCGCCGCGGTCGAGCGCCGACAGTGGTTTTTCCCAGAAGGGTGATTGTGCATTCATGACAAGGCCACCCATGCTCTGCTAACCGACCGCGTTCAAGCGGGGTCTTAAGGGCTAATTCCATGCACTATTACAGGGTCGCAATTCTCTGCCTGGCGCTCGCCGGCGTGACCATGCCGGCGATTGCGCAAACCGGCGGTTTCGATGGAATCCAGTTCGTTGACGCGGTGCGGAAGAAGGATGGCGCCAAGGTCATGGACTTCGTGCGCAAGAATGGCCCCGGCATCGTCAACGCCAAGGATGTCGATGGCGACACGGCGCTGGTCGCCGCAATCACCGATCGTAACGAGGATTTCACCGCCTACCTGCTCAACCAGGGAGCGGACCCGAATCTTGGCGGGAAGGGCGGCGACACCCCCCTTATCGCCGCCGCCCGGGTCGGCTTCGAGGATGCGGTGGAGTGGCTGCTCGGACAGGGCGCCAAGGTCGACGGGCCCAATCGCATGGGCGAGACGCCGCTGATTATCGCCGTCCAGCAACGGCAATTGGGGATGGTTCGGGTGCTGCTCGCGGCAGGTGCCAACCCCGATAAAGCGGATTCGGCGGCAGGCCTGTCCGCCCGCGACTATGCCAGGCGCGACGGTCGCTCGCGCGAGATCATTTCCGTAATCGAAGCCAAGAAACCGAAAGCGTCAGCGGCAACGAGTCACTAGCGGCCCTCACCGAGCGTCGGGTCGATTTGCGTCGCCAATCGCCGCGCCGCGCGGCGGGCAAAGTGCAGCAGTTCTGACTTGCGGCGCGCCGCGGCAAGGGGCCGATATGCTGCCTCGCGCGCCAGCACCGCATCGTACCGGTCGGCAACGATCAATCCGGCTTCCCCCGGAAGAAACCGCTCGGTCTCGCAAATTGACGCCAAATGCGGTGGGACAGCCCAATAGAAACGGTCGCAATATTCGAGATAGTCGAGCCACTTGCCGTCACCGACGAGGTCGGCCTTGGCGACCTTGATCTCGACGATCGTCAATTCACCCCTGGCATCGATCGCCATCATGTCGGCCCGGCGCCCGTTGGGCAGCGGCATTTCGCAAATGGCGAAGAGATCCTGCCGGCAGAACAAGCGAGTTACACCGCGCGCGACTTCAGCCGCGATCGGCGGGGCATCGGCAAAGCATAGGGATTCGGTCTGGGTGGCCACATCGCGTGATTAGAACGAAACGACAACAAAAAGAAAGCGGGCGAGCTTACGCCCACCCGCTATCCATCCCTATTCTAATGTGAAATCAGCGGTAGAAAATGTGATTCCCGATCGCCGCGACCCGCTTCAGATGCCAGCCCGGGGACACGTAGCGCGCGTGGAAGAACAGCGCATTGCCGACCGCCGAGTCCTTCAGATCCTGGTCGACGATCTTGGCGATCGCGACGGCGGTCTGCCACTGCCTGCTGGCGCGCGGCACCGACGGCATCGAATGGCCGTGGACGAAGGAGAATTGTCCGCGCTGGAACAGCACGCCGCAATAAGACGGCGGGAAGCGCCCGCCGGACTTGGCGCGATTGGCGATCACCTGGCCGACCGCCAGCTGCCCGGAAAGCGGCTCGCTCTTGGATTCGAAATAAATGCCGACCGCCAGGCACTCGACTTCGCGGCTGCCGGCATCGGTTCCGCGCAAGTCGGCAACCATGTTTGAAAGGTCACCCTGCGGCTTGGCCTGCACAGTGTCCGGCTCATCGGTGTCGGGAGTAATGGCGTCTGGCGTGCTCGGGGCCGAGAGCTGCGGTTCTCCGTCGGGATCGAGCAAGTCTGGCACCGGAACCTCGGGGAGGCTCGCGGCGGTCAACGTGGTCAACGGCTCGTCCGTCGGCTGGGCCTGGGCCGGAGCAATCGAAATTGCACCCAAGGCAGCGACGAAGAGCAACGCTGAGCGAAGTGATGGCAACATGAAATCCGCAGTACTTGCGGTGAACCACAGAAGAAAAAGGCTGAATTAATACTACGGATACTACCGTAATTCGCCCCTCGTGATTCCCCGTCTCGCGTGGCACTCCGCCGGTTCTTGCCGTGCGGAATGCCCCCCGCTCTTGTTGTTGAAACTCGTTTCGGCTGGTTGCCGATTGAGGTCAACCCGCAGCGGTCGTTTCAGCGATGAACCGTTCAGGGTCCGCGATATCTAGCTCCACGACCCACAAATCCGGGTCGAACCGCCTGCGTTTTGCGAGGAACGCCGGCAAATCGATGGAACCCGACGAATCGCCTGGTCTCGTCGCAAGCCATTCGTAGTCCCCTGACACGCCCAGAATGCGCTCCAGACAGGCGACATGGCGGCCGCGGCTGGCGACGATCAGCAATAACGACCCACCTTCAGGGTCACCCTTGTGGACGATGGCCGCGAACCCGCCATCGCTCTCGATCTGCCGGACCAGCCCTGACACTTCGAGCTTCGCCGGGAGCCGGCGGTCGCTCATTGCGGCCTAAGCTGCGTCGCGCTCATCGGCCCCCATGAGCACGGCGGCGAGCGCGTCGCGGCTTCGCGCCCCGCGCATTTTCTCGAGCGTCGGACGGTGCCTGGTCACGCGGCTGATAGCCGCGAGCGCCTTCAAATGTTCGGCGCCCGCGTCGGGTGGAGAGAGAAGCAGGAACAACAGGTCGACCGGTCGGCCGTCGATGGCCTTGTAGTCGATTGGCTCGGACAAGCGCGCAAACATGCAATAGATGCGGTTCAGCCCATCGATCTTGCCGTGCGGGATCGCAACCCCCTGGCCGAAACCGGTCGAGCCCAGCTGCTCGCGTTCATTGATCGTCGCCAGGATTTCGGCGGCGTCGATGCCCAGCTGGTGGCTGGCGAGGTTCGCCAGCTGCTGGAGCAACGACTTCTTGTTACCCCCCGACAGGCGGCTGGTAATCGCGTCAAAATCAAGGAAATCGCTAAGTTGCATCGGTGTACTCGTCCCGGACCTGCGCCCAGATACATCCTGGACGCGGTTTTGAAATGGGGTCAGTCGGTGCTCGGCTCAACCCAGCCGATATTGCCGTCGTCCCGGCGATAGATCATGTTCAATTGCCCGGTCGCCGAATTTTTGAACATCAGCGCGCCGGTGTTCCTCAGGTCCATCAGCATGACCGCGTCCGACACGCTCGATTCGGGGATGTCGACGCGAGTCTCCGCGACGATCGTTGGAAAGTCGCCGCTTTCGCCTTCGGCGATTTCGGTGCCCGCGAGGATCGTGTAGCCCGCATTCTCGACAAACGGCGGCGCCTCGTCGACCTTATGGTCCTTGAGCCGGTTGGTGTAACGGCGCAGCTGCGTCTCGATCTTGTCGGCTGCCGCCTCGAAGGCAATTTGCGCGGTTTGCGCCCGGTGCGCCGCCTTCAGCACCACGCCCTGAACCACCGGTGCGACGATATCGCAGGTGTAATCGTTGTTCGGGCCACGTCCGAATGTGACGCTGGCTCCAACCGATCGCGAAAAATACTTTTCGGTGATTTCCGCCATTCGGCGAGCCGCATGCTCGCGAAGCGATTCCCCGGTGTCGACTTGATGGCCCGCGACCCGAACGTCCACTGGTGGCTCCTCAGTCTTATGACGGGCGGCTTAGGACTACCGCCAAGCCCGCGTCAACTGACCTCGGCGAAACGTGCCCAAAGCGGGTTGGTGAGCTTCCCGATAAACGCCCGATGGCGCTCCAGCTCGTCAGCACCGGCATGATGCGGCCGGGCAATGCGGAGTTCGCGGACCTTCACCACGCCGGTGTTGGCGTCCACGCGAATCTGCTCAGAATCGGCGACAAGCCCAAGGCCGATCTGCCGCCCCCCGGTCAGTTCGACATAGACCTGGGCAAGCAATTGCGCGTCGAGCAGCGCGCCGTGCTTGACCCGGTGACTGCGATCGATGCCGAACCGTACGCACAAGGCGTCGAGGCTGTGCTTGGCGCCCGGATGCCGTGTCCGCGCGAGGGTCAGCGTGTCGACCATCCGGCTGGTTGAAACCGGCGGCCGGCCCGAGCGCTCCAGTTCGAAGTTGAGGAAGCCGAAGTCGAACGAGGCATTGTGCGCGACCAGCGGCGAGTCCTCGATAAACGCCAGCAGGTCGTCGGCGAGTTCGTCGAAAAATGGCTTGTCTGACAGGAAGATGTTGGTGAGGCCGTGGACGGCCTCCGCCTCGGACGGCATCGGTCGCGCCGGGTTAAAGTAAGCATGAAAGTGCCGGCCAGTCTCGATCCGGTTATAAACTTCAACGCAACCGATCTCGACGATTCGATCGCCGCCCGACGGGTTAAGGCCGGTTGTTTCCGTATCGAAGACGATTTCCCGCACGCCGGAATCTATCCACCCGCACCCAATCCAAGACAAGCAATTATGTCGCGCACCTGTGCTTCAGTTGTGGATAGGTCGCCGCTCGTGTCGATGATGAAATCCGCGCGCTCTCGCTTCACTGGATCGGGTATTTGCCGGTCAAGGATCGCGGCCAATTTTCCCGGCGTCATTCCCGATCGCTCAAGGACCCGCTGGCGTTGAACGTCGGGCGGGGCCGAGACGACGATCACCTTGTCGAACGCGCATTCGCCGGCGGTTTCGAACAGCAAGGGAATGTCGAACAGGGTCGCCGGGGCGGCTTCATGGTCGCTGATGAAGCGCTCGCGCGCGGCCTGGACCGCGGGATGGATGATTGCTTCGAGCGCGGCGAGTTCCTGCGGATCCTCGAGGACGATCGCGGCCAGCCGATCGCGATCGAGGCACCCGTTTTCGACGGTGCCGGGGAAGCGCCGGCCGATCTCATCGACCAACTCCCCGTCCTTTCCTTGCAGCCGCCGCACTTCCGCATCGGCATCGAACACGGGGATGCCGAAACGCTCAAACATTCCGGCGACTGTCGACTTGCCCATGCCGATCGACCCGGTGAGCGCGATTCGCATCATGCGCGGAAACTCGCGAAGCTCGTCATGCGCTTAGCTGGCCGCGCTCTCGCAGCGCGCCGAGAAGTGGAAGCAACGGCATTCCGAGCACCGTGAAGTAATCGCCATCGATCGACGAGAATAATTGCACCCCGCGCGCCTCCAGCCGGAATACGCCGACGGTATAACCGACCGCGGGCCATTCCGCGTCGAGATAGGTTTCGATATATTCATCGGAGAGATCGCGGACGTTGAGCGTCGCCGTCTCGCCATGGCTCCAGTCCAGTTGACCGCCACGGGCCAGCGCTACCGCGCTGGTCAGGAGCATCGACTTGCCCGAAAAGAGCCGCAGGTGCTCAGCAGCCTCGTCACGGTCGCGCGGTTTGTCGAACAGGTGCCCGTCGACGCTAACAACACTGTCGCTGCCGATCACCCAAGCTTGCGGGTATTTGCCGCTGACATTGATCGCCTTCGCCGCTGCAAGCTCGCGGGCCACATCCACACCCACCGCTTTAACGCCACGCTCATCGACGTTCGACGGAACGATCTCGAACTCAACGCCAGCCGCGGCCAGCATGTCGCGCCGGATCGAACTCGAGGAAGCAAGGATCAGGGGCAATCGCAAACCTTGTGGATAAACTGGCTCGCAGCCGTAGCGCGAACATGGGGGCGGGCTCAACGGCCACGCCATTCGACCATCGCCCGGGATTGTTCGAGCTTTCATCCCCGGGGATGGAATTGGTCCCCAGCCTGTGAATCACGGGTGGCGATTCAAACGACTCGCGGCATTTGCTCAGCGTTCGTCGGACCGCGCTTGTTGGCAAAATGGGGAGCCACGCCTAAACCCCGCAACCCAGCGACCAATTACATCATCAAACCTTCTTAAGAATCTAATATAAGGGAGAAGATAAGGGTGGGCGCCAAGCCTGACAGCGTGGCGAACAAGCCCTTGCTGGCCGTCCTTAAAGGTGAGCGGCGAGATCCTCCTCCCGTGTGGATGATGCGCCAGGCCGGCCGCTATCTTCCCGAATACCGGCAGCTTCGTCAGGACAAGGGCAGCTTCCTCGACCTCGTCTATGACAGTGAGGCTGCGGCCGATGTCACGCTCCAGCCGCTCATGCGATTTCCGCAGCTCGATGCCGCGATATTGTTCTCTGACATTCTGATCATCCCGTTCGCGATCGGTCAGAATTTGAGTTTTGTCGCGGGCGAGGGGCCGCGGCTAACGCCGCCGCTGATGACTGCGTCGTTGGGCGACCTGACCGCCTATTCGGCGCGGCTCGACCCGATTTACGAGACTGTCGCCAAGGTGAAGGCGCGGCTCGACCCGGCCAAGGCCCTGATCGGCTTTGCCGGATCGCCGTGGACGGTCGCCACCTACATGGTCGCTGGCCAAGGCAGCCGGGAGCAGGCTGAGGCCCGGCGACTGGCTTATCGCGACCCCGGAAAGTTCGCGGAAATCATCGAGACCATCGAAGCGATGACGGTCGATTATTTATCTGGCCAGATCCTCGCCGGTGCCGAGACCGTGCAATTGTTCGACAGCTGGTCTGGCAGCCTTGCGCCGACCGAATTCGAACGCTGGGTGATCGCGCCGACTGCGCGGCTGGTCGATCGGTTGCGATCCTTGCATCCGGGGATCCCGGTCATCGGCTTTCCCAAGGGCGCGGGTGGGAAACTCGCGGCCTATGCGCGTGAAACGAGGGTCGACGCTCTTGGGCTGGATGAGACCGTTGATCCGCTTTGGGCCGACAAGGCACTGCCGAAGGGCTTGCCGGTCCAGGGCAATCTCGACCCGCTCGCCTTGCTTGCCGGCGGCGACGCGTTGAAGTCGGAAGTCGAGCGCATCCTTGACGCGTTCGCCGGGCGGCCGCACATCTTCAATCTGGGCCACGGAATCCTGCAGGATACGCCGATCGCCCATGTCGAAGACCTGATGATGCTCGTGAAGGGGGCTGGATGACCGGACTGCATCTCACCGGCTTCCTTGGCGTCGCTTATCTGTGGGTGAAGGCCGCCCACGTCACCTTTGTCATTTTCTGGATGGCGGGCCTGTTCCTGTTGCCGCGTTTTTACGTCTACCATCAGGAGACGGCGGTCGGATCGCCCGAGGACCGGGCGTGGATTGAACGGGAATCGCGGGTCCGTTCGATCATCCTCAATCCGGCGATGCTGCTCGTCTGGGTCCTTGGCTTGATGCTGGCCTTTCATCTGGATATTTGGGACCAGCCCTGGTTCATGGCCAAGTTGGGCCTCGTCGTTGCATTGAGCGCCTACCAGGGATGGCTCGGCGCCTATGGCAAGAAGCTGGCGCGCGGTGAACGGCCCCTGTCGGGCAAGGCTGTACGGATGATCAATGAGATCCCGGGCATCGCCGCGGCATTGATCGTCGTCCTGGTGATCGTCCGGCCTTTTTGATCCGTTCGTCGCCGGACTTGCCGCCGCTGCATTGACAGCGGGCCAGTCGAGACATACCTCCAATCGTGACGGCTGCTCGGCCAGTTTCCCCAATTCGCCGGCCGCCATTCCTGTCCCAAGCGGCGTCCTGCCGCGTCTCCTGCGCTGATCGATCCGAGAAGCTCGAGCACAACTCCCCAAGAAAAGACCAACTATGCATTTGAAAGAATTGAAAAAGAAAACCCCCGCCGAGCTCGTCGCCATGTCCGAGGAGATGGGCGTCGAGGGTGCATCGACGATGCGCAAACAGGACCTCATGTTCTCCATCCTCAAGATTCAGGCCGAAAACGGCGTCGAGATCATGGGCTCGGGAACGATCGAAGTCCTCAATGACGGCTTCGGCTTCCTTCGTTCGCCCGAGGCAAACTACCTCGCCGGGCCCGACGACATTTACGTTGCGCCGTCGATCGTGCGCCGCTTCGGCCTGCGCACCGGCGACACCGTTGAAGGCGAAATCCGCGGTCCCAAGGAAGGGGAGCGCTATTTCGCCCTGACCCGGGTCACGCTCATCAACTACGATGATCCGGAAACCGTCCGCCACCGCGTCAATTTCGACAATCTGACGCCGCTTTATCCGGACGAGAAGCTCAGGCTCGACACGCTCGACCCGACCATCAAGGACAAGTCGGCGCGGGTGATCGATATCGTCGCGCCGCTCGGCAAGGGCCAGCGCGCATTGATCGTGTCGCCCCCGCGGACCGGCAAGACCGTGCTGATGCAGAACATCGCGCGGGCGATCACTGACAATAATCCGGAAGTAATCCTGATCGTCCTGCTGATCGACGAGCGGCCGGAAGAAGTCACCGACATGCAGCGATCGGTTAGCGGCGAGGTCATTTCCTCGACGTTCGACGAACCGGCTTCGCGCCACGTCCAGGTCGCTGAAATGGTCATCGAAAAGGCCAAGCGCCTGGTCGAGCACAAGAAGGATGTCGTGATCCTGCTCGATTCGATCACCCGCCTCGGCCGCGCCTACAACACGGTCGTGCCGAGTTCGGGCAAGGTGTTGACCGGCGGTGTCGATGCCAACGCGTTGCAGCGTCCAAAGCGCTTCTTCGGTGCTGCGCGTAACATCGAGGAAGGTGGCTCGCTGTCGATTATCGCTACCGCGCTGATCGATACTGGATCGAAGATGGATGAAGTCATCTTCGAAGAGTTCAAGGGCACCGGCAACAGCGAAATCGTGCTCGACCGCAAGGTCGCCGACAAGCGCATCTTCCCCTCGCTGGACGTCGGCAAGTCCGGCACCCGCAAGGAAGAGTTGCTGGTCGAACAGGGCACGCTCACCAAGATGTGGGTGCTGCGCCGGATCCTGATGCAGATGGGTACGGTCGATGCGATGCAGTTCCTGCTCGACAAGATGAAGGACGCCAAGTCGAACGAGGACTTCTTCGCTTCGATGAACCAGTAAGCCTTCGGCGAGGGCGGCGCAGCGATGTTCGAGAGCCTGAACTTCGGGGCGATCTTCACCGCCGCCGGCTTCGCCAAGCTTGTCCAGGTGATCGTCGGCGACCTCACTATGGCCGGCGACAACGTCGTGATCATGGCCTCGCTCGCGTCGGGCCTGCCCGAGCGCGAGCGCCGGAAGGCGCTGATGTTCGGCGTCGGCATGGCGCTGGTGTTCCTGATCGCCTTTGCGGTGGTTGCGACCCAGTTGCTGCAGATTACCGGCCTGGTGTTCGCTGGCGGCCTTTTGCTGCTGTGGGTCGCTTACAATCTGTTCCGCGAACTCCATCCGGCCAAGACGGTCGTGACCGACGATCCGGACACGCCCCAGATCGAGGGGCCGACGCGGACCAAGACGTTTTTCCAGGCCGCGATTCAGATTACCGTGGCCGATCTCTCGATGAGCCTCGACAACGTTCTGCTGGTTGCGTCGATCGCCCGCGACAATCCGGCGCTTCTGTTCGTCGGCCTTAGCTTCTCGGTTCTGTTCATGGGGTTTGCCGCTAATTACGTCGCGCGGCTGATGCAGCGCTTCCACTGGATTAATTACATAGGCCTGGCGGTCATTCTCTACGTCGCGACGACCATGGTTTATGAGGGCTGGGTTGGCGGCGACCACGTGTTGGGCTTGAGGAGCGTACTCGGCTTCGACTAGGCGTTTAATCATGGACATCTCCAGCTTCGTGACGCCGCAGGCAATCGCCGCATTTTTCGAGATTCTGGCGATCGACATCGTTCTTGCCGGCGATAATGCGATCGTCGTCGGCGCACTCGCCGCCGGCCTCCCGGTCGATCAGCGTAAAAAAGTGATCATGATCGGCGTGCTCGCGGCACTCGTGCTGCGAATTATTTTCGCGCTGATCGTCACCCAGCTCCTGCAGATTGTCGGCTTGGTCCTCGCCGGCGGCCTGCTGCTGCTCTGGGTGGCGTGGCGGATGTGGCGCGAACTTCGCCACAAAGGTGAAAGCGCCGGATCTCAGGAGATCGCCGGCGACGAGCATTCGGGCATGCGACCGGCCAAGAGCTTCGCCAGTGCCGCGTGGGGCGTGGCGGTGGCCGACGTCTCGATGAGCCTGGATAATGTGCTCGCGGTCGCCGGAGCCGCCAAAGACCATCCCTGGGTGCTGGTGTTCGGCCTCATCCTGTCGGTTATCCTGATGGGCGTCGCCGCGAACATTATCGCCCGTTACATCGAGCGGTATCGGTGGATCGCCTGGGTTGGGCTCATCGTCATCCTGTGGGTCGCGCTGAAGATGATCTGGGAGGGCGCGCATCACGTCCTGCCGGTGATCGCCCCCATCTTCACCTGAGCGTGCCCGCAGGGACGATCTTTGCACTGTCGAGTGGCCGGCCGCCGGCCGCGGTGGCGGTCATTCGCATCAGCGGGCCGGACGCGCACCAAGCCGGCGCTTCGCTTTGCGCTGAACTGCCGGCCGTGCGAAGTGCGGCGGTGCGACAGCTCCGCCATCCCGCAACGGCCGATCTGCTCGACGAAGCCCTGGTCTTGCGTTTCGATGGTCCGGGAAGCGCGACCGGCGAGGATATCGTTGAATTCCAATGTCATGGCGGACGCGCCGTCGTCGACGGGGTACTCGCTGCGCTGGGGTCAATCGACGGCCTTCGCGTTGCCGAATCCGGCGAATTTACCCGTCGGGCATTCGAGAATGGCCGCATCGACCTTACCGAAGCCGAAGGCCTGGCCGACTTGCTCGAGGCGGAGACAGAGGCCCAGCGCAAGGCCGCGCTCGCTTTGGCCGAGGGCGGACTCAAGTGGCAAATCGCAAACTGGCAGGAGCAGGTGCTGGCGTTGTCGGCGAGCGCCGAGCGCGCGATCGACTATGACGAAGACGATTCAGCACTTGATCCGGCGTTGTTGCAGGGCTGCGCGGGATTGGCAGAGGAGCTCGAGCAGTGGTTGGCACGACCGCGCGTCGAACCGTTAAAGGATGGCGTCCGGATCGTGATCGCGGGGCCACCGAACGCTGGTAAATCTAGCCTTGTCAATGCGATAGCTGGTCAGGAGCGGGCGATTGTGACCGCCATACCAGGCACGACCCGCGACCAGATCGAGGTTCCACTCGCCATTGGCGGCATTCCGCTGCTGCTTACGGATACGGCAGGGCTGCGCCAGACCGATGACGAGGTTGAAGCCATCGGCGTTGCGCGGGCAATTGCGCTGGTCGACACCGCGGACGTGCTCGTCTGGCTTGGCGAGCCGGAGGATTCACCTGCGCACCCGCGGCTCATCAGGCTCCACGCCAAGGCAGACGCTCGGGGCCCGGCACCCATCAGTTCGCTCGCCGTCTCCTCAGTCACCGGCCAGGGTATGCAGGACCTGCTCGGTCAAATGGCCTTGCAGGCATCGTCGTTGCTCCCCGCCGAAGATGCGATTTCGCTCAATCGGCGCCAGGCGGCGCACATTGCTGAGGCGGCGTCGGCGCTCGGCCAGGCTTCGCGAGGTACGGATCTCGTAGTGATCGCCGAATGCCTGCGCGCGGCGCGCAACGCCTTCGACCGGTTGACTGGGCGGGCCGGGGTTGAGGACGTGCTCGATGCTATTTTCTCACGCTTCTGCCTCGGCAAATAGGCGCGATGTTTCACGTGAAACGTTGATCGGCTAAGGCGCTTCAGATGTTCGATGTTCTGGTTATCGGTGCGGGCCACGCCGGGTGCGAGGCGGCGGCAGCTGCGGCGCGCCGCGGCGCGCGCGTCGGCATCCTGACGTTCCGCGCCGAAGATGCCGGACAGATGTCGTGCAACCCGTCGATCGGTGGCGTGGGCAAGGGCCATTTGGTTCGAGAGCTCGATGTGTTCGATGGGTTGATGGCGCGAGCTGCCGATCGGGCCGCAATCCACCGCCGCATGCTCAACCGCAGCAAGGGACCGGCTGTGTGGGGGCCGCGCGTCCAGGCCGACCGGCGGCTATATCGCCAGGCGATTGGCGAGCTACTCGTAGAGAATGGCGTCGAACTGGTGATCGCCGAGGCGCTCCGCCTGATCGTTCGAAACGGTCGGGTGGCCGGGGTTGAAACGAGCTTGGGTCGCCTTGACTGTCGCGCCCTGGTTGTCGCCACCGGTACGTTCCTCGATGCGCGGCTGTTCGTGGGAGAGGAGATTATCGAGGGCGGACGCCGGGGGGAGCGCGCGGCGATTGCGCTTGCTGACCAGATCCGTGAAGTGGGCCTCGGGCAGGGGCGGCTGAAGACGGGGACGCCGCCGCGGCTCGATGCGCGGACGATCGACTGGGCACAGCTCGAGGAACAGCCGAGCGATCGCGACGCGTGGACACTGTCGGCGCTCGACGATGGAGTTAGGCCGCCCCAGCTGCGTTGTGCGATTACGCGGACGAACGAGCGGACGCACGGCGTGATTCGCGAGAACTTCAATCGGTCTCCCTTGTTCGCCGGGACGATCGAGGGCCGGGGCCCACGCTACTGCCCGTCGATCGAGGACAAGGTGAAGCGCTTCGGCGATCGCGATGGGCACCAGATTTTCCTGGAGCCGGAGGGCCTCGATGATCAGCTGGTATATCCCAACGGCATCTCAACCTCGCTGCCGGCGGATGTCCAGGATACCTTTATTCGGACCATAACGGGGCTCGAGCGAGCTGAGATTGTCCGTCCGGGCTATGCCGTTGAATATGAATTTGTCGATCCACGGCGGCTGAATGCGACGCTCGAGGCGCGCGATATTGGCGGGTTGTTCCTTGCCGGGCAAATCAGCGGCACCACGGGTTATGAGGAGGCGGCGGCGCAGGGGCTGGCGGCAGGCCTGAATGCCGCGGCCGTCGCGCTTGACCTGCCCGAGGTGCGGTTCGACCGGCGCACCAGTTACATCGGCGTGATGCTCGACGATCTGACGCTCCAAGGCGTTAGCGAGCCCTATCGCATGATGACCGCGCGGGCTGAATACCGACTGGCGCTGAGGGCGGACAACGCAACGACGCGACTTGGGCAGGCAGCGTGCGACGCAGAATGCGTTTCAACGCGGCGGCGCATCCAGATTGAGGCGCATTTCGTCTCTCGCTCGGGGGCGTCTTGGCGGGGTTCCGCGGAGGGCCGCGCTGACGAATTGTACGCACCCTACCTCGAGCGGCAGCGGCGCGAATGGGAAGTCGTCCAGCGCGACTTGCGGGTGTGGATCCCTGCAGGGTTCGACTTTTCTGCGGTACCCGGGCTGTCGAATGAAATGGTCGAGCGGCTGGGGTCGTCCCGGCCGGAAACGCTGGATCAGGCATCGCGCGTTCCAGGGGTCACGCCAGCGGCACTGTCCGCGCTCTATGTTGCTGCCGCGCGCCGGGCTGCGGCGTGATCGATCAGCTTGAACAGGCTGCCGGTCGGTCTGTTTCACGTGAAACATTGGACCGCCTAGAGGCGTATGCCGCGTTGCTGCAGGATGAGAATCAGCGGCAGAACCTGATTTCCCGAGCCACCGCCGCCGATCTCTGGACCCGCCACATTCTCGATTCCGCCCAGCTGGTGCGTTTCGAGCCCACGGCCGGCGCCTCATGGGCAGACATCGGGTCGGGCGCCGGGCTCCCCGGGGTGGTCGTCGCCTGCGTCGTCGATGGTCCGGTGACCTTGATCGAGCCACGGCGACTGCGTGCCGAGTTCCTTCGCACGGTAGCTGAGCAACTTGCCCTGAACGTCACTATTGCCGCGATGAAGGTCGAGCGGCTTGAGGGTCAATTCGAGGTAATTACCGGCCGCGCCGTAGCTTCGCTCGACCGTTTCCTCGCGATATCCCATCATCTGTCCACAAGAAAAACCGTTTGGGCGCTTCCCAAGGGGCGTAGCGCCCATTCGGAACTGGCCGAAGCCCAGCGCGCATGGCAAGGTGTGTTTCACGTGGAACAGAGCGTTACCGACACGGATTCATATATTATCGTCGGGACCGGGGTTGAGGCGAGGGCACGATGATCCGCATTGCGGTGGCCAATCAGAAGGGCGGAGTCGGCAAGACTACAACGGCGATCAACCTCGCCACCGCGCTGGCCGCAATTGGCTCGCGCGTCCTGTTGATTGACCTTGACCCCCAGGGCAACGCCTCGACCGGACTCGGTGTGGCGGCTTCGAAGCGCGAGAAGTCGAGCTACGATGTCCTGATCGGCAGCTCGAGCGTGGTTGAGAGTGTAATGCCGACCCGGGTGCCGCGGCTCGATCTTCTGCCGGCTACGGTTGACCTGTCGGGCGCCGAGATCGAGATGGTTGGGCTGGAGGATCGCGTCCACCGCCTCGGCAAGGCCTTGTCGGCGGTGCCGGCTAGCCGCTGGGACATCTGCCTGATCGACTGCCCGCCGTCGCTCGGCTTGCTGACGGTCAATGCACTGGTCGCCGCGCGCCACCTTCTGGTGCCGCTGCAATGCGAGTTTTTTGCGCTCGAGGGATTGAGCCAGTTGCTCCAGACGGTTGAGCGGATCCGCTCGGCGTTCAATCCTGAGTTGTCGATCCTGGGAGTGGCGCTGACCATGTTCGATCGCCGCAACAATTTGTCGGCCGCGGTCGCCGAGGATGTCCGTGCGTGCCTCGGTGCCGCGGTGTTCGACACGATCGTACCGCGCAACGTGCGCTTGTCCGAAGCACCGAGCCACGGCTTGCCGGCCTTGATCTACGACCTCAAATGCCCAGGCTCGGAGGCTTATATCCGCCTCGCTCGCGAACTGATTTCGCGATTGCCCCAGCTTGCTGAGGCGGCATGAGCGAGCGCCCCGGAAAGGGCCTCGGAATGGGCTTGTCGGCGTTGCTAGGCGAAGCCCGTCCGTCGAGCCCGGGTGAAGCGGCGCAGGCAGCTGCGGGCGTCCGCGAAATCGAAGTCTCGCGCATCCGGCCCAACCCCAATCAGCCGCGGATCCAATTCGATGAGGCCGGGATCGAGGAGCTTGCGCAGTCGATCGCCGAACGCGGCGTGCTGCAGCCCATCCTCCTGCGGCCCGCGGGTGACGGCTTCCAGATCATCGCTGGCGAACGGCGGTGGCGAGCTGCACAACGCGCGCAGCTGCACACCATGCCGGCCATCATCCGGGAAATTGACGAAGCGACGACGGCCGAGATCGCACTGATCGAGAATATCCAGCGCGAGGACCTCAATGCGATTGAGGAGGCTGAGGCTTATCGCCAGCTGATCCAGCGCCACGGCCATAACCAGGATGACGTCGGCAAGCTTGTCCATAAATCGCGCAGCCATATCGCTAACCTTCTGAGATTGCTTGATCTTCCCGCGTTCGTGAAGCAGTCGCTATTGCAAGGCGATATCAGTATGGGCCACGCGCGGGCGGTTGCGGCGGCTCCCGACCCCGAAGCCCTGACCAAGGATATCGTCGCCAAGGGGCTCTCGGTGCGCCAGGCTGAGCAGCGGGCGAAGCGCGCCAAGCTGGGACCGAAGGAACTCGTCCTGACCGCGGACCGCAAGGTCGACGACGACCTGGTCGCGCTCGAACGCCAGCTAAGCGACATGCTCGGCGTCAAAGTGCAAGTTGCGCACAAGGGGCAGGGCGGGACCGTGACGCTCGCTTATTCGAGCCTGGATCAGCTCGATATGATCTGCCAACGCCTCTCCGGCGAGCCGATCTGACGTTAGCGCCGGCCAGCGGCCCGGGCGATTGCGATCAGTTCTTCGCCTAACGCTTCCTGGTTGGGCACGTCACTGAAGATCAGCTCGTGCTCGAGCCGGGACGCACGCTCGGCGACCGTTGCCAGGCGCCGCGAGTCCCACATCGAGAGGAGCTTGGCGACGAGCGGCTTATCCTTCCAAAACAATGTTCTGCCCAGTGACGTCATAACGCCATCGGGATTTTCGCCGCGCTCAATCCGGGCCCTCGCCGGAGCCAGCTGGAGCAACCGTCGTTGCAAGGCCCGAACCACTGGAATGCCTTCGACGCCGCGGGTCAGCTGACCGAGTTCCTCCGCCAAATCGCCGACCCGTCCAGCCAGTGCCAGATCGGCCAGATGCAGCACTTCGCCCTCGGGCAAATCGGCCCCGATCGCGTCGATTGCATCGTGGTCCAGTTCCCGGGGCGCTTGCGGCGACGCATCAATGTACAGCGCCAGCTTCTGCAATTCCTGGCTGACGATCGCCTGATCGTTGACACAGGATTCGGCAACCCGCGCAGCGACGGGGGTGCTGATCTTGAGCCCGAAACGCCGGCCAACCTCTGCGACCATCCGCTCGGCCTCGGCCCCCTCGGGGGCATAGGAAGCGAATGCAGCAGCCTGTGGCGACGCCTCGGCCAGTCTGAGCAAGGCCGACGTCTTGCGCAGCACTCCCGCGATTGCGACTACCGGGCTCTCTGCCGCATTCGCCTCCAGCAAGGCCTCGACCCCCGCGGCAATCTCGTCGCCGGCCGGCTCGACCCACACGACGCGGGTTCCGCCGAAGAGATTCATCGCGCCAGCCTCATCGGCGAGCATTGCCGGGTCGGATTTGACGGCGGAGCCCGAGATTACAAAGCGGCTCGCGGCCAATGCCTCGGTCAGGCGTTGGCCGAGCCCTCGCGACTGGGCGTCATCCGGGCCGTGGAAGAGGTAGAAGCGAACCTTGGGATCGGGTTGCTCGACGGCTCGAACGATGCTGGCCTTCGACGCCTTCACCGGGCCGCCGCAGTCCGCGCAGCATAAACTCCCAGGCGGGCGACAATCTGGTCAGCCACGACGTCAGCCAGCCGCTCGACCGCGGTCTGCTCGGCGGCAACGGTCGCATATTCCGAGCTGACGACGTCGATTCCGGCGTCGGAGCCGGCGGTCGCATCAAGCACGACCGTTCCCGTCGCAATTCGTACCAGCTGATAGCGTGCGCGGAGCGTGCGCCGCTCGCGCGTCACGGCGCGGTCGCCGCGAATGCCGAACCCGGTGATATTGTCGTCGAGCCTGACGTCGAGCCGATACTGCGGCGAGGCGCTTCCGCTCTCTCCCAGGCGATCGACCAGCTTGTTGCGGACCAGCCAGCCGGTCTGCCCATCGATCGGCCCGACCTGGACGGTGCTGAGGGTCGCGGCAGCACCACCTGACGATCCCCCGCCGTACAGTGGGTGAAGTCCGCACGAGGCAAGCGCAAACGCAAGCAAGGGGACGATGCGGCGCATCATGCGACGATATTGACCAGCCGGTCGGGAACCACAATGACCTTGCGCGGGCTTGCGCCAGCGAGTTGGCGTTGAACCTTCTCGGAGGCGAGCGCAAGCGCTTCGAGTGCTGGGCGATCGAGGCCGCGCGGGGCGCTTATGGTGTCGCGCAGCTTCCCGTTGACCTGCACGGCAACGGTGACCTGGTCGTCGACCAGCAGCGCGGGATCAAAGTCGGGCCAGGCGGCGTCCGCAACCAACCCCGCTTCGTCGAGCGTCGACCAGGCTTCTTCGGCCAGGTGCGGGGCCATCGGCGAGACCAATTTCACCAAGGTCCGCACCGCGATGTTGCGATCGGCAGACGGGCCGGCCTTTTCGATCGCGTTGACCAGTTCGTAGAGTTGGGCGACGGCCTTGTTGAACTGAAGTCCGTCAATCGCCACGCCGACGGCGGCGATAGTCCGGTGGAGCTTGCGCCGCAGTGCCGCGTCCGCGCCTGTCGCTTCATCGATAGTGCTCGCCAGCCGCCAGATCCTTTGCGTAAATCGGGCCGCGCCCTCGATCCCCGCCTCCGACCATTCGAGGTCACGTTCGGGCGGACTATCGGACAGCATGAACCACCGCACCGCGTCGGCGCCATATTTGGCGAGGATCGGCTCGGGATCGACGGTGTTGCGCTTCGACTTGGACATCTTCTCGATGCGCCCGGGTGTCACCGCCTGGCCGCTTTCAATCTGAATCCAGTCGTCGCCGTCCCGTTTTACTTCGTCGGGGCTGAGCCAGCTGCCATCGCCGGCGCGATAGGTCTCGTGGGTCACCATGCCCTGGGTGAACAAGCCTTTGAACGGCTCGGCGAAGTCGAGTTCACCCAGCCGCTGCAGCGCCCGCGTCCAGAAACGGGCGTAAAGCAGATGCAGGATCGCATGTTCGACGCCGCCGATATACTGGCCGACCGGTAGCCATTTCTCGGCCTCCGCGCGATCGAACGGCCGGTCCTTGGGCTGGCTCGCGAAGCGGATGAAATACCAGGACGAATCGACGAAGGTGTCGAGCGTATCGGTCTCGCGCTCAGCCGCCGCGCCGCAACTCGGGCAGGCGGCATGCTTCCACGTCGCGTGACGGTCGAGCGGATTGCCCGGGGTGTCGAAATCAATGTCCTCGGGCAGGACCACCGGCAACTGGTCGCGCGGCACCGGGACGGCTCCACATGACGCGCACCGGATGATCGGGATCGGCGTCCCCCAATAGCGCTGACGCGACACGCCCCAGTCGCGTAGACGGTATTGGACCACGCCCTTGCCCCAACCGGCCGTCTCGGCCCGCCGGATAACCTCGGCGATCGCTTGTTCGGTGGTCAGGCCATCGAGGAATTGCGAGTTGACGGCCACGCCGTTGACGACGTCTGCTTCGCCGCCGATCGGCTGCGATGCTTCTGCGATGCTCGCGGCAACGACGCGCTTGATCGTCAGTCCGTATTTGGTCGCGAACTCGAAGTCGCGCTGGTCGTGTCCGGGGCATCCGAAGATTGCTCCGGTCCCGTAATCCATCAAGACGAAATTCGCGATGTAGACCGGCAGCCGCGACCGAGAGTCGAACGGGTGGACAACCTCGATTGCCGTCTTGAAACCCTTCTTTTCAGCGGCTTCGATCTCCGCCAGGCTGGTGCCGCCGCGCTGGCATTCGGCGATAAACTCGGCGGCCTTTGGGTCCGTCTTGGCCAGGGCCTGGGCAATCGGATGTCCGGCGGCGATGGCGACGAAGCTCGCACCGAACAAGGTGTCGGGCCGGGTCGTGAACACCTCGACGTCGCTGATCGCATCCACCGGTTGCACGAGCCGGAATCCGAACTGCATCCCGCGGCTCTTGCCGATCCAGTTCTCCTGCATCAGCCGGACCTTGTCCGGCCACTGGTCGAGATGCCCGAGGCCATCGAGCAGGTCTTCGGCGAAGTCGGTGATCTTCAAGAACCATTGCGCGAGCTTGCGCCGCTCGACCGGAGCGCCGGAGCGCCAGCCCTTGCCGTCGATCACTTGCTCGTTGGCGAGCACGGTCATGTCGACCGGATCCCAATTGACCTCGCTTTCCTTGCGATAGACCAGGCCGGCGTCGAACAGGTCGAGGAACAGCGCCTGCTCGTGGCCGTAATAATCGGGGTCGCAGGTGGCGAGCTCGCGGCTCCAGTCGAGGGCAAAACCGAGCCGCTTCAGCTGCTCGCGCATGGTTGCGATGTTCGCCCGGGTCCATTCACCTGGGTGCATCTTGCGTTCCATCGCGGCATTTTCCGCCGGCATCCCGAACGCGTCCCAGCCCATCGGGTGCAGCACTTCATGACCCTGCATGCGGCGGTAACGGGCAAGCACATCGCCCATCGTGTAGTTGCGCACGTGCCCCATATGGATGCGCCCCGACGGATAGGGGAACATCTCAAGCACATAGGTCTTGGGCTTGGCCGAATCGCTATCGGCCTCAAAGCAGCGCTGTTCTTCCCAACGCGTCTGCCAGCGCCGGTCCGCCTCGCTCGGGTCAAATCGCCCGGTCATGTTCGTGCCGAACTACCCTCGGACGGAGGCGCGGCGCAGGTCGCGAGCTCGCGTCAGGATGATGTCTTCGAGCTTCTGGACGGTGGAGGCCGAGACCGGTGCATCGATCCAGGCGCCGTTCTGATTGATCTGGCGTGAGGCGGCGACTCGCAGACCGTCGGCCCGCAGGTCCTGGTCGAGGATGGAGACCGTCAGCTTGATCCGTTCACCCGGGGCCTTGGGGTTGGAATACCAATCGGTGATGATCACACCGCCGTTCGCATCGGCCTGCAACAGCGGGGCAAACGACACGGTGTCGACCGCCGCGCGCCACAGATAGCTGTTGACGCCAATGGTCGAGATTCTCGACGGCGCCATTTGCGTCGGAAGGGAGCGGTTTCGCGCGCAGGCCGAAGTCGCGACAGTAAGGGCGATGAGTGCGGCGGCGGTGGCATGCAGGCGGGACATTGGCATTCCTTGAGTAGAGGAAATCGGGGTCTCGTCGCGTTATAGATAGTCAAGGGGCTGTCGCAAGCGGGTCCCGATGCGGATCGCGATTGTGTTGAGTCAGCAACAGATAGCAGTTGAATCGATTCTGCTCATGGAACCTTCAGGTTCGAATGGCTATATCCATCCTGCAACAGGGAGTCGTAGTTTGCTCAAGGTTCGCGGATCGAGGGGTGCAAAACTGGTCACGGCGCTAGCCGCGGCTGGCCTTTTGCTGTCCCCGGCGTTCGCAACCAGCAACGCGACTCAGGCAAAGAAGCGCGCCCCTGCGGTGAAGTTGAGCTTCGACCCGATCTCGTCATTCACCCCGGCCAACGGTGACCCGCGCCTTGCCGCGGCCTTCGCGAACAAGCCACTCGCGCTGACGGATTTCAAGTTTACGCCGGCCGCAGCAAAGGGCCGCCCGTCGCAACTGCGCGTGGCAATCCGCGCCCGGGTTGGAACGCCGGCGCGGGTAGACGATGCTGGCGCGGCTAGCGCGGTTACCGCCCTGACCCCGGCAAGCTATAATCTCGGTGTTGCCTTTGGTTGGCGCCGATTTGCCGTTTCGGGCGACGTTGCCAAGTTGAAGAGCGTTGATCCGGCCCTGGGTGGCCGTGAGACCGCCGTGGTGGGCGTCAGCTATTCGCTGAAGCGCTTTACCGGCCGCGTCGCCGTCGGCGCCGACCGCACCGAAGGCAAGCCGCTGGCGGCGCTTCGCAAGGGCGATAATTACTCGCTCGACGTTGGCGGTTCGTACTCGCTTTCCCGCCGCATCGCCCTGACCGGTGGCGTTCGCTACGAAATGATGGATCGCGATCGCCTGACCGCATTGAAGGACGACCGTCGCGACAGCCAGGCTGTCTACATCGGCACCGCCTTCAAGTTCTGACCAGCACTTTCCAGAACCAGCTTTGCCTTTCATAGCAGCGCCATGCCCGCTGCCGCCGACCGCCGTCTGGATATCCTCGAAAGCATTGCCGCGGCGGCGAAGGTTGCCGGTCGCGACCCGGCTGAAATCACGCTGGTCGCGGTCAGCAAGGGCCGGTCGATCGCTGAAATACAGGAACTGATCGATGCCGGGCAGGCCGATTTCGGCGAGAGTCGGGTCCAGGAGGCATTTGCCAAGTGGCCAGAGCTGGTCGCGCGGCATCCTCATGTCCGGCTGCATGCGATTGGCCGTCTTCAGTCCAACAAGTCGGCTGACGCTATCCGCCTGTTCGATACGATCCATTCGCTCGATCGCGCGTCGCTGCTCGACGCATTGATCGGGGAAGCGCGGAAGGCCGCCAAGTTTCCCGGCATCTACGTTCAGGTGAACATTGGCGAAGAGGAGCAGAAAGGCGGCTGTGCAATTGGTGAGGTCGGTGGGCTGATCGACGCCGTGCGTTCCTCGCCCCTGCCGCTCGCCGGATTAATGGCGATCCCGCCTGCCGGGTTGGAGCCGTCACCTTATTTCGCCCTCCTTGCCGACCTTGCCCGACGCCATGGCGTCAAAGGCTTAAGCATTGGAATGTCTGGGGATTTCAAGACAGCGGTAATGCTGGGCGCGACCGTGGTGCGAGTCGGCACGGCGCTGTTCGAAGATCAATGAGCGGCGTCGGCGCGATCATTTTCGATTTCGACGGCGTGCTGGTCGAAAGCGAGTTCCACGGCAACCGGCTGCTCGCCGAACTGCTAACCGATTTCGGCCATCCGACCAGCGTCGAGGACGCGGTCAACCAGTTTGTCGGCCTTAGCGGGCCGGAATTCTTCGCCGCGATCGAGCGACGGATCGGTGGCCCCCTCCCGCCCGAGTTCCAGGAGCGGCGCAGGGCGCAGACCGCGTCGGTCCTCAAGGAGGGGCTGCGTGCCGTAGTCGGGGCGATCGATTTCGTCCGCTCGCTCCCGCCCGACCTGCCGCGCGCTATCGCCTCGGGCAGCACGTCGCGCTGGATTCGCACGCACCTCGACCATCTCGGCCTCGCCGACGCCTTCGGCGATCATCTGTACAGCGGCCGCGAGCATGTCGAGCGGGGCAAGCCGGCGCCGGACATCTATATCTATGCGGCCGACCAGCTTGGCGTGGACATCGCCCGTTCGGCGATCATCGAAGATTCGGAAGTTGGGGCGACCGGCGCGCTGGCCTCGGGCGCGATGGTCATCGGTCTCGCCGCCGGATCGCATTGCTTCGACGGTCATGCAGACCGGCTGCGCGCGCTCGGTGTCGAACATGTTGCCGATAGCTTCGACGACGTCCGGCGGTTGCTCCAGCTAGACTAGGTGCCCGCTCTTCTTGCGCTTGGTGGCAAGATAATCGGCGTTGTGCGGGTTGGCCGGCATATGGTGCGGGACCCGTTCGATGACTCCGATCCCGGCCTCTTCCAAACCCCTGACTTTCGATGGGTTGTTGGTGAGCAGGCGGACGCGGCCTATCCCCAGCGCCCGCAGCATCGCCGCGGCGTGGGCATAGTCGCGCTCGTCATCGCTGAACCCGAGCCGCCGGTTCGCCTCGACCGTATCCAATCCGCGATCCTGCAGAGCGTAGGCGCGAAGTTTGTTGGCCAGGCCGATGCCGCGCCCTTCCTGTCGCAGGTACAGCAGTACGCCGCCACCGGCCGCACCGATGATCCTAAGTGCTTCTTTTAGCTGCGGGCCACAGTCGCATTTCAACGACCCGAACACATCTCCTGTCAGGCACTCGCTGTGCAACCGGATCAAGGGTGGCTCACCGCCAAAGGCTCCGATGAGCAGCGCGACATGCTCCTGGCCGTCATCGGATGCCCGAAAGGCGACGATCTGTGTGTCGGGCAGGTCGTCGAGCGGGAGCCGCGCCCGCGAAACGATCTCGACGTGGGGCGCGCGGCGCTCCTCGGCGATATCTGCCGCAGCGACCTCGGGGATCCCATTATCGCCTTCAATCAGCCATAGCGCTGGGAGCAGGCCGGCCAGTCGGGCCAGGGAAAGCGCGGCTCTGGCTGCTTCCATACATTCCGACGGTATCGGGTTGAGCGGTCCGATCGGCCCGCGGTCCAGGTCGCGGCCCGGATCGGCCAGCGCCAGCGCCGCTTCCGGGTCGAGCCAGTCGGCGCGTTCGATTAGCACCGGCTGCGCCGGGTCGGCTGCCTGGCGCAGGTTGGCGAGGGCCAGCGCCGCCGCCCGCTCGCCGCTAATCAGCAGGGACGCTTTGCTTTGTGGATCGAGAATCTCGAGCAATTCGGGCGTCGCCGTCTCGACCGCGAGAACCGCAATTGGGTGCGCGCTCGCGATTCGTACCGGCCGCCCCGCGCGCAGGGACGCAATCGCCCGGCGAATCGGCTGGCCGGCGTTCAAATCTCAATCTCGCAAATCAGCGGAACGTGATCCGACGGGCGCTCCCATGCGCGCGCTGGCTCCAGCACCTGATGTGCGGCGAGGTGGCCGGCGAGTTCGGGCGAGGCCCACATGTGGTCGAGCCTGCGCCCGCGATCGTTCCGGGTCCAGTCGGGCGAGCGATAGCTCCACCAGGTGAAGCAACGCTCCGGGGCGGGCACGAAGCGGCGGCCGATATCGATCCAGTCGTGCGCTTGCTGGAGTTTGCCCAGTGCCTCCACCTCGACCGGGGTGTGGCTGACGACGTTGATCAACGCCTTGTGGCTCCACACGTCGCATTCCAGCGGCGCGACATTGAAGTCCCCAACGATGATCGTCGGTTCATCGAGCGATTCCGACCAGCGGGTCATGCGCTCGATAAAGTCCAGCTTTTGGCCAAATTTTGGGTTGAGCGCTCGATCGGGCACGTCGCCGCCCGCCGGTACATAGACGTTCTCGATCCGGATCCCGCACTCGAGCCGCGCCCCGATGTGACGCGCCTCGCCGTTATCCTGCCAGTCGTGCCGGCCGGGATCGTTGAGGGGCACGCGGCTGAGGATGGCCACGCCATGATGCATGCGCTGGCCGTTGAGCGCGTGATGCTTGTAGCCGAGGCGGCGGAAGAGATCGGCCGGGAAGACGTCGTTGTTGGCCTTGGTTTCCTGCAAACACAGGATGTCGGGTTGTTGTTCGGCGATCAGGCGCTCGACCAACGCCGGGCGCGCCCGCACCGAATTGATATTCCACGAAGCGATCTTCAGCCGATTGGTCACGTGTCGCGCTTAGCCCGTCATCACCGATAAGAAAAAGGCCCCCGCTCCGGGGGCGTGGAGCGAGGGCCGACCAAGCGTTCGTCACGCAAGGGGTTCTGTTGGACCCCGGGTAACAGGGGGAAACCCCGGGCATAAGCAGAACCGAATGATTATGTAGGGCGCCGCGCCTGACTTCCCAATGAACAAGGTCGCAATGTGAAACTTTTTTAATCTACCGCGAGCGTTTTTTGGGCTCGGCATAGGCAAACGCACTTTCCGCAACAGCGACGTTATAGCGGACATCCGTAAGCTTAACCGTAGTGCGCTTGTTCTGCGCATCGATCGCCGTCCAGCCATAAAGCTGCAGGCCGCCCGGCGCCGCGGACGAGCGCAGGAAGGCAAGGATCAGCGTCCCGAACTCGGGATGGTTGTTGTCCTTGGCGCGAACGACAAGGACCCGCGGATCCGGGTTGGCGACAACTTTTGCGATCCGCTTCACGTCGGGATTGGCCGACAGCAGGATGCCAAGCGGCGTCTTGTTGAGGTCCCAGCTCGATTTCTGCCCGACCTGGTAATCGAGGAACACCAGCCGCCCGCCGGTCCCGATCAGCAGCAGGTCGCCGCTGCCATATTGGAAGCGGATCCGGCCGGGACGTTTGAGCTGGAGCGTGCCGGCGGCCGAACGGCCCTTGGCATCGGTCTGGACGAAATTCGCGGTCATTGTGTCGACCGACGTGATGTGGCCCTGGACCTTGGCCAGGTCCGGACTTTCCGCAGCCATCGCCGGTGCGGCGGCGGCGACGATCGCCACCGGCACCAGAGCGCGCGCGACTTGGGTTGATAAACTCATGATCAAAGGACTCCTGGGGACTTTGAGCCGATAGCTGGGGTTCCGGCCTTGAATGCGGAGTGAACTCGGTGGTTCCCGGAGGTTCAGGTGCGAACCTAGATCGGATGGCCGTCGGGGTCGATCAGCACTTCGCGCCGGCCGACATGATCGGGCTGCCCGACGAGACCATCCTTTTCCATCCGCTCAATCAGCCGCGCCGCGCTGTTGTAACCGACCCGGAGCTGGCGTTGCAGGTAGGAGGTCGACGCCTTCTGGCTTTCGGCGACGATCTGGATCGCCTTGCGATAAAGCTGGGTCTCGGCGTCGTCCTCGCCGGTCGGCTGGCCGTCGAACAGATAGCCGCCGTCCTCGGGCTCCTCGGTCACCGCCTGGATATATTCGGGCGCGCCCTGGCGCCGCCAATGCTCGGCCACTGCACGGACTTCCTCGTCCGCAACGAACGGCCCGTGGACGCGAATGATCTGCTTCCCTCCGGGCATGTACAGCATGTCGCCCTTGCCCAGCAGTTGCTCGGCGCCCTGTTCACCGAGGATCGTCCGGCTGTCGATCTTGCTCGTTACCTGGAAGCTGATCCGCGTCGGCAGGTTGGCCTTGATCACGCCGGTGATGACGTCGACCGACGGCCGCTGCGTCGCCATGATCAGGTGGATGCCGGCTGCGCGCGCTTTCTGCGCCAGTCGCTGGACCAGGAATTCGACTTCCTTGCCCGCGGTCATCATCAAATCGGCGAGTTCGTCGATGATCACGACGATCTGCGGCAACACCTCATATTCCAGCTCTTCGGTCTCGTAGAGCGGCTGCCCGCTATCGGCGTCGTAGCCGGTCTGCACCCGCCGCCCGAGCTTGGCTCCCTTGGCTTTGGCCTCGCGCACCTTGGCATTGAAGCTCGGCAGCGCGCGCACCCCGAGGTTAGCCATCATCCGGTAGCGCTCCTCCATCTGTTCGACCGTCCATTTAAGCGCGCGGATTGCTTTGCCTGGCTCGGTCACGACCTGGGCGAGGAGGTGCGGGATGTCTTCGTAGACCGACAGCTCGAGCATCTTCGGGTCGATCAGGATGAGTTTGCACTGGTCCGGGCCGTACCGGTAGAGCAGCGACAGGATCATGCAGTTGAGGCCAACCGACTTGCCCGATCCGGTCGTGCCGGCAACGAGCAGATGCGGCATTGGCGCGAGGTCGGCGATGACCGGGTCGCCGGCGATATTCTTTCCCAGGATCAGTGGCAGCGCCATGTTCTGGTCTTCGAAGGCCTGGCTGCCAATTAGTTCGGACAGAGCGACGGCCTCGCGCTTGGGATTGGGCAGTTCGATCCCGATCACGCTCCGCCCCGGAATGGTCGCGACCCGCGCCGACAGCGCCGACATGTTGCGCGCGATATCGTCGGCCAGCTGGATCACCCGGCTGGCCTTGATGCCGCTCGCCGGTTCAAGCTCATACATTGTCACCACCGGGCCCGGGCGGACCTCGACGATGTCGCCGCGCACGTGGAAATCCTCGAGCACCGATTCGAGCAGGCGCGCGTTGCGCTCGAGCCCGGCGCGGTCGATCTGCTGCTTGCCGCGGTCCGGTGCGCGGGCCAGCAAGTCGACCGTCGGTAATTGGTAATTGTCACCTAGTGCCAGGCTCGGCTGGTTCGGCGCCCGGCGAGCCTGGCCGCGCGCCGCGGGCACGACCGCTCGCGCCGGCTCGGCGACCGCGACCGCCGGCCGCGAGCGTGGCGGGGCCGCAGGCATCGGGCGATCGTCGCCAATCTGCGTCGCGCGCGGCGCCGCCCGGCGCTCGCGCGGCTCACGGCGGAGAATTCCCGCAATCCAGCCCTTTTCGGCTTCGATCAGCCCCAGCGCAAAATAGCCGAAGATCAGCCCAGCGAGCGCGAACAGGATCAGCACCGCGAGCCGGACCGGTCCCGCGATCGACGGGTTGCGAATCAAATCGATACCGGCGTCGACGGCATGAGCCGCGCCGAGCCCGATTGCGCCGCCCCAGCCCGCGGGCAGGCCGGACACCGCCGACCCACTGGTCAGGCCGAGCGCGATGCCGATCAGCACGGCCCCGGTTGCGGCCAGCAGCAGGCCACGGCCAAGCCGGCCGGCCGGCTGCAATAGAATGAGGCGAATGCCAACCAACGCGATCACCGGCAGGAACAGCACGCAACCCAGTCCGAACATCAGCAGCAGGGCGTCGCTGACATAAGCGCCCGAACTGCCCAGCCAATTGGTCGGCGGGCCGCCCGCGGCCGTGCTGAGCGAGGGGTCGTTGGCGCTATGGGTGGCGAGCGCAACCACGCCGGCCAGGCTCAATGCTACCAGGAATGCGCCCGAGGTGCGCACGGCGAAGCGCCTCAGCGAGGCGCGCAGCGCGTCGCGCCAGTCGGGCGCTAGGTCGCGCTTTGAAGTGCGCGCAGCAACGGTCGCCATATCCTCCACCCGGAATTACCTCGCCGTAGAATCCTCCACGCGGACTCGCGGGTCAAGCGAACTTCTTGGCGTCATTGCGCCGGAACGGTAGGGCGCATCCATGGACCGCGCGGACGTGATCATTTTCGGAGGCGGATTGGTTGGCCTGGCGCTGGCCTCGGCGCTCGACAGCAGCGGGCTGTCGGTGATCGTTGTCGACCCAGCCGACCCGGATCTGCGCACGGATGCGGCGTTCGACGGCCGCACCAGCGCGGTGTCGTCGAGCTCGATGCGCATGCTCCAGGCGATCGGCGTCGCCGATCATTTACCCGCGCCGGGCTGTCCGATTCGCAAGATCGCGGTCGCCGACGGGCTCGCGCCGGGCGGACTCGATTTCGAACCCGGCGACGATGAAGCGCTCGGCTGGATGCACGAGAACCGGCATCTCCGCGCGGCGTTGCGCGCGCGGGCGGAGGCGGGGCCGAATATCTGGCTGCTGTGGAAATCGCGCGTGACCGGGGTCGAACGCGGTGATCACGGGGTGATTGTTGCGCTTGAGGATGGGCGCAAGCTTCATGCGCCGTTGCTGATCGCTGGCGATGGGCGCAATTCGCGCACCCGCGACGCTGCCGGAATCCGGATTGCGCGATGGAAGTACGATCATCAGGCGATCGTCTCGGTGCTCCGGCACGAGCACCCCCATGACCACGTCGCCTATGAGATTTTCTATCCGGGCGGTCCCTTCGCCCTGTTGCCGATGACCGATGACGCGGGCGGCCACCGCTCGGCGATCGTGTGGTCGGTCCCCAATGACGATGCGGCGGGATGGCTGTCGCTGAGCGACGAGGATTTCGCCGCCGAGGCGCAAGCCGCGATGGGCGGGTTTCTCGGCAAGGTCGCGTTGCTCGCGCCACGCTCGTCCTATCCGCTCGGCTTTCATCACGCGGCCCAGATTACCGCGCAGCGGCTGGCGCTGGTCGGTGATGCCGCCCACGCCATTCACCCAATCGCCGGCCAGGGCTTGAACCTCGGCTTTCGCGATGCCGCCGCGCTGGCTGAAGTGCTGGTTCAGGGCGGGCGCCTCGGCCTTGATCTCGGCGACAAGCAATTGCTCGACCGCTACCAGCGCTGGCGTTCGCTCGATGCGCTGTCGGTCGCTTTTGCCACCGATACGCTGACCCGTATTTACAGTGTTCCCGGCAAGACGGCGTCGGCGGTGCGACGCTTTGGCATGGGTCTGATCAATCGCGTCTCGCCGATCCGCAATGCGCTGATGAGCGAGGCCCGCGGGACCAGCGGCGACCTGCCGCTGCTGCTTAGAGGTCTTCCGATCTAGTTATTGGATCGTCGGTTCGATTTCGATCCCGCCGCCGACTGCCGCGCGGTGGAATTGCATCAGCTGGACGAGCAAATCCGCGCGGCCATCGAGCGACACTTGCTCCAGTAGCGCCTGTTTCGCCCCGACATCGAACGGTGCGACCTGGGCGATTGCATTGACCAGCATTTCGTCGTCGAGCCGGGCGACGGCTTCCCAGTCGATCGCGAGCCCCAACGCATCGCCCAGGCGGCGGGCTTCGCGTTCGACTTCGGCCCGTTCGACCATCGAGAGCGGCTCGGGCTCGCTGTCGTCGAAGGCGGTGATATCGACATTGGCGCAGCGATAACTGCCCTCGAACGCGATCTCGTCGATCAGCCGAAACCGGTTCGATCCATGGAGGACGATGTTGAAGCGGCCGTCGTCGAGCTCCTCGATCCCGACAATGTCGCCGACGCACCCGACGTCGTAGAGCGGCGGACGATCGTCATCGTCGTCGAGCCGCGAGGGCTGGATCATTCCGATCCGACCCGCGCCGTCGATCGCATCCCGGACCATCTCGCGATAGCGCGGTTCGAAGATGTGCAACGGCAGTTGTGCGCGCGGGAACAGGATCGCCCCGGCCAGCGGGAAGATCGGCAAGGTAACGACCCGGCTCACGTAAACAGGAGCGCCGAGAGCCGTCGCCGCTGGGCGCCAGACCACGGGTCTTCAAGGCCCTGGACTTCGAGCAGCTGGAGGAAACGCTTGCGCGCCGCGCTGTCGTTCCATTCCTTGTCGCGAGCGATGATCTCAAGCAGCGCGTCGGCCGCGCCATCGCGGTCGCCGGCCGCCATCTTCGCGCCGGCAAGGTCGAACCGTGCCTCGTGGTCG
>Ga0207711_10000408_pt1 | contig 45572 bp, 72 predicted proteins | sample KBSS34metaG_FD_184401 | JGI IMG/M metagenome (GOLD analysis project Ga0207711, IMG submission 184401) | Switchgrass rhizosphere microbial communities from Kellogg Biological Station, Michigan, USA - KBS S3-4 metaG (SPAdes) (version 2) | ecosystem: Host-associated > Plants > Roots > Rhizosphere... | reverse complement strand
TATGCAGCACACGGCCAGGAAGAAGGCCAGCAAGGCAGCGGGCCAGAGAACGGAACAAACGGTCACGCTTCCTCCTCCGTGTGGAGGAGGGCAGCATAGCCAGCAGCGCCAAGCCACTGCTGCAGCTTCAGGGCTTGCGCGAGAACCTGCGTATAGATGCGCTCGGCCTTGCGGCTATCCGTGTCATAGCCGAGATCCTCGGCCCAATCCTCGAACTCGGTGCTGTCCTGAATGGACCTGGCATCGTCACGCAGGCAGGACAGCACATCCGCTTTTGTGGGCGAACCCTTCAGCCCACTGCCCATTGAGAACACCGTCTCCATCTGGGCGCCCGTCTCGCAGCAGAGGAGGATGCAGCGCCAATGCGTGGCAGTCTTTGCCCACTCATCATTGCCCATCGCAGGATTGGAATAGGTGCGCTCGCAGGACATCGTGATGCTATAGGTATCAATGAAGTCGGCCAACGTCTTTGTCTGAATTGCGGTATCCATTTTCTATCCTCCAAACCTACGGCCCAGGAACAGGGCGAGAGTGACGACGAGACAGCAGGCGACTTGCATAGCCGGGATCATTGCAGGCAGCTCTTCCAGCCGAGGAAGAAACCTTCGCCGCGGGGATAGAGATCCCACTTCGGCTGAAACCCACCCTTCGTCAACCATTCCAGCAGATCGGCGCAATACTCGGCTGCTTCCTGATGATTGAAGCGCTGAAGCGCCAACCGATCAATCTGTTTGAGCGTCTCGTTAGGGTCCATTACAGTGCAATCTCCCTCTGGTATGTGGCCTCGTCCTCTGCCTGCTGGCCGTCCACTTCGTCCATCCCCGCGATGCTATCCACGATTACCGAATGGTTGTCATTGATGGTGCGGACGAGAGAGCAGACAGCAGCCCACACTTCCTCGTTGAACCTCCCCTGTGCGATGATCGCGTGGAGCCGAAGAGTATCGGATGCCAGGACAGCAGCGGCATTCGCCTGAACCAAAAGGTAATTCATTGCTCGGGTTTCCATTGATCGATGCTCCTTCTAATCAGTCAGTCCAGAGAACTTGAGCCTTGACGTTCTTCATTAGCGGACCTCGTTAGGAAAGCGACTGTCCCAGACGATCTTGTTCAGGATGCCACCCTTGTTCCGAGAGGTCTGTGGATACTCCCACACCCGAGCGCAGCGGTTCGTGTGATCCATCCCGGCAAGATACTGCTCGGCCCAGAGGATCGCGTCAGCCTTCTCATTCATCCGAGCCGTGAACAAGCTCTTTCCTGTTTCCCAATTGCGAACCTCAACATTGAACTGGCTATGCATCTTCGTTATCTCCTCAAGGAAGGGTAGGCACTGCTGCCTGATTAGTGATTAGGCCGCGACAAAGCGGAAGGAGCTAACCTCGCCCAGTTGAACCAGTCTCATCGCCGCAGTCCAAGCCACTTCCGAGTAAGACTTGACGAAGAAGCCGGTGCGCCACTTCCGAGAGCGAGCGGTGGGCAGATACTCCATCCGGGCAGACTTGCCGATCAGGGCGTCGTATCCATAAAGGAAGGCGTTCGTCTCATAAACACTCATCTTGCTCTCTCCTCAAGTAAGGTCCGGCTCTCTTGCCTGACAACTCCATCTTACCGCTATCGTGAAGAAACGTCAAGCGGGTTAAGCCGACTATTTTCCCGTTCTGGCTAAAATAGTTACCGGCAGGCAGGGGTTATGGTCCGCATTGTGCTTGTGTGCTATGGGAGGAACGGTCACGATGAAAGCACTGCAACTGTGGACGGGCGGAGGGATCACGCTGCTGGATGATGACGACTTCTTGCGGTGGAACCAGTTCCTATGGGGATCGAAGCAGGGGTATGTGTGTGCTGACTTCAGGAACCCAAGGAAGAAGCCGAAGCTGCTGTTTCTGCACCGACTGATTATGGAGCCGGAGCCGGGTCGTCACGTTCACCACAAGAACAAGTGCCGATGGGACAACCGGCGTGAGAACCTGGAGGTGCTGACGTATGCGGATCACCTGAAGCGTCACCCGGAGAGCAAGAAGCTAGCGAAGCTGGTCGAACAGCAGAAGTTGTGGGTCGAGGAAAGAATACTGCTGGAGAGAATGAAGGCGGAAGGATACGGGCCTTGACGTGTCGAACCTTCGGCTTAAGGTCTCCCTTAACCGGGACGAACCGCCCGACCTACGTTTCTACCTGGTGGTAGGGCACCACCGCTCCGCAGGACTGGAGACGAGAGGCCTGGTGGAGAGCTGCACCGTGGGGTTCAGGTCTACTACTCGCGATCCTCTTAAGCCGGAGGTGAGAGGAGAGGCCCGAGGAGGGAGGGTGCCTCCCGATCACCCTATCTCTATGTGCGCCAGCCTACCACTAGCCAGAGCCAGGCAGCCTGTGCCAGGCAACCTGTGCCCACGGCCCTTGTGGTGAACGCGGGCGCGCATGCGAGGCGGAGACTACCCCCCCGGTTCGCCCCCGCACCCCGGCCCCCGCGTTATAGGGTACCCTACCGCTTACGTGCCGACGGTGATTTTGGATCGGGAGAAGAGTTCAAGGCGAGGAAACGACAGGCTGGAAGGGTTACGGGAAGTAGTATACAGTATTCTGACCCCATCCCCGCCTAGTATACTGTAGGTGTCAACTTTTTTCAGTGTAAGCGAGAGAGGGGCTAGCGAGTTGGGGGAGAAGGTGGCGGTAGACCTAGCGTTCTTGCTGCAGGCGCTGGAGGGGCATCTGGAGCCGGAGAAGCTGGTGGTGCTGGTTGATGCGTTGGGTCAGGTGCGGTATGAGCGAGACGAGGCGGCGGCGGCGGCGCGGACGTTCTTGAAGGAGCTGAAGGCGGAGTGGGAGCATCGCGCTAGTCCGTGGGCGTTGGTTGAGGAGTGGGAAGCGCGGTGGCCGTGGTTGAAGGAGGGGGACTGATGCATTACGAGCGAGACGAGCGAGAGATGCCGCCCTCTGGGTTAGGGGATGGTGACTATCGCCACTCCGCGCTGACGAGGGTGGTAATGGACCATTTGCCAATCTACGAGGCGGAGGTGGCGGGGCTGGACGAAGCGGGGTTCAAGGCGTGGGTGCGGGCGAAGCTTCAGGTGGTCGGGGATAGCCTGCTGGCCGCGTGGAAGGATCGGGGCTAGGTCTTCTTCCCGCCGACGCCGATGTAGCCGGCTCCGCCGCGGGTAGAGGGCTTCGAGGTAGACTGCTGGATGTCGCCTTTGCCGGTGACGGTACCTGCCGCCAGCGCCTTCTTGCCTTTTCGTAAGAGGTCGCGCTGATCGGAAGCCATCATCTCACGCGCCAGATCCTCGGGAAGCTGTCGGTATTGAGGGGGGATGGGCGCGAGCTTCACGTTCACCTTTGCCACGGGGACGGGCACGGGTTTGACCACGGGCACCGGGACCGGCTTGACCGCGGCGACCACGACCGGCTGTTTCTTTCTGGTGGTAGGTGGCATACTGGGATTGTATCATGGGTGAAAAAGCGTGGATAGTGAAGAAGAGAAAGACCTGAAGGCGTGGAAGAAGATCGGCCCCGTTCTCGTTGACCTGGTGGCGCAGCTGCAAAGGGAGCGAGATGATGCGCGCAGTGCCGCTCGGCATCTCTGGATGAATTGGAGCTACGCGGAGAAGGTGCAAAGCAACAAGGGGCTTACCGAACACCTGCGCGATACCTGCCCCTGGCTGAAGGATGACTGATGGGTGAGAAGGCAGCCGCCGCACAGCAGGCGCGGTTCCACGAGTTAAGCCTCGCCAACCTCTCGAAGTATCACCGGGCGCTGAATGATCTGGCGCTGGGGATCTGGTATGAAGGCTGCGGCGATTGCTCGAAGCCGTTGGATGACTGCCAGTGCAAGAAGGCCACCCCCGTGAGAGTCTACCAGCGGATGCCCGACCGCATCGCCCTCGAAGCCCTGATCTCGCACGCGGTGGGGAAAGCGGTGCAGAAGCGGGAGACTGTCACCGAAACCGAGATCGTCATTCAGCATTCGGTCCCTCGCCCCGGCCTGAAGGCGTTACCGGAGGAGACAGACGATGGAGACGATGAAGCCGGACCTGACCTTGAGGACGGATCGTGAGGAGACGTGGGTGATTGCAGTGGACGGCAAGACCTACACGCCGGAGGAGATCGCCGGGTTCGTGCGCTTCGGGCTGAAGTATCAGTTTGGCCTGCTGGAAGACATCCTGAAGGAGCGCGGCCTGATGATCGAAGGCGAGCGACTCGTGAAAGCCGATGACGCTTGAACTCCTCGAACGGCAGGTGGCGCACCTCGCGGCGGAAGTCGCCTATCTGCGGGAGAAGCTCGCGGTGATGGAGGAGCGGGTGGAAGACGATAAGGAGCAGATCCACCGGCTCGCCAATCGCTTCAACGCTGTCGTTCTCCGAGAAGAGCGGGACAAGCTGCTGGAGCGCAAAGCGGCGAAGGAGAAGGGCGATGATAACGAGGTGCCATAGGTGCGACACCGACCGCTGCACGGAGTGCACGCCCACCCTCCTCTGTCAGGGTTGCCATGGGGTCGAGAGCCAGGTCCGCACCTGCCGGGACTGCGAACAGCCTTACTGCGGCTGGTGCGACGACGGAGATGGCTCATGTAAGGAATGCCTCGGCGCTATCTGCCCCGATTGCTGGTCCCTCTCCAACAAGAGTGAGCGCGCCGGGGCCTGCCGCCCCTGCTTCGCGCCGCTGCCGCCGCCTGAACCTGTGGACCATCCCCTGCCCGAAGGCTTCACTGTCTACGACAACGTTCCTTATAATGAAGCGGAGTACAAGCAGAGGAACTTCCACAACCGGGCGGGATGGGTCAGAGGAAAGTGGGTGGGGTTCCACAATGCGGTGCGACAAAGAGAAGCCCAGGATGAATGATACGCGCGCGCGCATGAGGGACGAAGGATGATCAAGACGGACAGGGAGCTGATCGTCAAGCTCGGGCTGGAGGCGATGGTCAAGAGTCACGTCACCCAGATGTCTAACCTCGCCCACATGAAACAGGAAGGCCGGGACTGGGCCGCGGGCCTGCGCGCCCTCGCCGTCGAGGTAGAAAAGCGATGCGACGAATACATCGAACTGTTCGGGACAACCTATGAGTGACATCATCGACATCACCGAGCCCGCCTATCCCGACGCGGTAGAACTGGCGCGCATTCTGCGAGACACTTGCTGGTATTTGCTGAGGGAATTGGGCCGCCACGGCCATCCGCAGCCCGTCACCCAGACCGTGCTCCAGACGCTCGAAGAACAGCACCCGTGGGTCGCCGCCCAGGACCCGACCCCTCTGGAGGAGCGGCTCACCGAGGCGGAGTGGGAGGAGCGGCAGCAGGAGCGGTTCGCCGAGAGTATGGAGGCGTCCCGAAAGCGCGGCGACCTCTACGCCTCGGTGGGGCTCGCCCGCCGAGACATAGACAGAAACGACCGCGCTGGGATCGAGGCGCTGCTCGATGTGAAGCTTGAGCAGACGAAGATCAGCCTGATGGACATGCTGGATGCGGATACCACTCCGAACACCTGAAGGCGATCTGTATAAGCCCTTGCCCGCGCAGGCCGCCTTCCACCAGAGCGCCGCGCAGAACCGCGCCTACATCGGCGCCTTCGGCTCGGGCAAAACTTTGTGTGGCGCCATCGAGGCGTTCCTCCAGTCGGTAGAACTCGCCGATGGCAAGGGCGGCGTGGGGATGATCACCCGCTACGACTGGCACGAGCTGGAACAGACCACCTGGAAGACCTTCCTCGGGGTCATACCCGACGAGATCAAACGGCGCTGCAAGATCCGCCAGCGTCCGATCCCCGAGGTGCAGTTCCCGAACGGCTTCCGGGTCATCGGGTTCAACCTGAAGTCCCATCAGAAGCTCGGCTCGTTCAACCTCTCCTGGGCCTGGATTGACGAGGTGAACGAGGACGGGGTGGAGGAGAGCGTCTTCCTGCAGCTCCGGGGCCGCCTCCGAAACAAGATCGGCCGCCGCTGCCTCTGGCTCACGGGCAACCCCGGCGGGCGGAACTTCGTCTGGAAGCGGTTCTTTGCGTGGGTGGATGACCCCCACGCCAAACGCTACAAGAGCCACGACGGCTTCCGGGCCACCACCCTGGAGAACAAGTATCTGCCGCGAGACTACCTGGACCAGATGCGGGAGACCTACCCCGAGGACTGGCTGGAGAAGTTCTTCTCCGGCTCCTTCGACGTGTTCGAGGGCCAGATCCTCGACAACTTCTCACCCGATCTCCACGTCGTGGACCCGTTCCCCGTTCCGTGGGAATGGCCGCGCTACCGAGGACTCGATCATGGTTACACCCACCCCACGGCATGTGTCTGGGTATCTCAAGATTTCGCCGCCAACTATGTGGTCTATCGTAACTATTACAAGAAGTGCTCCGTCCCGGCCGAGAATACGCGAGAGATCCTCGCCCTTTCAGAGAATGAGGAAGATCGCATTCAGTGGACGGCGATTGACCCTTCCACCAGACAACATCAGACGGCCGGTGGTGCCGCTGAGCGCCTCATTGATCAGTACCGGCAGGCAGGTCTTTACTGCCTGGAAGGGAACAACGACGTAAAAGCCAGCATCGCCCGCCTGCGCGGACTACTCGCCCCCGACGACGACCACGAGTTCCCCGCCTGGCACCCGCGAGCCGGGGAGATGGGCAGTCCCCACCTCTTCTTTACCCGCGACTGCCGCGAACTTCTCTGGGAACTGCCGCAGTGGAAGTGGAAGGACGTGAAGCCGGGCTCGGTGGACCGGGAGAAGCCGGTCGCCGTCAATGACGACGCCATCGCCGCCCTTCGCTACTGCCTCATGCGCGCCCCCATCGCCGCCGAACCCGCCCCACCCCCCGATCAGTGGCGCCGCTTCATCAGTATGGTCGAGGAATTGGAGGAATTGGAACCCCAATTCCCGCTTATTGGCAGGAGCCGGTTAGGGTAGCCAACCGGGGGTAAGTTTGACGAGCGTCAGATAGCGTGCTACAATCCGAGCGTTCTCTTGTATCGCACTGCGATATATTTTAAGCCGGGTTGAGGAGCCACCTATGGCGCTACTGACGCAGGACCGGAAAGTGACCGGGACGCTGGGGGCAGCGCAGGACACGGTGAAGGTCTACTCGGCGGGTCTCGCGACCGTCACCTTCCAGATCCCGACCGGACTGACCGGCACCGTCACCTTTGAAGCCACGAACGACGACGCCGCTTCCCCCACCCTCGTTGCCGTCCCCGCCACGAACGTTGCCACCGGCACCCGCGCCACCACCGCCGCCAACCCCGCCGGTATCTACCGGGTAGACGCCTCCGGCCTGCGCATGGTCCAGGCCCGCGTCTCCGCCTACACCTCCGGCACCACGGGCACCAACGGCGTCATCGCCAACGGCAGCCACGCTCCCTTCTCCGATCCCTCGGGGGTAGCGGGCGGCGGTGGCGGTGGTGGCGGCGCGGCAACGATAGCTGACGGCGCCGACGTGGCGCAGGGCACGACCACCGACGCGGGCGTGGTCACGGACACCACCGGCACCGTCATCGGGTTCCTGCGCGGGCTGGTCAAGCTCCTGATCGGCAACATCAAGGTCGTCGGCCCGACCGCGGGCGGCGCGGCGGAGACCGGCAACTCGGTTTCTATCGGCTTCGTGGGGACGGGCGGCACGCACCGGAACGCCACTGCGGCCCCCTCGGTGAACAACACCACCGGCACGGACGTGATCGGCGTTGGCCCGCTCTTGAAGGGCACCACCAACTTCTTCAACCAGCAGGGCGACGACAGCGGCAACACCAAGATGGTCGGCACCATCGCCCACGACGGCGTGGACTCCGGCGCCCCGGTAAAGACCGGCGCGAAGGCGATTGCTCACGGCGCGAACCCGACCGCGGTTTCTGCCGCCGACCGCACCGACCTCTACGCCAATGTGGCGGGCATCCCATTTTTCATCGGCGGCCATCCGAACATCATCACCCGGCGCGATAACTACACCGCGGCGCAGACCGACACGGCGCTGGTCACGGTGGGCGCGGGCACGATCATCGTCGTCACCTCGCAGACGTTCACCTGCGACAAGGCCAACACGGTGAACGTCACCGCCACCTCAGGATTTGGAACCGCCAACACGCCGACCGGCGCGGGGGTCGTCACGACGCACCCCGGCATTGATCCGGGCGGCGGCATCCGCGAAGGCAATGGCGCGGGCATCGTCGGCATCGGCGCGGACAACGAGGATCTGCGCTTCACCTGCACCGTGCCTACCGGCGGCTCGATCTCCGTGACGACCAAATATTTCACGATCCCTGTCTAGGGGGTTCGGATGAAGCCTGATGGCGCTGCCTATCCTGATCTTCGAGGGCGACAGTCTCACCGCGCCCAACGTGAACTCTGCCATCGGCAGCGCGGGCGGCTACGCGATCCGGCTCGTGGCCTCGGCCGGGGCGGGCATCCAGTCCAGTAATCTCGCGGTCGGCGGCTCCAGGGTCGCCACGATGTCGGCCCGCTCGGCGGCGGTGGACGCGCTCTACGACGCGACCCGGCCCTGGCAGGTGCTGTTCGTCTGGATCGGGGTCAACGATTTCTTCGACGGCCGCACCGAGGCAGCGGTGTACGCCGATATCGTGGCCTACTGCCAGGCCCGGCGGGCGGTGGGGTTCAAGGTCGTCACCTTTACCCTGCCGCCGGACAACCAGCTCGCGGCGATAGAAGCCAAGCGGCAGGCGCTCGCCACCGATATACGGGCCAACTGGTCCACCTTTGCCGACGCGCTGGTGGATCTGGCGGCGGACGCGACGATTGGACCGGCTGCCGCCGCCGACGACCTGACGCTGTTCTACGATCAGCTGCACATGACCGGCAAGGGACAGGGCTACGTCCTGCCGCTGGCCCAGACCGCCCTCCGGGGCCTTGTCCCGACGTTTGAGCAAGATATGGCACTATCAGCAGCATTGGTGTGGGAATGTCGAGCCTCCGGCGCCTCAGACAACAACGGCGGCGGCTTCAAGGCGGGTGCCGCCGGCACCGACCGCTCGCAGCAGAACGCCGCGCAGGTGGTGATCGACAACTCGACCATCACCACCTCGATCACCGCCAACGTCATCACCTTCACCGGCTACACGCCGACCGCGGCCGATGTCGGGAACGTCGTGCAGATGCTCACCGGCACCAACGTCACGGCGGGCTTCTACGAGATCACGGCACAGACCGGCACCACCTGGACCGTGGCGGGCACGGCGGCGCTGCCGACCTCGGGCACGACCACCAACGCCACCGGCAACATGGGCGGAGCGCTGGCGACTTTAGCCAAGCTCGCCACGGCGATGATCGGCAGCAACAAGGCTTACTGCACGGGCGCCTTCTCTTCCACGGCGACCACGACCTTTGCCCAGAGCGTGACCCCAACCGGGCTCGTGGCCCGAACGCGGATTATTGGCTACAGCGCCACTCGCGGCGACAGCGGCCAGGCCACCCTGACGCTCTCCACGAACACCGGACTCCTTGGGATCACCGCCACCGGAAACGGATTTTCCATCGAGCAGTTTGCGGTGAACTGCGCGAGTCTTGGCACCTCGATTGGTATTCGCTGCGCCGGTCTCTTTGGCACAGTCATCAAGTGCAAGGTGTCGAACTTCACCTCGCAAGGGCTCTCGAACTCCAGCACGAATGGCCTGTTCGTTGAGTGCGAGGCAACGGGCGGAACGGCGGCAGCAAATGGGGCCATCGTCGCTTCTAGCAACACGCATGTGACGCGCTGCTGGGTCCACGACAATGCCTGCACCGGCATTAACTTTACCGGAACCGCGACGGCTTCTTACAACATTCTTGCTAATAACACGGGCGCCACCTCGGACGGGATCACCTTCAACTCGAACTCCATGTTCATCTTCAACAACACGATCCACGGTTCGGGTCGGGACGGCATCCGGTCCACGCTCTCGAACGAGTCCACGCTGGTGATCCGCAACAACCTGATCACCGGCTCGGGGGCGACGGCAGGCACGGGCGGGGGGATCACCGGCAATCTCACCAACGCCGTTCCTGCCGCCGTTCAGTATGATGGCAATGCCTTCTACTCTAACGCGGGCGGCAACCGGCTCCTGATGGACAACACCACCGCCGGCACGGTCTACGCCGTGGTTCCTTACACGAACGTCCGCGATGTGGTCTGCTCGGTGAGCCCGTATGTGGGGCCGACCTCGGGCGGCAGTGAGAACTTCGCGTTGAACAGCGCGCCGACCGGCGGGGCATTGTGCGCGGGGGACGGCACGGCGTTGGCGTTTCCGGGGCTGGCGACCACGGTTTCCTACACCGACATGGGCGCGGTGGAGCCACGGGCGGGCGGCGGTTCGCACTTCATTGGCGGATAGCGATGAGTCAGCGGCTCTCGAAGCGGGCGGGCGACACGTGGGTGCTGACCTTCACGGGTCTGGGTGTGCTCACGGGCCGCTCGAAGCTCTACTGGAGCCTGAAGGACGACGTATCGAAAGCCGATGCTGCCGCCCTGGTGCAGATCGAGGAGACGGCGGGCCTCCAGACCCTGAACGGCGCTTCCTCCACGGCGGGGAACGGGACGATTGTGGTGACGGCGGCGACGACCGACGCGCAGGCGGTGGTGACGCTGAAGCCGGCCGCCTCGGTCGCGGTGGTGCCCGGCACCTCCTACCAGTACGCCCTGAAGGTGATCATCTCGGGGGTGGCGACGACTTTAGCGGCCGACGCCTTCACGGTGGACCCCGGCGTGGTCCTGGCGGTGACCTGATGCCCAGATTTGATTGGCGGTGCGCGAGCTGCGGCGCGGTCGCAGAGATATGGGTGCGAGAGGCGGTCCCGTGTCAACCGTGCCGCTCCTGTGGAGGAACGGCCCACCGCCAGTTTATACCCACGGTAAATATTCTTGTGCCCGAACATTTCCGGCACAACCAGCGGGACTTCCTGCCACCGAAGGGAGATCCCTCGTGGGACAAGATCGAGATGGGCAGCGGCAGCCAGAGCCACGCGCCGCCCTCGCCCGGTGAGCAGTTGGCCCGTGAACTGAAAAATGCCTGACGAGTACGACATCACCAAGCCTGAGTTGTTCGTTGACGACTTCCGCAGGAGCAATGCGGTAGACGATGGCGGCACGCCTGCTGACAGCCAAAGCGAAGGGCCGAAGCTGAAGCGGGGCGAGGCGAAGATCCTGAAGGATCGGATGCGCCGGGCCACAAGATACTACGAGACGGTCTACAAGGAGAAGGTGGAGCGCTGCGTTCAGATGTGGAAGGGCGAGCACTGGCTGAAGGATGAGTGGCCGGAAGACTACCACAACATCGTCATCAACCTGACCCGCTACATCATCCGCACCAAGGTGGCGGCGCTGGCCTTCTCCCCCGCCGAGATCATCGTCAAGCCCGAGGACCCGCAAGGGGAGATGAACCAGGAGATTGCGGAGCGCGCCACCGGCTACGAGTACCGGAAAAGCGCCGCGCACCGGGAAGCGAAGCGCGCCCTCTTTGACAAGACGCTCCTGAACTTAGGGGTCGTGAAGACCGGCTGGGAGTTCGAGACGGACTCCGAGTACCTGGACGAAGGGCGCCTGCCGGTGGCGGGTGAGACGCCGGATCCCGAAGAAGTGACCCGCGTCATCATGAGCGGGGAGGAACTGCCGGAGCCGGTCGCCGCCGCCAAGGTGAGGAAAGACCAGTTCTACGCCCGGCGGATAGACCCCACCCAGTTTCGGATCTCACCGGAGGCCGACCGGGTGCTGGAGCGGGCGGAATACTGCGGCTACATCGAGTGCGTGCCCCTCGACGAACTGAAGAAAGACGACCGCTACAAGAACACCAACGGCCTGAAGGGCTCCACCAAGAACCTGATCGGCTATATGGAGAAGAACACCGAGAAGAGCCAGCTCGATAACGAAGCGCCCTCCGATGTGCGCCGGGTGGAGCTGTGGCACTACTACGAGCGCAAGCGCCGCCTGCACGTGATCTTCTGCGACGAGCACGACCGCCCCTTGCTGACGGAAGAGTGGCCGTGGGAGTGGGACGAGTATCCGTTCCAGCTCCTGCACGGGCCGGGGCTGGAGAGCGAGTTCTACGGCGATCCCGAGGTGCTGGACTGGGAGCAGATGCAGCAGGAGATCAATGCCGCGGCCTCGCAGCTCGCCACGGTGCGCGCCCAGGACCCGGTGGCCTACGTCGCCACCAAGGGCCTTCTGGACAACAGCAACCGCAAGAAGCTGGAGAGCACGCAGGTGAACCGGGTGGTGGAGGTGCAGGGCGACCCGCGCGGGATCGCCGTGCTTCAGCACACCTCGATCAGCCCGGACAGCTACAACGCGGCGGCCAGCGCGCAGAAATGGATGCAGATGCTCTCCGGCGTGGACCAGTACGCGCTGGGGGAAGCGCCCAGCAAACGCCTGACCACCACCGAGGTGCAGGCGATCCAGGGGGCGGGCGGGGCGATCAAGGAGGACGAGGCGCAGGACTTCGAAGACTTCTGCGGCCGGATCGCCTTTGACTGCCTGCGCTGGCTGCAGCAGTTCGCGACCCGAACCAGAACCTTGCCGATCTACGACCCGAACGACCCCGAGAAGATCAAGGGCTGGGCCAGCTACGACGCGGAGAAGATCAAGGGCGCCTACGACCTGTCGGTGTATGTCGGCTCCACCCAGATCCAGAACAAGGAAGGCAAGATGAAGGAGTTCGGCTTCCTTCTCCAGAGCCTCCAACCTTTCGCGAGCCTTGTTAACATACCAGAGCTGCTGAAGCAGTACCTTGCTAACTTCCCCGACCTGAAGAACGTGGCTGCTATCGTAACCCCTCCGCCCCCGCCAATGGCGCCGGGCGGACAACCTGGGCCTGGTCCTTTACCACCGGAGCCAGGTCCAGCGGGCGGGCCGGGTGGCGAGGGGGGCAGCCTACCCCCTGGTATCACTCCCGCCCCGCCGGGTTCCCCTCTCGCTGTACCCGGCGGCTTGCCACCCGGCCTGCTTGCACAGATAGGTGGAATGGGATAGGAGACCTATGGCACTCGCGGCAACACAGTTTACCCAGACGCGCCGCTCCCCGTTGGGCGTTCGCCGCTACGAGATCACCGGGAAATTCACCGGACCCGCCTCTTACACGGCGGGCGGGGAGTCGTTGACGGAAGCGATCCTGAAGGTGATCGGCGGTATCCGCAGCGTGGAGATCCTCCAGTTCACGAGCCTTCTGGACGCGACCTTCGCTAACGCGAAGTCGCTCTCGTTCGACCGGAACGTGTCGGGCTCGACGGCCGGGAAGATCCACAGCTACGACGCCGCGGGCACGGAGACGGCGGGAGCCACGAACCTCTCGACGTTCACCTGCAGCTTCCGGCTCGTGGGTTACTAACATGCCTTACAAGTCTGACGCCCAAAGAAAAGCCTTTCACGCGATGGAGGCTCGCGGAGAGATCAGCAAGAAGACGGTGGACGAGTTCGACACGGCCTCCAAGGGAATGAAGCTGCCCAAGCGGGCCAAGAAGAAAAGTAAAGGAAAGTAGAGATGCCCGAGAAGGACAAAGCCGAGAAAGAACGCGAGCAGCGGCTGCCCAAGGCGGCTGTCTCGACCGTGGACGAGCCGCTAGTGCAGGCGGACTGGGAAGAGGCGAAGCGCACCCGGCCCGAAGAGTTCCTGCCCGAGCCGTGCGTCCTGAACACGAACGCCGCGAAGGAAGCCCAGATCCACCACAAGCAGCGGGCGCCGGTATCGGAGAACGACCCCGAAGCCGGGGACGGGACCGACAAGGCGGAAGAGAAGGACAACTTCCGCAAGAACGCGCCGGAGACTCCGAACGCTCCCCGACAGCCGAAACCGAGTGATCGGGCCGGAGCCGACCAGGAGCGGGAGCGCCCGTCCACCGGGACCGGAGCCGGGGACCGCAGGAGCGATAACGAGGTGGTCAGGCAGGAGGGCTTGAATGCCCCGAGAGAAGAGGCGAAGCGCCACGAGACCACGAGGTAAGCGATGCCTAAGAAGATGAAGTCCACTTCGGCCATTCACTCTTCCCCGGCCCAGCCCTTCGACTCCAAGTTGATGGGTGGCGCTTCCAAGGGGAAGACCAGCACCTCTGGGAAGAAGAGTATGAAGGCCAAGATGCCGAAGAAGGGCAGCTACTGATGAACGTCAGCTTCGCCCCACTGGGGCTGGGCACGTTGATCGCCTTGCTGGTCCTGATCGTTGTCCTGGTGCTGGCTGTGATCGGCAGCATTACGCCGCTCCTGGCCGGTCTTATCGGAGGGCTCGCGCTGGCGCGGCTCTGCTAGTTTCATTTGCCTGCTTCTGATCCAGAACGGGTCAGATTTCTCACAAAACGGATTGAAATGCAACAACAGCGCGAGAGCGGCTGACTGCATAAGAGGACATGATGGCTGACGAGACCCTGGAGCAGATTTTCGAGAAGATCGGCAGCGGTGATGACGGCGGTGAGAATAACTCGACAGAGACTCTCGACACCACGCCTGACACCGAAGACCGAACACCCGACACCGAACCCGAAGCCGATAACGCGCCGAGCGCGACCGGCGATGAGGACTCGGTGCGGGCCACGCTGGAGGAATTGCGGCAGCAGCATCCGCCCGAGGTCGTAGACGCCATTCATAAGCGCCTCGACGCGGAGATGAAGCGGGGCGTCACGCCCCGGCTTCAGGAAGCGGCGGAGTTGAAGCGACGGGTGGAAGCCTACGAAGGCATCAGCCCCGAGCAAGCCAACTGGTTCCGCTCTTTGAACACGCTCGCGGTTCAGAACCCGCAGCAGGCCGCCGCCGCCCTCCAGCAAGAGATTGACCGCCTGAACTCACTGGGACAGCCCGCCTCTCCGTATCTCGACCCGCAGTATATGACGGACACGGAGCGGGCGATGCACACCCAGATCCAGGCGCAGCAGCAGCAATTAGCCGAATTGACGGCCGCGAACAACCGCGTGGAGATGAGCCGGCAGTTCGAGGGGCTGGAGAAGAAGTACAGCGAGATCCCGTTCGAGGAACGGGAGGCGGTGATGAAGCGCGTCTTCGAGATCGGCGGCGCCCCACAACTGGTGCCGATGGTCTGGAAAGACATGTTCATGGACAAGGTACTTCAGCGGGAGCGGGACAAGACCTCAAAGACGGTACAGCGGAAAGCCGGGATGAGCCCGGCGCCGTCTTCGGTCGCCAACCGCGCCGGATCAGCCCCTCGGGATGTGGGCGAGATGACTCTGGAAGAGGCTATCGCGGCTTCAGTCGGCTCTGACTAGCCCCCGGTTTTAAGCCGGGGGCGGAGCCTACAGGATGCCTACCGGGAATACCAACTTCTCGGCGGCACAGGCCTCGACACTGAATACGTGGCTGAACAAGAAGTTCGCCGACACAGTGTTCGAGGGCTTGCCGCTGTTCGCGTGGCTGAAGAGTCACGGCCGGATCATCGAGGCGGACCCTGGTCCGTTGCTCGTTGAGCCGGTGATGTTCGACACCAACAACACGAACCACTGGATGGGCAGTGGCTTCGACGAGATTGACCTGCGGCCCGTGGAAGGATTGTCCGCGGCGCAGTTCCCCTGGAAGTGGATCGCCGGCTCGGTCGTCATGTCCGAGCTGGATCAGGCCCTGAACACAGGCCCGAACGCGATGATCAACCTCTGGAAGACCAAGGTGGATCAGGAGACGATGTCCTTACAGACCAAGTTCGATCAGGACCTGTATAAGGACGGCACCGCCGATCCGAACGCGATCACCGGGCTCGATGCCATCGTCGCCAACAGCGGCACCTACGGGAACATCTCCCGCACCGGCAACACGTTCTGGCAGAGCTACGTTGACACCACGGGTGGCAAGCTCTCCGAGGACCTGATCCGCACCACCTTCAACAAGGCGACCCGGCAGGGTATCCAGAAGCCGGACCTGATCCTGACCACGCTCGCCGAATACGAGGCGTATCAGCGAATGGTGCTCCCGGCCTACCGGACCACCTCGGTGGAGATGGCGGACCTGGGGTTCCAGCACGCGGCGTGGATGGGCGTGCCGATTGTCTGGAGCGACAACTGCCCGGCGGGCACGATGTATTTCATCAACTCTGACTTCCTCGCGCTGCGGCCCCTGCGCGGCTACAACTTCAAGTGGACGGATCGCCGGCAGCCCACGAAGCAGCTGGTGGACGCCATGATCGTGCGCTGGATCGGCGCGATGACTTCCAACAACCCCCGCTTCCACGCGAAGCTGACGGGTTTGACTGACTAAGGAGAGAGCGATGCCTGTGCGATTGAATGCAGCCATTCCCGCTCGCTCCAGCCTGGCGGCGGACTCGCCGGAGTTCGAGCGGACGACGTTCTATGTGGATAGCACCGGGGTCGTGACCGGCGAGCCCCGGATCTCGAAGCGGTTCTACAACGCGACGGGTGCAGCGATTACGCTGGGCTCGGTATGCCTTCGGGCGGAGGACGGCGACGAGGAGACGGCTCCCGCGCTGATCGCGCTCGCCGCGGGCACGGTGCCGCTGCGCTGCGCGGTGGCGGCGGAAGCGATCCCGATTGCGAGCTACGGCGAGGCGTATATCGAGGGCTGGTGCAATGCCCTGTGCCACGGCACAATCGCCGTGGTGAAGGATCAGTTCCTGAAGACGGTGGCGGGAACGATCACCAATGCCTTCGTGTCCGAAGGCGCTACCGCACAGAGCGCGAAGAGTGCGGCGGTTGCAGCCGAGGGGTTCTCCTCGGCTGGACAGACCGCTCTAAAGAAGGTCTACCTTCTGAATGAGCTGTTCGACCCAGATTAAGTTGGGTTGAGAAAAATGCAACACTGTGGTATCATTATTGCAGGAAGTATCTGCGAAAGGGGATACCACAGTGTTGCTATCCGAGCGGACTTTACATCGCCTCCTGGCGAAGATCGAGAAGCAGGATGATGGGTGCTGGCGTTGGGTGGGAGCCACTGCCAATGGCTATGGTGTAACCAAGGTAAGCGAGTCACCGGTACGGGTTGTCCACAAGATCCTGTACGAGCATTACAAAGGTCTGGTTCCTAAAGGCCGAGAGCTTGACCACACATGCAGGACGAAAGAAGATGGACACCGCTGGTGCTGCAATCCCGACCATGTAGAGCCTGTTACGCCCACGGAGAACCAGGCTCGGGGGTTGAACGGCAAGCTCAAGACGCACTGCAAGAACGGGCATGACTATACCGAGGAAAACGTCTATCTCGACCAGCGCGGGAGAAGGAATTGCCGGATCTGCCAAGGGCTTAAGTATGAAAAGAACCTGAAAAAGGCAGAGGCCCAGCGAAGGGCCGAGGGTCGGCCTGTAGCGCCCGCACAGCGCACGCACTGCCCCCAGGGGCACGAGTATACGCCCGAGAACACGTATTATCTCAAGAATGAAGCCGGCCGGATGTGCCGGGAGTGCTGCCGGATACGCGCCAGGGAGCAATACTACAAGAACCTGGATCGGGACCGGGAGAAGCACAGGCAGAAGGCGAGCAGCCACTACTACGAGAACCACGAGGCTGAACTGGAGAAGCGCCGTCAGTTGCGGCAGACACCGGAATACCGGGAGAAGCATATAGCCTATATGCGCGAGTATCACCAGCGAAAGAAGGATCACAATGCCAGATTATAAAAGAGAGCCGATGTTCGCCCGACCGACCTTTCCGGGCTTCGTGAAAGAAGGGGACGAGCACCTGTATCCAGCGATGGGTTCCGGGGATAAGCTCCGTGGCTTCGTGCCGGAAGGCGAACTGGGAACGGAGATGAACGAGAAGACCGAGAAGCCGAAGGGAAAGAAGAAGGCGTAAGCGATGGCTACCTACCAGCGCAGCACCTTTACCGTCGCCCAGCTCCGCGACCGCGTGCGGGGCGATATGGGGCTGCGTGGTAACGGGCTCTTGCGCGATGAGGATATTGACGCCTGGGCCAACGAAGCCATCTCGATCATCGGCGGGGAGGCTCCGTGGTTCCGCACCTCGGCCACGCTGAACATCGTCGCCAACCAGGCCGCCTACGATCTGCCCGATGACCTGCTCTCCATCGTGGAGGTGCGCTACAACAACGGCCCGCTGCTGCACCTGACCGAGCGGCGGATGGACGGTGGCGAACAGGCGTGGGGTTCGTGGTGGGACTGGCGCAGCCAGGCGTCGGGCACCCCCATCGGCTTCTATATGCTCGGCTCGACCTCGATCAACCTGTATCCGCCGCCGGCCACGAACATCACCGGAGGGCTCGTGATCCTCTACGCGGCCACGCCGCCCTCACCGACACTGGCTACGGAGCGGTATCAGGTGCCCTTGGGGAACGACACGGCGATTGTGAGCTACTGTCTCTACAAGGCCGCGCTGAAGGCGACCCCCGGCGAGGGCAGCGACAAGGTTCAGCTCTATAAGAAGGAATGGGACGAGGCGCTCTTGCAGGCCCGCTCCAACCTCGCGGACGTGATGGAGGGGAGTGCGACGGTGGTGGGTGGGGATGCGCGCTGGCGGCGGGGCTACTTCCCCTGGTGGAACCCTGATCGCACGATCCCTGGACCTTAGATGAGAGACCTGGACGACGCCGTATGGGCCTACGCCATAATGTGTATCTTTGTGTATGCCCTCTGGCTGATCTTCTGGGGGCGATAACCTATGCCTAGATTTCGCGGCACCTCGCCGCTGCGCGTCTCGAACTTCCTCGGTGAGAATGATGACGTGCCGATGGAGGTAGCGGAGACGCAGGCCAGCACCCTGGAGAACCTTTACAAGTCGCGCCAGAAGCTGGTGCGCCGTAAGGGCACGTCTGCATTAGGCTCCTCTAACCTCTCTCCCGACCAGAACCTTCAGATGCTGGAATGGTTCAAGGTGGGCACGACCGAGCACCTGCTGGGCGTTCACAACACGAACCTGGTGGACTTCTTTGATGCCACGGTGGGCGCGACGGTGCCGAACGGCTCGGCGCGGTTCGTGGCGGGAGCGGACGTGAACGCAGCGTGGGTGGAGCGCGTTGTCTATCTTGGAGACGGCACCTCACAGAATACGCGCTACTCCGGGGGGTCGGGCACCTCGGACCTCGCCACGCACTTCACCGCCGCAAGCTCCCAGGCACTGACTCACGCCACAAACGCGAACCTGCAGACGGGTGACATTGACTTCACGGTAGCCGCCTGGGTCTACTTCGACAGCCTCGGGGCCGACCGGCCGATCATCACCCGCTGGGATAACTCGACATCTTCCTTGCGCGAATACCGCCTCTGGTATAACAACGCTGCCTCGAAGCTGGAGTTCTCCGTCTGGAACTTCACGGGGCCGTTCTTTGCCGACGCGCTCTCCGCTATCGCCGTCGCCACGGGCACCTGGTATTACGTGGTCGGCTGGCACGACAGCGTAGCCAACACGGTGAACATCCAGGTGAACAACGGCGCGGTGGTCTCGACCGCTTACTCGAACGGCATCACCGCCAACACCGTGGACTTCAACATCGGGCGGCTTGAGACGGGCACCACCTTTATGGACGGGCGGATCGAGCGGGCCGGGTTCTGGAAGTCAGCGGCCTCGGGCGGTGGCGTGCTCACCGCTGGCCTGCGCACCTCGCTCTACAACAGCGGCGCGGGCAAGAATTACTCGATGCTCTCGGCAGCGGAGAAGGTCGCGCTGATTGACTATTGGAACCTGGGCGCTACCTATACGGACAGTGTGACGGCTTCCGCCAATGACCTGACGGCGGTGAACACGCCGACCACCGCGCAGGGCGTGGACTTCGTGAAGGCGGCAGCCACGGCGATGGTGGACAAGGCGCCGAACACCTTCACCCTGGCGGACGCGGGCGCGGGTTCGATGGGCCACGGCGAGTTCAGCTACAAGGTCAGCTTCGTGAACGTGGATGGCGTCTACGGTGAGCCCTCCGACGCGAAGACCGTCTCGACCCTCTTCCAGCCCAATACCCGCGATGTGTTCGTGGGATCGCTGCCGAACTCAGCATTGGACGACGTGACCGCCATCACAATCTGGCGGCTGAACCCGGAGTCTACCGTCTATCAGAAGGTGACGACCCTGCCGATTGGCACGGCCTCGTTCAACGACACCATCGGCGACATCAGCGGCAACGAGATCATGGTGGACTTCAACACCCGCTTCCCGCCCGCCAAATACCTGATCGAGCACCAGAACCGCCTGATCGGCGCGGGCAACGCTGCTGATCCGCAGACGGTCTATATCTCGAACGTCTCGCAGCCCTACTACTCCCCCGCCTCCCCGGATCTGGACGACCCGAACCAGGGCACCCGAGCGAAACTGCAGGGGCGGGCCGCGGGTGAGATCACGGGTCTGTGCTCGCACGGCGCGGTGGTGGCGGTGTTCACGGGCGGCGCGGGGCACCTCCTGCAGGGCGTGGACCCGAACTCGTTTTTGCTGACCAAGTTCTGTGATCACGGCTGCGTCAGCCATCGCACCATCGTCTCCGTCAAGAGCCTCCTCTTGTGGCTGGGGCCGGATGGGGTCTACCAGTGGGACGGGCGGCAGACGCAGCGCATCTCGGACGACCAGCGCGGCACCATCGAGGCGATGACCGCGGCCGAGATGGCAGGGTCACATGCGTTTGTTTGGGAAGAACGTTACTATCTCTGTTGGAGCACCGGCTCTATTGTGTTCGATCTCCAGTATGGCGTCTGGACGACGAACACGAACTGGCTGTGGCACGACAGCACCGTGACGACCTACGTCAGCGGGAACAAGCAGAGGATCTATGCCGCACTCGAAGGACACGCCCGCGTATACCAACTGGAAGTGGGAGCAACGGACGCTAGCCCCGCCGCCGCTACCGCAATTGCTGCCCGATGGGTCAGTCGGGACTGGGACTGTGGTCTGGCGGGCCGTGAGAAACGAGCCCACTACATCGAGATCAAGGCGAAGAAGGGTACCGGAACCGCAACAGTCACCCTCAAGAAGGGGACGGGGGCGACGGTGCAGACGGTGACGCACAACCTGGCGCTGGTGGATGACCCGAACGAGACGGTGGCGCGGCTGTTCGAGAGCACGGTGGAGCAGGCGCGGAGCGAGCACTTCCGGCTCGATTGGAGTTGCTCGACCACGGCCACGGAGCTGGAGCTGCTGGCCGCCGGACTTCACTGGTCGGTGGCGCAATGAATAGAAGGGCGGTAGATCCCAGCCAAATCATACCGGGCAGACCAGTAGATTTCCAGCTCGGCAACCAGAATGCCACCGACCGGCGCACCTATAAGGCGCTGCTGGATCTGACCGCGAACAAGGTGGAGGGTTCTCCGGATCTGCCGAACGCGGTGGTGGGCGAGCTGCTTGTCTTTACCGCCACCGGCTGGGCGCCGCAGGATAAGCGGACCTACCTCTCTCTCGACGATCTCACCGACGTGAGCGTGTCGGCGCCGACCACCGGGCACATCCTGCGGCACAACGGCTCGCTGTTCGTGAACACACCGATTGGGAATTTGATCGCCCTCGACGATCTCTCGGACGTGACGATCTCGGCGGTGGCGGGCGGCGATTTCCTCGTCTACAACGACGGCACCTCGCAGTGGGGTAACAAGAACTGGACCCCGGCCGCCTTCGGAGTGGGCGCGGCGCCCACTCTGGCGAAGCTGGAAGTCAACACGCCGGACTCGGGCACGCGAGGCTTCGTGGTGCGGGGCGTGACGGCGCAGACGGCGGACCTCTTCCAGGCCCGAGACGTTTCGGACAACCTGCTGGTCAGGATCGGGCCGACGGGACCGCTGACCTTGCTGGACGCGGTAAACGTCGTGTTGGGGGCGACCACAGGCACTAAGATCGGAACGGCGACGACGCAGAAGCTGGGCTTCTACAACGCCACGCCGCTGGCGCAGCAGGCGCAGACGGTGGACCTCAGGACGGCGATCATCAACCTGGGGCTGATGGCGTCCGCCTCGGGGGCAACCCCGCTCTCACTGAACGGCGGGGATCTGAACGCGAACCAGGCGCTGCTCTCGGCGGGTGTCCGCGGCAATGGCGGGGCGATCTCACTGGGCACTTCGACCGTGACGGTGACTGACGGCGCTGACACCACCCTGTCGGCGGGGGAGATGGCGACGGGGCACCTGATCCTCTCCGGGGCATTGACCGCAGCCCGAAACGTGATCGCCCCGGCGACGACCGGCGGCTTCTATACAGTGTTCAACAACACGACGGGCGGTTTCGCGGTGACGGTCAAGACAGCGGCGGGTACGGGTATCGCCATCGCCGCGGGGAAAACGGCGCTCCTGCGGACGGGTGCGAATGTCATTCGGCTAACAGCCGACGTATAGGGCACGGAGCATGATTGACGAAGAACTGCCGCATCTGAACATTGCGCGTTGCGAAGTCCGGCGCGGTCCTATGGGAATGGGTCGGATCGTGACTGTCAGTATCGGGAAAATCGGCTCGCCAGAAAAAGTCTATTACATCTTCGAGGAAAATGAAGCGCGAGAATTCGGACTAGGACTGGTGGATTGCGCCGAGTTTATCCGTCGTAAGAATGCTGACGGCTGACGTTATGAGCAAGCAGGTATACCGGATCTGGGTGCAGGTGGAGTGGATCGAGACGGATGATGACAGCGGCCTGGTAGAAGACAGCGGCTGCGATCCGAAGCGCCTTTTGCACCGCCGGGACTGGATGCAGGCGATGAGCGCGCTCTTGAGAGAGGTTGAGTATGGGGACCAGTCGCAACTATCAGCACGAAGCGGCCATCGAGGACCCGAAGCGGAAGCAGGAGCGGGCCGCCAGGAACCGGGCACGGCTGAAGCTGGTGAAGCAGCACGGGGCAGCGGCGATGAAGGGCAAGCAGGCGGAGCACAAAGACGGCAACGCGCTGAACAACAGCAACAAGAACCTGAAGCCGATCTCGCCCACCCGAAATAACAACGGCCGTCGTGGCGGTCCGGCGAAAAGCGGAAATCTGAAAGGAACCTGAAATGGCTTTCGGAGTAGATGATGCGATAGGCGCTGCCGGCGTCATTGGCAACTTCGTAACAGGCAGAAGCGCTGCCAATAGTCAGAAAGAGGCGATGCGTCGGCAGGCGCAGTTGATCCAGCGCCAGATGCAGACCTACGCCACCGCGCAGCCGGTGTATGGTCAGTATCTGAACCAGCTCGCCGCGAACGCGGGGCTCGGGCCGAGTGCCGGTGTCACCCAACAGGGGCCGGGACAGTTCGGCCTCCAGAACCGCTCCCAGCAATTTGGCCTGGGTGGCGGCTACGGCAGCTACGAGGATCAGCTTCGCCTCCAGGCCGCGCAGGAAGACATCAACCGCCACCAGATGCAGGGCGCCAACGCGCTCCGGTTCCAGCTCGGGCAGCGGGGATTGGCGGATGCTTCGATTGGGGCGGCATTGGGGCGAAACGCCGCCTTGGGGCAGCAGCAGTATGGTCAGTTCCGCAGGCAGTTGGCGATCCAGGCTCCCGAGCATCAGCAGCAGGCGCTGGCGCAGTTGGCGGGTGGGATCGGGATGGGCTTCGGCCAGGGTGGCGCGGCATCAGCCGGTTACGGACAGCAGGCCGGGGCTTACGGGCAGCAGGCGAACCAGGCGTTCGCGGGACTCGGAGGCATCGTGCAGAACTGGGAGCAGCAGCGGGCGCTCCAGAACTACATGAACCAGTACGGGGTGAACCCGGCCGGTGGCTACGGCGGGACCGCCAGTACCGGCGTCCTGGGCGGAATGACGGGCGGCGGCTACGGAGCGGGGGCGACGGGCTACCATAACGGCGGGATGCCTACCGGACAGTATGGCTCCGACTACTACATAGATCCTAACGGAGAGGTCCGCTACTTCTAGGAGGACACCATGGGTTTCTTTTCGGGAGTAGGCAGGGCGCTGGGTCCAGCGGCGCAGGGCTTTGGCCTGGGCCAGCGGCAGGGTGAGCAGGAGGCATACAACCGCTACAAGACGGACGAACTGCTGAACGCGAAGCTCGCCACGGTCCACGGTCACGCCGTGAAAGAGGACGTGCCCTACCCCGTCAAGAGCCTCTTGGACACGAACAAGGCGATCTACGCCAGCGGCAACCATCAGGCGATCAACGATTGGGAAGCATCAGGCCACGCGGAGAGTGCGCGGCAGGTGGAGCAGGCTTACGCACTCGGCGGTCCACAGGCGGCAACGAGAGCGTTCTCCATCGTGACGCAGCCAAAGGGCACCGATGTTTCGGGGCAGCTTGGCGCCTTTGGTCAGCCTGCTGATATTCCGGTCGGCTTTGGCCCTCGCCCAGCTCCGGTGGATGCCACTCGTTTCAATTTCCTGCATCCTTCCATCGTGCCTGGTTTTCAATACAGCCCTTCGGAGAAAGAGACGGCCCAGACCGGAAATATCTACGCGCAGACGAACCGACTGGAGGCAATGACGCCGGAGTTGGTCGCCAAGATCCGCGCTGACACGCAGAACGTCCACGATCAGTTCGGCCTCCAGCAGCGAGAGCAGAACCTGAGAGTTGCTCAAGCCGATTTCAAGAACAAGACAGACGCCGCTCTGCTCCGCCTGAACATGGGGCAAAAAGATGCGGCGTATCAGGCGGGGATCTGGAAGGAGCTGATTGACGCGGCAGCCCACGTCTCGGTGCGCGGCGGCGATGCGTCGAAGTACCTGGTGCCCTTGCTTTTTAACAAGGAGATGGGCGGGGCGCAGGCCCCGAACCCGGCAGCGATCACTCTCTACCTGCAGCAGCAGGGGCTTAACCAGGATGAGATCGGCAGGGTTCTGGGCGGTGCGAACGTCAGGGCGGGTGGCGGCGCGCTGGGGCTGGCTCCTCCCGGTGGGGGCATCGGGACCGAAAACCCGAACGCCCCGGCTAACAATATCCCCCTGGATAACCGGGGAGCAGCGGCGATGCGAGCGGTGGCGGGCGGGCCTCCAGTGCTGCCGGCGGTGGGCGGAGCAGCGAACCCGGCGCTGGCGGGAGCGCAGCAGTTCACCACCAGCCAGGGGTTCGTGATGACGCCCAACCCCACCGGGCTGCGGCCCGATGGCACGCACGGGGGGCACAACACGGGCAGCCCTCACTACCGGGGCCGCGCCATTGACGTGGGAGTGAAGAACAAGACACCGCAAGAGGTGAAAGACTTCATGCGGGCGGCGTCGGCGGCGGGCTACACCGTGAGGGATGAGCGGGTGCGTCCGAAGGGGCAGCGGGTGTGGGACGGTGCGCACATTCATCTCGAATGGGGCCAGCAGGGACCACCCGCCGCGCTGCCGGGGATGACCGCGGAACAGGTCGCGGGTATCCTGGCACCCGACGCCGGGCTGAACGCCAGCGGGGTGAACACGCCCGCCTCGGCACCGAAGGCGATCAACCCGTGGGCCTCGCACCCGGAGAGCCTGGAGTCCACCGTCTGGGACCTCTACACGGGCGCCAACGGCAAGCAGCAGGTGCCGGCCGAGGAATTGCAGCGGCGGTTCGCGGGCACGCCTGACGAGGGCAAGGTAGCGGCGGTCATCGCGGCGGCGAACCAGATCACGCAGGGGAACCTGATGCCGGGCGTTCCGGCTCCCTCACGCCTCGGTGCCCAGGTGCCGAACCCACCGGACCTGTCGGGGCAGGGCTACCCGAACGTGGGTGGTGGGGTGCCGGCGGTGACGACCAGCCCGGCGCCGGAGGCGAACGTGGGATTTGGTGGGACGCCGACGCCTGCCGTGGATCTGCCCAAGACCGAGCCGGGAGGGCAGGTAACGATTACGGAGAAGACATCGCCCCGAGGCACACGGCAATTCCACCGGGAGCCCAACCCACTGAACGCCAGAGGAGGAGTCAACCTCACTCCCAAGGAGAAGGCGGGTCCAGGCCGAGACGTAACGATCACGCCGCCCCCGCCGGTCAGGAGCCCGCAGAGTATGGGGCCGGCGACGAAGGCGCCACCCTCCAGCGCGGGCGCCCAGATAGCGAGTATGAACCCGGTCTCGGCGGGGTTCGAGGCGGGCCAGGGAGTGCGGCAGAACTTCGACGAGGGAGGCGTGAAGGGGTTGTTGTCCCCAAAGCCGGGGACAGCGATGGACGCGCTGGTGCGAACTTTCCGCGAGCACCTGGGCCGCACCGGGCAGGACGAGGTGCAGATCCACCGGGCGGACCCGCGCTCCATCTACGACCTGCCGGAGCTGAAAGGAAACGAGCAACTGATCGGGTGGAACGAGGTGTTCGCGCCGTGGGCGAAGCGGATGGGCTACACGACGGTGGATCAGGTGCTGAACGCCTCGAAGTGGTATTTCGCGCAGGAAGACCGGCTGCGGCGACCGCCCTACAGCCTGACGCAAGCGGAGGCGCAGCAGCAGTTGAAGGTGGCGCTGGAGAGCTTCGCCAACGCGCCGGGTAAATCGTTGCGGCTACGGGTTCCGAAGACGGGTGGGCCGGGCAACCCGCGCATCGGGATCAATCAGACGCCGGGGCCGGGCACGGTGGAATATCGAGGGACGGGTCGCTAGATGCCGACCCCGATCAGTCCGAGCGCGAAGAAGATCCTCGACGAGCTGCGCGGTGGCGTAGGAACTCCCGTCACACCGCAGTCACGCGCCATTCTGGACGATTTGCAGCAGCAGGCACCCGCCCTGCCCGCTCCCGCGCCTGTTCAGTTGCAAGGCCCGCCACCACCACCACCGACCACTTCTCCCCACGGCTTACCACTGGGCGCGCACGGCCACGTCATTGACCCGACCACCGGGCAGGAGATGTTCGCGGGCGCGGCCCAGGAGAACGCGCCGCAGCCGTTGGACACCCGCCCGCTGGAGAAGGCGCTGGAGACTTCGGGGCGCGTGCTGAACACCGGAATGAAGGTCATCTCCGCGCCGTTCGATGCGATGACGGCGTTCCTGAACACCGTCTCGGACGCGGCAATGGCGGGGGAGCGAGACCCGAACCTGGGGCCTTACCTGGGACCGCTGGCGGCGGCGGGAAAGAGCCTCCCGCACGCGGTTGCCGAGGCGGGTCGGGGGTTCGTGAACCCGCACGGGGTGAAGCAACGCTTCCTGCACCCGGAGGGCTACCAGCGACCGGGGCGACCGGGAGGAATAGACCTGCCGGGGATCCCTCCCGAGTTTGACAGGAACGCCCGGTCTGTGGGCGAGTTCGCCCTTTCGACCTTCGGTTCTGACGCTGCTGCGGCGAAGCTGATGGGTGGGACGCTGGGGTTTGTGGGCAAGCTCTCAATGCGCGGCGCACAGGCGATGGGGCTGTTCGACGCGGCGATCCCCGAGACAGCGATGCGCGTTGGGGAGTTCGTAGCGGGGCGGCGGCTGCACGGCTCCACCGTGAACGAGATCCGCGCCGCGAACCAACTGCGGCAGACGGTGAAGCAGGCGTATGTGAAGGGCGCGGCCGTGGGCGGTCAGATCCGCCGCGAGGGCGATCAGCTCCTGAAGAAGGTGGAAGGCATCTACGACGGCTACCGGAAGCGGGGGGTGGACTTCGCCACGACCACAGCGGACGGGCGGCGGGTGAACGCGGCGGACGAATTGGTGACGCACTGGATCGAGGCGGGGACGAAGGGCGCGAAGTATGCCGGCCGCCCGCAGGTGGAAGCCGAAGCCGCGAAGATCGGCCTGGACGTGAACGACCTGCGCTCGATTGCCGGGGACGTGTCCCGCGTCTACAAGAAGACGGGGCACTGGTTGGAGCAGGTGGGCTACCTCAAGAAGGGGACGGTGGCCCACTACGGCGACCAGTACGCGGCGCGGCTGTATCACCTGGCGAGCCATAACCCGAACGACATCGAGGCAGCGGTGGAAGCGGCTCGCTCGATGGGTGCGATTGATCCCAGAGCTGAAGACCTGGCGATGCGGGTGATGAAGAAGACCCGCGGCGGGGGCTACGCCGCGGCCAAAGGCCGGAAGGTGACGAATGCTGCGACGGCAGACGTGCTGGGCCGGGAGTATCAGGCGGGCGTGACGCTGGGCGCGGCGCTGCCCCGGCAGGCCCGAGCGGGAGCGCGGTTCCAGGCGCTCGACCAGATCAAACGGAACCCGGAACTGTTCAGTCAGACGCCCAAACCGGGATGGGTGAAGCGGGCGTATGGCGTTCCAGAGGGCTGGTTCCACCCGGTCGCCGACGACGTGATCCAGCAGGCGGCGAAGGTGACGGAGCTGACCCCGGAGCAGAAGCTATTGCAGGGTTGGGCCGGGAAGGTGAAGGCGGGCTGGGCCTCCTACAACCCGGCGGTGCAGGAAGGGAACATCAAACAGAACATCGCGCTGGCCGAGGGCTCGGCCGCGGCCAGGGGTATCCACTGGAACCCGATCCTCGACCTGCTCCCTGACCTGAAGGCGTTCAAGCGGGCACTCCAGAACCCCGGCAGCGACCCGTTCTTTGAAGGGCTGGCGCAGCGCAGCCGGGCGTTCACCGGGGAGAGCGGACAACTCGGCGAGGTGGGTGGCTCCCTGCGGAACTCCATCGGGATTGACACCACGGCAGAGCGGATCGGCAAGAAGGCCAGATACGTCGTGGAGTCGCCCGTGAAGTGGTTCGGCAAGGTAGAGGAAGTGTTCAAATACAGCCTCTACAAGAAACTGGTGAAGAGTGGGATAGCTGAGGATGAGGCGGCCCGGATCACCGACAAGGCGCTGTTCGACCATACCGACGTGGACGGCCGGGTAGCGGCGCTGAACAAGTATGGAGCCGTGCCGTTCCTCTCTACCCGGCTGAAGGGCCTGGAGAACTCACTGTCGATCCTGTTGAAGAACCCGGACATCATCCTGCGCCACTCCGGCTACCGGCTGCGGCAGTTGGCCGGCGCGGTGGCGGGGCCGGAAGCGGAGGTTCGAGACGCGGTGACGCCCAATCCCACCGACCAGCTTCGCTTCCCGGTGCCGGGGCTGAAGGATGAGTATGGTCGGCCGCGATACCTTACAGGTCAGTTGTTCAGCCAGAGCCCGTTCACGGCGCTGAACCCGTCCCTGAACAATCCGTTCTCGGGCGGTGTCTTCGCCCCGCTCATTGCCGCGGCAACGAACTACGACCCCTACAAGGCGGAGACGACCGGCGAAGGGGAGATCGTGAAGCCGGGGGAACTGCCGCCGCTTGATGCGATCCTTCAGCGACTGAAGTTCGCCTATCAGGGGACAGCGCCCTCGCTGGTGGGCCGGGAGTTTGCCCGCGTGGGCCGGGCAGCGGCCGGAGAGACGCGCTACGGCGGGGCGTCAGGGGAGCCGGAAGGGCTGGCACAGGCGCTCTTGGGGGCGATGACTGGCACGAGAATTGTAACGCCGGAGACGCCGCTGGAGAGAACGCAGCGGGGAACCAATAATATCATCCGCCGCTCGGAGAACCAGCGGTATCTCGCTGAGTATATGGGCGCGGTGCTGCGAGGGGACACGACACCGGAACAGTTCCCCGAGCACTATTTCCCGACCGATCCGCAGCAGATCGCCAGCCAGTTCAAGAACGCGGCGGCCAAGGTGAGGAACTACGTCACCGGGGGCGAGGGGAAGCCGGGAGACTTCAAGACGAAGGCGACGATCCGGCATCTCGCTGACTGGATGATGGCGCTGCAGGCCCGGTATCAGAAGACGGCCGGTCAGGCGCTGGACGCCGACATGCTGATCGCCCTATCAGGGCAGGGGGGAGAGTGATGGAAGAAGAGGTCAGTCTTACTTACAAGGCGCTACTGTTCGCGGCCGTCTGGATCTTGCCGGCCCTGCTGGTCATCCTGTTTCAGGTGATGCCCGGCTGGTCGGAGGGCCTCTGCCGCTTCTTCTCCATCGGCTAATAGCCCAGCACCACCCGGTCCTCGGGCCGGGTCAGCCGCTCCCCCTCCTTGATCAGCTCTCTCCCCAACTGGATCGCATCGGCAGGCATCAGGGCCACCGGCATCGAGCCCAGGTTCACCTGCCGCTGATCAATCACCGCCAGCCTCACCTCTGGCTCGTTCTCCGGCTGAAAGTAGCCGTAGACCGCCACACTCCCCAATCCCAAGGTCGGCACGCAGATCGCCATTTTCTCTCCTGAAGAGAAGGCCCCGGCCAGAAAGCGCCGGGGCAACATGCAAGGGTTTACGTTGGATGCTTGACTGTTCGACGAGCAACCAGCAAAGTCCTTCTCTGATTGATTATTACCCGCTATGGGTGTAAAATACTCCGGTGTGAGCCACATCACGCCCAACTGGCTGTGTAACCTTTCTATGTCCCTCCTTCAGGCGTGCCGCTGTAACCGTGGCGCGCCTTTCTTTCGGAGGTATGATGCCAAAAGACGACACACGGGAACAGCTTGAGGTGCATGGAACCGGCGCGATCTGGCAGCCGGATAATCCGAAAAACTACCTGATGGGCTGTATGGCTGACGTTCGAGCGATGCTGGCCGCCGGCTACCCCGACCGGGACGAGCACCTCACCCCGCACATGCAGTACACCTACTCACAAGGGGCCTCACCAAGCTGCGTGTGGCACGCTATCTCCGGGCAGCAGACCGGCAACGAGCACATCGAGCGCAAGGGCGAGCTGCTGATCTTTGACGCGATGGGGATGCACAACCAGACGGGCGACCCGAACCAGGGGCGCTACACCGGCGATATGCTGAAGATCGCCCAGGACGCGGGGACCAAGCTCGCCAACTCCTCGAAACGCTACAAGATCGGCAGCTACGCTTTCGCCCCGAAGGGCAGCCCCCAGGAGTGGGAGTCCACGATCAAGGCGGCCATCGCCGCCGGGCATATCTGCGGGCTGGCGCTGTTGCTTCCCACCAGCTTCGGCTGGGAGTCCTCGGGCGGCATCCTGCCTAACTCATACCACGAAGTCATGATCGTCGGCTACCGGCCCGACGCCTTTTTGATTAAGAACTCCTGGGGCGATAGCTGGGGCCAGCACGGCTTCGGCTGGGTTCCGATCAGCTTCCTGACGCAGAGCAATTATCAGAACGGCTACGTGTTCGCGAACACAATTCTGGACGCCATAGACGACGACCTGGCCCCTTCACCGCCCGACCCTCCCCACCCACCCAACCCTGTCTCCAAGCGCTACGTGATTACCGCGACCGCAACGGGCTCGGGGATGGACACGCTGCGGCAGGGAACGTCTCTCGTGGCTTCTGGCGGCGGCTACACCGGCAACCTGGGGATCACGAACCTCACCGTCTACGACGACGTGACTCCCCCGGAGCCGCCAACGCCCGGCAAGCTCTCGGTGACGGGCTACGATCCCTCCACGGTGAAGCCGGGTCAGGCGTTCACGGTGATCGGGCAGGGGTTCGGCAGTCCCGGCAGCGGGAACCTGTTCGTCTCCTGGCACGGCAACGCGCTTCAGGTTCAGAGCCGCTCGAACACCGCGCTGTTCGTCACCGCGCCCCAGGCGGAAGGCGTAGACGTGGTGGTGGTGCGAGTGGAGGCGGAGCAGGCGATTGGGCCGAACCTCGTCGTCAGCTCGGGCGATACGCCCCCGGAGCCGCCGACGCCGGGTGATATCCAGGTAGTTCTACGGATCTATCGCTCGGGTAGGTCTATCTATACCGAGGTAACGGCAACAGGGCCGGAGGACGGGCTGGCCGATCTTACCTGGAACGTGGGCGGGATGAACCCCTTGCGGGTGATGGTGAACGGGGCGCTGGTACGGGGCCGGCTCTCGGGTGTCTCCAGCGGGCAGCTCGTGACCGTTACCGCCGTGCTGGGCAGTCATATGGGCAGCGATACCGAGAGTGTTCCCGAGTGATGCCAGCCGTGCCGCAGGTGCCGGTGATCACCGCCTTCTCGTGGCCGAACGCGATGTGGAGCCTGGGGCTGATCTTCCTCCTGGGCGGCGTGATCTGGTACAAGCTGCACCTCTTGCGTATGGAGATCCACTCCCTGGTGGAGAGGATGCCATCGCTCGGGAGTGAGTTCATCCGCCGGGAGATGTTCGACGTGCGCCGGGACCTGGAGGCAACGATAGCCCGTGTCCGGTTGTGTGAGCACCGGCAGGGGATCAACGGGGAAGACTCGTGAGGGAGAAGATGTGGCGGAGGATCTGTGGAATTTCCTGGGCGGGCTGCCCGGTGTCGTTGCCATTGCAACGGCGGCGGCAGTGCTGTTCTACCGCACCAAGTTTCCACAGATCGGCGTGGACTACTTCAAGGCGGAGCTGGATCGGAACCGGGCGGAGATCGCCATTGCCGACCAGGATAGGAGCAAGCTGCGGGTCGCCCTGAAGGAGATCAAGGACGATCTGTCCGACCTGGAGGCCCGGTATATGATGGTGCTGGAGGAGAAAGAAGTATTGGCCCAGGAGCTGCGGCAGTTGCGCCGGATGCTTCGCTCCCGCACTCCCGAGGACTGATCGTGACCACGCCGGAGGAACGCTATCGGCCGGACCCGTCAGAATTGACGACGGCGGCTCTCTTGAGGGAAATCCAGAACCTCGAAGAGAAGCTGAACATCCAGATCGAAGGGGTGGTGAAGGCGTTCACGGCCCGGATCGACGCCATTGACACGGCGACGCGGCTGTTCTCCGAGGATCTGGTGCGGGTGCCGACGGCCTTGGACCGGGCCATCACGACGAGCCGGGCGTTGACCGATGAGAAGTTCATCAGCGTGGAGCAGCGGATCGTCGCACTGCAAACCTTGAAGGCGCAGCAGTTCGCCCATATCCAGCAGCAGCTGGAGGAGCGTGACGAGCGGTTCAATAACCAGGACCAGGCAGCCAAGGACGCCGTGGCGGCGGCGCTCCAGGCAGCGAAAGAAATGATGGGCGAGCAGGCCCATAATATCCGTACTATTACGGACGCCAACCAGACACAGATTGGCGATCTGAAGGACCGGATCACGCGGATAGAAGCCCTTGCCATCGGACAGGCTACACAGAAGGTCGAGCAGCATCAGTCATCGAGCGCGACGGTGGGACTGATCGCGCTGGCGGTAACGATCCTGTCCGTGTTGATCGGGCTGGCGTTCCGGTTCGTGGGAAAGTAAGGAGAAATCATGAAGACTGAAGAGATCGAGATTGAAGAGACGCAGGGCGCGGGTCCGCTTCAGGGCCTATCGCTCGGGGACATCATCAAGTATGGCCCCGTGGTGCAGAAGGTCATTGACCTGATCCTGAAAGGCGAAGGCGGCTTCGATGTGAAGGTGGGGCCGATCCGAAAGCACATCGAAGTCACGGACCTCTAATGCCGATCAGCGACTACCTCCGCGCCAGCGGGACGCTGGTCCACAAAGATCAGGCCGGCGAACTCTACGAGAACGTCGGCCGGATCACCGTGACCAACGCGCCAATCCGGGGCGTGGACCAGAACCTCTGGGCGGTGCTGAAGATCGTGGCGGATGAGCTGAAGCTCTGGTTGAACGTGATCAGCGTAGACACGGGGAACCACGCGAAGAACTCACGGCACTACACGGGGAGGGCGGCTGACATCAACAAGATAACCCCGATCACGGACCCCTCGGCCAACCAGGCAATGTTAACGAACAAGGACGCCTTGCGGGTGGTGGAGTATCTGCTGGCGGGAGGGTTCCACGTCGGGGAGGGGAAGCCGTGGGCAGCGATCCTCTTCGGTCCTCCCCGAACGCGTTTCAATAGCTCGACGGTAGACCATACGACCCACTTGCACTGCTCCCTTGCACCACGCAAGAAGTCCTAACCCTCCTCCTGCCCGCCAGGCGGGGCGGTCGGCGCTGCGGCAGGCAGCCACCCCCTTCCGTCGCAGCGTGGACAGGTGCGGCCCAACACGCCAAGGTGCTGCATATTGCTCACGTCGCCGGTTCCGAGACAAAGAGGGCACTGCTCCTTGATCTCTTGCTTTCGCATTATCACTCCTCCTGCCCGCCGTGCGCCGCATCATACGCCCGCTGGCACCGATCCCCCAACTCCTGCAAACGCTCGCGCAGCCGGGATCTGAACTCCGGCCGGCTCATCCGACGCAGTTCCTCGTAGGTGCCCAGGTCCACGAACAGGCGGTCACTTAAGGTTTTTGGGTTCTTATCAATGCCCGCTTCCATCACTCCTCCGGCCCGTCTTGCGGGGCGGGCTTACAGTCAGGACACAACGCCGTCTTAATCCAGGCGATATCGCCTTCAATGGTTATGTCTAGTTGATAGCCAACCGGCATCGGCCGCTGACACCTCGAACAACAGATGCGAGCCGGCTCGTGTTCGGGCGGCCCAGCGCTGATGTGTTTAAACCTCGGAGTTTCCATCTATCCCTCCTCCTGCCCGCCAGGGGCGGTAGGCGATGCGGTAGGCTGTCTCGCCGCCCGATACTTCGCCATTGCGTCGTCGAACTGTTGCATACGCCGTGACCCCAACCACGGATACAGCCGAATGTAGACTGCTTCCACATCAACCAGCTTCTGCACCGTCCACTGCCATTGTGGCTTTGTTCCCGTCCCTCGCGGCGGATACGGGCCATACAGCTTCCCCGCTCCGACTGCTTGCCCCCAACGGCGCACCACGTCCTCATCGCACATCGTCAGGGCGATCCGAACACAGGTCCGGTCACATCGCACGCTGCCCTCTCCCTCAAAGAGACCGGCAGCCCAGGCGTTCAGCGCGTCGGATTGGCAGAGCGCCACTCGGAGGCGGCTGATCTCTGCCTGCAATGCCTCGTTCTCCTGGTGAACCTTGCGGCTCAGGTCTATCAACTCTTTGGCGTGAACATCATCCTCGAATAGTGTGTCCATACCCTCTCTGTTACAAGAGTCGCGCCAAACTCCGGTTCGGGCTAGGTGGTCGTCGCCCGTAAGGTCGGCCTATTTCACTGCCTGGACAGGGCTAGTTCTCACAACTTCCGATAACATTGCAATATGTTGGGTTGATCTGCAATCGAACTAGCCCGACTTCCAGGGGTAGTTTTCGCACTGATCGCACTTGCGCCCCAGCGGCGGATGCCCTCCAGTCTCTCGGGTGCAGCAGATGTAGGGTATCCAGTGCCAACAGTTGGCTGGATCACCGAAGTACCATCGTTCCCAATGCCCGCCGCGCCAACGCCTAAACCACTGCTTCCCGCTCAGTAGGGCCTCGGCAACCTGAAGCATTCGAGATCGTAACCTATCCCAGAGCGTGTCACTCACCCCTCACCCCTCCTCGGCCCCGCCCCCGGCGCTCTCACTCCCCCGCCTGAACCACGAACGGCATCTGCGGCAGGCTTTCGCTGCCCCCTCCCGCAATCGAGGTAGCGCCGTCGAGCCGCACGATCATCGCCCAGATCCGGTGCGACCGGTTGGAGCTTGAGAAGCGGAAGGTGATCTTCGTGTCGGTCCACGAGAGCGGCTCCACCTCAAGCCCACTTACAAAAAGCGTGCCTTTGAGCTGCCCGAAATTCTCGCCCTCCAGGGTGATCGGATCGCCCGCGGCGATGGTGTCGTGGGGCTTACCGTCCGGTCCCAGAACCTTCCTGACGGCGGGCGGGCCGGCGGCTCCGGGTGCCGGCGGGTTGCTTGGCAGGATCGTGAACTGTCCGCCCTTGCCGAGCGACTTCCAGTTGCCGGCGACCTGCTGGAACACCTCAAACGCCCCGGTGACGGGGACCGACAGCTTGTCGGTCAAGGACTTCGGAATGCTGAACGAGACCTTGTTCGGGCTCCAGTCCGTCACGCTCATACTCTGGCCGGCAAGCGCCAGGCGCAGGTTGGAGCTGGGGCCGGAGGTCGGGAACCCGCTGCCGGTCAAGAGAAGCGGCTTGGTGTTGGTGGACTGGGTGATGGCGTTGGACTGCAGGTCCGTCACCGGGCCGAAGACGATGGTGCCGGGGATCGGGACCGGGGGCGGCTCGGGCTCGGTCTTCGTGACGTGGACCGCGCCCGAGATTGCCCAGGTGGCCCCGGCGTCGTCTTTGATGCTGCCGCTGATCGGGATGTCCACGCTGGAGACGGCGGGAGCGGTAGCCCCGCGGACTAGTGCTCCGAGGAGGATGAGAGCTACTACTGCCGAGTAAAAACTGATCCAGCCCGCCGCCTGCCGTCTGTTCATTCCTCACCTCTCTTGATCTCGTTGTGAACGTCTTTGAGCTTCTTCTTCATACCCTGATACTGCCGCTTCGATGACTGTGCATCCCTGGCAGCGCAGGCCTCACACCGCGTTCGCTCGGGCCGAGGCGGGTGTTTCCCGCACTTCCGGCAGAGGCCCTTCGCTTCCCACTCGGCCCGAAGCTGGCGGTTATACGCGGCGTGGGCAGCGTTGCGCTCCTCCCGCGTCTGACGATAGTTCTGGGCGACCTTGCGGGCCGCCTCGACCACCGGAGCAGCCGATACTACCCGGTCCCCCATCTTCACCCGGAAGTCGTAGGCCGCGACCCGTAAGCGCAGCTCGCGCAGGAGTTTGTGTCTGATCCCCACGGGTCCGTCATATCTCCTCGACGAACAGGACGACCCCGGCCCTCTCGGCATATCGCTTCTCGGCGTTCAGCTTGCACACCTGAGCGTCGTCCTTGAGGACGCCGGCAATCACCAGCACATCGAGCGCCGCTCTCGCTATCTTATCCAGATCAGGGCGAGTATCCGGCTTGACGTGGCGTTTGGCGCGTCCCTTGGGCCTTACCCTATCCTCGAACACCCAGACGGCTACCGGCCCCTCAAACGGGCTCTCAATGCCCCTGTCGGTCATCCCGTCCTGTAGATACTTTACCGCGATTGCCCGCCACGCATTCAATCCTTTGTTGGCCGAGGTGATCTGCGCCTTGCCGTTCACCACAAAGGCACGGGCCGAACCCTGCGGACAGGCGGGGCCGGGGATCTCTACTCGCAGGCTGTCGCTCACTGTCGCTCCTTCTCCCAGCAGGCACAGCACCAGAAGTCCGTTCGCTTCTCCGTCTCCTTGTCCCAGTAGCAGCGGCCCTCCCAGTTCTTCCGCTGCTTCTTGCAGACCTGGCACTTGAACGGACCCCACACCTCCAGAATGACTATCATTCGTCCTCCAGGCTGAACAGGCTGGACACCCGCGGGGGCATCTTCACCGGCTTCAGATCCACGCGAGCCTCGGGCGCTGCCCGGTGTTCCCTGGCGTCCAGCTCTTCGATGCAGGCCCGGCAACACCAGACGGTGTTGGGTGAGCCGACCTGGCGGTGCGCTTCCGCGAACGGCACCCAGCCGTGATGCCACGAGCAGAACGTCATCCCTGCCATCCACGCGGCGCGGAACTGGTCCAGGTCGGGGGCGATCCGCTGTTTGTCAGTCACAGCTTCGCCTGACGCTCCATCATCTTCTGCCAGAGAATGCCCAGCAGGTGAGGCACGCCTACCACCTCGCACCAGAGCGACAGGTCATCGCAGGGCCACACCTTCGTTGGGTCCGTCTCGATCTCGCAGATACGGCCGACGTTCATAAATCGCGATGCCCCCTTCAACGACATCTCGTGGCCGATCTTCTGCTGGTCCAGCTTCATCGCCAGGCGGATCGCGGTCATCCACTCCCCCAGGCTATCCGGCCGGGGCGCTGTCATCTTTGCCATTGTTCTTCTCCCGCTCGATCATCCAGGGAGACCCTAGTTAGTTGATTTCATTCCCGAAGGATCAGAATGAAATCATCTATCTAGGGTCGAGTGATCGAGTTAGTTGATTTCACCTCTTACGTAGTAAGTAATAAAATCAACTAACTAGAGAGTTGATTTCACGTGAAATCAACTCGTAAAATCAACTACCAGAAGTCTCTCCAAGAAGCCAGTACCGCTTCGGTTTCCGACCCTCTTTTCCGAACGCCGTGGGGTCGTCCCGCTCGGCTATCCGCAGATCCTCCTTCAAGTCACGAAGGGCCAGGTAGAGGGTTGAACTCTTCGGGTCGGTGTTTGTCTGCAGCGCCAGGTCTTCACGGGTCGCACCGCCCGGCTGGTGCGTCAAGAGGCTGATGATCTTCGTTTTCAAGGCATCGCGTTCCGTTAGATCACGCTCCTCTTTCTCGGAGACCGGGGCCTCGCTATGGGTCAACCAGACAGAGTTTGTCCCTTCGATCCGGTCAAGCGTGAAGTGGATTGGATCGAAGAAGGCGGTGTCTCGCTGCTTCTCGCAGCGGACGACCACGATGTTCTCGTGCTGCTTGTCCACCCGCATCTGCGTGTCGCAAGCCCCCAGGATCACGCTCGATCCTCTGTCACGAACGCCTGTCTTGTCGGAGTGGTGAAGAAGACCGACAGACGCCCCGATCTCTTCTCGGATGCGGTCCAACTGGAGGACTACCATAGACGCCTGTTCCTGCTGGTTTTCATTCACCCCCGGTATGCAGCGGCTGTAGGTATCGAAGATCACCACGGCCGGTTTCTGTGGAAGATAGGAAAGCGCGGCCCTGAACTCGACCATATCGGAGGGTCGGTGCAGACTGATGGACTCAGGGTAGGTGTAGAACTCATACTCCGGCTTCTCGTCGGGGTGCATATAGTCCCACGCCCGCATCCGGTCGTAGAAGCCGAGGCCCCCATCGGCGTTCACGTAAACGATAGCCCCTGGCTTCCTGATCTCCCGCTTGCACCAGTAGCCTCCCTGGCGGATAGAAAAACCGAGAGACATCATCACGAACGTCTTGCCGTGGTTGGGCGGGCCATATATCTCAAACAGAGACTTCTCGAACAGCATTCCGTCCACGAGGTACTCCGGCTCGGGTTGGACGAGAGCTTCCTTGAAGGTCATGAACTTCTTGAACAGGACTGGCTCCGGCCCCCGTTCCTGCGCGCTTGCAACCTCGGCGAGCTGTTCGGGTGAACCCCCATTGGCGAGCCAGTCGGAGACATCCCCGTGCGGCGGCAGGTGAGGAAGCATCTTTGACTGCGCCTTCAGTCCCGCGCCCCGAAGACTGGACAGAACCTCGTTCGCGTGCTTGATACCGGGCTCGTCGTTGTCGGGCAGGATGACGAAAGAACGGTCACGAAGACGGCTGGACAGCCATTCGGTGTATTCCGGTCGCCACTTCCCCGCGCCCATTGGTGAGGTCGTCGCGGGCATCCCCACCGCCCAGAGCCGATCCGCGTCTTTCTCGCCCTCGACCACGAACACCGGCTTGGACGGATCAGCCTTCAGCAGGTCCGGTATCCGGTAGAGGCAGCGCGGCGTGTCCCCGAGCCCTGCCTTCTCCGCTCCCGGCAGTCGCTGCCAGAACCGCTTATCCGGGGTGCGGACCACCTCGAACACGGGCTCGCCCCGCTCGTTGTCGTAGCGGTAGACGGTGACGGGCGTGGAACCCGCTGCTGTCACGGGCGCCAGGTCGCGCAGCGTCAGGTCCATTGCCGCCAACACGTCGGCCGTGACACAGCCCGCGTGGCACTTGATGACAATTCCGCCGTTGTGTCCCTCGCCTATCGAGAGGCTGGCGTGCTGGTCGTCGTGGGACGGGCAGCGGGCGACATACCCGCCTGCCGATGGCTTGACCCCCTGAAGGAGGGAGAGGACGTGTTCAAGGTTCACCTCTCCCCCTCCGCTCGCTCTTGCTGGTGGCGCTTGCACAGCAGCGTCTCGTATCGGCTCACACTCTCGTGCTTCTCTTGCTTCGTCAGCTTCACGCCGCAGATAGCGCAGTTGCGAAGACTGGTCAGCAACACGTAGGTTGCACGGTCCACTTTCACTTTTTTCGGTCCTGTGGTATTAGCCCGCCGGCGTCAGACCGCGGCGCCGGGGGCAGTGGATGGAAAACTGGGGCGGAGAACTAGCCCGCTATAGTCCCTGCCGGGATGCGAGCCTTCTCCTGCATCGCTTTCGCCTTGCCGCAGGGGACGCAGTAGACCGCTCCGAACTTCTGCAGGCTGATCGGCGGCACGCGGGGGTCCGTCACCTCATCGCCGCACTCGCAGCAGAACGAGGCCGGGGTCTGTGCCTTCACGCCCTCGTCCAGCTCGGCCTTGTGCCGGACGCAGAAGACGCGGCCCCCGTAGGTGCGCTGGCACTTGCGGGCCAGGTCAATGTCCACGTCAGCACCGCAGACGGAGCAGGGCAGGTCGTGAACCTCGGGGTCGCCGGTATAGCCGGCCTTCCTGGCCGCTGCGTCTCGTTCGGCCTGGGTCATCTTCCCGGCGCGGGCGACCTCCAGCTCGTAGAGGTAGCGGCCCACGCCGAAGTGGACAGCGGCGCGCTTCAGGGCATCGCTGACGGCGGCCTTGAACACCTCGATCTTGTCCCGGTCGGAGGCCCGCCAGTGTTCACCGGCATCACACTTGGTGACGCCGAGGACGGTGAGGCAGCCCTTGATGCCGACGCCGCCCTGCTCCGCGTGCAACACTGAATAGTCGAAGCTCCAGTTCGCCGGCCCCACCACCTCGTCGAGGCGGCTCTGGACGGCGCGGGCGTCCACGTAGAAGAACTTGCCCTCCCGAACCTCGATCATCTCGTCAGGGAACGGGGCAAGCAGCTTCTGCTGGATCTCTTCACTCCAGTTGACCGGCCATAGTAAGGACATCAGGTTCTCTCCTTAACCATCAGGTTGACAAACGCTACATTGCTACGCAATAATTCACTCGTGGGATTACCGTGTGACTGACTACCGGGCAGCCGGCCTCTCTTGGGGGGCCGGCTTTCTACTTTTCCTCGCTCTCTCCTACCTCGACGAACCCGGCTGGCGGGACCGCCTCGCGCAGCCACTTCTGCAGCGTGATTGCCAGCGCCCTGGCCTCGACGCACATCTGGCGGATGGGCATTGTCAACGACGCCTGTTCCAGCTTCGCGACCACCCGCTCGAACTGGATCAACTGGCGGAGCATTCTTACGCGGGTCCAGCCATCCACCGCCAGGACTAGAACCTCTCGATCCTCAGCTTCCTCGTCCAACAGTACCACCTGACTTCTCTCCGGGCAGTGGGATGAGTTTTCCGGGGGCCACCCACCTGACAACGCCCTCCCCGCCAGGGCCTATCCTGATCTTCACCCGGTCCAGCGTGACTTCAGCAACGACGACCGGGATCAGCACTCGCGGCCGGCAGTTCCACAGCACCTTCTGGCCGACCGTCACGAGAACACGCTCCGCAGCTCGTCGTCCGTCATCTCCGGCACGCGGGGCAGGTGCTTCTCTCCGGTGCGCTCCGTCTGCAGGCGGGCCGTGACAGCGGGCATCTTCTCCTGAAGCTCGGAGACTTCACTCTCCCACTCAACCGCCAACTGCTGGTGCTCGCAGAGTTTCTCTGTGCCCCGGTTGAAAGAAGCAAACAGACAGGTGCAGGTGGCCCTTGAAAGGTCCGTGACATGCCTCGCTCCTTGCACTGACTTGGACCGGACGGAGTAGACTCTGCCCCCAGTAAGCAGGGGAATGACTGGAAACTTGTCAGGCATTGGCTTTCTTCCTCGCTCTGTAGTGGCGGGTAGCGATAATCGCACACTTTCGGCAGCGTCGAAAGCCCTGGTGCCATCGGGTGTTTCCTTCATTAAAGGAGTGCCCTCGGACACAGTGCGTTTTGACCCGCATGTAGAGCCCTGCATTTCCTCTGCGGCAGTTTTCCGCGTGGGTCACTTCTTCCAGGTGCAGGGGATTGCAGCAGACTTTGTTCCGACACAGGTGATCCAGTTCAAGCCCTTCGCCTACCGGCCATACGAGCTGTTCGTAAACCAGCCGGTGAACATAGTGATTTCTCCCCAGGTAGCCAACCGTCCCATAGCCGCAGGGGTGAACGCCTCCAGTCCAGATCCAACAGCTATCTGGGATCTTCTCTATTCGGGAGAGGATCTTTTCGATTGTGTTCTGTGGCCTCCCGCTCATCGTGTCTCTCCTTGAGAATTCGGCGCAGCTCGGGCAGGACCAGGCGGGCCATCTCCGAGAGGTCAGGGACCTCCGTCTTTTCCATGTGAACCCTCCGTGTTCAGCCCTTGCTTGCCGATAATTCAAGCATCTCGTCAGCGAAGCGGGGCTCCAGGACCAGGCCCAGCTCGTCTTCCCAGCCGGCGAGTGTCTGATGGTCAACGCCGGCCCGGCGAGCGGCGGATCGGCGGGTCTCGCCCCGCTTGCGGTAGTCGCGGATGAACTCACGGCGGGGGCCGTGGACCTGCTCCCACAGACGGATGAAGTTTGCATTTTTCGCCATCGTCGGATTTCCCTCCGTGAATATTCGGGTTACGAGTTGAGTATACCTATATAGATTTGCGCCGTCAATCGGGTTAATCGACAATGGACGAAAATACAACATTTGTGCTATTCTCCGATAGGAGGGCAGTAGCTTGAGAGTGAAGCAGGATCAGCACTATCGGGACGGGATGTCGAAGGCATTCCGCCAGGCGTTAATCCGAAAAGGATTGAACCTGACGGAGTTCAAGGAGCAGGTGAACGGGAGCGGGTGGAAGGTGAGCTATGCCACGCTGAACCGCTGGTATCGAGGTGAGCGGGCTCCCGAGGGGAAGGATGTGGAACGGCTCGTGGAGGCGCTGGGGGACGAGGGGAAGCCCTTGCTGGAGGTGATGCCCAACCATCTCGTAGACCGGCAGCTAGAGACGCTCCTGGTGCGAGCCACCAGGCTCTTGATGCAAGGACGAAGTATGGTCGAGGCGATGGAAACGGTCACGGGGGGCGAGGTGTCGGAGGGTGGCAGGGCAGCGCTGGCCGGCCGGGACGCGGCCCTGCGTGAGGAGGTCAGGCGGGCTGCCTCACAACTGTTTGATCGGCTGTGGGATCAGCTCTCGGAGGAGCAGGAGCGGGTAATTGCTCGGGCGGTGATCCAGTGGGCCGAGCGGTATGGATAAGGCGACGGAGTTCCTCCACGACGGTAGCCCACGCGGGGTCTGCTTGCTTCATAATGCCCTCGATTGCTCATCGTCAGTCTCTATGTTCCCCCGGTGTAATTGTGGCAGTAACGATGCTTCCCGATAGGCCCTGTTTCATGCTGCTGCGAAAGAGCCGGGCGGAAGAGGACGATCCCGACGCGCTCTCGAAGCACCGGGCCATTCTCTGCGATCTGGCAGCGAAGGACGGGGTAGAGATAGCCCACGTCTGCGAGGAGTTGATGAGCGGGGAGCGGCTCAGTCGTCGACCGCAGTTTCAGGCACTACTGGCGCTCATTCGTGCATTGCCTGACGCCTGCGTGTCGACCGGTTCAGCAGGTGCCGTCCTCTACGTGATGGATGTCGACCGCATCAGCCGAGGCAGTCTCTCCGAGCGCGGTCTCATTCAGGATCTGTTCATAAACAAGGCGGTTCGGATACGAACACCAGGCGGCTGGGTCGATCTCTCCGTCGCCGATGAGCTGCTCCTGACTGAGGTCAGAGGAGCCCTCGCTCACCACTATCTGAACAAGTTCCGCGAACGGGTAGCGCACACGCGCCGTCTGCACGTTCGCCAGGGCCGCGTCCGCAATGGTTCCGTGCCATTCGGCTATGAATGGGATCGGCGGCAGAAGGTGCCTATTCCACACCCCGTCGAATTTCCCGTCCTTCAGGCGATAATCAACGATGCGTTTCACATGAGCCTCCGTCGTCTGGTCGAGAAGTACGGCGTGCCTCGGACGAAATTATACCGCGCTCTCACCTCGCCCACCATCTGCGGCTGGCCCGCCAGGACCGTGGACTATCGGCCCGGCACCCGGACCCTGCGCTACCTGCCCCGCGAGGAATGGGTATGGCCCGACAGCCCCGGCGACTATCCGGCCGCGATCAGCCGCGAGGAATGGGAGCGGCTGCAGTCGGTGCTCTCGCGGCGGAACAAAGAGCGGGCGAAGACAGGCAGCCCCGATGGCTGGTGCAAGGATCGGCTCAGGTTCGCGGGTCACGAGGGCAGGGTTCGGCTCGGCTCAGCTAAAAGCCACCGGGAGGGCAGCGTGCCCACCTACGAGCTGTCCACCGCTACCAGCCCTCGGCCTTTCATAGCACGTTCTCTCGTCCACCAGGAAGCGAAGGGGTTCGTCAGGCGGACCCTTGCAGCCCCTCGCCTCCTGGATCTCCTGATAGCGGCGGAGAGGGGCACCAGCGAGGCAGCGGCAGGGCCGGACTGGACCGCGGAGGTGGCGAAGGCGAAGCGGAAGTTGGAATGGGTGATGGAGCAGCGGGCCGAAGCCCAGGCTGAGCAGCAGGAAGCCCTCGTGGCAGTTGAGCGGAAGGTGGTAGCGGACTTGAGGCAGGCCAGGGAAATGGCGGCGCGGTCCCTTGCGATAGCGCCGGACACTGGAGACATGCGGGAGTTGATCGAGCTATGGCCCCAGATGATCCAGGGAGCGGAGTTTGATGAGCTGTGGGAGCGGGTGGGAGACGAGGGGAGAAGGCTCTTGGTCAACACGCTGGCGGCGGAGATAACGGTCACGCGGCGGAAGGAGGGGAAGGCTTACGCCGTCACGATAGCCGTGGTAGGGCAGGGATGGCTTACCGGGTAGCTGTCCCTGCGATCAAGAACAGGAGGACAGCTACCCGGCAGCGGTCAGTCTAATCGGCCAGCCAATGCACCGACTGTAATGAGTGCGTCAAACACGCCGCTGGCATAGTGGTACAGAGCGTCAACCTCTGCCTGTCCATAGTTGGTCGGCAGCTCGATACAGAAGCGGTCGTCGAACCCTTCGACTTTCGTGAGCTGCGCTTCGCTGTATTGGCTGACGGTTCGCACAACGGCAAATACCTGTCGAGCGCGGGCGGCTCCGTCTAGTGTCATAACAGTTTTCATTCTGTGTCCCCCTTCTTGCCCGTCCACGTATTCTTCTGCTGCCACGCTTCCGCATCCATCTTGCTAATCAGCCAGGTCTTCCCGACCTTGACGGCGGGGAGCTGACCCCGGCGGATGGCGTGACGGATGGCCGAGGTATTGACCCCTTTTGCCGCGGCCATCTCGGTGACGGTAAGCTTTGTTGTTCTGCGTCTGGGTGCCACGGTACTCATGTCGGCTCGTCGGAGAACGGATCACACTCATCGCAGAAGGTACACCGCCAGCACTGGCAGGTTTCCACGAAGCCCATGTCCTGGCCGCAGAGGACGGGGCAGCGATCCATCAGCCGGCCGTGGGCCTCCTTCATCTGTTCCATCAGCCCTTCGCACGCTTTGGCGAGCAGAGGGTTATAGACGAAGGCCCGTTTAAACGCCGTCTCAAACTCATCCAGCCACTGGTACCCATCGCGGCAGTGCTCGTTGATCTGGTAGGTGTTCAGGTCCGGCGTAACTTGTGTCTGCTCCATGTCAGTCCTCTCCTTGCGTGGACAGTAGGCGGGCCTTATGCCAGCCACGCAGCCAGGCATCCAGGATCGGCTCCCCATTGCCTACCGGCAGGCTCCCGATAAGATCAGGCAGGTTCATATCAAGGGTGGGGATGGCCGGCTTGCCCTGTTCGTGGGCGATCATCCCAAACGTCTCGGCGAACAATTGCAGTCGCTCCATCAGTCCATCCCCCATATCTCTCTGCCACAGGTGGAGCACATCGGCTCCATGGCATCCTCGACGCCGTAGTAGCTGAAGTATTCAGTGATCGGCTCCCCGCAGGCAGAGCAGAGCTTCTCGTCCTCACTCTCCGCCAGAGCTGCGGAGAGCTGTTGGGTAGCGAGTTCACTACCCAGCCATTCGCGGAACTCGGTGCTATCCATTAGTCCGCATCCTTTCGCACAATGCGCCCACTGATCACGCCGACGTGCCATACAAACGAGAGCATACTTTCGGCCGTCGTGATCCGCGTCGGATTGTCCCTGTAATGCGTCAGCAGTCGCTTTGTTTCGGCGTCAGTATTCCATTCGACAAGGTTTCCCGCGGGATCGTTGGCAACGATTGTTTGATCTAGTTCAGGCATCAGTCACTCCTCGAAAAATCGGCGTGCTATGCAGCACACGGCCAGGAAGAAGGCCAGCAAGGCAGCGGGCCAGAGAACGGAACAAACGGTCACGCTTCCTCCTCCGTGTGGAGGAGGGCAGCATAGCCAGCAGCGCCAAGCCACTGCTGCAGCAGTGGCTTGGCGCTGAACCTGCG
>Ga0207711_10000407_pt1 | contig 45641 bp, 41 predicted proteins | sample KBSS34metaG_FD_184401 | JGI IMG/M metagenome (GOLD analysis project Ga0207711, IMG submission 184401) | Switchgrass rhizosphere microbial communities from Kellogg Biological Station, Michigan, USA - KBS S3-4 metaG (SPAdes) (version 2) | ecosystem: Host-associated > Plants > Roots > Rhizosphere... | reverse complement strand
CAGAAGGGCATGGAACCGTTCTCGGTCCCCGGCAGGGCCTGGATCGCGAAGCCGTCCATCCGGCGGATCCAGATCTCGCGCTTCCCGTCCGGCCCCGTCGCGACGAAGATGAGCGACGCTCCGTCCGGAGACAGCATGATCGAGCTCCAACGGTCGAGCTCCATCTGCGGCGGGATGTCGATCGAGGTGCGCGTGATCGGCGCGGGCGGCGCGCGATGGAGAGTCCACGCGGCCGCGAACCCGGCGGCGGCGGCCACGAGCGCCGCCGCGAGCGGCATCCACGGCGCGCGGCGCTTCGCGGGCGCGATGACGGGAACAGGGACCCCGACCTGCGAGCCGCCGCCCTCGGCGATCCACTTGAGCTCGCTGCCCAGGTCCGCCGCGTTCTGCCAGCGGTCCTCCGGATCCTTCGCCAGGCACTTCCTCACCACCCGGTCCAGCGCCGGCGGCGACATCGGCGCCACCTGCGAGATCGGAGGCGGGTCCTCCTTCATGATCGACGAGATCAGCGACGCCTGCGTTCCCCCCGCGAACGCCTTGCGCCCCGTCGCCATCTCGTACAGCAGACACCCGAACGCGAAGATGTCCGTCCGCGCGTCGGCCTCACGGCCTTCGAGCTGCTCCGGCGCCATGTACTGGAACGTCCCCAGGATCGTCCCCTCCTGCGTCAGGCTCTGGTTCGCCGCGCCCATCACCGTCGGCAGCGACGTCACCCCCGACGCCTGCACCGGCGACGCCATCGCCTTCGCGAGCCCGAAGTCGAGCAGCTTCACCCCCGACTTCGTGATCATCACGTTGCCGGGCTTCAAATCCCGGTGCACGATCCCCTGCCGGTGCGCCTTGTCCAGCGCGTCCGCGATCTCCACCCCGTACCGCAAAGTCTGCTCGAGAGGCAGCGCGCCCTTCGCGAGACGATCCGACAGCGTCTCGCCCTCGAGAAACTCCATGACGAGGTACTCGGTCTCACCTTCTCGGCCGACGTCGTAGAGAGCGCAGATGTGCGAGTGCGAGAACTGCGAGATCGTCTTCGCCTCGCGCTCGAAGCGTGCGCGCACCTCCGGCGCCGCCGAGAGATGCTGCGGCAGGACCTTGACGGCGACCGTGCGCTCCAGCCGCGTGTCCTTCGCCTTGTACACCTCGCCCATCCCGCCCGCGCCAATCGGCGCGGCGATCTCGTAGGGGCCCAGGCGCGTGCCGGCAGAAAGCGTCAGGGCACGCCTTTCATTTCCCCAGGCCCGCCGGCCAGTTGAGCACGATCGTGGTCGGCGACATCGCGTCGCGGCCGAGGGGAGCGGCGATCATGAAGCGCTGGCCATCGGGGTACGGCGTGTACTTGTTGCGAGGGTTGCCGACCCGGATCCGGATGGGAAACAGGGCCTGCGGCACTCCGGCCTGGAAGTCCGCCCCTCCGTGGATCTCGACCGCCATGAGCTTCTGGTCCGGCGAGCGGTAGTAGATCTCCTTCCCGTCTTCGCGCCAGCTCGGATCGTTGCCGCCTTCGTTCGAGACCTGCCACTTGCCGCCCGGCTCGGGAAAGGTCTGGACGTAGATCTCGTCGCGGCCGGACTCGTTCGACACGTACGCGACGTAGCGCCCATCCGGCGAGAACATTGCGGACTGCTCGCTGAAGGGGCTGACGGCGATGGGCATCGGCTTCTTGTCGCCCGAGGTCGGCAGCGCCCACAGGTCGAACTGCGTCTTCGCGTTTCGGCTGCTGTAGGCCACGTACTTTCCGTCCTTCGTCCAGCTCGCCGGCGATTTCGGGTCGTCGCTGTGGAGAAGGAGCTTCTCCTCGCCCGCGCCCTTCGCCGATTTCTCATAGAGGTCGAAGGCTCCGCCGCGGTCGGAAGCGAAGACGATCGCCGATGCGTCCGGGGACCAGACGGGCCGAACGTTGTTGCCCGCGCCGAGAGTGAACCGTGAGTTGACGCCTCGCGCGAGGTCGCGGATCCAGATGTCGCCCTTTCCGCTGCGAGGGTCGGTCAGGTTGAACGCGAGGCGGTCTCCCGACGGAGAGAGCGTGGGATTCGCGTAGTCGCCGGGATCCCCCAGGGTGTCCAGCTCCTTGCCGGATCGGTCGCGCCAGAGCAGGCGTCCGCCGGTCTCCCCCGTCCGATAGGCGAGAACCCCGTTGCCCGACACCGAGAAGCGGGCGAGGCCGACGTTGTCGGTGCCGATCTTCTCGGCGAGCGGCACGGCCTCCCCCGTGATCTTCAGCGCGGACGCGTCGAAGGGCTGCGCGACGAGCGTCCGGTCGCGCACGAAGAGGAGCTGACCGGGAGGCGCGTACTGGACGAGCGTCTGCGCGGGAGCCAGCATCTTCTTGTCCTTCGAGTCGATCGACCCGATCCAATAGGCGCTGTCCTCCGGCTTCTCGCCGGTGACGAGATAGATGAAGTGCTTGCCATCGGGAAGAAACTGCGGCCACCCGACGGAGGTCTCCTTCTTCGCCGTATCCAGCGCGACGGCGACGGAGCGGGTCCCTCCCGCCGCCGAAACTCGGTAGAGAGGGTCGTTCCCCGACCCGTCCCAGAGGATCACGCCCGCCGGGCTCCACGTCCCGTCGGAGCCGCCCGGCGCGTCGCAGATCTTCGTGGGAGGGCCGCCGGTGACGTCCACCTTCTTCATCACGCCGTCGGCGATGAACCCGACGTAGCGGCTGTCGGGCGACCAGAACGGGCGCACGCCGCCGTCCGTTCCGGCGAGCGGCTGCGCCGTCAGCGAGTTGAGCGCACGCACCCAGATCCTCGCCTTGCCCTCCATGTCGGTCGCGTCGAAGGCGAGGAAGCGCCCGTCCGGAGAGATGCGCGGCACGTCCATGGTGGCAACCTCGGGAGGCGGGACGACGTCGAAGCGCACGAGCGGCGCGGGCTTCGGCGCGCGGCGCACGAAGCCGACGGCGAGCGCGGCGGCGGCGAGCAGGGCCGCCGCGAAGAGGCCCCAGGCCAGCTTCTCGCGGTTCTTGCGCCGCGCGACGACCGGGGCCGGGACGCCGGCGAGCGAGCCGCCCTCCGCGATCCACTGGAGCTGCAGCATCACGTCGTGCGCCGTGCTCCAGCGGTGCTCGGGCTCCTTGGCCAGGCACCCCTTGACGATCCGGTCGAGCGACGCCGGGATCATCGGCTGGATCGAGGAGATCGGCGCCGGGTCGGAGTTCATGATCGAGCCGATCAGCGACGCCTGGCTCTTGCCGGAGAAGGCCTTCTGACCCGTCAGCATCTCGTAGAGCACGCAGCCGAACGCGAAGATGTCGCTGCGCGGTTCGGCCTCGCCGCCCTCGAGCTGCTCCGGCGCCATGTACTGGAACGTGCCCAGGATCGTGCCGCGCGTCGTCAGCGGCTGGCTCTCCTGGAGAGCCGTGGGCAGGCTCGTCGCCTGCGAGACGCCCGAGACCGGCGCGGCCGCGAGCTTGGCGAGGCCGAAGTCGAGGAGCTTCACGCCCGACTTCGTGAGCATCACGTTGCCGGGCTTCAGGTCCCGATGGACGATCCCGCTTCGGTGGGCCGCGTCGAGAGCGGCCAGGATCTCGACGCCGATCCGCAGCGTCTGGTCGATCGGGATCGGCCCCCGCGCGAGCCGGTCGGCGAGCGTCTCGCCCTCGAGGAACTCCATGACGAGGTACTCGGTCTCGCCCTCCCGGCCGACGTCGTACAGCGCACAGATGTGCGAGTGCGAGAACTGCGAGATCGTCTTCGCCTCGCGCTCGAAACGCTGGCGCACCTCGGGCGAGGAGGAGAGGTGCTGCGGCAGGACCTTGACCGCGACCGTGCGTTCGAGCCGCGTGTCCCTCGCCTTGTACACCTCGCCCATCCCGCCGGCGCCGATCGGCGCGAGGATCTCGTAGGGACCGAGGCGAGTCCCGGTTGAGAGTGTCAAGGTCGTGTGAACTATACCCGGGTCACTTCGACGTCCGGGCCACGAAGTCCGCCATGTCGGCCTTCATGGCCTTCAGGGAGGCCTCGTTGACGTACATCATGTGTCCCGCCGGGTAGTACTTCAGCGCGATGCGCGCCTGTACGTCCTTGTCGGGCGAGACGTGCGCCATCATCGTCTCGGTCGCGAAGAACGGTGTCGCGAGATCGAACAGGCCGTTCAACACGAGCACCTGGAGGTTCGGGTTGAAGTGCATCGCGTGGCCGAGATCGATGTTGGTGTTCGTGAGCGTCGGCAGGGGAAACGGCACGCCCGCGACCTTGTGGCGAAAGTCCCAGGAGAGGAACGCGTCGGCGAAGATGTTGTAGGTCTTGCCGTCGCCGAACTTCAGCCCCTCGTGGTACCAGTCCAGGAACGCGGCGGTGTACGCGCCCGTGATGGCGTTCGACTGCGGATCGTCCTCGGTCTCCTTCGCCAGCGGGTCCATCGTGGGCCCGACGAAGCGCGAGTCGAGCCGGCCGACCGTGATGCCCCGCTGCCGGAGCAGCTCCTGCGTGAACTCGCTCTCGCTGACGCGCAGGTTCGCGAGGCGGAGGTAGTCCTCGGAGAGGCCGGTGTAATCGTGCAGCTTCTTCGCGACGGCGGCCCGCCGATCGTCCGGGAGCCGGCTGCCCTCCGCGAGCGCCGCGGCGAATTCACCGGCGGCGTAGCGGCGCACCTCGGTGAGCCAGGGCTCGAGCTCCTTCGGAGGATTGGGCAGGAGCTTGTGGTACCAGGCCGCCGCGGCGTAGCTCGGGAGATACAAGGGATAGGGCTGGTCGTTTCCCGGAAGCGCGAAGATCGCTCCGAGGTCCGTCGCGACGGAGACGAGCACGACGCCGTTGAAGGTCATGCCGCCCTTGCTCTGGAGCCAGTCGACGACGCCCGCGGAACGCGTCGTCCCGTAGCTCTCGCCGATCAGGTACTTCGCGGAGTTCCAGCGGCCATTGTCGGTGACGTATTGCTTGATGAAACGCGAGACCGACTCGATGTCGGGGTCCACTCCCCAGAAGTCCTTCTCCTTGAAGTCGCCGACCGGCTTGCTGATGCCCGTCCCGACGGGATCGATCAGGACGATGTCGGCCTTGTCGAGCAGGCTGTACGCGTTGTCGACGACCTGGTACGGCGGCGGCGGCGTGGCGGTTCCGTCGGCGACGACGACGCGCCTCGGACCGAGCGCGCCCATGTGGAGCCATACGGACGAGGAACCGGGGCCGCCGTTGTAACAGAACGCGATGGGCCTCCGCGCCGGCGACCCCGCGTCCTTGCGGACGTAGGCCACGTATCCGATGCTCGCCCACGGCTCCTCCTTCGCGTTGCGAACGATGAGCGTCCCCGCGGTGGCCGTGAACGCGACCGGGGCGCCGCCGATCACCGCGCTGTGCTGGGTGACGGACGACTCCGCCCTCGGAGTCTCCTTCTTCGAGACCTCCGCCGACTTCTCTCCCGGCTTCTCCGGCGTCGGCGCCGGCGTCGGGGTCTTCTCGGGGGTCTTCGGCTGGGCAGCCGCCGTCATGGCGGCGCCGAGGCCGGCCGCCAGCAGAGCGGCCGCGAGCGCTTTCCTCATGTTTCCTCTCGAATGGCGCGGGGAGCTTATCGCGCTTCGGGCTCGCCGGGTCGGGATAGCATCCGCGCGTGATTCCCGCCTTGCTTCTGGCCGCCGCCGCCTCCGCTTCCCTCGTCGCCGCGCCTCCGCCCACGCCGATCGAGCAGGAGCTCGCGCGGAGGATCGCCGCCTTCCACGGCGAGATGGGCCTCTTCGCTCGCAACCTCGACACCGGCGAGACGATCGCCGTCAACGCCGACCGCCGGTTCCCGACCGCCAGCCTGATCAAGGTCGCCGTCATGGCGGAGGTCTACCGGCAGATCGGGCTGGGAAAGCTCCGCAAGGACCAGACCGTCGTCCTCCACGACGCCGACAAGGCCGGGGACGAGACGATCCCCCTCAACATGCTCCACGACGGCGCGACGCTGACGGTTTCCGACCTCCTGAAGTACATGATCGCGTACAGCGACAACACGGCGACGAACCTTCTGGTCGGTCTGGTCGGCACGGCGAACGTGGACGTTCTCCTCGACGCCAACGGGCTCACGAAGACGCGGCTCTACCGGCCGACGTTTCGAGACGGCCACGCCGACGTGCTGCCCGAGGAGGAGAAGGAGTTCGGCCTCGGGTCCACCACGCCGCGCGAGGCGGCCACGCTGCTGGCCCTGATCGCGGAGGGGAAGCTCGTGAGCCGCGCCGCCGGCGACGAGATGATCGGGCTTCTCGCGATGCAGCAGGACCGGGCCATGATTCCCCGCGCTCTCCCCTTCGCGACCGAGGAGATCCTCGTCGCGAACAAGACCGGCTGGGACGAGGAGAAGCGGCCCGACGCGTCGGGGTTCAAGGGCGACGTGCGCAACGACGCCGCCTACGTGAAGGCCCCGAAGACGCGCTACGTCCTCGCGATCTGCGCGCGGCGGATCCAGGACAAGAGCCCCGGCGTCGACAGCGAGGCGCTACGAGTCGGCGGCGAGATCTCGGGGATGGTCTACGCGCACTTCACGGGCGCCGGGGGCGCCCCGAAACCCAACGGACGCTAAAGCGCTAAACGCTGAGCCCTGAGCCGGAGAGTCAGGCGCCGGCGGTCCCGGACCCGTAGCAGGCCCGGAACAGGGCGTCCGCGTCGACCCGGGAGAACCGCGGCCGGTCGAGGCCGTTGCCGCGGAAGACGCGGACCTCGCGGATGCGAGTCGTCACGACGCGGTTGCCGAACTCCATCCGGAGGCCGCACGCGGCCACGATGTCCTGTTTGATCGCGCTGCCGCCCCAGGTGCAGCCCGCGACCGAGAGTCGGACCGGCGAGAGTCCCTGGCTGTCGAACCAGCCGCCGGAGACCGAGAAGGTCGAGTCCTCGTGGACGCACATCGAATAGACGGAGTTCTCGGTGGCGACGAGGAGCTGGTCTCCGTGGCGGAGGTCCGACTTGCGCACCTGCTGCATGATGCCCATCTGATCGAGCATCGCGTTGACGGTCCGGGCGCAGGCGATCAACTGTTTCCTCCGGTCCCTTCGTGCAATTCTACTCCGGCGATGGCGGCCCTCTTCGAGAACGACGAACTCCTGGCCCTGGACAAGCCCCCGGGCGTGTCCCTGGCGACCTCGTCCCGGGCGGACAAGAGCGGTTCCGCCGCGGTCGAACGACTCCTTTTGTCTTGCAAGGAGGTTGCCCGACCCGGGATGCTCCTCGTCCACCGGCTGGACCTGCCGACGACGGGAGTCGTGCTTCTCGCCAAGTCCGACGCGGCTCATCGGATCCTCTCCCGCGCCTTCCAGTCGGGCGGGGCCCGGAAGACCTATCGGGCGCTCGCGTGGGGCCATCCCGTTCCGGCCGCCGGCTCCTGGACCGATCCGCTCGGGCGCGACCCGAGAGACGGCCGGAAGACGAAGGCGCGAGCGGACGGGAAGCGCGCGCTCACGCGCTATCGGACGCTGCGCCGCATGCCCTCCCCTGCCATCGTCGACCTCGAGCTCTCTCCCGAGACGGGACGCACGCACCAGATCCGGGCGCACGCCGCGACCCACGGACACCCGCTCGTGGGCGACGACCTGTACGGAGGCGCGACCCGCTGGCGCGGCGTCCGCGACCGTCGCCTGCGACAGGCGCTCGCCGAGGTGGATCGACCGCTCCTCCACGCGGCGCGCATCGAGATCCCGGAGCTCTCGCTCGACGTCGCGGCTCCGCTGCCGCGGGACTTTCAGGAGCTGCTGGACGTCCTGGGGGCTACGCGCCCAAAAACGCGTTCATGAACCGGTAGAAGCTCCAGACGTCGACCTTGGAGGACATCTCGAAGGGCGAGTGCATCGAGAGGAGCGGAACGCCGAGGTCGATGACCTCCATGTCCCACTCCGAGAGGAAGCCGCCGATCGTGCCGCCCGAGTAGCCTTCCTTGGGCGACTGCGTCTGCCACGCGATGCCGTTTTTTTCCAGGATCCCGCGGATCCTCGCCGCGAACTCCGAGTTCGCGTCGAAGCCCGCGCCGTAGCGCTTGATCGTCACGCCGTAGCCGAGCCGCGCCGAATTGCCGGGATCGCTCGTCTGCGGGAAGACCGGGTTGATGCCGTCGTTGACGTCGGCGGAGATGACCTCCGAGCGGCGCAGCGCCTCGCGCAGGTCGAGATCGGTGTACTTCGCGCCGCGCTCCGCGGCCACCAGCCGGGCCAGCGCGTTGTTGAAGAACTGCGACTTGGCGCCGGTGTTGTTGTCGGAGCCGACCTCCTCGAAGTTCGAGAGGTAGGCGAGCGCGGTCTTCTTCGGCGTGCCCGCGAGGTCGAGGATCCCGCGCACCGCGCAGTAGGAGGAGAGGCGGTCGTCCTGTCCCGCGGAACCCACGAGCCCGCGGTCGAGACCCACGTCGGCGGGGCGCGCGGCCGGCACGAGCGCGAGCTCGGCCGACGCGAAGTCCTCCTCGCGCACGCCGTACGTCGACGTCAGCGCCGCCACGACCTGCTCGATTACCGTGGTGTCGGCGCCCGGAATGCTGCCCGCGACCGGGGCGAGCTCCTCGCCCGTGAAGACCTCCGTGTACTTGCGCTCGCGCAGCATCTTGTCCGAGTGCGGCGCGTTGTCCGGGATCACGAAGACGGGGTCGCCGTCCTTGAGCCCGATCGCGACCTCCACCCGCTTGCCGTCCGGCGTGTCGATGCGCCCGACGAGCGCGAGGGCCCGGTTGGCCCACTGGTATTTCTTGATACCGCCGTAGTACGCCGTGTTGAAGAGCGTGAAGCCTCCCGCGGCGCGGAACGGGCGCGCCTTCAGGTCGATGTGCGGGCTGTCGTGGTGCGTCCCGACGAGGCGGATGCCGGAGACCATCGCCTCGGAGCCGACGACGGCGAGGATCACCGCGCGCTCGCGGCCGTTGACGTAGAGCTTCGCGCCGGCCTTGACCTGCGACGCGTCCTTGAGCTCCGCGAACCCGGCGGCCTTCGCGAGGCGGATCACCTCGCGCGTCGACGTCTCCGCCGTGCGCGCCGCCGTCAGGTACGCCTTGTAGTCCTCGGCGAACTTGAAGACCTGGTCCCGCTGCGCGGGAGTGAGCGTCTCCCACGCCGACTTCTTCGTCTCCCAATACCCGGCGCCCTTCTTGTCTTCCTTGTCCGCACCGGCGCCGATGCCGGCGGCCGCGGTGAGCAGGCTCGCGACGACGATGAGGAGGGGTCCCTTCTTCATCCGGCTGTCCCTTTCTGGAATTCCTCGGTTTCGGTCTCGAACTGCGCGCCGGTCCAGGCGTCCATGCCGCCGATGACGTTCGTGGTCTTCCGGAATCCCATGCGCTCGAGCAGGCTGGTCGCGATCGAGGACCGATAACCGCTCCGGCAGACCACCGCCACGGGCCTCTCCCGGTCGAGCGAGCGCGCGAGCTCCGCGAGCTGGTGCAGCGGCATGTGCACCGCCCTGCCGATGTGACCAGCGTGCCACTCCGCGGGCCGGCGCACGTCGACCAGCTGCAGCGCGCGATCCTCGTCCAGCCGCGCACGCAGCTCGTCCACGTCGATCTGCTCGGTCCGGACGAGCGGCCTGCCCGACTCGTCCCACGCGCGGATGCCTCCGTCGAGGTAGCCCGCCACGTTCTCGAGCCCGACGCGCGTGAGGCGCGTGCGGCTCTCCGCGACGCGCTCCGGGTCCTCCGCGACGAGCACGAGCGGATCCTTCGGCGACAGGAGAGCGCCCGCCCACGACGCCAGCTGCCCCGATTGGCCGAGGTTCATCGCGCCCGGCACGTGGCCGGCGCCGAACTCGGCGGGCGGCCGCGTGTCGACGACGATCGCCCCCGACTGGCGCAGGGCCTCGACGCCTTCGGGCGAAAGCGGCGGCGGCGCGGGGAGCTCCTCGAGCGCGCCGGGCCCCTCGCGGTTGAGCTGCACGTCCCGCGCGAAGTACGCCGGCGCCTCCGGCAGGTCGGTCGTGACGAGCGCGACGAACTCCTCGCGCGGCATCGGCCGGAGCGCGTAGTTGTACCGGCGCTGCTCGCCGATCGTGGAGCTCGTCTCGCTCGAGATGTTGCGGCCGCACAGCGACCCCGCCCCGTGGGCGGGAAAGACCTTGACCGAGTCGGGCAGCGTCAGGAGCTTCTCGTGGAGCGAGTCGTAGAGCTGCCCTGCGAGCTCGTTCGGGCTGATCTTGGCGCCGAGGAGGTCGGGCCGCCCGACGTCCCCGATGAAGAGCGTGTCGCCGGTCAGGACCGCCTCCGGAATCTCGCCGGATCCCTCCTCGCGGTCGTAGACGAGGATCGAGATCGACTCCGGCGTGTGGCCGGGCGTCTCCAGGAAGCGCAGCGTGACGCGGCCCATCGCGAGCGAGTCCCCGTCGTGGACGGGAACGTGCGGGAACTTCACGCCCGCGCGGGCGCCGAAGTAGATCCGCGCTCCGGTCCGCTCGGCGAGCTCCTTGTGGCCGGAGACGAAGTCCGCGTGCAGGTGCGTCTCGATGACGTGGCGGATCGTCAGCCCCCGCGCGCGGGCCTCCTCCAGGTACTCCTCGACGTCGCGGCGCGGATCGACGACGGCGGCCTCGCCGTCCGAGCCGATCATGTACGACGCCTGCGCGAGGCAGCCCAGGTAGAACTGGTGGAAATACATCGGGCCTCCGGGAACCGGGAACCTCGAAAACCGTCGCGCATTGTATTCCCGGGCGAGGCTCGAGGGGTCTCAGGCCTCCTCGGGGAGCGAGGCCTTCGACCTCAGGAACTCCTCGGCGGTCGTGAGGCGCACGCCGAACCGCTCCGCCAGCGGCCGGCCGTCGAAGTCGAATCCCGAGAGCGCCGCGGCCCAGCTCATCGCCATCAGGTTGCCGGCCTGCGGCGAGAACGGCTCGAAGACGTCCGCGAGCACGCGGTACACCTTCGCGGGAGCGTGGACGATCCGGATCGGGCGGCCGAGCACCCGCGCGAAGATCGCCACGACCTCCTCGGGCGTCAGAACCTCGGGCCCGCCGAGGTCCGCGACCAGGTTCTCGCCGTCCTCCGGCGCCGCGGCGGCCGCCGCCAGGATCGCCGCCACGTCGTCGAGCGCGACGTACGCGTGCCGCGTCTTCCCGTCGCCGGGCACGATCGCGAAGCCGCGCTTCTCGATCGAGGTGGCGGCCATCGAGAGGAACCCCTTCGCGAACCAGAACGGGCGCCGCAGCGTGTGCGCCTTCGCCCCGCGCAGGGGGATCGAGCTGCCCATCAGCGCGAACCAGTCGTCCATGAAGGCCGCGCCGCGGAAGAACGAGTAGGCGAGGCCGCTTCCGCGGATGCGCTCCTCGATCTGGCGCTTCAGCCGGAACGTCGTGACGCTCTTGTCGAGCGCCGTCTCCGCCACCGACATGAACAGGATCCGCCGCACGCCCTCCGCCTTGCACGCGTCGACGAGGTTGTCGTACCCGGTGGACTCGACCTCCTCGAACGACGCCCGGCCGCGCGGGACCACCGCGTTGGCGGTCGCGACGACGCGCTCCACGCCCTGGCACGCCGCGACGAGGCTCTCCGGATCGCGCAGGTCCCCGAACGCGAGCTCGACGCCCTCGGGCTCGAACGCGCGCGGCGAGCTCGGCCGAACGAGCGCCCGCACGGGGATCCCCGCGGCGCGCAGCCGGTCGATGACGGCCGTGCCGAGCTGGCCCGTCGCGCCGACGACGAGTACGGGAGGCGTCACGCGCTACGGCTCCTCGATCTCGACGGCGAAGTCGGGCGCGAGGCGCAGCCGCAGGAACACGACGCGGCACGGCCACTTCTCCGCGGCGATGCGCGCGACGACCCGCCGCCAGATCCAGACGGCCAGGTTCTCGGCGGTGGGCGGCGTCTGGGCGAACTCGGGCACGTCCCGGTTCAGGTTCTGGTGGTCGAGCGGACGGTCCACCTCCTCGCGCAGGACCCGATCGAGGTCGGTCAGATTGACGACCATCCCGGTCTGCGGATCCGCGTCTCCCGCGACGGAGACCTCGAGCTCGTAGTTGTGCCCGTAGCCGTGCGGGCTCTCCTCGCCGTAGACCTCGCGGTTCTTCTCGGCGCTCCAGCCGGGCCGCCAGAGGCTGCGGCCCGCGTTGAAGTGGATCGTGCGCGAGAGGCGGATCACGGCGGCACAGAGGATACCGCCGGAAACGGCCTGATTTAGAATCCACCGGCATTCGGGAACGAGGACCGTCATGAACATCTATTCGACGACCGCCGAGCTTCGAGCGGCGCTCGCCGCCTACGCGAGGCCGCAGGTCTCCGGCGACGGGCTCGCGATCGCGGATCCCGAGCGCTTCCGCGAGGAGATCGTCGACGGGCTCGTCTGGACCGCCGTCTTCGGTCCGGCGGAGACGCGCGACGCCGCGCGCCACGCCATCCGCGAGTCCGCCGAGGCGCTGGGCATCCTGCCGGCCTCGATCCTCCCGCTCTACGAGGCCCGAGGGCGCGGCGAGGTCTCGGGCTTCACGGTCCCGGCGATCAACGTGCGGATGATGTCGTACGACACCGCGCGCGCCGCGTGCCGCGCCGCGAGGGAGCTCTCGGCGGGCGCGGTGATCTTCGAGATCGCGCGCAGCGAGATGGGCTACACCGAGCAGCGGCCCGCGGAGTACGCCGCCGTGCTGCTCGCCGCGGCGATCCGCGAGCGCTGGGAGGGCCCCTTCTTCCTCCAGGGCGATCACTTCCAGACCAATCCCAAGAAGATGAAGGAGAACGCGGAAGCCGAGATCCAGGCCATCGAGCAGCTCATCGAGGAGGCGATCCCCGCGGGCTTCTTCCAGATCGACATCGACACCTCGACCCTCGTGGACCTCTCGAAACCGACGCTGGAGGAGCAACAGCGCGTCAACGCGGATCTCTGCGCGCGCTTCACGAAGTTCATCCGCACGCACCAGCCTCCCGAGATGCCCATCTCCGTCGGCGGCGAGATCGGCGAGGTCGGCAAGGAGAATTCGACGCCCGAGGAGTTCCGCGCGTACATGGAGGTCTACAAGAGGGCTCTCGGTGGCGCGCGCGGGATCGCGAAGGTCTCCGTCCAGACGGGCTCCTCGCACGGCGGGATGGTCGCGGCGGATGGCTCCGTCGAGCGCGTCGCGATCGACTTCTCCGTCCTCAAGAGGATCTCGAAGGTCGCGCGCGAGGAGTACGGCATGGCCGGCGCGGTCCAGCACGGCGCCTCGACGCTGCCGCCGGAATACTTCGGCCACTTCCCGGACAACGACTGCGCCGAGATCCACCTCGCGACCGACTTCATGAACACCGTCTACGAGCACCCCGCCTTCCCGCTGCCGCTCAAGCGCGAGATCGAGCGCTGGCTGGACGGCAACGCCGCGAGCGAAAGGAAGAGGGGCGAGACCCAGGCGCAGTTCCTCTACAAGACGCGCAAGAAGGCGATCGGTCCCTACAAGGAGCGCGTCTGGAACCTGCCGGAGGGCACGCGAGCCGCGATCCGCGAGACGCTCCGCGAGAAGTTCCGGTTCCTCTTCACGAAGCTGCGCGCCGGCGGAACGCGGGAGCTCGTGCACCGCTACGTGAAGCCCGTCTCGGTCCGGGCGGCGGCCCTCGAGGCGCTGGCCGCCGGCGGCTCCCGAGGCGGATTCGTACGCGACGACCAGGCCGGAGACTGATGCCGAGCAAACGTAGGGGCGGGGCGCGTCCCCGCCCGGCTCAGACGGGCGGCCACGAGGGCCGCCCCTACGGAGCCGACACCCGCATTCCGTCCAAGATGACCGCCGTCGTCAAGACGAAGCCGGGCCCCGGTCCGGCGGCGACGGAGGTCCGCGAGGTCGCGGTCCCGAAGCCGGGACAGGCCGAGGTCCTCATCAGGGTTCTCGCGACGGCCGTCTGCGGCTCCGACAAGCACATCTACCAGTGGGATCCTTCGATGGCCGGGATGGTGAAGACGCCGCGCATCTTCGGCCACGAGTTCTGCGGCGAGATCGTCGCGTTCGGACCCGGCGGCAAGCGCCCGCACCTCGAGGAGGGCCAGTACGTCTCGGCCGAGATGCACGTGACCGACGGCTCGTGCCGCCCGTGCCTCACCGGCCGGCGCCACATCTGCGAGAACACGAAGATCCTCGGCGTCCACGGCGACGGCTGCTTCGCGCAGTACGTCGTCGTCCCGGCGTTCAACGTCGTCCCGCTCGACCGCGCGATGATCCCGCCGAAAGTCGGAGCCTTCCTGGACGCGCTCGGCAACGCGGTCCACACGACGCAGGTCGCGGACCTCTCCGGCAAGTCCGTGGCCGTCCTGGGGTACGGCCCCATCGGCGCCATGTGCGCGGAGATCGCGCGGGTGTCGGGCGCGGCCCGCATCGCGATCACCGAGGTCAACGGCCTCGCCGCCGCGCACGCCCGCCGGTGGGCGCAGTCGCGCAAGCTGTCGCAGGTCTCGGTGATCGAGCTCCCGCGCACCAAGGACCCGGTCGGGACGCTCCGGGAGGCGACCGGCGGCGGCGCCGACGTCGTGCTCGAGCTCTCCGGCGCGGAGTCCTCGATCAACCTGGGCCTCGCGGCGGCGCGCCGCGGCGCCGTGGTGTCGCTCCTCGGGCTGCCCCGCGAGAAGGCGGTCACGATCCGCGACTACACCAACGACTTCATCTTCAAGGGCCTCACGCTGCACGCGATCATCGGCCGCCGCATCTTCGACACCTGGATCAAGATGACCGACCTGTTCCGTGCGGGCCTCGACGTCGCGGACCTCGTCACCAATGAATTCGAGGGGCTCCAGGACTTCCATCGTGCGATGGAGCTGTTGGATGATCGGCGGGCGCTGAAGGTGGTCTTCTATCCGAACGGAAAACCGAGATAAGTTGGAGTCCTCATGCCGACCAGCAAACCCCCGAAGCCCGACCCCAACCTGGAGCTGACCGACCGCCGCATCGCCGAGTTCGCGGTCGAGGAATCGCGGCTCTCCAACGTGGCCTACCGCTTCCAGCTGACGCCTCGGCCGCGCGTGTGGAAGAACTGGGACCGCACGGAGTTCGAGCCCAACCACTTCAAGGTGGTCGGCCTCGCCGGCGTGTGCCTCAAGAAGGACGAGCAGGAGAAGGCGCACCGCACGGCCTCGCGGTCGCTCGAGGAGGTCGACGGAATCCTCTTCGTGGTCGAGGAGCCGGCGGACTCCCTGATCGTTCGCGGCGCCACGGGGACCTCCGAGATCGTGCGGCGCCCGACGATCTGCGCGGAGATCATGGCGGGCAGCGAAACGAGCTTCCAGCGCGCGCTCGCGGCGCTGGAGACGGCGTTTCCCGGCGGCCGGGTCGCGGGGAAGGTCCTGTCGGAAGCCTGATGGCCGGTCTCTTCGACCATCTCGCCGGCGAGATGGACAAGCTGCGGGCCGCCGGAACCTACAAGGAAGAGCTCGTCCTGCAGTCCCCCACGGGCCCGCGCGTCCGCGTGAACGGCCGCGAGGTCGTCATGCTGACCTCGAACAACTACCTTGGCTTCGCCAACCATCCCCGGATCAGGGAGGCCCAGAAGAAGGCGGTGGATCGCTGGGGTGCCGGGCTCGGATCGGTGCGCTTCATCTGCGGCACGCAGGAGCTGCACAAGGAGCTCGAGGCGGAGATCGCGTCGTTCTTCGGCACGGACGACGCGATCCTGTACATGACGTGCTGGGCCGCCAACGAGGGCCTCTTCGCCGCGGTCCTCGACGAGCCCGACGGACTCTACTCGGACGAGCTCAACCACGCCTCGATCATCGACGGCGTCCGCCTGTGCAAGGCCAAGCGGTTCCGCGTTCCCCACAACGACACGAAGGCCTTCGAGAAGATGCTCGCGGAGGATACGGCGTCGCGGTTTCGCCTGATGATCACCGACGGCGTCTTCTCGATGGAGGGCGAGCCCGCCGACCTGCCGGAGATCGTGCGGGTCTGCGAGAGGCACGGCGTCGTGCTCGCCGTCGACGACTCCCACGCGACCGGGATCCTCGGCGCCACGGGCCGCGGCACCGGCGAGGAGCAGGGCGTCCTGGACCGGATCCCGATCTGGACCGGCACGCTGGGCAAGGCGATGGGATCGGCCGCGGGAGGCTTCGTGACCGGGCCGCGTTCGGTCGTGCAGACGCTGCGCCAGCGCAGCCGCACCTACCTCTTCTCGAACTCGCTGCCCCCCGCGGTCGCCGCCGGGTCGCTCGAGGCCTTCCGCCTGCTGCGCGAGGACCCCGCGCCCGTCGAACGGCTCCGCGACAATGCCCGCTACTTCCGCAAGGCGCTCACCGACGCGGGCTTTCGGATCCCGCACGGCACGCACCCGATCGTGCCGGTCATCGTGGGCGACACCGCGAAGGCGCTCGCGATGGGCAAGGCGCTGCTCGAGGAGGGCGTCTACGTCTCCGGCTTCGGATTCCCGGTCGTGCCGCAGGGACAGGCTCGGCTGCGCTGTCAGGTCTCCGCCGCGCACGAGCGCGCGGACCTCGACCTCGCGGTCGAGGCGTTCCGGAAGGTCGGGAAGAAGTTCGGAGCGGTCTGACCGAGCGTCCTAGCTCAGCCGCTTCCTCGCGTTGTTGAGCAGCAGCACGCAGAGGATGCCGAACATGACCGCGCAGAGGATCCCGCCCGACACGAGCCCGTTCTTCAGATCGGGGAAGTACTTCGCGCCCAGGTCGAGCTTCTCGAGGAGCGTCGGCTTCTCCATGTGGAGGACCGTGTCCCCGAAGAAGGCGACGAACGCGATCAGCACCCCCCCGAGCGAGCCTCCGGCCACGAGCCCGGTCGCGTAGAGCATCCCGGAGGAGAGCTCCGACTCCTCGCCGGCCAGGCCCTCCTTCTTGTGCCGCCAGTTGTCGACGACGTGCTTGAGCACGCCGCCGATCCAGATCGGCGCCGTGGTGGAGACGGGGAGGTACGCGCCGACCGCCCAGGAGAGCGCGTGCGCGCCGGCGAGCTGCGCCATGAACGCCAGGAAGACGCCGACGAGGACCGGCGCCCACGGGAGGTTCTGCGCCAGCAGGCCCTTGATGATCGTGGCCATGAGCGTCGCCTGCGGCGCCGGCAGCTGCGGGCCGCCGATCCCGTGGAGCTCGGTCGGGCCCTTGTAGGTGCGGTCCAGCATGAAGAGCGTGATCGCCACGACGAAGGACGAGGTCACGACGCCGATCACGAACCCGAGCTGCTGGGACCGCGGCGTCGCGCCGACGATGTAGCCCGTCTTCAGGTCCTGCGACGTCGCGCCGGCGTTGGCGGCTGCGACGCACACGATCGCGCCGACGCAGAGCGCGACCGCCTGGTAGACGTCGCCCTTCCAGCCCACGACGACGAACACGATGCACGTCATCATGATCGTCGCGATCGTCATCCCCGAGATCGGGTTCGACGAGGTCCCGATGATGCCGACGATCCGCGAGGAGACCGTCACGAAGAAGAACCCGAACACGACGATCAGAAGAGACATGAGGAACGACTGCGGGATCGGCCCGTGCGGGAAGCCCGGCAGGATCGCCAGGATGACCACGATCGCGAGCGAGCCGATCACGACGACGCCGATGCCGAGGTCCCGCTCCGTACGCTTCTGGCTCCTCGCCTCCGCGCCTCCGCCGAACGACTTCACGGATTCCTTGAACGCGTTGACGATCGTCGGCAGCGTCTTGATCAGCGTCATGACGCCGGCGCAGGCGACGGCGCCGGCCCCGATGTAGCGGATGTAGGCGCGGTAGATCCAGTTCGCGTAGGAGTTGCCGGCCATCCACGCGTCGGAGAAGCCGAGCTTGTGGAGGTCCTCGACGACCCGGCTCTCGGGCACGAAGATCGCGATCAGCGGGATGAGCGCCATCCAGGCGAGCAGGCCTCCCGAGAAGAGCTCGGACGCGATGCGCGGCCCGATGATGTAGCCGAGCCCCAGGTACTCGGGCGTGACGGCGACGTCGAGCGTCGCCGCGGGATACGTCGGGTCCTCCTTCTTCGTGCGGAACCAGATGGGCGTCTCGTTCCAGAGCCCGAGGATCCCGTAGAGGAACTTGTAGAGGAGCGACGCCCCGACGCCGGCGAAGACCATCTTCGCGAGGTTGCCGCCCTTCTCGCCGGCGATGAGGACGTCGGCGCAGGCCGTGCCCTCCGGGTACGGCAGGTTCCCGTGCTCCTTGACGATCAACGCGCGGCGCAGCGGGATCATGAAGAGGACGCCGAGCGTGCCGCCGAAGATCGCGAGGATCGAGATCTGGAGGTACTTGAAGTAGTTCTCCCCCCCGGCCAGGAACAGGAGCGCGGGCGTCGTGAAGACGGCGCCGGCGGCGACCGACTCTCCGGCCGAGCCGATCGTCTGCACGATGTTGTTCTCGAGGATCGTCGACTTGCCGATCTTCTTGAAGACGGCGATCGCGAGGACGGCGATCGGCACGGAGGCGGAGACCGTCAGTCCGGCCCGCAGCGCGAGGTAGACCGTCGCGGCGCCGAACAAGATCCCGAACAGGACACCGAGGACGATCGCCTTCGGCGTGAACTCGGCGGGCGCCTGGTCCGGGGAAACGTACGGGCGAAACTCCGAGCCGGACGGGCCTGCGTGCGCCATGCGACCTCCGCTCTCTCTGACGGTTTTCTGACGGTTCGCTTCGGGACGGTGACGCGAGGGCGTCCGCGTCCGGTTCGGGCGGCATGATACGCCGGCTCCGCCGGCTTCCGGGAGGCCCGATGCTATGATTTTTTTCGAGCCCGCATGGGAAAGCTCGCCTCGCGAATCTTCCTGTCCCTGCTGATCGCGGCCCCGGCCGCGACGGCGGCGGCCGCCACGGTCGGCGGCAAGGTCGTCCTCGTCCAGGACGGCAAGCCGCGCGCGGACGCCTCGAACGCGGTCGTCTGGATCGAGGGCGTCGGCCGCGAGAACGAGCCGAAGGCCGAGATGCGCAGCGCGTCCAAGCGTTTCGATCCGCACGTGATCGTCGTGCCCACGAACACGACGGTCGAGTTCCCCAACGCCGACCCGATCTACCACAACGTCTTCTCGGTCTCGGCGGGCAACCGCTTCGACCTCGGGCTGTATCGAAGCGGCGCATCGAAATCCAAGAAATTCGAGCAGCCCGGGATCGTGCGGGTCTACTGCAACATCCATCCGCAAATGGTGGGCTTCGTCCTCGTCGTCGACTCCGGCGCCTGGGCGATCACCGGACCCGACGGCTCCTTCCGCATCGACAACGTTCCGGCCGGGACCCACGTGCTCAAGGCCTGGCACGAGGACGGTTCCGAGACCTCGCAGCCGATCACGGTGAAGGGCGGGGAGCCCTCCGTCGCGGTCACGATCGACGTCTCGGGAGCCCCCGCGCCTCCGCACAAGAACAAGTACGGCAAGGACTACAAGCCCCCGCCCTCCGACGCCGAGGATGAGCGCTACTGAGCCGCAGTCGGGTGCGGGCGGCGTCACCTCGGGAGAGCTGCGCCTCAAGGGACTGAAGCTTCCTCCGCCCGCGCCCCCGCGCTTCTCCCTCGAGCTCAAGGTCTTCGCCGCGGCGGCTCTCCTGATCTTCATCGCGGTCGGCGGCGCCGTGGCCGTCTCGGCGATCCGCGCGCGCTCCGTCGCCGACGCGAAGATCGCGGAGGACCTGAAGAAGGCGGGACCGGGCTGGGAGTCGTTCCAGCAGAACCGCTACGACGAGCTCCACCGCTCGCTCGCCGTCGTGCTGAACAACGCCGGCACGATCTCGATGATGTCGACGCTCGTGCCCGAGACCGGCCGGCCGGACCCCGCGACCGTGTTCGACACGTTGAAGCGCGAGCAGGCCTCGAGCGCGCGCGCGGACTTCCTGATCGCGACGACGCCGCAGGGGATCGGGCTCGCCCGGACGGACCGCCCGCTGCCCTATTCCGCCGACCTCTCCGGCGTTCCCACGATCTCCGGCGCGATGCAGGGCGCGCAGACGGAGGGGATCTGGCTCTCCGGCGGCAAGCTGTACCACGTCGTCGCCGCGCCCGTGCTGGAGGGCGGCTCGAAGCTGCGCGGTGTGATCGCCGCCGCGTTCCAGATCAACGACGAGGTCGCGCGCAACCTCGAGCAGCTGCTCAACACGCAGGTCGTCTTCCTCGCCGACGCGGCGAAGAGGGACGAGCCCGCGAAGCCGGTGCTCGCCGCCTCGACCATGGGCCCCGCCACGGCGGCCGCGGCGAAGGCCGTCGAGGCGCGGCCCGACATCGTCCAGGCGGTCCTTCGCGGCGGCAAGACGATCGGCCCGCTCGCGCTCGACGTCTCGAACGAGGCCTACCTCGCGTACTTCCTGCCGATCCGCTCGTCGACCGACCAGATCGTCGGCGCCGCGGTCGCGATGCGCAGCCGGGAAAAGGAGCTCGCCCCCTTCCGGCAGATCCGCAACATCACGATCCTCGTCGGGCTCGCCTCGCTGGTGCTCGCCTTCATCCTCTCGTTCTTCCTGGCGAAGCGCATCACCGGACCGGTGGGACGGCTCGTCAAGGCGACCGAGGAGGTCCGCGTGGGCAACCTCGACCCGCCCGACCTGCCGGTCGACTCGCAGGACGAGATCGGCATCCTCGCGCGGTCCTTTCGCGCGATGCTCGAGGAGCTCCGCGAGAAGGCCGCCCTCGAGCAGTACGTCGCGTCGCTCAATCTGCCATCGGGGACCGGAAGCGAGTTCGCCGAGACGGTGGTCGCCGGACGCCTCACGGTGCCGCCGAGCGCCGAGCCCGAGGTCGGCCGCCTCTTCGCCGCGCGCTACGAGATCCAGGGCGTTCTGGGAAAGGGCGGCATGGGCATCGTCTACAAGGCGCACGACCGCGACCTCGACGACGCGGTCGCGATCAAGACCCTGCGCGGCGAGGCCCTGACGGCGGACCCGACGCTCCTTGACCGGTTCAAGCAGGAGATCCGCCTCGCGCGGCGGATTACGCATCCGAACATCCTCCGGACGCACGACCTCGGCGAGTCGGGCGGCCTGCGCTACCTCTCGATGGAGTTCGTCAAGGGGCTGACGCTCAAGCAGCTGGTCGAGGCGGGCGACATCCTTCCGACCCCGGTCGGCCTCCGCATCGCCAAGCAGATCTGCGCCGGCCTCGCCGCCGCCCACGAGGTCGGCGTGATCCACCGCGACATCAAGCCGCAGAACATCCTGATCGAAGCGACCGGCGGCCTGAAGATCATGGACTTCGGCATCGCCCGCCTCAAGGAGGAGCACGGGATGACGGCGGAGGGCACGGTGGTCGGAACTCCGGACTACATGTCTCCCGAACAGGCGCGCGGGAAGCCGCTCGACTTCCGCTCCGACATCTATTCGACGGGGGTCGTGCTCTACGAGGTCTTCACCGGAACGCCGCCGTTCGACGGCGATACGCCCCTCGCGGTCGTCCTCAAGCACATCCAGGAGAATCCGCCCTCGCCGCAGACGCGGAACCCGAAGATCGATCCGAAGATCTCCCAGATCGTCCTCAAGTGCATGCAGAAGGAGCCCAACGACCGCTTCCAGACCGTCAACGATCTCTACGAGGCGCTGACCAAGGTCACGGCCTAGGAGTTCCCGCTACAATCCGTCTGTGATCGGTGATTCGTGATCGAGCATTCGAGACCGGCCCGCCCGAATCACCCATCCCGGATCGCGCTCCTCGCACCGTGGCTCGTCGCCGCGGCCCTCCTCGCCGGCGCCCCGGCCGCGGCCCAGGAGGCGCAGTATTTCCAGGAGCAGTCCCGCCCCTGGTTCTCGTGGGGCTGGGACCTCCTCGCGCGGTACGACCGCGTCGACCATCGCGACTACTACGTGCCGATCGACCGCGGCCGCTTCGAGATCCGCCCCGAGGTCGACTTCGATCCCTGGGACACACTGCGCATCGGCTTCCGCGGCGTCTTCGACTACTCGACGGAGGCCTACAGCTATCCCCAGTTCGACAACTATCGCGCGCGCGGAGGGACGATCGAGCGCTACTACGTGCTCTGGAAGCCGGGCCGCTTCGCGCTGCGCGTCGGCCGCTTCGGCATGCCCCTCGTCGCGAGCGAGGTCCTGTGGGATCGTGACATCCAGACTCCCGGAGGCGCGGCCGAGTGGACGAGCAAAGACGGCGCCTGGACGATCGCGGCCGCCGGCTTCTACGCGCCGCAGAACCACGGCGACCGCTCCCGGATCGGAGTCGGTCAGGTCGTGTGGCGGGTCGGCGACGAGAGCCGCATCCGGCTCGAGGCCTCCGCCTCCTACTGGTCGTACGACCTGCGGCAGATGCCGCCGGTCTACATCCGCGAGAACAGCACCGCCCTCTCGAGCAACGGTCAGCTCACGTACGCCTCCGGCTACCACGTGGCCGACCTGCTCCTGCGGCTGCGGAGCCGCGTCTGCGAGGTCCCCCTGCTCCTTTCGCTCGACGGCATCCACAACTTCGAGGCGGGCGCGAAGAAGAGGAACGCGTTCGAGGCCGTGCTGTCGGCCGGGCGCACCGGCACGCCGGGCGACCTGCGCGCCTTCTACGCCTACCAGTACGTCCAGCGGGACGCCCTCGTGGCCGCCTACAACACCGACGACTGGTGGTTCCACACCTGGTACGAGGGCCATCGCGCCGGCATCGCCTGGACCTTCCTCCCGCAGACGTACGTCCAGGTCTCGGGCAGCGTCCAGCGCCGCCTGGATTCCCGCAACTGGGTCAACCGTTACCTGGTGGACGTGGTCAAGATGTTCTGACGGCCCGTCGCGAAACGCGCGCCCGTCGACGAACCCGCGTATACAATCCGCTCAGCCCATGAGCAAGACACTGATCGCCTGCGTGGAGGACCTCTTCTTCCGCTCGAAGATCGAGGCGACCGCTCGCCATCTCAACGTGCCCCTGCGATTCGTGCCCTGCTCGGATCTCGCCAAGGCGACGGGCGACGGGGCCACGGGGGCCGTGCTGCTCGAATTGTCCGCTCCGGATGCGATCGCGGCCGTGAAGTCGCTGCGGCGCGCGCCCGCGACCGCGACGCTGCCCGTGATCGGGTTCCTGTCGCACGTCGACCGCAAGCTCGCGGAGGAGGCGCAGTCCGCCGGCGTCACGCAGGTCATGCCGCGCAGCCAGTTCTCCGAGACGCTTCCGGACCTCGTCATGGACCTGCTCGCGCCCGGGACCAAGCGCGAGATTCAGGAGGAGCCCGAGCTGCCGGACGAATAGGTTTCCATGCGCTCCCCCGCCCGCGTCCTCTCCGACTGGTTCGTCAAACGGCTCACGCGTCCCCGCCGCCGCTACCACCGGTTCATCGACAACTCTCCCGAGAAGCTCAAGGCCACGATCGCCCCGGGCGACGTCCTGCTCGTGGAGGGCGATCAGCGCATCTCGCAGGCGATCAAGTACCTCACGATGTCGTCGTGGTCGCACAGCGCGATGTTCATCGGCGACGCGCTGCTCCACCGCGACGCGGCGACGCGGACGGAGATCCAGCGCCGCTTCGGACGCGAGGCGAGGTTCCTGATCGTCGAGGCGCTCGTCGACAAGGGCGTGGTCGTGTCGCCGCTCGTGAAGTACGCGGACCTGAACGTCCGCATCTGCCGGCCGATGGGCCTGAAGCCGGAGGACCTCCCGATCGTCCTGGATCACGTGATCGCGCGAATCGGCTGGAAGTACGACCGGCGGAACTTCTTCGACCTGACCCGCTACTTCCTGCCGTTCTCGATGATCCCGCCCGACCTGCGCGAGGACGCCCTGCACTTCGGCAGCGGCGTCGCGACCGAGACGATCTGCTCCTCGATGCTGGCCGAGGCGTTCGCCAAGGTGCGCTTCCCGATCCTGCCGGTCTCGGTCCGCCGCAAGCCGCAGACGACGCGCGAGCGCCTGCGGCAGCAGCTTCTCGGGCGGCCGACGCGCCGGGCCTACAGCGGCCTCCTGCGCGCGCGGCACCCGACGCTCTGCGTGCCGCGCGACTTCGACCTGTCGCCCTATTTCGAGATCGTGAAGTTCAATTCCAGCGACACCGCGAAGTTCGACTACCGGCGGCTGGAGTGGGAAGAGGCGAGGAAGGAAGGGTTATGAGTCGTGAGTTTTGAGTCGTGAGTCGGCTCATAGACCTCGACCCACTCGACTATCCTCACGGCTCTACCGGTCTCCCGCCGGACAGGATCCCGTTCACCGACTGCACGCGCTGCTCGAGCACTCGGCGTAGCCGTCCGACCTCGGAGTCGACCGCCGCGAAGCGGACCGCGTCGCCCACGAACTCGAACCGCATGACCGCGTCCCGGTCCTCCGGCATCAGGCCGAGGAGACCGGCGCGGTAGGCGCGCATCCACTCCGGCGAGGGCTCGCCGTCGAGCCGCACCCGGAAGTACGACTTCCCGTCGGCGGCCGGCCCCTCGCGCTGCGGCTGCTCGGGCGAGAGCCAGACTCGGTGAGTGGCCGGCGCCTCTCCGGGGCGGCGGCGCATCGGCCTGCGGTGCTGGGGTCGTCTCATGCGGGGGGGATGTTATCAGTTCTATTCACTGCGGTCCCCGCCGCTCCCTGCGTCGCGGGTGCGGTCCCCGCCGCTCCTTGCGTCGCGGGTGCAAAACTGCCCGCCGAAACGATCGTGAAGCTTTCCGGCCGGACGCGGCGCGCGAACGCGGCGTCGGCCTGTTCCTTCGTCACGGCGGCGACCCTCGCCGGGAACTCGTCGAGGTACGAGATGCCGAATCCGTAATAGATCGCGGCGTCCAGCGCGGCCGCCATGCCGCCGTTCGAGCCCAGGTCCACCTTGAAGCGGCCGATCCGCGAGCTCTTCTCCTCGGCCATCTCCTTCTCCGTCAGACCGGTCGCGAGGAAGTTCCGGACCTCGTCGAGCGTGGACGCCAGGGCCGCGTCGCGGCTCTCGGGCTTGACGGTCAGGCTCACGACGAACGGGCCCGCGACGTACGTCGCCGCCAGGCTCGAGTGGATGCCGTAGGTCAGGCCCTCGGTGTCGCGCACGCGCACGCCCAGGCGCGAGGTCAGGGACGACTGGCCCAGCGCGGAGTTGGCGATCGAGCAGGCGAGGAAATCGTCGTCGGTGCGCTTCAGATCCGACGGCATCGCGAGGACGACGTCGGCGCTGGCCTTGTCGGGCATCGCGACGGTCTCGCGACACGGGCTCGGCGGAGGCACGGCCGGCTCGGGTATCGCGGCCGCGGGCCCGCGCCTCCAGCCCTCGAGGCCCTTCTCGAGGGAGTCGAGGATGCGGTCGGCCTCGACGTCGCCGACGATTACCAGCGCGAGAGATCCCGCGCCCCAGCGCTCCCGGTAGTACGACGCGAGGTCCGCGCGCTGCAGGCCCTCGACCCGCGCGATGCGCTCCTCGCCCGTCAGCCGGTGGAGCGGATGCTCGGGAGGATAGACGCGCCGCATCGCCTCCTCCGCCGCGCGCACGGACGTCTGGTCCTGCGACTGGCGGATCGCGCCGACCATGCGCTTCTTCTCCTTGTCGAGCTCGTCTCCGGGGAAGACCGGGGAGACGAGCGCCTCCATCAGGATCTCGAGCAGCAGGTCGGCGTCCCGCGACAGCGCCGAGCCGGAGATGTCGACGCCGACGGGATCGGACGCGTCGGAGGAGAAGGACAGGCTGGCGGCGCGGCTCTCGAGGGCCTCCGCCAGCTCGAGCTTCGTCCGCTTCTCCGTCCCCTTCAGGAGCTCCCCCGCCGTCACCGACGCGATGAGGCGCCGGTCGGCCGGCGCGTACGCACGGCCCGCGCGGAGAGAGCCCGAGATCGAGAGGGTCGGATTCATGGAGTTCTCGAGCACGTAGACGTGCGCGCCGTTCGCGAACGCGCGATGGCGCACGCGCTCCGCGAAGGAGGCGCGGGGGGCTGCCGGCGGCGCGGCGGAGGTCACGCCTCTCCCTCCTCCTCGATCGCGATCGCCGTCTCGCCGGACTTGGGAACGTAGAGCCCGACCGTGAGCGCGTCGTCGTGCAGATACGTCAGGACGACTCGCTGCACGTCGTCCGGCGTCACGCGCGCGATCGCGATCGGGTAGTCGGCGTACCACTTCCAGTCGGCGATGGCGATCGCCTCGGTCAGCGACGCGGCGATCTGGTCGGTCGAGTCGCGGTCGAAGATGACCTCGGCCTCGATCTGGGTCTGCGCCTTGGCGCATTCGGCCGGCGTCACCGCGTCGGCCGCGATCCGCGCGATCTCCTGGCGGATGACCGACTCGACGTCCGACAGCGCGACTCCGGGCCGGACCGGCGCGAAGACCGAGAAGAGCGAGGGGTCCCGCAGCTGCCAGGGGACGACCGACACCGACAGCGCCAGGTTCTTCTCGACGAGCGCCTGGTGCAGCCGCGACGTGATGCCACCGCCCAGGATGTTGCCGAGCACGGCGAGCGCCGGCGTGTCCGGATGAACGGCCTCGGGCGTGCGCCACGAGAGCCCGCACCATCCGACCTGCCCGACCCGCCTCACGACGAAGCGCCGCTCGCCTTCCTGGGGCGGCTCGATCGTGTAGACCCGCGGAATCGGACGGGGCGAGGCCGGGATCGCTCCGAAGTGGCGTGCGAGCAGCGCGAGCGCCGCGTTCTCCTCGAAGTCGCCGATCGCCATCGCGGTCGCGTTGTTCGGATGGTAGAAGGTGTCGTAGAACTCGCGCAGGCGGTCCGTGGTGACTTCCTCGATGTCGCTGCGCCACCCGATCGTCGGGTGGTGATACGGGTGCTCGCGGAAAGCGGTCGCGAACGTGTGCTTGTAGAGAACCTGGCCGGGCGAGTTCTCTCCCCGCTCGAACTCGTTGCGCACGACGGTCATCTCCGGGATGCGGTCCTCGTCGCGCAGGAGGGCCTGCCGCATGCGCGACGCCTCGATCCGCACGGCCACCTCGAACTGGTCCGACGGGATCGTCTCGTAGTAGTTGGTCCGGTCGAACCACGTCGTCGCGTTGAACCGCGCCCCGATCGCCTCGAGCACCGCGGCGACCGCGGTTCCCTTCGCGCGCTGGAACTCGGGAGTCCCCTTGAACATGAGGTGCTCGAGCAGGTGCGTGGCGCCCGTGTGGCCGACCGCCTCGTTGCGGCTGCCCACGTGGTACACGATCGCGAAGCTCAGGACGGGCGCGACGCGGTTCGGAATCAGCAGGACCTTGAGCCCGTTCGAGCGCAGCCGGTACTCGCGGATTCCCGCGCGCTCCTCGACGAACTCGAAGGGGTCCGGTCCGTCTTGGATTTGGGATTTTGGATCTTGGATTACCGGGGCCTCGGGGTTGGGACTCACCTTACCGTCCACCCGCGATGTCCTCGGCGCCGTCCACGCCGATCACGTTGCCCGAGACCCAGCCGCCTCCCGGCCCGGACAGCGCGACCAGCGCCCGCGCCACGTCCTCGGGCGTCGTGAGACGAGCGGCCGGATGCATCGCCAGCACGCGCTCGATCATGGCCTCGTTGCCGGGGATCTTGCGCAGGGCCGGCGTGTCGGTGACGCCGGCGCGGAGCGCGTTGACGGCGACGCCGTGGGGCGCGAGCTCGACCGCGAGCTGGCGGACGTACGACTCGAGGGCGGACTTCGCCGCGGAGACGGCCCCGTACGCGGGCCACACGATGTGGTCGCCGGCCGAGGTCATCGCGAAGATCCGAGCCGACGGCGCGAGCAGGCCCGCGAAGAAGAGGTCCTGCGTCCAGTACACGAGCGAGTTCGCCATGACGTCGAGCGTCATCTCGATCTGCGCCTTCGCGATCGCATTCTCGCGCGGCTGCGCGAAGAAGGGCTTGAGCGTCCCGAAGGCGAGCGAGTGCAGGAGGACGGACACGCGCGACTCGCGCGGCTCGCCTCCGCAGGTCTTCTCGATCGCCGCGACGACCTCCGCGCGCTTGGCGTCGTCGGCCGCATTGACGTTGGAGAACTCGGCCCGGCGTCCCGCGGCGCGGATCTCGCCGACGATGCGGTCGACGTTCGGCTGGGTGCCCTTGCGGTCGAGGTGGACGCCGAAGATGTTCCAGCCCGCCCGTGCGAGATGGAGCGAGCAGGCCTCCCCGAAACCCGAGGACGCGCCCAGGACGAGGGCCCAACGAGTCGCGGAATCGTTCGCCAAGGCGGGGGATCTTAACTCAGTCGGCAGACCCGTTAGATACTGCGTGCCCAGTGACCGCCGTCCTTTCGGAACGCTCGGCAGCCCACGAGCGACTGCTGCTCGCGGCCCTCCTGCTCCTCACGGTCGTCTTCTGGATCGAGCCACACGGTTCCGGCCTCGCCGAGCCCGACGAGACTCGCTACGCGGAGATCCCGCGGGAGATGCTGGCGGCGGGAGACCTCGTGGTCCCGCGGCTCAACGGGGTGCCCTACTTCGAGAAGCCGCCACTCCTGTACTGGGCGAACGTGGCCGCCTTCCGCGTCTTCGGCCTGACGCCGTGGGCGGCGCGGCTCCCGACTCGCCTCGCGGGGTTGGGAACCGTGCTCCTGCTCGTCCTCGCGGTGGCGCGCGCCCGCGGCCGCGAGGCGGGCCTCTGCGCGGGAATCCTGTACCTCGCGAGCCCCATCGGCTTCCTCGCGTCACGGACGAATTTGACCGACGGGCTCCTGACGTTCTTCTTCACGGCGACCGTTCTGGCCGGTCGCGCCACGATCCTCAGGCGCGCGGCGGGGCGCCCCTGGACGGCCCTGGCTGCCTGGACCGGCGCGGCCGCCGCCGGCGCGTTTTTGACGAAGGGGCTCATCGGGCTCGCGCTCCCCGGCGCGATCCTCCTCCTGTGGGCATGGGCCTGCGGGCGAATCGCGCACGTCCTCCCGCTCGTCCTCTCCCCCGCGCCCCTCGTCTTCGCCGCGCTGACGCTCCCGTGGCTCCTACTCGCGGAGTCGCGCATTCCCGGCTTCCTCCGCTTCTTCTTCGTCCACGAGCACTTCGCGCGGTTCGCCACGGGCGCCGCGCGGCGGCCCGGGCCGCTCCTCTATTTCGTTCCGGTCTTCCTCCTGGGATTCCTTCCGGGGATCCCGTTCTTCGCGGCGGCGGCCGCGCGGGTCCGGCGCGCGGATCCCGACGCGGTCTTCTTCCTCGTCTGGTTCCTCACCGTCTTCGTCTTCTTCTCGCTCTCGAAGAGCAAGCTCCCGCCTTACCTCTTTCCCGCGATTCCCGCGGCGGCGGCCCTCGCGGCATCCGCTGCGTCCGGCGGCTCGCGGTCGCGCACGCTCTGGATCGTCCAGGCCGTCCTGGCGACCGCCTTCGCCGCGGTGCTGCTGCTGCATCCGATGCTGCGCGCGTTCGTGAAGGAGCTGCGCCTCGCCGCGATCGTGGCGCCGAGCCTCGCGCTCTTGGTCGTCGGGTCGTGGGCCGCGGTCCTCTTCGCCGATCGATCCTCCGCCCTCGCGTCGATGGCGCTCGGGACCGCGTGGGCGGCCTTCCTCCTGGGCGTCGTCGTGGGATGGCCGCACGTCCCGCCGGCGCAGATGACGGCCGACCTCGGCGGGGCGGCGAAGGCGGAGGCGGCGAGCCGCGGCGCCCCGGTCGTCGCCTACCGCTGCTACTTGAATGGCGTCTCGTGGGAGCTGCGGTCCCCGATCCCGGTGGTGGACTACACGGGCGAGCTCGAGCCGGACTTCGAGCCGTGGCAGGAGACCCGCGAGGCGCTCTTCTGGAGCGCGTCGCGATTCTTCGCGGCGTGGAAGAGCGGGAAGCCGCTCGTCGCCCTGATCCGACTGCGAGACCTGGTCCCGCTCATGAAGGTGGAGCCGCCGGCGCGGGTGGTGCGTTTTAGCGGGAAATATGCGGTTGTGGCGAACTGGTGAGCGTTATGAGTTGTGAGTTGTGGGTTGTGAGTCGTCGTGTCGATTGGGACAACTCTTTCCGACGGCTCACAACTCACAACTCAAAACTCACAACTACGGAATGTACCCCTTGATCGTCCTCGCCGTGATCCCGGGCTTCGACACCGCGACGGTGACCGCGCGGTAGACGCCGTCGGGCTTCTGCGAGTCGGTGCGGAAGGCCACGATGTACTGCGAGCGCAGCTCCTCCTCGATCCGCTTCGTGACCTCGCCGATCTTCGCGGCGCTCCCGAGGTGGAAGACCTCGCCTCCCGACTCGGTGGCGACTTCGTTCAGCTGCTTGCGGATGCCGAAGTCGAGGACGGAGAGGTTGACCGCGATGAAGAAGATGGGGGCGCCCGCGGACCGCGCGTAGCGGAGCAGGGTGTCGTAGTCGACGTGAGAGTGGTTGTCGGCGCCGTCGGTGACGACGACGAGCGCCTTGCGGCCCTGCAGGGCGCGGAACTGATAGAGGCCGAGCACGACGGAGTCGAAGAGCGCGGTCGCCCCGCGCGCCTGCGGCTCCCGCGCGGCGCGCTGGAGCGCCGCGGAGTCGCCCGTCAGCTCCTGCACCATCTTGGGCTGCTCGCGAAACTCGATCACGAAGCCCTTGTCCTTGTCGCGGATGAGCCCCCGGAAGAGCTCCGCGCCCGCGTCGTGCACGAACGGCATCGACTTGTCCATCGAGCCCGAGCCGTCGACGACGAGGCCGATCGTCAACGGCAGCTTCTCGGCGACCTCGAAGCCCGTGACCTTCTGCGGGCGCCCGTCCTCCTGGACCTTGAAGTCGTCCTCGGCGAGCCCCTTCACGAAGTGATTGGTCTTGTCGAGCGCCGAGATGTGGAGCTGCACGACGTCGACGCGGACGTTCTCGACCGTCGTGCTGGGTCCCTTCGTCATGTGGATGTCGTTGGCCTCCCCGCCGTCCTCGCCGACCGCCGTGGCGCGCAGGAAGTTCCCCTTCGTGTAGTCGGTCATGGGGATCGTCAGCTCGTAGGGGCCCGACGGCGAGTCCCACGTCTTGAGCTTCTTGTCGTCCAGGAAGAGCTCGACGGACTTCGGGACCCCGCCCGCGATCGACTGCACGGCGAGTTTCACGCGCACCTTGCCCGACGCGGGATCCTCCTGCGGCAGGATCTTGATCGCGAGGCGCGCGCTGCCCTGGTTGATCGACCAGGCGTCCTCGTCGATGAGCCTCCCGCTGGCGTCGTACCCGACCGCGCGAACGGTCTGACGCCGCGGGACGTCGCCAAGGTCGATCTCGACGGAGTAGGGCGGCTTCGTGCGCCGGACCAGCAGCTTGTCCTCGAGCCAGAACTCCACCTTGGAGATCGGCGGCTCGACGGAGGCGTCGAGGCGCAAAAGGCCGATCGGCGCCTCGCGGTCGGGCGGCAGGATCTTCAGCTTCGAGCCCGCGCCGCCCGGAGCGGCGCCGTCCGCCTCGTCGGCGATGACCACCGCCTCGGCCGAGGGCATCGTCCCCATCTCGCCCGGGGCGAGGTCCGGCGTGAACGGCGTGCCGACTTCCGGAACCGACAGCTGCGTCGACGCCTGCCCGACGACCCGTCCGCCGGGCGCCGCCAGGGAAATCTGGAGCGTGTAGTCGCCGGGGGCGAGCGCGTGGAGGAAGCCGTAGGTGAAGGTCGTGTGGGTCGAGATGTCGCCCGAGACCGGGTAGCGGAAGGGCTCGGCGGTCTGGTCCTTCCGGACGAAGCTGCCCTTGAGCTCGCCCGAGAAGGAGGTCAGGCCCCGCTTGGCCGCGGCCATCGTGAGCTCCGGCGCGCGCATCCGCACGCGCACGACCGTCTTCATGCCGGCCATCCCCAGGTACTCGGCCGTGACGTAGAGCGGAAACTCCCCGCCTTCGGTGGAGACCTGGGTCTGCTGCTGCTGACCGGACTGGCCGAAGGCGACGGCGGGGACCGACAGGATCGTCAGGGCTGCTGCGGCCGCGACGACTCTAGCCGCTCTAGCCGCGATCCGGATCCCTCGATGGGCAAGCATGCTCATGCTCCAACTCGAACCCGCGGGAGGCCCGCCCGCATTCCCGAAACCCCGGCGGCCGCAGGCACGCCGGACGCGGAGCGTCGAAGGTCTAGGACGCCGCGGCGAGCTCCCCTTCGGGAGTCCCGAAGAAGTCGACGACGGCGTCTCGGAAGTCCGCCGGGGTCGCGAGCTCCGAGATCCGAACCCGGAGCGCCCGGCCGTGCGGCAGGCCGCTCGTGTACCAGCCGGTCATGGTGCGGAGCTTGTGCAGCGCCTCCCGGGGATCCGCCGCGCTCTGCTCGATCGCGGCGAAGTGCGCGAGCATGAGGTCGCGTCGCTCCGACAGGGTCGCCTCGCGCACCGGCCGGCCCGTCATCGCGTCCGCGATCTGTCGGAAGATCCACGGGTTCTTCATCGTCGCGCGTCCGATCATCACGCCGTCGCACCCGGTCTCCCGCAGGAGGTCGAGCGCGTCCTGTGGAGTCGAGACGTCGCCGTTGCCGACGACCGGGATCCCGAGGTGGCGCTTGAGATCCGCCAGCCGCGACCGGTCGGCGCGTCCCGTGTACATCTGGCGCGCGGTCCGCGCGTGCATCGCGACCGCCGCGACGCCCTCGTCCTCGCACATCTTCCCGAGGTCCAGGAAATTCTGTCTCCGCTCATCGAGGCCCAGGCGGAACTTGACGGTGAGCGGGATCGACAGCCGCGCCTTCACGGCGCGCACGATGCGTCTGGCGAGCGGCAGGTCGCCCATCAGCGCTGCGCCGGCGCAGCCCTTGAGCACCTTGTTCGCCGGGCAGCCCATGTTGATGTCGCAGACGTCCGGCGCGAGCTCCTCGACGATGTCCGCCGCGGCGGCCATGCGCTCCGCATCCGAGCCGTAGATCTGGATCGAGAGCGGCCGCTCCTCGTCCGAGAAGATCATCTTGCGCAACTGGCGCGCGTTGCCCCGGACGATCGCCTCCGAGGAGATGAACTCCATCGTCACGAGCCCGACGCCGCCGATGCGGCGCAGCATCAGCCGGTAGACGTGATCCGTGATGCCCGCCATCGGGGCGAGCACGAGCGGGGGGTCAATTTCGATGCAACCGATACGAAACATGGCTGTTAATCTTAATGGGCTTTCCGGCGGCACGGGGGGTGCAACGGATAGGCTGGGATTGGTAGGATTCCCCGGACTTTTCGAGGTGGGAGGTTCCATGTCTTCCACGGTGGCCGCGGCGGCGCGAGGAGACTCGGCGCTCTGGATCCGCGACAAGCGCTTCGATCTCTTCTTCCTGACGCTGTCGGGCGCGCTGGTCTTTTTCCCGTATCTGTCCTACGGCCTCCTCCAGCGGCTGGGGGTGGCGGAGGCGACCTCGAGTCTCATCGTGGGCCTGTCCGTGACCGTCCTGGTGGGCGGCCCCCACATGTACTCGACCTATCTGCGGACGGCCTTCGAGCCCCGCTTCCGGCGCCGCCACCCGGTGCTCACCTACCTGCCCCTGGTCGTCATCCCGACGCTCGTCGTCCTGGGCGCGATGTACGCCTTCATCGTCCTCCTGACCGGCTTCTTCCTCTGGGCGTCGATCCACGTGACGCACCAGGCGCAGTACATCTCGGAGACCTACCGGATGCGCAAGGGCGCCCCGCTGCGCGCGATCGACCGGTGGCTCGACGGCGCCGTGATCCTGGGCGCGCTGTACACGATGGCGATGTACAAGTTCGTCTCCGACCGGTTCGCGCTCGGCTCGAGCGTCCTCCTGTTCCCGGATTTCCTGAAGCACCGCTGGGTCGCGATCGCCTTCACCCTGGGATACGCGGCGTTCTTCCTCTTCTACGTCGGCCGTACCCTCGGGGAGATCCGCCGCGGCGAGACCAGCTGGCCGCGACTCCTGTTCATGACCATGACCGTCGCGATGGCGTTCGTGGTCCCGATCTTCAACAACCTCGACGTGTCGTTCCAGGGCTTCAACACCTGGCACTCCCTGCAGTACCTGGCCCTGACGTGGTTCATCCTGGGCCGCGAGGCGGAGACCGGCCGGATCGGCACCGGCTTCGTCCGCGCGCTCGCCGGCAAGGAGAAGACTCGCCGCTTCTACCTCGCGATGATCGGCGCGACCTTCTCAGCCGGCGTGATCTACCTCTTCCTCTGGAAGGGTCTCGGGTTCCCGCAGGACAAGAGCTACTACTCGGTCACGCTGTCGTTCCTGCTCTGTCACTACTTCTACGACCACGTCCTGTTCCGGGACTTCACGCCCCTCGAGCCCACGCAGGGCGAGGAGCGCGTGGCGGCGTAGAGGAGTTCCGACCACCGACCACCGACTCCCGACTCACGACTACCGACTAGCGGACCAGGTCCTCGTAGCTCTTCACTTCCTGATAGCCCGTCGGCTTCTGGAACAGTTTCTCGTCCGCCCCCGTGCGCACGTCGAGGAGCTCGGTCGACTCGAACGGCTGGTACTCGTCCTTCTGGTCCTTCTTCATGTGCTCGATGCGGACGGCGAGGCCTTCGAGGTCGCGGGCGACCCAGACCGTGACCGCGTCGCCGGAGGGCAGCCGCATCTCCCAGCGGTCGCAGGGATGGAGACCGTGCGCGGCGTCCGCGATCTTCCGGATCTGCCCGCCGAAGCGGTCGGCGTAGGCCTGCGGATCGAATCCCGGCGCGAGCGGGTAGCCCGGCACGATCTCGTCGGTCGGCTGCCAGGCACTCTCGAGCAGGCGCTTGGTGGCCGGGCGGAACTGCCAGATCTTCTTCAGATCGGGGCGCATGACCTTGATGAGCTCCGCACCACCTTGCACCTTGGCCTCGACTCGCTGCCACTCGCCGCGCACGGCGACCGGGAACCGCTCCGTCTCGGAGAACGAGAGGATCGCGCGATAGCCGTCCCGGGTGACCGTCTTGAGGCCGCCGCCGCACCCGGCCATGAACGCGAGTGCCCACGCGACGAACCCGGCGAGGAGCGTCCCGGCCCGCGGCCCGAGGCGGCGGCTCACGACCCGGCCGAGCCTCCAGGTTGCGGGGAGCCGGGGATCAGGATCAGCGTGTCCTGCGGCGTTCCGAGGGGCTCGCTCCCCTTCTCGGTCACGACGTAGTCCTCCTCGAGACCGAAACCGACCTTGCCGCCCATCATCCAGGGCAGCTCGGTCTCGAGGGCGGGCTCGATCGCGAAGGTCTGGTCCTTCTCGATCGTGTAGCTCCCGAGCTTGCCGTAGCGGTCGGGCCACGCGGGCGCGAGCATCGGTCCGAGGTCGTGCGTGTAGAAGCCGATGGGGTGACCGGTCGCGTGCGGAAACTCCTCGTATCCCGCCTCGGTGATCGCGGAGCGCCCGGCGGTGTCGACCTGCGTGCCGGTCGCGCCGGGCTTCAGGGCCGCGGCCGCGGCGCGGTTGGCCGCCTTCACGGTGGCGAACGCCTTGGCGACTTCCTCCGGCGCGGCGGTCTCGCCGGGGCGCAGAACGTACGCGAGCCGTTGGATGTCGGTCTTGTAGCCGTGCTCGTCGGCGCCCGCGTCGATGCGCACGACGCTCCCCGGCAGGATGATCGCGTCGGACGCCTCGGAGTGCCCCCGCGCCGCGCCGGCCATGACGTTCGGGTCCTGGTCCTCCTCCCACGAGGGCCCGAGACCCATCTCGCGCCGGCGCTTGCGGATGAAGTCGGCGACGTTCTTCTCGGTCGTCTTCCCCGGCACGATGACGGCCGGCGAGAGCGCCTCGGCAAGGATCTTCTCGGTCTTCTGGACGGCGTCCCTCAGGCGCACGATCTCGGCCGGACCCTTGCGGCTCCGGAACGAGACGAGCAGCGCCTCCGCCGACACGAGCCGCTTGGCGTAGTCGGCTCCGAGCGTCTCGCGCAGCCACTGCAGGTTGCCCGCCGTCAGGCCGTCGGCGAGCGGCTCGAAGACCGACTGGTTCACGGCGATCGCGCGCGGGTTGTACTTCTCGATCTCGGCCTTCAGCGCCGGACCGGGGCCCTCCTTGCCGTAGGGGACGACGCGGTTGTAGAGGCCCGACTTCTCGAAGGCGTCGGTGTCGTAGCTCGCGACGACGGCGACGGACTCGAGCCTCTCGCCGCGGTCGATGAAGAAGCACGCGGCGCGTCCGACGGCCTTGTCGGCGGCGACGTCGAAGGCGACGGGGTCGACGGTCCCCTCTCGGGTCACGACGAGCCAGGAGTCGACGTTCGCGCGCCGCAGGGCGAGCAGGAGGAACCGGCTCACGCGTTCCTTGCGGGCGATGAGCTTCAGGTCCGGCCCGGTGAGGTTCGGCGCCGGGGTCGGCGTGGGCGGCGGCCGTAAGGGGGCCGCGCCGAGCATCAGGACGGGGAGCGCCAGGCGCGCGAGGGCGTGCACCGGGCAACTCTAACCGACGCGACCCCTCTGCCATAATCGCCCGCCATGACGTGGTGGGAGTCGTGGTTCGGCGAGGAATACCTCGACCTGTACCCCCACCGCGACGTGGCCTCCGCGCGGCACGAAGCCGCCTTCGCGCTGGCGCACCTGCCGTCCCCGCCCACGCCGATGCTGGACCTCTGCTGCGGCTCGGGCCGGCACTCCGTTCCCCTGGCGAGGGCGGGCTGTCCGCCCATCGGACTCGACTATTCCGCACCGCTCCTGAACCTCGCCCGCCTCCGCAATCCCTCCTCTCCGCTCGTGCGCGGCGACATGCGCGCGCTGCCGTTCCGCGGCGGAAGCTTTCGCGCCGTCGTCAACTTCTTCACCAGCTTCGGCTACTTCACCGGAGAGCTCGAGAACCTCGCCGTCGTCGCCGAGATCGAGCGCGTGCTCATCCCGGGCGGGGCGTTCCTCTGCGACACGTTCAACCGCGACGCGGCGCTCGCGCACCTGGTCGCCGAGGAGCGCCGGTGCACGGGAGACCGCGAGTACTTCATCCGCCGCTGGTGGAACGCGACGACGTCACGCCTCGAGAAGGAGATCGCGGTGCGCCGGGGCGACTCGACCGAGACCGAGACCTTCAAGGAGAGCGTGCGCGCCTACACCTGTGGCGAGCTGATCGCGCTGCTCGAGCGCGCCGGCCTTCGGGTCGAGGCGACGTGGGGAGACTTCGACGCGGCTCCCCTCGGCCCGAGCTCTCCGCGCCTCATCGCGCTCGCCCGCAAGCCGCTGCAGGGGGCCGCCGCATGGGCCTGATTCCGTTCGACCGCTACCCGGGTCTCTCGCCGCTCTTCCTCGATTTCCTGAAGGGGCTCCCGCGCTTCTTCCCGGACCCGCCGACGCTCGACGCCGCGGAGGCGCGCGCCCGGCAGATCCTCGAGGCCCCGCGGCCCTCCCGCGTGCCCGTCTCCGCGTACCGCTTCCGCGGAGGAGCCGGCGGCGAGTCCGCGAGGCTCGCCGGGGAGATCGCCGCGGGACGCGCGGTCGCGGTCCAGACCGGCCACCAGGTCGGCCTCTTCACGGGTCCGGTCTTCACGCTCATGAAGGCGCTCGACGCGGTGCATTTCGCGCGCGAGCTCCGCCGCCGCGGCGTGCCCGCGGTCGCCGTCTTCTGGGCGCTGACGGACGACCACGACCTCCAGGAAATCGCGCGCACGGCGAAGCTCGGCCCCGACGGTCCCGAGATCCTCGTGCTCGAGGGCGCCGACCGGCAGAACCGCCAGCCGGTCGGACGCCTGCCGATCCCCGACGGCGTGCGCGCCATCGTGGAGGCGTTCCGCCCCGACGCGAAGACTCCGGAGGCCGCCGCCGTCCTCGAGGCCTTCGCCCGCCGCAGCGCGCCCGGCACGACCTACGGCGAGGCCTTCATCGAGACGCTGCTCGACCTCGTCGAGCCGGATCCGCTGCTGATCGTCGACCCGCTCTCCGAGCCCCTGCGGCGCCCGACGGTCGAGCTCTTCCGCGAGGCGGTAAGCCTGGCGCCGCGCCTTCGCGCGACGCTCGAGGAGACCGAGCGGGCGCTGCGCGAGGCGGGAAGGCCGATCCCGGCGCCGCTGCCCGAGGGGTTCTCGTTCTTCACGATCGACGAGGAGGGCCGCCGGCGCATCACGGACCTCGCGGCCGCGACGGCGAAGGTCGAGTCCGGCGAGGCCTGGCCCTCGGCGGACGTCATAACCCGACCGGTGCTGAAGTCGTATCTCTTCCCCATGGCGGTCAGCATCCTTGGGGCGGCGGAGATCGCCTACCACGCGCAGAGCCTGCCGCTGTTCCCGCTGTTCGGTCTGCCCGCTCCGGTGCTGATCCCGCGCACGCACATCGTCGTCCGCGGGCCCGCCGAGCGGCGCCTGGCCGAGCAGCTCCAGATTGCCGACGAAGACCTTCTCCAGCCGGTCGTCCCGATGGCGGAGCCGGCCGTCCCGCAGGCCGACGCGCTCGCGAGCCTCGGCGCGGCGACGGAGAAGAGCCTCACGGGACTCGGCGCCGAGCTCGAGCGGCTGGACCCCTCGCTCGTGGGGGCGCTCGAGAACGCCGCGAAGAAGATCGCCTACCAGTTCGAGCAGCTCGCCGACCGGGCCCGCAAGGCCGCCGAGCGCAAGGACGACGTCGTGACGAACCGGCGCAAGAAGCTCGAGCGCTCGCTCCTGCCGGTCGTCGGCGGCTTTCCCGCGGAGCGCCTGTATCCCCCGCTCTGCGGGATGATGGCCTTCGGCCGTGAAAACGTCCTCGCGAGCCTGCGCACCGTGGCGGGCCAGGGCGCGCGCGGGGCGGCGGTGCTCGACTGGGGCCTCGCGCCCGTGGAGGACCGCCGTGCCGGTTGACGTCCTCGCGATCGCGGCGCACCCGGACGACGTCGAGCTGACCTGCGGCGGCACGCTCGCGTCGCTCAAGGCGCGCGGGTACAAATTCGGCATCGTGGACCTGTCGCGCGGCGAGATGGGAACGCGCGGCACCCCGGAGATCCGCGCGACGGAGGACCGCCGTGCCGGTTGACGTCCTCGCGATCGCGGCGCACCCGGACGACGTCGAGCTGACCTGCGGCGGCACGCTCGCGTCGCTCAAGGCGCGCGGGTACAAATTCGGCATCGTGGACCTGACGCGCGGCGAGATGGGAACGCGCGGCACCCCGGAGATCCGCGCGACGGAGGCCCGCCGGGCGGCCGAGATCCTGGGCTCGGAGTTCCGCGAGACCCTCGACCTGGGGGACGGCGGCCTGCACCGCGACCGGGACGCCGAGCTCGCCGTCATCGAGGTCATCCGTCGCGAGAAGCCGCGCCTGATTCTCACGCCCTATCCCGACGACCGGCATCCCGACCACCGCCGGGCGGGCCAGCTCGTCACGGACGCCGCCTACTACGCCGGCCTGCGGAAGATCGAGACGAAGCACGCGGCTCACCGGCCGCAGCAGACGATCTACTTCCCGACGTTCCAGTCCCACGAGCCGGACTTCCTCGTGGACGTGACGCCGTTCATCGAGATCCGGCGCGAGGCGATGCGCGCCTTCGTGAGCCAGTTCCACGACCCGAGCTCGAAGGAGCCTCAGACCAAGCTCTCGCAGCAGACTTTCCTCGAGTGGGTCGAGGCGCGCGCCCGCCACTTCGGATCGATGATCGGCGTCGAGTTCGCGGAAGGCTTCAAGTCGCGCTTCCCGCCCCGCATCGACGACCTCGTGAAGACGTTCTCCGGATACGAGCCGGGATTCTGATGAAGATCGGCATCACCTGCTACCCGACCTTCGGGGGAAGCGGGGTGGTCGCGACCGAGCTCGGGATCGCGCTCGCGAAGCGCGGCGACGAGGTCCACTTCATCTCCTACGCGCTGCCCTCGCGGCTGGACCTGCCTCGCGAGCGCGTGCACTTCCACGAGGTCGTCGCGCCCTCGTATCCGCTCTTCGTCTCGCCGCCGTACACGCTCGCGCTGGCGACGAAGATGGCCGAGGTCGCGGCGCATCACAAGCTGGACCTTCTTCACGTCCACTACGCGCTGCCCCACGCGATCTCCGCGATCCTCGCGCGCGAGATGGGCAACGGCAACGGCATCCGGCTGAAGGTCGTGACGACCCTTCACGGAACCGACATCACGATCGTCGGCCAGGACCGCTCGTATCTCCCGATCACCCGCTGGGGAATCGAGAAGAGCGACGCGACGACCGCCGTCTCGCGCTACCTGCGCGAGGTCACGATCCGCGAGTTCGGCGTCGGGCAGGGAATCGACGTCGTGCACAACTTCGTCGACACGCGCGCGTACAGCCCCGACGGCGCCTCGCCCTTCGCCCGCGGGCTCGCCCGCGACGGAGAGGCGCTCGTGGTGCACGTCTCGAACTTCCGGCCGGTCAAGCGCATCCCGGACGTTCTCGCGATCTTCGACGCGATCCGGAAGCAGGTCCCGGCGCGGCTGCTCCTGATCGGCGACGGCCCCCTGCGCTCGCAGGCCGAGCGGCTGGCGCGGGAGGGCGGGTTCGAGGACCGCACGACGTTCCTCGGCAACGTCCCCGCCATCGAGACGATCCTGCCGGCGGCGAAGGTCATGCTGCTGCCCTCCGACGCCGAGTCGTTCGGCCTCGCGGCGCTCGAGGCGATGGCGTGCGGCGTCCCGGTGATCGGGACCGCCGCCGGCGGGCTACCCGAGGTCGTCGAGGACGGGAGGAGTGGATTCCTGCGGCCGGTCGGCGACGTGGCCGGCATGGCGAGCTCCGCGCTCGCGCTCCTGCGCGATCCGGAGATGTGGAGCCGCTTCTCGCAGGACGCGCGGCGGCGCGCCGAGCAGGAGTTTCCGGAAGAGAAGATGGTCGAGCGGTACCGCGCGATCTACGAGAGGACCCTCGCCGCTCCGCAGATCGAAAATCCGAAATCCAAGATCTAAAATCCTCGGAGTCCCGCTTCCCGCTCCTCGCGCGTGCAGAACGCGGCGTGCCAGGCGTTCCCCGCGACCTTCAGCAGCTCCTCCTCGGTCAGGCCGAGCTTGCTCCGGGCGAGGTCGTACTCCGAGCGGGTGGACGTGGCGAAGAGAACGGGATCGTCGGCCGAGAGCGTGACGCGTACGCCCGCGTCGAGCAGGCGCCGCAGCGGATGCGCGGCGACGTGACCGACGGCGCCGGTGCGCAGGTTGCTCGTCGGCGCCACGCAGAGGATGATGTCCTCCTCGGCGAGCCGCTCGAGCAGGCGCGAATCGGCGGCCGCCCCGATCCCGTGGTCGAGCCGATCGGGCCGAAGCTGGTCGAGGACCTCGCGGACCGAATCGGCGCCCGCCCACTCGCCCGCGTGCACGGAGGTCCGCAGGCCGAGCGCGCGGGCCCGGAGGTACACGCCCGCGAAGGCCGCGGCGGGGACCGCCTGCTCGTCGCCGCCCAGCCCGAAGCCCACGATCGACGGCAGTCTCAGCCGCTCGTAGAGATCGAGCACGCGCTCCGCGGACTCCGGCCCCCAGTGGCGCACGGCATCGAGCAGCACGCGGCAGAGGATGCCCTTCTGCTCGAGCGCCTCCTGGAACCCGGCGTCGATCGCCTGGAGGCACGCGGCGGCGTCCATGCCGAACCGCGCGTAGATCTCGGGTGAGACGTAGATCTCCGCGTAGCGCAGACCGTCGGCCGCGAGCGAGCGGGCCACGGCGATCGCCGCCTCGACGAAGTCCTCGGGGCCGCGGAAGAGCCGGCAGACCTCCGCGTACAGCAGGAGGAAGCTCTGGGCGTCGCGGACGTTGCGGCGCGCCGACTCGAACGCGGAGAGGTCCGCGAAGGGATGGCTCGACCGGGCGGCGAGGCGCGCGATCTCGGCGCTCGGGAGGCAGCCCTCGAAGTGCAGATGGCAGTCGGCCAGGAAGGGAGCGGGGACGGCGGCGCGCGGAGGGGCGGAATCGTCAGACGTCATCTTCCGAATTCCCCCATTCCCAATCGCCCCCGGTCAACTCACAATCTCCCTCGAACACTCTATGCGAAGGACTCGGCTGTTCGCGCTGTTTCTCGACGTGCTCGTCTGCGCGGGCCTCGCCGACGCCGTCGGCCTGGCGCTGACGGCGCTCGTCTGGCGCTTCTGGCCCGGCGGGCGGGCGGCGATCCCGTGGCTGTGGAGCGTCCTCGCCGCCGGCGCGATCCTCGCCTTCCTCCTCCGCGACGCCCGAGGCGGCCGCGCCCGGCGTTGGCTCGCCGCCGAGGTCCAGACCGGGGACGGCGCCCCGCCCGGGCCCTGGCGCTCGATCGCGCGCAACGCCGTCCTCCTCTTGCCCGGGTGGAACCTCTGGGACGCCTGGCCGGCCCTCCGGAACGGGGAGGCGCCTCGCCGCTGCGATCGGGCGCTCGGATTGCGTATCTTGCGGATAACATGAGGGATGGATGGCGAAGCCGGCGCGGCGACGGCGGGACGCGTGAACATTTTGCGCGGACGTCCGTTAGTAAACATCGGACGAAGAATGCGTAAGCTCTCGCTCGCTCTCCCGATTGCGGCCCTGATGGCGGTCGCGCTGGCGGCTCCCCTCCAGGCCGCCGGAGAGGAAGAGGTCTTCGAGAAGGCCTACTCGATGGAGGGGATCGACAAGATCTCGGTCGAGAACGTCAACGGCTCGATCGAGGCGGCCGCCTGGGAGAAACCCTACTTCAAGGTCAAGGCCATCAAGCGCGCCGAGGGCGGACGCGCCGAGGAGACGCTGAAGCTCACCGAGATCCGCGTTCGGAAGGTCGGCAGCGAGATCCGCGTCGAGACGGTCAACCCCAAGCGGCGCCGCCTCTTCGGCTTCCTCGACTTCGGCAGCCCCAACGCGCACGTCGACTACGTGCTGCAGATCCCGGGACCGACGACGGTCCACTTCGAGACCTGCAACGGGCGCGTCGTCGCCAACGGGTTCACGGGAACGCTCTCGGGCGATGCGGTCAACGGCTCGATCGATCTGGCCGACATCGAGGGCCCGACCAGCGCGTCGACCGTCAACGGCTCGGTGCGCCTGGCGTTCAAGGGGCCGTTCAAGAAGAGCCGCATCGAGACGGTCAACGGCTCGATCGACGTCGCGTTCCAGAAGGCGTCCTCCGTCCGGTACGACCTCGAGACCGTCAACGGGCACATCGAGGGCGACTTCGACCTGGCCGTCGAGGGCAAGTTCGGACCGAAGGAGGCGCGCGGCAGCTACAACGGCGGCGCCGAGGCTCTCCACTGCGAGACGGTCAACGGGACGATTCGGCTGAAGACGAACTAGTCGTGAGTTGAGAGTTGTGAGTTTTGAGCCGGCTCGGCAATCGACGGAGAACGACGACAACGAGGTTCCCCCATTTTCGACGACTCACAACTCATAACTCACAACTCACAACTCAACCCCTCCCCACCCCACTGATATCCTCGGCCGCATGACCGCCGAGGGCGCCTCCCCGGCCCGCCCGCTCCTCCTAATCCTCGCCTACCTGCCGCTCCTCGGCCTGATCCCGCTGGCGCTCGGGAAGCGCGACGGTGAGGTGCGATGGCACGCGCTCAACGGCAACCTGCTGTTCGCGGCGGCCGTCGCGGCGGCGCTGCTCGCGACGCTCGTCGGCATCGTCGTCCCGTCCTTCTCCTGCCTCTACGCCGCGGTGATGGTCGCGGTCCTGTGCCTCTACGTCGGCATCTCGCTGCTCGCCATCGTGATGGCGCTGACGGGACAGCGGCTCATGATTCCGGGGATCTCCCGCCGTGCCAGCCGGCTCACCGTCCACTGAGCCCGGCGCCGCGGTCTCCCTGCCGCGGCGACCGCGCAGGCCATCGCTCGCGGGCCCGATCCTCGCCGCTCTGCTCGGCCTCGCGGTCGGCGACGCTCTGCGGCCCGTTCCGGATCAGTTCGGCGCACGGATCGCCGTGCGCGCCATAGACCTCTACCGCGCCACCGTGTCGCCCGCGCTCGCGAAGAGCGGCCTCGTGCGATGCCGCTTCGAGCCGACCTGCTCGGCCTACGGGCGCGAGGCGATCACCCGATACGGCTCGCCCCGCGGATTCGCGATGGCCGCCGGGAGGATCCTGCGGTGCAATCCGTGGACGCCCGGCGGAAGGGATCCGGTGCCTTGAGGAAGGTTGAGAGTTCAGAGTTGAGAGTTGAGAGTCGTCAAAAAAGGGAGGCCTCGTCGTCGCGACTCTCCGTGGCTCGCTGAGCCGACTCTCAACCCTTAACCCTGGACTCTCAACCCTCTTCCCGGTTACGGCCTCACGTCCACCGGCAGCGCCCCCTGCGGCACGACCGCCGCGCTCTGGCGCTGGCCCACGAACGCGAAGGCGTCCTGCGTGCGGTTGTCCAGCGTGTAGGCCGAGGCGAGCGCCCCGCCCGAGGGGACCGACGTCCCTTCCTGGACGCCGACGGTGATGCGCAGACCGTCCTTGACCGGCGCGCCGACCATGGCGAGCACGCCGAGCAGACGCAGCAGTGACCCCGGCGCGATGCTGTAGGAGAGCGTCCCCCCGTAGATCTCGGAGGTCGTCGGGTCGATGACGCGCACCTCGACCGGCAGCGTCACGCCCGAGGTGTTGGTGATGTCGAGATTCGTGCGGAAGTTCGTGTCGCCCGAGTTCATGCCGAACATCTGCAGCACGTTCACGCTGTCGTCCGCGGTCGTCTTCGCGCCCATCGACTCCGACTGCGGGATCGCGGGCAGGTCGAAGCCGAAGGTCGCCGTGTCGGTGAAGGTGTAGATGCGGCCGAACCCCATGATGGGAGCGCTCGACTGCCACTCGAGCGCGCCGACCTTGCCGTCGCCGGCGGGAACCGTCGAGAGCGTCACGTCGGAGAAGAAGCGCGTCTCGCGCGGCGCGAGGACGATCGCGTCCGAGGTGACCGGCGTCTTCGCTCCTTCACCGCTCGTCACCGACTCGTGGAAGACGAGCGTGACGGTGACGTTCGCCGAGGCGTCGGGATTGAAGAGCCAGATGTCCGTCTGGAAGAGGCCCGCGCCCAGGACGTGGCCCGTCGTGATGAACCATCCGTTGGTCGCGGCGGGCGAGTAGGCCGCCTGCGCGGAGGCGGTGCAGAGGATGATCAGGACGCTCAGGACCGAGGCGAGGACGAGAACACGACGGCTCATGCGACCCTCCTGCATGAACCGACGCCGGAGGCCTCAGAAAGGTTTACTCACCCGCCGACTTCCGACCTCCGACTCTGGACTGGATTGGTGCCGTCGGCCGGACTCGAACCGGCATGGGTTGCCCCATACGCCCCTCAAACGTACGTGTCTACCAATTCCACCACGACGGCACGGGGACGGATTTTACGGCTTCGGATTCGGCTGCGAGGATCCCTGCGTCGAGGTTGCCGGAGCGGGCTGCGCCGGAGCGGAGCCCTGCGCGGACGGCTGCGCCGCCCCCGGCGCGGCCGGAGCCGTTCCGGGCTGCGTCGAAGGGGCCCCGGTGCCCGGCACCGGCTGGCCCGGCGGGATCGGGGCCGCGGGCGCCTTCTGCGCCGGAGCGCCCGGAAGCGTCTTCATGACCGAGGAGCGGGGACGCGCCTCGATGATCGAGAGCAGCATCGACAGAACCACGAACCCGACGAACGCGACGGTCGTGAGCTTGTGCAGGAAGGTCGTCGCGCCCCGGGCGCCGAAGGCGGTCTGACTTCCGCCGCCGCCGAACGCGCCGGCGATGTCCGCGCCCTTGCCCTGCTGGAGCAGGACCACGAGGATCAGGAAGACGCAGACGATGACGTAGATGCTGACCAGGGCGATGTACACGGGGCCTCCACGAAAAGGCGGGGAAGTGTACGCGGCTCCCGGGGCGCGGTCAAGCGCGGCCGGCCGCCGCGATCGACGCGAAATCGGCGGCGGAGAGGCTGGCCCCGCCGATCAGGAACCCGTCCACGGACTCCTTCCCGAGGAGCGAGGCGGCGTTCCCGGGCGTCACGGAGCCGCCGTAGAGGACGCGCAGGCGCGGCCTCGCGGACAGCTCCTTCGCGATGTCGGTGCAGGCGGAGTGACAGTCGGCCGGCGACGCGGCGCGGCCGGTTCCGATCGCCCAGACCGGCTCGTACGCCACCACGAGGGGCTCCTCCGGCGGGTCACCGTCGAGCGCCGCGAGCTGGGTCCTCAGGATCGAGGTCGTCTTCCCCGCGTCGCGCTCCTCCGCGGTCTCGCCGACGCAGTAGATCGGCGTGAGCCCGGCGTCGCGGCACTGCGCGAGCTTCTTCGTCAGCACGGGCGTGTCCTCGCCGAACAGGCGCCGCCTCTCGGAATGCCCCACGATCGCGTAGGTGCAGCCGGCGTCGGCGGCCATGCGCGCGGAGACCTCTCCCGTGAACGCGCCCGATGCCTCCGCCGCCACGTTCTGGCACGCGAGGCCCCAGCGTTGCTTCGGGTC
>Ga0207711_10000405_pt1 | contig 45662 bp, 43 predicted proteins | sample KBSS34metaG_FD_184401 | JGI IMG/M metagenome (GOLD analysis project Ga0207711, IMG submission 184401) | Switchgrass rhizosphere microbial communities from Kellogg Biological Station, Michigan, USA - KBS S3-4 metaG (SPAdes) (version 2) | ecosystem: Host-associated > Plants > Roots > Rhizosphere... | reverse complement strand
CCCGCAGTGGCCAGCGGGTTCGCCGCCGGTCGCAGCGCAGCATCGACCGCTCGTGACCGCTTCTCTGACGACGTGCTGCCCACGCTCTCGGGCACGATCGGCTCCGCGCTGGCTCTGCTCGACGTGGCGAAAGACCCGCGTGTGCGCGACATCGTCAAGCGCGCCGGGTCGACCGCATCGCGGGTCAGGGGCCGGGTGCCCTTCGTCGAGCCGCCGAAGAAGTCCGCAGGACCGGGTCGCTACATCCTGATCGGGCTCGGCGTGGTCGCGGCACTCGGAGTGGCCTATGCCGCATGGCAGACCCTTCGGGCCGACGACGATCTGTGGATCGAAGACCTGGGCGACCCGGGCTCGGGCGACATCAGTGACAGCGAGTAGCACCGCTGTCGGCTCGACCGCACCGTCACCCGCTGAGAAGCCGGTCTCACTGCCCCTGCGTCAGCGCCCGATCGACATCTTCTTCATCGCGATTTTCAGCGTCTTCATCGTCACCTGCGTCATCAGCGACTCCGTCGAGGGGCTCGGGCTCGACCAGGTCGCCAGTTCGACGAACATCCTCGTGCAGTGGAACTACTGGTACGCGTCCAACTTCGACCCGCTGTACCAATCGCACCCGGTCTGGCTGCGATTCATCAGCGGGACCTCGGCGTTCGTGTACGTCGGGTTCTACGTCATCCTGATCATCTCGCTGGTCAAGGGGTGGAACCGGATCCAACTGCCCTCGGTCATCTACGCAACGATGATCATCGCGCTCACCGGCATCCCGATCATGGGGGTCGAATTCTTCGGCAGCGCGGCGGAGCGCACGCCGAATCCGGCCGTGTTCCTGGCCTTCAACCTGCCGTACATCCTGGTGCCGCTGCTGCTGCTGATCCGGATGCGGTCGCCCTGGCCCTTCTTCCGAAAGTTCTGATCGTAGAACCCCGATTCCGGCTGCGACCGCGCTCGTAGTCGGAATCGGCACTCGCGCCGCAGAAGCGGCGGCGCGCCAAAATCAACTGACATGCACGTCGGGCCGGCGACGCGGATCGCGCTCGGCCCGGCGCAGCACCTCTCGGGTCACGGGAGCGACTTCGCCGCCGCCGGTCACCAGGTACCGGAACATGTTCGAGATCGGGTTGCCCTCGGTCCACTCGAAGTAGATGTCGGGCACGACTCCGGTCTGGTCGCGGATCTCGAGCAGGATCGCCGCGAGGGTGTTCGGGATGTTGCCGCTGCTCACCCGCAGCACCCGGTAGCCGTGTCTCACCACGCCTTCGACCTCGAGGTCCTCTTCGAAATCGGAGGAGTCGGCGTGATGCACCTCGAGGAAGATGATCGCGGCGCGCTGCGGGATGCCACTGTCGCGGCGTTCGTCGGCGACCTTCTGGCGGTACTCCTGCTCGGAGCCGTCGTCGGGCTCGTTCGCGACGATGCGCACGTTGCCGGTCTCTTCTGCGTCGCCGGTGACGAAGTCGAGGGCCGCCGCATCCAGCGTCACCGAGACCGCGCGAAGCTGGAAGGAGCGCTGCACGCGCGAGATGATCGAGACCACCAGGATGCCGAGGATGAACAGGCCGGCGATGCGCACGCCGTCCGGGCGTTCGATCACGTTGATCACCGTCGTGTACGCGAACACGACCGACACCACAGCAAAGCCGATGGTCGCGGCGCGCTGCTTCTTGTGCAGGGCGGAGAGGAACACGGCCACGGAGGCCGAGGTGATCAGCACGAGCACGCCCGTCGCATAGGCGCCGCCCTGCGCATCGACGTCGGCTTTGAATACCAGCGTGATGATCACGGCAATCCCGGTGAACACCAGCACGAGCGGCCGCACCGCCGCCGCCCATTGCGGGACCATCCCATAGCGGGGCAGGAACCGCGGCACGAGGTTGAGCAGCCCGGCCATCGCCGAGGCCCCCGCGAACCACAGGATGCAGATCGTGCTCACGTCGTATGCGGTGCCGAACACCGGCCCGAGATATTCGTGCGCGAGGAGCGCGAGCGCGCGTCCGTTGGCCTGACCGCCCGGCTGGAACTCCTTCTGCGGAATGAGCAGGGTCGTCGTGATGCTCGAGGTGATCAGGAACCCGCTCATGATGACGGCAGCGGTGGTGAGCAGGTGTCGCGTTCCGCGGATGCGGCCGAGGGGCTTCTGCGGGCTGTCGGTCGCATCGCCCTTGATCAGCGGCATCACCGCGACCCCCGTCTCGAATCCCGAAAGCCCGAGCGCGAGCTTCGGGAACACGATCAACGAGATGCCGACCATCACCAGGATGTTGCCGTGCTGCGCGGTGAGCGCCGCCCACCAGTCGGTGATCACCACGGCGTGTCCTGCGACGTGACCGAGCGCGACGACGATCACGACCGCGTTGAGCACGAGATAGACGAAGACGAGCGCGAACGAGATGTTGATCGCCTCACGGAATCCCCGCAGGAAGACGATGGCGAGCAAGGCGACCAACACCAGCGTCACCGGGATCTCTGTGCCGCGCAGCCAACTCGGAACGAGCGGATTCTGGATGGCGTGGGCTGCAGCATCGGCGGCCGACAGGGTGATCGTGATCATGAAGTCGGTCGCTGCAAAGCCGAGCAAGACCAGAACGAAGAGCTTGCCGCCCCACCAGGGCAGCAGCCGTTCGAGCATGGCGATCGAACCCTCGCCCTTGAAGCTTTCGCGGGCGACCCGTCGGTACACCGGCAGGGCGCCGAAGACCGTGAGGAGCACGAGCACAACTGTCGCGAGCGGAGAAAGCAGGCCGGCGGCAACGGCGGCGATCGCCGGCTGGTAGCCGAGCGACGAGAAGTAGTCGACGCCGGTCAGCGTCATCACGCGCCACCACGCGCTCTTCTTGACGGGCGCTTCGGCGTACGAGCCTTCGTGGGATCCGGACTCGCTTCGCAGGCCCTGCAACAGCCAGGTCTTCAGGGTCACGAGACCACTCTGTCAGTGAAGCCCGTCAGGGTTCGACCTGCGTGCGTCAGGATTCCGTGAGGATCGGCTCGTCGACTCGGTTTCGGTCCCATCGTGAAGCGATGATCACCAGGCTTGCCCTTGTGCGGAGGCGCTTGCTCGAAGGGCCGCACCCCTGGGGCGGCTACCAGGTGAACGCGGGCCGATCCGGCGTCATTCACGTTCGTCTGACGGTCTACCCTCCCGGAACCAACTCGGCCGAGCGGCGAGTACTTGCCCGCGCGCGTGATTGGCCGATCGTGGGAGCCGCCGTCGCTCTCCTGGCGATCGTCGGCCTGGGAAGGGCGGTCGGCCCTGTACTGCTCATGATTTGTGCGGCGACGTTGTACGTGCTTGGGATCGTCTGGACCCGCTCTCGCAGCCGACAGCTGCGCAATACCGTTCGAACTGTCGACGCGGTGAGCGTGCACGATGGGGTGCATGACGTCTCACGGGGTGAACTCTCCCTGATCGTGGTTTCCATCGCGTCGCTGCGTGCCCTGGACGAGAACTCCACCCGAATGACCGCAGTCGACTACGAGGCTCGCTGGGGCGAGGTCTACCGATCGCTCGCCACGGCATCCGCCGATCCGTTCAGGAAGCCGCCAGCGCTCGCGCCACCGCGTCGATCGCCACCGCGACGTCGGACGGATCGGTCGACCAGTTGCTGACCGAGATGCGAAGGATGTCGCGCCCCTTCCATCGGGAGCCCGACATCCAAACGACGCCATCCTCGATCAGCGCGCTGGTCACCGCTTTCGTGCGCTCGTCGGACCCGAACGCCACCGATACCTGTGTGAAAACCACGTCATTGAGGATCTCGGCGCCGGGCAACTCGGCGATCCCGGCCGCCAGAGCGCGGGCGTTCGAGGCGAGGCCTTCGACCAGGCCGATCACCCCGGAGCGTCCCAGCTGGCGAAGGGCCGCCCAGACCGGCACGCCGCGTGCGCGTCGCGAGAACTCGGGGACGCGCGCGAAGGGATCGCTAGGACCGTCGTCAGCCTGGATGAGGTACGCAGGTCTCGCGCCGAACACCCGTTCCAGCACCTCGGGTCGCGAGACGATGGCGACGCCACAGTCGTAGGGCACGTTGAGCGTCTTGTGCGCATCCGTCGCCCACGAGTCGGCAAGGTCGAGGCCGTCGGTCGCGTCATTCCATTCATCGCTCACTGCCGCCCACAGCCCGAAGGCTCCATCGACATGCACCCACGCGCCGCTGTCGTGCGCGACCTCGATGCAGGCGCGCATCGGATCGAAGGCGCCGGAGTGGAGGTTGCCCGCCTGCAGCGCGACGATCACCGGGCCATCGACGCCGGCGAGCGCCTCGGCAAGGGCCGTCGGCAGGATCCTGCCCTGATCGTCGGCCGCAACGATCTGTCCCCGGCCGAGGCCGAGGTAGCGCATCGCCATGTCGACGGAGGTGTGACGCTCCTCGCCGACCAGCACGGTGATCTTCGGCGCCCCGGCCATCCCTTCCGCTTCGAGATCCCAGCCGACCTGATCGAGCACGAACTGCCGGCCGGCGGCCAGACCGACGAAGTTAGCGGTCGTCCCGCCGGTCGCGAATCCGACCGCAGCGGTCGCCGGCAAGCGCAGCAGCTCGAGCAACCACCGACCGGCCACCTCCTCGGCGGCCGCAGTCGCCGGGGTCGCCAGTCGCATCGCGGCGTTCTGATCCCAGGCGCTCACCATCCAGTCGGCGCCGAGAGCCGCCGGCAGCGTTCCGCCGATCACCCAGCCGAAGAACCTGCCGGAGGGCATGGCCATCAGCCCCGGCTCGGCGAGCCGCGCGAGCTCGTCGATGACGACCCCGGGATCCGTCGGCCCGGCCGGCAGCGGCCCTCCGAACGCCGCGACCATCTCGTCGATGGTGGCGGTGGGTCCGACGTGCCGCTCGTTGACGGATCCGAGCCACTCGAGCGCGTGCACCTCGGCTCGAGCGAGAGCGTCTCGGTAGGCATCGTCGGCAGCGGGCGGCATGCCGCCACCCTACGAGAAGGCGGGAGTGGAGCCTAGGGGAATCGAACCCCGAGACCCGCAGGGACTCGCGCCAGCACCCGGCGAGCCGTCCGACCTGAGTAGTGAGTGGAGCCTAGGGGAATCGAACCCCTGACCTCCTGCTTGCAAAGCAGGCGCTCTACCAATTGAGCTAAGGCCCCGTGCTAGTCCTGTTCGCCGCCGCTTCTGCGGCGAACCCGCTCCGCGAGACGTACACGCCGCCTCGCTCCGCTGGCGGCGGACACTCGGCAGCCTGGTGGGGGTACCAGGACTTGAACCTGGGACCTCTTCGTTATCAGCGAAGCGCTCTAACCGCCTGAGCTATACCCCCAATGACCGGTCTTCCCGGCGATTGGCCTTGCCTACAGTACCCCAACCCCGCAGGGCGGGAAAATCCGGTCAGCTGTTCTGGAAGCCGACCAGAAGTCCACCGGTGAATCGCACGCTGAGGTTGTAGAGCAGGGAGGCGATCGCCGCGAGCACGGTGCCGACAACCACGTTGAGAATCCCGACCACTACGGAGAACAGCCCGACCTGAGGAAGTCCGAAACTGCTGGCGATGTGGAAGTTCGGGTCGCTCAGGATGTCTTGGAAGGCGGTATCCAACTTGCCGAACACGCCGGTCGAGAACAGGACGATCCAGATCAGAATGGTGGCCACGACGAGCACGATGCCCAGGCAGAGCCAAATCAGGAAGGCCAGCTTCACGACCGACCAGAAGTCGAGGTAGACCAGCTTCAGTCTGACCTGCTTGGCGGCGGTGCTGCGCTGATCCTTGCGCTGCAGTTTTTCGGCGACGCTGCTCATTCGGTGTCGTCCTCTCCGTCGGTCGCCTCGGTCTCGGCTCCATCCGAAGCGAGTGCCGGGGCGTCGGCCGCGGCGTCTTCGAGTTCGGCGGCGTCCAAATTGCGTTCACTGTTCTTGGCGACGGCGATGATCTTGTCGTCGTCGTCGAAGCGGGCGAATACCACACCCATGGTGTCTCGGCCCTTGGCGGGGACCTCGGCCACGGCAGACCTTACCACCTTGCCGCTGGCAAGAACCACGAGCACCTCGTCGTCGTCCTCGACGATCAGAGCGCCGGCAAGCACCCCTCGTTCGTCGTTCAACTTGGCCACCTTGATGCCCAGTCCGCCGCGTTGCTGGGGACGGTACTGGTCGACCGCGGTGCGCTTCGCGTACCCGCCTTCGGTCACCACGAAGACCGATCCGGCGTCGGCCACGACGGATGCCGAGAGCAGCTGGTCGTCGCCGCGGAAGTGCATCCCGATCACCCCCGAGGTCGAGCGCCCCATCGGGCGCATCGCCTCTTCATCGGCCTTGAAGCGGATCGACATGCCGAGCCGCGAGACCAGCAGCACCTCGCTGTCGTTCTCGACGAGCATCGCCGACACCAGCTCGTCGTCTTCGCGCAGGTTGATGGCGATGATGCCGCCGGTGCGGTTGGTGTCGTACTCGGTCAGGGCGGTCTTCTTCACCAGGCCGCCGCGCGTCGCGAGCACCAGGTAGGTGGCTGCCGAGTAATCGCGGATGTCGAGCACCTGCGCGATCTCCTCCCCCGGCTGCAAGGCGAGCAGGTTCGCGACATGCTGGCCCTTCGCATCGCGGCCGGCCTCTTGCACCTCGTAGGCCTTCGCACGGTAGACGCGTCCGGTGTTGGTGAAGAACAGCAACCAATGATGGGTCGTGGTGACGAAGAAGTGCTCGACCACGTCATCCGCCCGCAGTTGCGCGCCCTTGACCCCGCGGCCGCCGCGATGCTGACTGCGGTAGTTGTCACTCCGGGTGCGCTTGATGTAGCCGCCACGGGTGATCGTGACGACCATCTCCTCTTCGGGGATCAGGTCTTCGACGCTCATGTCGCCGCCGAAGCCGTACATGATCTCGGTGCGCCGCTCGTCGCCGAACTTCGCGACGATGTCGGTCAGTTCCTCGGTGATGATCTCGCGCTGGCGCACCTCACTGGCCAGGATCGCCTGGTACTCGGCGATCTCGCGCTCGAGCTCGTCGAGGCGCTGCTGGATCTTCTGCCGTTCGAGAGCGGCGAGCCGGCGCAGCTGCAGGGCCAGGATCGCGTCTGCCTGCAGTTCATCGACCCCGAGCAGCGCCATCAATCCTTGACGGGCCTCATCGACATCCGGCGAACGGCGGATCAGGGCGATCACCTCGTCGAGTGCGTCGAGGGCGAGCACGTACCCGCGCTGGATATGGGCATCCGCCTCGGCCTTCGCCAGCCGGAAGGCGGTGCGCCGGACGATGACCTCGACCTGGTGCTCGATCCAGTGGCGGATGAACCCGTCGATCGGCAGGGTGCGCGGCACCCCGTCGACGATGGCCAGCATGTTGGCGCCGAAGTTCTCCTGCAGCTGGGTGTGCTTGTACAGGTTGTTCAGCACGACCTTCGCGACCGCGTCGCGCTTGAGCACGATGACCAAGCGCTGGCCGGTGCGGCCCGAGGTCTCGTCGCGGATGTCGGCGATGCCGGCCAGACGGCCTTCCTTGACCAGATCGGCGATCTTCACCGCGAGGTTGTCGGGGTTGACCTGATACGGCAGCTCGGTGACGACCAGGCTGGTGCGGCCCTGGATCTCTTCGACATTCACGACGGCGCGCATCGTGATCGATCCGCGGCCGGTGCGATAGGCATCCTGGATGCCCTTGACCCCGAGGATCTGCGCCCCGGTCGGGAAGTCGGGCCCCTTCACCCGCGCGAGGATCGCGTCGAGCAGCTCGTCGCGCGTGGCATCCGGGTTCTGCAGAGCCCAGAGCGCGGCGTCCGAGACCTCACGCAGATTGTGCGGCGGGATGTTGGTGGCCATGCCGACCGCGATGCCGACCGAGCCATTCACCAGCAGGTTCGGGAACCGAGCCGGCAGCACCACGGGTTCTTTGGTGCGGCCGTCGTAGTTGTCTTGCATGTCGACGGTGTCTTCGTCGATGTCGCGGACCATCTCCATGGCCAGCGGAGCCATCTTGGTCTCGGTGTACCGATGGGCCGCGGCACCGTCGTTGCCGGGCGAACCGAAGTTGCCTTGGCCGAGCGCCAACGGGTACCGCAGCGACCACGGCTGCACGAGTCGAACGAGCGCGTCGTACACCGACTGGTCGCCGTGCGGATGGAACTGTCCCATGACATCGCCGATGATGCGGGTGCACTTCGAGAAGGCGCGATCGGGACGGTAGCCGCCGTCGTACATCGCGTAGATCACGCGGCGGTGCACCGGCTTCAGTCCGTCGCGCACGTCGGGAAGGGCGCGTCCGACGATGACGCTCATCGCGTAGTCGAGATAGCTCCGCTGCATCTCGAGCTGGAGGTCGACCTGATCGATCTTGTCGTGACGATCGGGATCGAGTCCGGTACCGGTGGTGTCAGTCATGAATCACTTTCTTGGTGGTCGAGTAGCGGGTTCGCCGCGTATCGAGACCCGGAAATCAAATGTCGAGGAACCGCACGTCTTTCGCGTTCTGCTGGATGAACTGCCTGCGCGATTCGACGTCGTCGCCCATCAGGGTGGAGAACACCCCGTCGGCGATCGCCGCGTCATCGAGGGTGACCTGGCGCAGGGTTCTGGTCGCCGGGTTCATCGTGGTGTCCCACAGCTCCTGGTGGTTCATCTCGCCGAGACCCTTGTAGCGCTGAACGCCGTTCTCTTTGGCGATGCGCTTGCCGGCCGCCAGCCCAGCGGTGAGCAGGGCATCCCGCTCGCGGTCGGAGTAGACGTACTCGTGGTCGGCGTTCGTCCACTTGAGCCGGAACAGGGGAGGCTGCGCCAGGTAGACGTAGCCCATCTCGATCAGCGGTCGCATGTAGCGGAACAGCAGGGTGAGAAGCAGCGTCGTGATGTGCTGACCGTCGACGTCGGCATCCGCCATCAGCACGATCTTGTGATATCGCGCCTTCTCGCCGTCGAACTCCTCGCCGATGCCGGTGCCGAACGCAGTGATCATGGCTTGGATCTCGGCGTTGCCGAGCGCGCGATCCAGTCGGGCCTTCTCGACGTTCAAGATCTTGCCGCGCAACGGCAGGATCGCCTGCGTCTCGGGGTCGCGACCGGTCTTCGCTGAGCCGCCGGCCGAGTCGCCCTCGACGAGGAAGATCTCGCTGCGCGACGGGTCTTTGCTCGAGCAGTCGCTGAGCTTGCCGGGCATGCCGCCGCCTTCGAGCAGCCCCTTGCGCCGGGTCTGCTCGCGCGCCTTGCGCGCGGCCATGCGCGCGGCTGCGGCCTGCACCGATTTGCGGATGATGTTGCGCGCTTCGTTCGGGTTGCGGTCGAACCAGTCGTTGAGCTGGTCGCCCGTCACCTTCTGCACGAACGACTTCGCCTCGGTGTTGCCGAGTTTGGTCTTGGTCTGCCCTTCGAACTGCGGTTCGCCGAGCTTGATCGAGATGACCGCGGTGAGACCTTCACGGATGTCGTCGCCGGTGAGGTTCTCGTCTTTCTCTTTGAGCAGACCCTTCTCGCGGGCGTAGCGGTTGACCAGCGTGGTCAGCGCCGCGCGGAATCCCTCTTCGTGCGTGCCGCCCTCGTGCGTGTTGATCGTGTTCGCGTAGGTGTGCACACTCTCGGAGTACGCGTTGGTCCACTGCATGGCGACCTCGAGCGCGATCTTGCGCTCCTTGTCTTCGGATTCGAAGGAGATGATCTCGTTGTGGATCACCTCGGTCTTCTTGGCCGAGTTGAGGTACTCGACGTAGTCGACGAGGCCGCGCTCGTAGAGGAAGACATCCGTGCGGTCGGTGCCGTCGTCTTGCCTGCCTTCTTCGCGCTCGTCGGTGAGCGCGATCCGCAGGCCCTTGTTGAGGAAGGCCATCTGCTGGAAGCGGGTGCGCAGGGTCTCGTAGTCCCACTCGACCGTCTCGAAGATCTGGTCGTTCGGCCAGAACGTGATGGTCGTGCCGGTCTGATTGGTGACCGCGCCCTTCGCGAGCGGAGCCACCGGCACGCCGTCGTGGTACTCCTGCGTCCAGATGTGCCCCTGCCTGCGCACCTCGATGTCGAGGGTGCTCGACAGGGCGTTGACCACGGAGCTGCCGACGCCGTGCAGACCACCGGACACCGCGTAGCCGCTGCCGCCGAACTTGCCGCCCGCGTGCAGGATCGTCAGAACGACCTCGACCGACGACTTCTTCTCGATCGGGTGCATGTCGACCGGAATGCCACGGCCGTTGTCGACGCAGCGCACGCCGCCGTCGGCCAGCAGCGTCACCTCGATGTGGTCGCAGTAGCCGGCGAGGGCCTCATCGACCGAGTTGTCGACGATCTCTTGAACGAGGTGGTGCAGGCCGCGCGGACCCGTCGACCCGATGTACATGCCCGGCCGCTTGCGGACCGCCTCGAGACCTTCAAGAACCTGGATGTCTGATGCCCCGTACGAGTCGTTCGGGTCGAGTGCGGGGGTAGGCGATGTCACTTCCCGATTCTACCGCACGAGGGTCTCAGAATCCGGCGTCAACGCCCGTCTGGGGAGATTTCGTGAGCCGCTTGACCTGATTTGCCTTGTCAACCGTAGGTATCGCGAGGACCGCGGCCTGGGATTGCTCTGGGGCCGCGTTTCCACGAGGGGGTGTCGGGCCCGATAAAGCGTACTGACTCGATTCCCGCCGCCGCGTGCTTCTCGGCGATCCGCGCCGCCACCGCGGATCGCATGCTGCGCAGCTGCTGAGCCCATGCCGTCGAGTCGCACCGAACCGTCAAGATGCCGTCTTCGATCCCGATCGGCTCGGCGTGCGCCGCCGTGTCGGCCCCGACGATCCCCGGCCAGTCGGAGAGCAGATCGGCGCGGGCGATCGGCGAATCCCATCCCATCGTGGAGCTCAACACCCCGAGCACGTCTCCGAGGCCGGCCGGCTCGCGCCCGAGCCCGTACGGAACGCTGGTCTCGTCGCCTGCGGCTCGTCGCCGGCGGCGGGCGTCCCCCGAGCGGAGCGAGGGGTCCCCGAAATTTCTGCGGATCCGGCGGAAGACGTTGACGTGCTCCGGCTCTCCGAGCTCCTCGTTCACGACCCCTCCTCCACAATCCGTCCGGCCAGGATGTGCACGGTGTGGGCGGCGAGCGGAGCGGGTACGTCGTCGAACACAGCCGCCGTGATCAGCACCTGCTCGTAATCGCCGATCGCCGACGCCAGCTTGGCACGCCGCCCTTCGTCGAGCTCGGCGAAGACGTCGTCGAGGATGACGATGGGATCGCCGAGCGACGAGTCCGCCCGGAGCACCGCGGCCGACGCCAGCTTCAGCGAGAGCGCGAACGACCAGGATTCGCCGTGGCTGGCATAGCCGCGCGCCGGCATCCCGTTCAGAACGAGCAGGAGATCGTCTCGGTGCGGTCCGATCAGGGTGAGACCGCGATCCAGCTCGTCTCGTCGCACGCGCGCGAGCGCGCCGCGGAACTGCTCGATCACCTCGGTCGGGTCCACCGCGCGGGCCACCTCGGCATCGGCGGCCAGTTCTTCGTCGGGGCGGGCTCCCCAGATGCTGAGTTGAAAGGCCAACTCGGCACGATGCTCGTCGCCGGCGATGCTCGCGTAGGCCTCAGCGACATTCGGCCGGAGCCGGTCCGCGAGATCCTGACGCCCCAGGATGATCTCGCTGCCGAGTGCGACAAGCCTCTCGTCCCACAGCTCGAGCGTGGAGAGTTGGCCATCGGCGACCCGCGCGCCGCGCGCCGACTTGAGCAGGGTGTTGCGCTGGCGCAGCACCCGTTCGTAGTCCGCGATGACGCCCGCGAAGCGCGGCACCAACTGCACCAGCAACTGGTCGAGGAACCGGCGCCGGCCCGCGGGCTCCCCTCGCACCAACGCGAGATCCTCGGGGGCGAACAGCACGCTCGTGAGGTATCTCGGCAGCTCGCGCGGTTTCACCGCGACCCGATTCACCTGTGCACGATTGGCCCCCGAGCGGTTGAGCTGCAACTCGACGAGCACCTGCCGGCCGGCGTGCTCCAGACGGGCTCGCACCGTCGCGAGCTCAGAGCCTTGCCGGATCAGAGCCTGATCAGCCGATACCCGGTGCGAGGCCAGGGTGCTCAGGTATCCGATCGACTCGACCAGATTGGTCTTGCCCTGCCCGTTGCTGCCGACGAAGAGATTCGGCCCAGCGCTGAGGTCGACTTCGGCAGACGCGTAGTTGCGGAAGTCGCTGAGGCTCAGATGCGAGACGATCACTCGACGAGGCTCGACACGGCAGCTCGGCGAGAATCAGGACTTGCGCACGGCGTGGCCGCCGAACTGATTGCGCAACGCGGCGACGGCCTTCATCGCCGGTGAATCCTTCTGCCGCGACACGAATCGGGCGAAGATCGACGCGCTGATCGTCGGCACCGGAACCGCGTGATTGAGCGCCTCGATGATGGTCCAGCGGCCCTCACCCGAGTCGTCGACGTAGCCCTCGATCTGCTTGAACTCGGGATCTTCCTCGAGTGCTTTCACCAGCAATTCGAGAAGCCAGCTGCGAACGACCGTGCCGCGTTCCCACGCCTTGAAGACGCCGGTGACGTCGTGGATGATCTCTTTGCTGGCATCCAAGAGCTCGTATCCCTCGCCCAGCGCCTGCATCTGCGCGTACTCGATGCCGTTGTGCACCATCTTCGCGTAGTGCCCGGCGCCGATCGATCCGGCATGAACGAAGCCCTCGTCGCGCGGGCCGTCGGGCCGCAATGCGTCGAACACCGGCATCGCGAGTTTGATGTCGGCTGCATCGCCGCCGGCCATCAGCCCGTACCCGTTCTTCAGCCCCCAGATTCCGCCCGAGACGCCGCAGTCCGCGAAGCGGATGCCCTTTTCGGCCAACTGCTTCGCGTGTACGGCGTCATCCGTGTAGCGCGAGTTGCCCCCGTCGATGACGAGGTCGTTCTTCTCGAGCACTCCGGCCAGGTCGGTGATCACCCCATCGGTGATCGGCCCGGAGGGCACCATCACCCACACCACCCGCGGCGTCGGCAGTGCCGTGACCATGTCTGCGAGGGTCGGCACATCGGTCACATCCGGGTTCGGGTCGTACCCGGTGACCTCGACCCCCTTCTGGCGAAGGCGGTCCCGCATGTTGAAGCCCATCTTGCCGAGGCCGACGAGTCCGATGTGCATGGCCATGCGCGCCCGCTTTCCGTTCAGCGCAGCAACAGGTTGGGCTGCAGGAGGTACTTGTAGTTATCGGCGCCCGGCTGCTCTTTCGATGACTGGCTCGTGATCAACACCGGACCGGGCTTGTTGGGGTTCTCGGTCTTGGTGAACGAGATCCGCACGAACTCCGAGTGCACCGCGCCGAGCCCGTCCAGCAGGAACGACGGTTTGAGCGAGACCACCGTGTCGTCGCCGTGAAGGTGAGCTTCGATCGTTTCTGACGCCTGAGCCTGCTCGGAGCCGGCCGCCTCGAGGGTCAGGCCGTCGATCGAGAAGCTGAACCGCAGCGCCGCCTCCCGCTCGAGCACGAGCGACACACGCCGAGTCGCTTCGACAAGATCCGCGGTGTTCACGACCGCGTAGTTGTCGACCACTTCGGGGAAGAGGCGCTTGACCGGCGGGAAGTTGCCCTTGATCAGCAGTGAGGTGACCGTCTTCTTGTCTGCGCTGAAGGCGATCAGTTCCCGGTCGTCGCTGCGCACGATCGAGACCGCGACGGTGCCGCTGTGTGCGAAGGTCTTGCCGATCTCAGACAGCGTCCGGGCCGGGATCAGGGCCGTTGTCCCCTCAGCCGACGACGCGCCCGAGTCCCAATCGATCTCGCGAACGGCGACCCGGTAACGGTCGGTCGCGACCAGAGAAAGAGTGTTGTCGCCGACCTCGAGCTGGACTCCGGTGATCACCGGTGTCACATCGTCCCGCGATGCCGCAACCGCAACCTGCGAGACCGCTTCGGCGAAGTCCTCCGCTGGAAGGACTCCGGTGCGATCCGCCACCTCGGGAAGCGTCGGATACTCCTCGACCGGCATGCTCAGCAAGGTGAATCGCGCGGACCCGCAGCTGACGGCGATCTTGCCCTCATCGGTCGAGAACTGAACGGGAGCCGATGGCAGCCGGCTTGCGATGTCGGCAAGCAGCCGGCCCGAGACGAGTGCCGTTCCCGGTTCGTCGACCTCAGCCGCGATCTCGGTGCGTGATGACACTTCGTAATCGAACGACGACAGGATCAGCACCCCATCCGCTGCCTCGAGAAGAACGCCGCTGAGGATCGGTTGGGTCGTGCGTTGTGGCAGGAGCTTGACGGCGAATGACACGGCCTCGCTGAACACGTCCCGATTGACTTGGAACTTCACGCGGACTCCTTGTCATTCGAAAAGCGTGGGGGCGTCAATACTGCCACCCCGATCCTGGCACAGGTAGTCCCGCGGTCCGTTCGGAGTGAGTTCGAACTGGCGAGGCGTCTGGGGGTTGTGGTCGAGATGTGTTGAGGGAGAGAGAGTTAATCTTCTTAACGCCTGTGCGATCTGTGGAGAAGCTGTCATTACGCAGTTGCAGACGGTGAACTACAACCATGCAAGTTGTGAGCGGGCCGTGCAGGTTTGGCGACATCGTGCGTGAACCGGGCCGGCGGTCGGCCTGTGAATCCACAACGGGGTGGCCGTTGTCAACATGGTGCCCAGAGCCGGATCGGTAGTTATCCACAGGTTGTGCACACCTTGTGCAATCACTTAATCCGGCCGAGTTTGTCCAGGCCCCCAAACGGGGGTGGACCGGGCGGCCGCCGCAGGCAAGCTTCAGAGCTTGTTGTAGCGCTGGTTCTGCTTGATGCGGCTCGTCAATTCGGTCACCTGGTTGTAGATCGAGCGGCGCTCTTTCATCAGTTCGCTGATCTTCTTGTTGGCATACATGACGGTCGTGTGATCGCGATTGCCGAAGAGCTGACCGATCTTGGGCAGCGAGAGGCTGGTCATCTCTCGGCACAAGTACATGGCGATCTGCCGCGCGGTTGCGACGGCTTGCGATCGGCTCGACCCATACAGGTCATCGACCGAGAGCTTGAAGTAGTCGGCGGTGTGATTGATGATGTCGACCGGCGCGATCACGTTGTCGTCGTCGAGGGTGATCAGATCCTTGAGCACGGTCTGGACCAGCTGCAGGTCGACCGGGGTTCGGTTCAAGCTGGCGAACGCGGTCACTCGGATCAACGTGCCCTCGAGTTCGCGGATATTCGACGACACCTTGGTGGCCATGAACTCGAGGATCTCGTCGGGCACCTGCAGCTTCTCGCTCTGCGCCTTCTTGCGGAGGATCGCAATGCGGGTCTCGAGGTCGGGCGCCTGCACATCGGTGACCAGGCCCCATTCGAAGCGGGACCTCATCCGGTCTTCGAATCCGTTCAGGTGTTTCGGCGCGACATCGCTGGTGATGACGACCTGCTTGTTGTGGTCGTGCAGGGTATTGAAGGTATGGAAGAACGCCTCCTGCGTCTCGACGGCACGCTGCAGGAACTGGATGTCGTCGATGAGCAGGATGTCGATCTCGCGGTAGCGCGCCTGGAATGCGGCCGCGCGGTTGTTGGCGATCGAGTTGATGAAGTCGTTGGTGAACTCTTCGGAGCTCACGTATCGCACCCGGATGCCGGGGTAGAGGCGCTCGGCATAGTGGCCGATCGCGTGCAGCAGGTGGGTCTTGCCAAGGCCGGAGTCGCCGTAGATGAAGAGGGGGTTGTACGCCTTGGCGGGAGCCTCCGCGACCGCGACCGCTGCAGCGTGCGCGAATCGGTTGGAGCCGCCGATCACGAAGTTGTCGAAGTTGTACTTCGGGTTGAGACGCGTGTCGGATCGGCGCGCCTGCTCGGCCGGGGTCGGCGAGGGAGGGTTGCCGGCGGCAGGTGTCGGTGTCGGCTCGTGCGGTGATTCGTCGAGTGACACCGGTTCGGCGGATGGGCCGATGCCGGCGTGCTGGATCTCGGGATTGACGACGATCGCGAAGTTGGTGATGCCGTGCTCACCGTCGATCGTGCTGAGCGTGTTGAGTAGCGGTACGCGGATCCGTTGGTCGAGCATCCCGCGGGTCAGCTCGTTGGGCACCTCGAGGTAGAGGGTGCCGGCGAGCACACCCTTGGGCTCGACCAGGTTCAGGAAGCCCTGCAATTGAGGGGTGACCCGATCGTCGGTGCGCAAGAGAACCAGGACGGATTCCCAGAGTTCTCGGGTGGGATCCGGGGTGTCGGTCATGGGTTCTCTCGGCTCGGGGCTTGCTGGTCGGTCGCGGATTCACCTTAGTTCGCGCGGGCGCGCCGTGACCAACGGATCCGGTGATCGGTGTGGAGAATGGACGGTTGGCCTCCGTGGTTTGACCAGGGCCCATTAACCGCCTATTTTTAATCAGTTGACGACTGCCTGGAGGCGGTCCCTGTTCTTCCCGGCGCACGGCACCGGGTTTTGGAGATACCACCATGACCAAGCGAACCTTCCAGCCGAACAATCGGCGCCGCGCCAAGGTGCACGGCTTCCGTCTGCGCATGCGCACCCGTGCCGGTCGTGCCATCCTCGGCGCCCGCCGCCGCAAGGGGCGCACCGAGCTCTCCGCGTAGTCGTCCGGTGCTCGCCAGGGCCAACCGGGTCGTCCGCGCCGATGACTTCCGGATGGTTGTCCGTCGCGGCCGTCGCTCGGTGACGCCCACCGCGATCTACTACCGTCTCGAGCGCGACCAGAGCGATCCACTGCGCCTTGGCATCATCGTCGCTCGCTCGGTCGGGAATGCTGTCGCCCGCAACCTCGTCCGCCGGCGCTATCGAGCCCTCGGTCGGCAATTCATTGAGGCCGGTGCCCACGGCCACGACGTCGTGGTGCGCGCGCTCCCCGGCGCAGCAGAGCGCACCTGGGTTACCCTCGCCGATGACATGCATGCCGCGCTCGATGCACCGCTTCTCACGAATTCCGTGATGCCGTGATGCCACGGCTGTTCTCGTTCGTCCTTCTTCTTCCACGCAATATCTGCGTGGTGATCCTGCGCGTGTACCGCGCGGTGATCTCACCGTTGTACGGCGACGTCTGCCGGTACTACCCCAGTTGCTCGGCATATGCCCTCGGAGCGATTCAGCAGCACGGGGTGTTCAAGGGCATTGCGCTCGGAACCTGGCGTATCGCGCGCTGCCACCCCTGGGCGAAGGGTGGCGTGGATGACGTTCCCGAGCGCCGCGTTCCCCGCTACCAGCTCACTCACTTCGGCTTCGTCTTCCCGGCGAGCCACGGAAAGGCCTGACTCGTGGATATTTTCGGCTTCTTTGGGACGATACTCACGCCCATCAAGTGGGTGATCGAGGCCATCCTCGTCGGCTTCCATTGGGTGTTCTCGAACGTCTTCCACATGGACCCTGCGGCGGGCTTCACCTGGGTGCTCTCGATCATCTGCCTGGTGCTGGTGGTGCGCGCCGCCCTGATCCCGATCTTCGTGCGTCAGATCAAGAGCCAGCGCAAGATGATGGAAGTTGCCCCGCAACTCAAGAAGATCCAGGACAAGTACAAGGGCAAGAAGGACCAGTTCTCGCGGGAGGCCATGCAGCGCGAGACGATGGAGCTCTACCGCAAGGCCGGCACCAACCCCCTCTCGTCGTGCCTGCCTCTGTTGATCCAGATGCCGATCTTCTTCAGCTTGTTCTCCGTTCTGCAGGAGGCGCGGGACAACAAGGCGGGCGTGGGACTTCTGACCGTCGAGTTGTCGAAGCAGTTCGGCCACGCGTACCTCTTCAGCGGCGACTTCAAGGCGCCGCTGAACCTCAGCATCCAGTCAGCCCTCGCCGCGCACCCGGTCAACTACGTCGTTGTCGCGATCGCCGCATTCATGGTGGTCGTCATGACCGCGTCGCAGTTCATCACGCAGCTGCAGCTGGCCTCGAAGAACCAGTCGCCCGAGATGAAGGCCAGCCCGATGTACCGCCAGCAGCGCGTGCTGCTGTACATCCTCCCGCTGGTGTTCGCGTTCTCGGGCTTCGCGTTCCCGATCGGCGTGATGTTCTACTGGCTGACCTCGAACATCTGGACGATGGTGCAGCAGTTCCTCGTCATCCGGAACATGCCGACTCCCGGCAGCGAGGCCGCGCTCGCCCGTGAGGCGCGATTGGCGAAGCGCAACCGGCAGAGGATGAGCGATGACGCTGCCGCGCTCGCCGCGCCCGATGCCGCCGAAGAACCGAAGAAGCCCGTGACCACCCAGCGCTCCCAGCCCGTGGGCAAGAACCGCGCCAAGAAGACCGGAAGTGGCAAGAAGTGAGCGACGCGACCGAGATCCAGACCGAGCCCGAGTCGGCGGCCGACGAATCGCTGCCGACAGCCGATGTGTCCGCCGTGGACAGCTCGCGCCCGGACGATGCCCTGAGCGAGCAGGACCTGGTGGACGAGGGCGACATCGCCGCCGACTACATCGAAGAGCTCCTTGACATCACCGACATCGATGGAGACATCGACATCGACGCGAAGTCGGGCCGCGCCTATGTTTCGGTGACGGCGACGGAGGGCGCCAACCTCCGCCTGCTGTCCAAGCCGGACACCGTTGCGGCCCTGCAGGAGCTCGCCCGCCTGGCCGTGCAGAACAAGACCGGCCGTTTTTCGCGGATGATCCTGGACATCGGCGGATCGCGCGATCAGCGCGCTGCGGAGCTCGCGACGCTCGTGGACCGCGCGGTCGCCCGCCTCGAAGAAGGGGCAGCCTCGGCATCTCTGCCGCCGATGTCGAGCTACGAGCGAAAGATCGTGCACGACATCGTCGCCGAGCGCGGCTTCGCATCGGAGTCCGAGGGCGAGGGACGCGATCGCCACACGGTGATCACTCGTCCGTAGTTTCACGTGAAACATTCCCCCGTGGGTTCGACCCCGTGATCGAACCGGAGCCGCCCGTCGCGGCATCCCTGTTCGGCGACCGCATCGAGCTCGCCCGCGAGTACACCCGAGAACTCGGCCAGCGCGGCGAGGAGCTGGGACTGATCGGCCCGCTCGAAGCGGAACGCTTGTGGTCGAGGCACGTTCTGAACTGCGTTCTGCCGGCGCCCCTGCTTCGGCCCGGCCTGGTCGGCGACATCGGAAGCGGGGCCGGCTTGCCCGGCATTGTTCTCGCGATCGCCCGGCCGGATGTCGACTTCGTCCTCGTGGAGCCGATGGAGCGCCGGGTCGAATGGTTGCGGTTCGAGTCTGCGCGGCTCGGGTTGGACAACGTTCGCGTCGAACGCGCGCGAGCCGAGGACGCTGCCCTTGTCGAGCGGCTCGATCAGGTGACAGCGCGTGCGGTGTCGTCTTTGGCCAAGCTGATTCCGATCACCGCACCACTTGCGCGCCGAGGCGGCGAACTGCTGTTCATGAAGGGCGCGCGCGTCGCGGAGGAGGTCTCGGCGGCCTCGAAGCAGATCCGTTCGGCACGCCTCAGCAATGTCGAGGTGATGGTGCTCGGAGAGGGGATCGTCCCCGAGGTCACCCGGGTCTTTCGGGCTACAGTGGACTGACCCGCGGCCGCCCGACGTTTCACGTGAAACATCGGGGCCTGCGCTCTGAAACATCGAGAGGGAATCCGCTCCAGTGAGCACCGAGAATCGATACGACGAAGCCCCACTCGCTCGCGAGATCGCCGACCTGGCGCGTCGTCGGGTCGCCCTGGCTGAGCAGAGCCTGCCCCTCCCGACGCGCACGAGGGTCTTCACCGTCGCCAACCAGAAGGGCGGCGTCGGCAAGACGACGAGCACGGTCAACCTGGCGGCCGCGCTGGCGCAGTCCGGCGCCCGGGTGCTGGTCATCGACCTCGACCCGCAGGGCAACGCATCCACCGCTCTCGGTGTCGAGCACCGGTCCGAGACGCCGAGCGTCTACGACGTGATCATCAACGACGTACCGATGCGCGACGTGGTGCAGACCAGCCCCGAGTTCGAAGGCCTGTCGTGCGTGCCGGCCACCATCCACCTTGCTGGAGCGGAGATCGAGCTGGTGTCGCTCGTGGCGCGCGAGCAGCGGCTTCGGGGAGCACTCGATCGCTTCCTTGCCGAGTCGGAGGACGAGCATCCCTACCATTACGTGTTCATCGATTGCCCGCCATCGCTCGGCCTGCTCACGATCAACGCCTTCGTTGCGGCGCGTGAGGTGCTCATCCCGATCCAGTGCGAGTACTACGCCCTCGAGGGGCTCAGTCAACTCCTCAACAACATCAAGTTGATCGAGCGCCACCTCAACCCCGATCTGGCGGTATCGACGATCCTGCTCACGATGTTCGACTCTCGCACCAACCTGGCGAACCAGGTGGTCGAGGAGGTGCGGGAGCACTTCCCGACCGAGACCCTTCAGAGCATCATCCCGAGGTCGGTGCGCATCTCTGAGGCGCCGAGTTACGGTCAGAGCGTCATCACCTACGACGGCAACTCGCCGGGCTCTCTGTCCTACCGCGAGGCCGCATCCGAGATCGCCCGCCGGGGCGAGCGCTGATGGCCGCGGCACCGAAGCGCACGGGGCTGGGCCGTGGAATCGGCGCGCTCATCCCGACGGCAGAGGATGGCGACCGTCCGGTCGACGTCTTCTTCCCAGCCGGCCCGGAGTCCAGCTCGACCTCGATGGATGGGCTGGTGACGGTTCCCGGCGCCCGTCTGGCGAGCCTGTCGCCCGACGACATCGTGCCCAACCCGCAGCAGCCGCGACGCGAGTTCCGCGAGCAGGAACTGCAGGAGCTCGTCGTCTCGGTGCGAGAGTTCGGCGTGCTGCAGCCGATCGTCGTTCGCCCCCGCACTGGAGCGACCGCGGGCGAACCCCAGTACGAGCTCATCATGGGCGAGCGCCGGCTCCGGGCGAGCAAGATCGCCGGACTGGACACGATCCCGGCTGTCGTCAAGAACACGGCAGACGACGCCATGCTGCGGGATGCCCTGCTCGAGAACCTGCACCGAGCCGAGTTGAACCCGCTCGAGGAGGCATCGGCCTACCAGCAGTTGCTCGCCGACTTCGGGATCACGCAGGAGCAGTTGGCCGAGCGGATCGGACGCTCGCGTCCGCAGATCACCAACACCATCCGGTTGCTGCGCTTGCCCGAGGGCATTCAGCGCCGGGTGGCCGCCGGGGTGCTCACGGCGGGCCACGCTCGCGCGATCCTCTCGGTGGGCGATGCGCCGGCGATGGAGCGCCTGGCCGACAAGATCGTCAACGAAGACCTGTCGGTGCGAGCGGCTGAGGCAGCTGCCGGCAAGGTGTCTCCGCCCAAAGCCCGCGCCTCCAAGCCGACCGCGGGTCGTCGTCAGCATCACCTCGACGATCTGGCCGAGCGGCTCGGCGACAAGCTCAATACGCGCGTCAAGATCGCGCTCGGTGCGGCCAAGGGCACCATCTCGATCGAGTTCGCGACGGTGGCCGACCTCAACCGGATCGTGGAGGAGCTCGGCGTCGAGCCGAACTAGCTAGTTGTCGCGGATCGCGGCCTCGGCCAATGCCGAGTAGACCCAGCCGAGATCGTGCCCCGCCGCCTCGAGGGCCTGGGGGAGCAGCGAGGTCTCGGTGAGCCCCGGGAGCACGTTCGCTTCGAGGAACCAGGGCGTCCCGGCGCCGTCGACGATCAGGTCGACCCGCGAGAGGTGGCGCAGGCCGAGTGCGCGGTGTGCGGTGAGCGCCGCCTGCGCGGCGGCGTCCGCCCACTCCTGGGGAATCCGCGCCGGCACGTAGAACCGCGTCTCGCCCGCGTTGTACCGGGCCTCGAAACTGTAGACCCCCGAGAGCGGCTCGATCTCGACGGCCGGCAGGGCGACCGGACCGTCTCCGGTGTCGATGATGCCCACGGCGATCTCGGTGCCGGTGATCCTCTGCTCGACCAGTGCCACATCGCCGTAGGTGTAGGCATCGACCATCGCACGCGGCAGGTTGGCCCGGTCGTCGACGATCGTGACCCCCTGGGCGGAACCGCCCTGCGCCGGCTTGACCACCAGCGGCACCGGGAGTTCGTCGGCGATCGCCTCGAAGACCGCGTTGGCGCCGAGCTCGCGGAACGCGTCGCGCGGCAAGGTGATGGAGCGAGGTGTGGCGACTCCGGCGCGCGAGACGATGATCTTGGCGACCGGCTTGTCCCAGGCGAGGCGTGCGGCGTCCGACCGCGATCCGACGAAGGGGATGCCGAGGAACTCGAGGAGTCCGCGCAGCGCGCCGTCCTCGCCGGATGCTCCATGCAGGGCGGGCCAGATCACGTCGGGGCGATCGGCGCGCAGGGCGGCAAGCAGGCGCGCATCCGGATCCCGCAGCTCGACGGTCAGCCCGTGCTCGAGCAGGCTGTCGGCGACCCGGCGCCCTGAGCGCAGGGACACGTCGCGCTCATGCGAGATGCCGCCGGCGAGCACGACGACATGACGGAGTGGTTCGGACATCGCGCTCACCCGACGTTCGGCGGCAGCACGCCTTCGTGCACCTGAGGCTGCACGGCGAGTGGGCCCGTCTGAGAGAACTCGTTCAGCAGACTCAGCTCGCCGTTGATGACGATCGCGAGGCGCCGGATGCCCTCCCGGATGAAGTCGGGGGTCGGGTAGCAGAACGACAGGCGCATCGCGTTACGACCGCCCCCGTCGGCGTAGAAGGCTGTGCCGGGCGTGTAGGCCACGAGCTCCTTGACCGCGCGCGGCAGCATGGCCTTCGAGTCGAGGTAGTCGGGCAGGGTGAGCCAGATGTAGAACCCGCCGTTGGGAACCGTCCATCGCAGGGTCGGCAACTGCTCCTGCAAGGCACCGAGCATGGCGTCGCGCCGCTCGCGATAAACGTCGCGGAAGGTCGCGATCTGACCCTTCCAATCGGCGGTCGACAGGTACTCCGAGACGGTGGTCTGCGAGAACGAGCTCGGCGAGAGGACGGCGGCCTCGTTCGCCAAGATGAGCTTTTCTCTAATCGCGTGTGGGGCGACCGCCCACCCGACCCGCAGCCCCGGAGCGAGCGTCTTCGAGAAGGTACCGAGGTAGATCACACCATCTTCGTCGACCGAGCGCATGGCCTGTGGGGGCGCCTGGTCGAAGTAGAGCAGGCCGTACGGGTTGTCCTCGACCACGAGGATGTCGTTCTCGCGCGCGATCTCGAGCACCTCCATACGACGCTCCCAGGTCAGTGTGACGCCCATCGGATTCTGGAACGACGGAATCGTGTAGAGGAACTTGATCCGGCGCCCCTGCTCGCGCAGCCGGGCGATGGTCTCGCGCAGGGATTGCGGGATGAGGCCCAGATCATCCATCTCGACATGGGCGACCTCGGCCTGGAAGCTGCGGAATACGACGAGGGCGGTCACGTAGCTCGGCCCCTCGGCAATGACGACGTCGCCCGGATCGAGGAACAGCTTGGAGACCAGCTCGAGGGCATGCTGCGATCCGGTGGTGACGACGACATCGTCAACGCCCGCCCGGATGCCCTCCAGAGCCATCACGTCGAGGATCTGCTCACGCAGGCGCGGCGATCCCTGTCCAGAGCCGTATTGCAGGGCGACCGCTCCCTGGTCGCGCACGGTGCGCTCGACCGCGTTCAGGAGGAGTTCCTGGGGAAGTGCCGACACGAACGGCATGCCGCCCGCCAGCGACACGACCTCGGGGCGGCTGGCGACGGCGAACAGGGCTCGGACCTCTGAGACGGTGAGTCCCGCGGTGCGCTCCGCGTACTGCGAGTACCACGGGTCGAGGTTGTTGCCGGCTGCCTTGTCCATGTCGGTCCGTTCCTGGGCTGTCGCACCAGGGTATCCGCAGAAACGGGAAGGCCCCCTCCCCGCGAACGGGGAAGGGGCCACGAGTCGTGAGGCGGCTGCACGCAGCCGGCCTTCGGTGCTACGCCAGGAACTCGGCCAGATCGGCCTCGAGGGCCGGCTTGGGCTTGGCGCCGATGACGGTCTTGACGACCTCTCCGCCGCGATACACCTTCATCGCCGGGATCGAGGTGATGCCGTACTTCATCGCCGTCTCGGGGTTGTCGTCCACGTTGAGCTTGACGATCGAGAGCTTCTCGGAGTGCTCGGCCGCGATCGCGTCGAGAATCGGTGAGACAGCGCGACACGGGCCGCACCATTCCGCCCAGAAGTCGACCATGATCGTCTTGTCTGAGTCGAGCACCTCGCTCTGGAACGTGGCGTCGGTCACATCCTTCGCAGTGGACATCTTTCCTTCTTTCCTAGGTCTGCTGAGAAGAACAGCGCGAGGCCCCGCGCCATTCCCGGGAGAACGATGGGTCAGACGGCGACCGGGACCGCCTTGGCGATGACCTCGGGCGACAGCTCGGCCAGATACTTCTCGGCGTCGAGGGCGGCCACCACACCCGATCCGGCGGCCGTCGCGGCCTGCTTGTATGTGGGGTCGATGACGTCGCCCGCGGCGAAGACGCCCGGCAGGCTGGTGCGTGAGCTGCGTCCCTCGACCGTGATGGTGCCCTCCGGGCTCAGCTCGAGCTGACCGTGGACGAGGTGGGTGCGCGGGTCGGCGCCGATCGCGACGAACATCCCGGTCACGTCGAGAGTCTTCTCTTCGCCGGTGTTCGTGTCGAGCAGGCCGATGCCGGTGACCTTTTCGTCACCGTAGACGTGGGCGACCTCTTCGTTCCAGAGGAACTCGATCTTCGGGTCGGCGAATGCGCGGTCTTGCAGGGCGGCCGATGCGCGCAGCTTGTCGCGGCGATGCACGAGGTAGACCTTGTCGGCGAAGCGCGTCAAGAAGGTGGCCTCTTCGAGGGCGGAGTCGCCGCCACCGATCACGGCGACCTTCTTCTGCTTGAAGAACGCGCCATCGCAGGTGGCGCACCACGAGACGCCGTAGCCCGAGAGGCGCGTCTCGTCGTCGAGACCGAGCTTGCGGTATGCCGAGCCGGTCGCGTAGATGAGGGTCAGGGATTCGTGGACATCGCCGTTGCCCAGCGTCACGCGCTTGACGTCGCCGTCGAGTTCGAGCTTCACGACGTCGTCGTAGACGATCTCGGCGCCGAACCTCTCGGCCTGCTCCTGCATCTTGACCATGAGGTCCGGCCCCATGATGCCGTCGGGGAATCCCGGGAAGTTCTCGACCTCCGTGGTCTTCATCAGCTCGCCGCCGAACTCGACGGAACTCGCGATCACGAGCGGAGCGAGGTTGGCGCGTGCAGCGTAGATCGCTGCCGTGTACCCGGCGGGACCCGACCCGACGATGATGACTTGACGCATGTCGTCAGCACTCCTTCAGATGGCCCGACAGGCTGTTCAACCAAGTGTAGGTGCGCGTCATTCCCGCTCAGGAGCGCGTCAAACGCCTTCTCAGCGGCGCGGCAAGCTCGCGCAGTTCCGGGACGCGCGCCAGGGCGAGGATGCCCAGGTAGACCGCCATGGTCGCGCCACCGATGACGACGACCGACACCAGGTTCGATGCCTTGTTCGCCAGCGCGAAGCCGATGGTCGGCAGCCCGAGCGGGGCGAGCCCGCCCAAGGCCCAGAGCAGCAGCAGCCCGACGACGGCCGCGGGCAGAATGGCGAGCGCGTACAGGCTGAAGCGGCGCAGCAGCAACCGGCCGTCGATCCCGCTCAAGCGTCGTCGGAGCAATGCGAGCATCACTATGGCCTGCACCGTTCCGGCCAGCGATGTGACCACCGCAACCCCAGCCCCGATGGCGGAGGGCGGCAGCATCAGAACGGTGAGTGCCCCGGCGACGAAGAGCGACGATTGCACGAGTTGCACGAAGAACGGCGTGCGGGTGTCGCCGAGGGCGTAGAAGGTCCGTTGCAGCAGGAACGTCGTGCTGAACGGCACGAGCCCGAGCAGGTAGGCGAGCAGCACTCCGCTGATGCCGAGGGTTTCGCGGGTGCCGTGCGCGAAGAAGGCGGCGAAGGGGATGGCCGCGGCGGCGAGCGCGACGGCGGCTCCGGCGATCAGCAGGATGATGGCGCGCAGCGAGGCCGACAGGTCATCGCGCACGGTCGCGAGCTGCCCATCCCGTGCGTGAGCCGCCATCCGCGTGAAGTACGGAGTCGCGATCGAGACAGCGATCACCGAGTGCGGCAGCATGAAGATCAGCCAACTCGTGCCCAGCACGGCGACGCTGGCATCGTGAGCCCCCGCCGAGACGGCGACCCGGCTCTGCACAATGCCGGCCAGTTGCGTGACAAGAACCATGCCGAAGGTCCACGCGGCGGCCCTGCCCGCTGATCCGAGACCGACGCCTCGCCAGTGGAAATCCGGACGGAAGGTGAGGCCAGTGCGCCGCCAGAACGCCAGGAGGATCAACGCCTGCGCCGCGACCCCGAGCGTTGCCCTGCCCGCAAGAAGAGCGACCTCCCCGGAGTCCCAGCTCGCCGGATCGCGGTGCGCGGGGTCGACCCCGAACAGCAGGGCGAACGCCACGAGGCCGGCGATCGCGACCACATTGTTCAGGAGCGGCGCCCAGGTGAACGGACCGAACACTCCGCGCGCATTCAAGACCTCGCCGAGGAGGCTGTACACCGCGTAGAAGAAGATCTGCGGCAGGCACCAGTAGGCCATCATGACCGCGAGTGCCGCGCCATCACCGCCCAAAGACGTCCCGCCCTGGCTTGTATAGAGAGTCACGAGAAGCGGAGCGCACAGGGTCGCGATGAGCGTCACCGCCAGGAAGACGACGATCCCCAAGGTCACCAGGCGGTTCACGAACCGCTGACCGCCGTCGTCGTGATGGGCCGCGCGCACGATCTGCGGGACGAGCACCGCGCTCAGCAGGCCGCCGGCGATGATCGCGTAAATGTTGTTGGGGAGCTGGTTCGCGATCGCGAATGCGTTCGCACCCTGGTTCTGCTGGCCGATCGTCCAGGCCAGGACGGCGGCACTGATGAAGCCGAGCATCCGTGAGACCAACGTTCCGGAGGCCAGCGCAGCGCTCGCGCGCCCGAGCCCACCGCGCGCCGGTGCACCGGGAGCGGATGCTCCGGCTCCGGCGGCATCCCGGGCGTCGACGCTGGCCGACGGACCCTCGTCGAGGGAGTCAGTCACCGGGAGCCTCAGCCGGATCGGCGCGCCGCGCCGCCCGCCGCTTCACGATGTTGCGCGCAAGGCCGCCGCCGAAGATCAGGACGAGCAGGGCGATGACGATGGCCGTGCCGACGCTCTCCCAGCCTGGATGCAGGTCGACACTGACGTAGTCCGGCTCGCCGATGGGAACCGCTGCGACCGAGGTCAGCGTGATCATCGTGTCGACTTGACCATTGGTGAGCGCGGTGACCGGGATCGCCGCCTTGTTCGACGAGCTCGGCTCGACCGTGAGGGGCACGTTCTGCGCGCGCACCCGCAGGACGGAACTGGGCGAGTCGACATTGACATAGACCGTGATCGGAACGTTCAGGGCATTGCTCACCGTGACCGGGATGTTGGTGGCCCCCGAACCCACGACGAGATCGCTCCCCGCCACGATCTGGACCGAGCTCATCAGGGTCTGCGAGCCGGCCAGGAAGGTCGTCACCTGACTGCCCCAATCGTCGGTGCCACGCAGCCACGACACGGCGAGCAGTGCCAGCAGCGCGAGCCGTCGCGGCCCGGTGACCGCCGTGGGATCGGTCGCGACCGTGGCGAATCGCGACTCCGCTTCGATCGCCCGCACGGCCGACTCGACCTGATTGCCGCGCGCCGGATCCCCGGCCTCGTCGACAACGGTTGCGGCGGGGTGGGTGCCGGCGACCACCGTCGTCAATCCGACTTCGATCACCGAGTTCTGCGTGGCCAGGTCGTCGAACAAGGCGTGCAGGTTCAGGGCGCCGAGCGGCCAGCGGCGGTCCAGAGTCGCGACGACCGTGCGCCCCGGTGAAACAGCCGCCATTCCGCTGAGCGCCGAGTTGACGCGGTCGAGGGCATCCTGTGGACCGGAGGGGTCGCTCGAGTACACCGCGTCGCGCACCAGCGAGGTGATGCCGGCGTCGGCGACGATCCCATGGATCCCGGGCAGGTCGACATAGCCCGAGGTGGCTGCCGAGACGTTGCCCGAACTCAGCACGACGCTCTGGTATCCGGCGCCGGAGAGGTCGGACAGGTCGCTGGCGGCGACCGAGTCGTCGGCCGGCCACGCGATGCTCTTCAGGGTGTAACTCCAGTCGAGCACCTCGGCCGCGTCGGTCGGCAACGGCGGAGTGCCCGCCCCGTCGGTGACCGGCGGCTCGGTCGAACTTGCCGAGGGGCTCGGCGTCGGGCTGGCGGTGAGCGCCGGACCGAAGTTGCGCGGATCGATCGCGAAGTTGAATCCGACGGGATCGCGAAGCTTCAGGGCATCGGCGCGAGCCAGGGCCGCGAGATCGGCGTCGGCATAGGCGAGCGAGAACACCTCGTTGCCCGAGGTGCGAAGCCGGTCGAGCCAACTCGTCGCGGAGGCCGGTGCCGAGGTTCCCAGCACGCGGATCGAGGCGATGATCATCGGGTCGAGCCCGATGACCGCGTGCGTGCCGATGACCGCGTCGAGCTGCCGGGTCAACACACCGAGCGGAGCGGTGTAGCCCGCCAGGGTTGCCGCATCGATGAGACCGGTCGCCGTGGGCCGCACCGTGAGCGGCACGAGCACCGCGAGCGACACGGGGGCAGGCGACGCCTTCGCAGCCGGGGAGCCACCACCGGATCCGGGTTGATCGATGGCGGAGGCGCCGAGTGCAGGACCCAGCACGAGCGCGAGGGCGGCGAGGGCGGCCCCTGCCCCAAGGGCGATCCGCCGCAGCGGGGTCACGGGCACGGCGAGACGCCTGTGTTCCGCTCGGCCGACATGCCCACGAGTTTAGACCGACCGAACCGAGGGCCGGATGTGCGCTCGCCCCGACGGCCGCCCTCGGCTGCTGTGTCATCCTGGGTGCCATGGAGAGCGTGGCGGATGCCGTCGAGCGGCTGAATCGCTTGGCTGCCACTCCCGAGCTGGCTCGGGTGGCCGGGCTGTTCGCTGAGGCCGGGCATGAGCTCTCGCTGGTCGGCGGTCCCGTGCGGGACGCCTTCCTGGGGCGCCCGGTGACCGACCTGGACCTGACCACCGATGCGACGCCCGACGAGACTCTCGCGATCGTGAATCCCGTCGCCGATGCGGTCTGGGAGATCGGTCGCGAGTTCGGCACGATCGGCGCACGTTTCGGCAAGCACACCATCGAGATCACCACCTACCGGCGCGATGCCTATGACGGTGACAGCCGCAAGCCCGATGTGGTGTTCGGCGATGACCTCGAAGCGGACCTGGCCCGGCGCGACTTCACGATCAACGCGATGGCCCTGCGTCTTCCGGACACCGAGCATCCTCAACCCAGACTGGTCGACCCGACGGGCGGGGTCGATGACCTGCTCGCCCGAAGGCTTCGCACGCCGAGCGCCCCCGAGGTGTCGTTCGGCGACGATCCGCTGCGGATGCTGCGAGCCGCCCGTTTCGCCGCCCAACTCGGATTCGCGCTGGAGCCCGCCGCGCTCGAGGCGGCGCGAGGGATGGCCGATCGCCTCGCGATCGTCTCGGCCGAGCGCATCGGCGCCGAGATCGCCAAGCTGATGCTGGCTGCCGACCCCGTTGCGGGCATCCGGCTGCTGGTGGACAGCGGTGCGGCCGAGCAGGTTCTGCCCGAGATCCCGGCGCTCCGCCTCGAGATCGACGAGCACGCACGCCACAAGGACGTCTACGAGCACAGCCTCACGGCGCTCAACCGGGCGATCGAGTTGGAGGCCTCCCGCGGTCACGCCCCGAATCTGGTGCTGCGCCTGGCCGTGCTGCTGCACGACATCGGCAAGCCCGCGACCCGGGTGATCGAACCGGGCGGCATCGTGACCTTCCACCACCACGACGTGCTCGGCGCCAAGCTCGCGGCGAGGCGGCTGCGTGCGCTGCGTTTCGACAACGACACCGTGAAGGCGGTCGCCGAACTGATCCGGCTGCATCTGCGCTTCTTCGGCTATGCGGGCGGCGCCTGGTCGGACTCGGCGGTTCGCCGCTACGTGCGGGATGCCGGTCCCCTGCTCGAGTGGCTGCACATCCTGTCGCGTTCCGATGTGACCACCCGCAACCGTCGCAAGGCAGATGAACTCGAGTTCGCGTACGACGACCTGGAGGAGCGGATCGCGACCCTGGCCGCCGAGGAGGAGCTCGCGGCCATTCGCCCGGACCTCGATGGCGACGACATCATGCGCATCCTGGGTCTCGCACCCGGCCGTGAGGTGGGCGAGGCCTACCGCTTCCTGCTCGAGGAGCGCCTCGAAGACGGGCCGCTCGGGGTCCCCGAGGCGGAGCGGCGCCTGCTCGCCTGGTGGAGCGCGCGCGGCAACGGTTGAGGCCGCTTCCACCGGTGGCCTATACTCGACAGGTTGCCCGCGCTCCTGGCGCGTGCACCGTCACTACCCTCCTGCTGCAGAACACGTCTGCAGCCGTTCTAGACCAGAGGAGGTGGGTTTATGACGCACCAGTATGAATTGATGGTGATCCTCGATCCCGAGATCGATGAGCGCACCGTCGCACCCAGCCTGGACAAGTTCCTCAACGTCATCCGCAACGATGGCGGCACGATCGACAACATCGATATCTGGGGACGCCGCCGGCTGGCCTACGAGATCCAGAAGAAGTCCGAGGGCATCTACGCCGTCGTCAACTTCACGGCGACCTCGGAGTCCACGGTCGAGCTCGACCGGCAGCTGAAGCTCAGCGAAGCGGTGCTGCGCACCAAGGTGCTGCGCGCCGAAGAGGCGGTCGCCCGTGCCATCTCGGTTCGAGCCGAAGACGAGAAGCGCGCGGCGCGCAAAGCAGCTGCCGCGGCGAAGTCGCCCGTGAAGCCCTCCGTTGCCGCACCTGCGGCGGCCAGCGCCGCTGCCGAGTCCGCGGCCGAAGAGCCGAAGGCTCCCAAGGCCGCGCCGAAGGCCAAGGCCGCCGAGCCGGCGACCGAGACCGTCGTGAGCGAGACGACCGCCGAGCCCGCCGCAGCCGAACCGGCCGCGAGCGAGGGCGAGTAGGCCATGGCCGGCGAAACGATCATCACGGTGGTGGGCAACCTCACCGCGGATCCCGAGCTGCGCTACACGCAAGGAGGGCTGGCCGTCGCGAACTTCACGATCGCGTCGACGCCGCGCACCTTCGATCGGGCCGCGAACGACTGGAAGGACGGCGAGGCGCTCTTCCTCCGCGCCTCCTGCTGGCGCGAGTTCGCCGAGCACGTCGCCGGATCGCTGACCAAGGGCAGCCGCGTCGTCGCGACGGGTCGCCTGAAGCAGCGCTCGTACGAGACGAAAGAGGGCGAGAAGCGCACCAGCATCGAGCTCGAGATCGACGAGATCGGCCCGAGCCTGCGCTACGCGACCGCCCAGGTCACCCGCGCATCCGGTGGTTCCTCCTCGGGCGGCGCGCGCCCCCAGGGCGGCGCTGTCGCCGACGAGCCGTGGGCGGCATCCGCTCCGGCATCCGGCGGCGATGACGTCTGGAACACCCCGGGCAACTACAACGACGAGACCCCGTTCTGATCGGTCGCCCACCGGCATCCGCAGAACTGAAGACTTTCAAAGGAACAGATCATGGCAGGCAAGAGCAGTAGCAGCGGCGGAGACCGTCGCAAGCGCGTCAGCGCCAAGGGTGGCAAGAACGCCGCTCCGGCGAAGTCGGTGCGCGTCGGCATCATCGATTACAAGGATGTCGCCACGCTTCGCAAGTTCATCTCGGAGCGCGGAAAGATCCGTGCCCGTCGCATCACCGGCGTCTCGGTGCAGGAGCAGCGGCTCATCGCCCGCGCGGTCAAGAACGCGCGCGAGATGGCTCTCCTCCCCTACGCGGGATCGGGGCGGTAGACCATGTCGAAGCTCATCCTCACCTCCGAGGTCTCGGGCCTCGGATCGGCCGGTGACGTCGTCGACGTCAAGAACGGATACGCCCGCAACTACCTGATCCCGCAGGGCTTCGCCGTGCAGTGGAGCAAGGGTGGCGAGAAGCAGATCGAGCAGATCAAGGCGGCCCGCACGGCTCGCGAGCACGCCACGCTCGAAGAGGCGCAGGCGCTCAAGGCCAAGCTCGAGTCGTCGACCGTCAAGCTGACGGTCAAGGCAGGCAGCGAGGGCCGCCTGTTCGGCTCGGTGAAGACCTCAGACATCGCCGAGGCGGTCGAGAAGGCCGGCATCGGCGCGATCGACAAGAAGACCATCGAGCTGTCTGCGCCGATCAAGGGCACGGGCCGTCACGAAGCGACCGTGCGTCTGCGCAACGACGTCGTGGCCGCGATCACCCTCGAGGTCGTCGCCGCCAAGTAGGCGTTCTGCACCGAGAAGCGGCGTCCCGAATCGTGGGGCGCCGCTACTCGTGCGTGCCCGGGAAGTCAAGGGCTCGGCCCTGTTTCGTCCACAGGCGGTGCTCGAAATGCCCAACGTTCAAGCGCCGCTCTAAACATGTTTCTACACACAGAGTGAACTCGCGAAAAACGCAGGTCAGCGCCGGTATCCGAATCAAAACTGGCAAGTTGTCCACACAACACTCCACACCTTTTTCACATTCCGTCCGGCGTTTCGCCCTGGTTTCCAACAGGGTTGTCCACAGGGGTGGTTGGCGGGGTCTCGTGTCTGTCCCTAACCTGGCGCAGCGTCCTCGGTATCCGTGCCACACGGTCGGTTGGCGGCGCCGGGGTGTCGGCGGCCGCTGCCATTCTCGACGCACGTAGCCTGAGCCGCAGGAGGTCTCCCCGTGTCCATTGCCCACCTGGGTCTGGCCGACCAGCGGTATCCCGCAGGCGACCAGCGCCCCGCGGCCGAGGGCTGGCAGGGTGAGCGCACGCCTCCGCACGATCTGCTCGCCGAGCAGAGCGCCATCGGGGGCATGCTCCTGAGCAAAGACGCCGTCGCGGATGTGGTCGAGACCGTTCGGGGGATCGATTTCTACATCCCGAAGCATGAGATCATCTTCGAGGCCGTGCTCACGCTCTACTCCCATGGCGAGCCGACCGACGTCATCGCGGTCACCGACGAACTGACCAAGACCGGGCAGCTGCAGCGCGCGGGCGGGGCCGAGTACCTTCACACCTTGACCGGGCTGGTTCCCACAGCTGCCAACGCCGGCTACTACGCCTCGATCGTCGCCGAGAAGGCAGTGCTTCGGCGCCTCGTCGAGGCGGGAACCCGCATCGTGCAGATGGGTTACGCGAGCGAGGGCGAGGTCGTCGATCTCGTCAACAACGCACAGGCCGAGATCTACGGCGTGACCGGCGGGGTCGAGGCCGAAGACTACGTCCCACTCGTCGAAGCCATCGACACCGCGGTCGACGAGATCGAGCGCGCGCGCGGCCGAGATGGCGAGATGATCGGCGTGCCCACCGGGTTCGCCGAGCTCGACGAGCTCACCAATGGCCTGCACGGCGGACAGTTGATCATCGTCGCGGCTCGCCCCGGTCTCGGCAAGTCGACGCTCGCGCTCGACTTCGCCCGATCCGCCACGATCAAACATCATCTGCCGACCATCTTCTTCTCACTCGAAATGGGTCGCAGTGAGATCGCCATGCGCCTGCTTGCCGCCGAATCGACGATCGGCATGACCACCTTGCGCAAGGGCAACATGGAGCAGCGCGACTGGGACAAGCTGGCCAATATCCGGGGCCAGATCGCCGACGCGCCGCTGTACATCGATGACAGCCCGAACATGACGCTGGTCGAGATCCGCGCCAAGTGCCGACGGTTGAGCCAGAAGGTCGGGCTGAAGATGGTGGTCATCGACTACCTGCAGCTGATGACATCCGGCAAGAAGGTGGAATCCCGTCAGCAGGAGGTCAGCGAGTTCTCGCGCGCTCTCAAACTGCTTGCCAAAGAGCTCAATGTCCCCGTCATCGCCCTCTCGCAGCTCAACCGCGGGCCGGAGCAGCGCGCCGACAAGAAGCCTGCCCTCTCCGACCTGCGTGAGTCGGGCTCCCTCGAGCAGGACGCCGACATCGTCGTGCTGCTGCACCGCGAAGACGCCTACGAGCGCGATGCCCCGCCGACCGGCGAGGCCGACCTGATCGTGGCGAAGCACCGCAACGGCAGGCAAGACACCATCAAGGTCGCGTTCAGCGGGATGTACTCGCGGTTCAGCGACATGCCCCGGCTGTAGCGCTCAGGCGGCGGCCGTAGACTCTGGACGGTCATCCGTTCGGGAAAGTGAGTCACTCGTGTCAGCTGGTTCGGGCACGTCCGCGGTTCGTGCGGCGGCGACCGGCCGCTCCGGTCTCGCGGCCTGGGTGGTTCCCGCTCTGCGCGCGGCCGTCGCCCTCATCGTCGGGTGTGCCATCACCTTCACGCCGGCGCATTCCGCAGCCTTCGGGCTCGTCGCGTTCGGGCTCTTCGCGGTCGTCGAGGGCGCGGTCGTGGTTGCTGGGGCAGTGGGCGACCGCACCGAGCGTCGTTCCCGCGGACTATTCGTGCTCCAGGGGGCGCTGACGGTGGTCGCGGGAGTGGCCGCGCTGGTGCTTCCCGAGGGCGGCGTGCACTATTTCGTGTGGGTGGTGAGCGCGTGGGCGGTCGTGACCGGCGCGCTCGAGCTGGTCAGCGGCATCCGGGCCCGTGGTCGAGTCGCGGCAGCGCGCGACTGGATGATCCTCGGCGGCCTCACCCTGGTTCTCGCGATCGCCTTCCTGGTCGTGCCTCCGGACTACACCCAGACCCTGGGCGGCATCGAACAGGTCAAGGGCCAGCTGACGGCATCGGTCGTGCTGGTCGGGATGTTCGGCGCCTGGGCGATCGTCGCCGGCGTGCTGCTGGGCATCGCTGCGGTCTCGGCCCGCAGTCCGCGTGCCGCGAGCGATCTCCGGGCTGAGTCCGGGGCCGGGAAGGCACTGTCATGACGAACGCCGAGCGCGGCAACGCAGACACCCCGACTCGCCGCGACCGGATGCGCCCGCTCGAGCTGCTGGGCCTCGCCGGTGCGATCGGTGTCTTCGCCGGCCTGGTGGTCGGGCTGGCGACGCGAGAGTGGATCCTGGCTGCCATCTTCTTCGGGGCCATCTTCATCGTGAGCCTGGTCGTGCTCGCGATGCTGTCTCTGGCCGCCAGTTCGCCCGACGAGACGCTGCCCGGCGCCGACGAAGATCGGCCAGACGGCCACTGAGGTCGGCGGGACCGGGAGCGGCTAGTCAGGCAGCAACTCGACCAGTTCGGGCGCCAGCCCGATGTAGCCCGCGGGGTCGAGCGCTAGCAATCGCTCCTTGGCCGCATCGCCGATGTCGAGCTTCTGGATGAAGTCGCGCAACTCTGCCGCTCCCGTCCGGTGACCGCGGGTCAACTCCTTGAGCAGGGCATAAGGATCGGCGATCGAGCTGCGACCGGCGGTGACCTCCGACCGGATCACCGTCTGGATCGCCTCGCCCAGCACCTCCCAATTGCCGTCGAGGTCGGCCGCGAGCGCTTGGTGGTCGATGGCGATCTCGCCGAGGCCGCGCGCCAGGTTGTCGAGCGCCAGCAGGGAGTGGCCGATGGCGACCCCGATGTTGCGCTGCGTCGTCGAGTCGGTGAGATCGCGCTGAAGGCGGCTGGTCACCAGGGTCGCGGCCAGCGAGTCCAGCAGCGCCGACGACAGCTCGAGGTTCGCCTCGGCGTTCTCGAAGCGGATCGGGTTGATCTTGTGCGGCATGGTCGACGAGCCGGTGGCTCCGGGTTGCGGGATCTGGCTGATGTATCCCATCGAGATGTATGCCCAGAGATCGGTGCACAGGTTGTGCAGGATCCGGTTGACGTGGCTGATCGCCGAGAACAGCTCGGCCTGCCAATCGTGCGGTTCGATCTGGGTGGTCAGCGGATTCCAGCTGAGGCCGAGCGACGTCACGAACCCGCGGGAAATGGCCGGCCAGTCGGCGTCCGGATCGGCGGCGACATGAGCGGCGAAGGTGCCCGTCGCCCCGCTGAACTTGCCCAGGATCTCCACGGAGTCGACGCGGGCGATCCCGCGTTCGAGGCGCGCCACGAACACGGCGAATTCCTTGCCGACGGTGGTCGGCGTCGCGGGCTGCCCGTGGGTGTGGGCGAGCATCGGCGTCGATCGCTCACCGACCGCGATCGCGCGCAGGGCCGTCAGCACATCCGCCAGGCGCGGCAGCCAGACCTCTCGCACGGCGGCGCGGATCGTCAGTGCATACGAGAGATTGTTGATGTCTTCGCTTGTGCAGGCGAAATGCGTGAGTTCTGCGATCGCGTTCAGGCCGAGCTCGGTGAGTTCGGCCCGCACCAGGTATTCGACGGCTTTCACGTCATGGCGGGTGGTGGCCTCGAGCGCCGCCAGTTCGTCGATCTCGCGCTGGCCGAAGTCGGACGCGAACGAGCGCAGGGCGCGCGCCTGCTCGGCTTCGAGGGGCGTCGATCCGAACATCCCGCGCTCGGTGAGTGCCAGCAGCCACTCGACCTCCACGTGAACGCGCGCGCGGTTGAGACCGGCCTCCGAGAGGTGCTCGCCGAGCCCCTGAACAACGCCGCGGTAGCGGCCGTCAAGCGGGCTGATCGGCTGCGGGGGAAGCGGGCTCATGAGACTCCCTGTCGGATTCCGGGTTCGAGCTGGTGGAAGAGCGCGGTGCTCGCCCGCTCGATCGTGGCCAGCACGCTGTCGAACAGGGCTGCATCCGAGTAGTACGGATCCGGCACGTCCATGGTGCCCGATTCGTCAGGCTCGAAAGCCATGAGCAACTGCACCTTGGAGCGATCCTGATCGCTCACTGCCCATTCTCGCAGTGTCCGCTCCTGACCCCGATCGAATGCGACGACGAGATCGAGGTCGGTGAACCATTCCGGATCGAACTGCCGCGCGCGATGGTGGGTCGCGTCGTAGCCGCGGGCCGCGAGGGCCGAGATGGTGCGGGGATCCGCGGGTTCGCCCACATGCCAGTCGCCGGTGGCCGCCGAACTGACGCTGACGCGCCCGGCGTAGCCGCCTCGTGTGATCAGGGTGCGGAAGATCGCTTCGGCCATCGGCGACCGGCAGATGTTGCCGGTGCAGACGAAGCAGATGCGGAAGAGCGACGGTGCGGCGGCTACCTCGTCGAAGCTCATGCTTCATTCTGCTGCGTGGCCGCCTCCTCCACAGTCGCGAGTTTTCCTAGCGCTCCTCGGATGCTCGGCCGACGCCCCATGTCCGACCCCTCTCGGGTGAGGCTGACCGAGACGCCGGCGCTCGTCGGCAGGGGAGGAGCTGGCATGCCCACGTGGGACTCGGCGGCGCTGCGCGCTGCGCTCGAACGTCAGCAGAACGACCTCGCGCCGATCGCCAGAGTGCTCGCCGCGGCCGCCGCGTATCCGCCGCAGTTCTCGCCCGACGACTGGCGCGGCGAGGCCGCTGACGCGTGCGTGCGCCTGCAAGACGAACTGCGGCGCGCGCTCCTCGCCGGCGATCACGCGGTCGCGGCGGCAGCGCGCGACACCAGGAGCGCCCTGTCCGAGTTGGGCAGCTGACCGTGACGGCCCCCGATCCGGTTCCCGGCCCGCCGCTCGGGCCCGATCAGTTCGAGAGCTCGCCCTCCGTTGCTCACGGCGGGCACGCCACCATGGCGCACGGCAAGCTGCCGCCCAGCTTCACGGCGAAACCCGGAGTGCACCGAGCCACGACGCCCGAGATGGGCGGCCCCTTGCTAGTCACCCCCGCCGGCACGACGACGGTGGCGACGGATGCCCTGCACGCGCATCTGGACAGGCTCGAGACCTTGGGCAACGACCTCGCGCGTGAGGGTCGCGCCCTTCGTGCTCTGCGAGCCGAGACCCCGTGGTCGGCTGCGCCCGGCGCTCCCGCGGCGGCTCGGCGCAGTGACGCCGAGTTGGATGCCGCTCACCGCTCGGTGGAATCCGCTCGGCACCTGAGCGCTCGCCTGGTGCATGCCCTCCGCGCCGCGATCACCCACTACGACGACGCCGAGACCGCGGCCCTGGCCCGGGCCGACCGTTGGGCGGCGGTGCTCGGTGCAGAGAGCGGGCCGATTCTTCGCGCTCTGCTGCCGAGCATCGCGCTCCTCGGTGGGATGGCCTTCTTGGCGTCGAAGCTGCCAGACCCCGGGGGCGCGCGAGCCTCCGCCGTTCGGCAGTTCTTCCTGCATCATCCGGGTCTGATCACGGGACCGGCATTCGTCGAGAACGTTCGGCTGTTCTCGCAGAGCCTCGACGAGACGACCAGCTCGTTCCTTGGGGTTCCGGCGCCCCTCGCGTTCGCCCTCGGGGCGGCGGGGGTGACGGGAGTCCGGACCAGCGCCCGGGGATTGCTGGCGGTGGGTCCGCTGGTCGGCCTGTTCCGCGAGGCTCCGGTGAAGGTGGAGCGGATGTCAACCGCCCAGATCATCCATCCGCCCGTGGGCGCGGCCGCACGGCTAGACCGGGTCCCCGAGGGCGACCAGGTCCGCATCGAGAAATACGAGGCGCCCGGCGAGCCGATCCGGTTCGTGGTCTACGTCGGACCGACCGAGACCTTCTCACCGGCTGCGGGCCACGAGCCGTGGGATCTGACCAGCAACGTCGGAGGAGTGGGCGGGCTCGACGTCGGGTCGTTCCGTGCGACGGAGCTGGCCATGCACGACGCGGGCATCGGGGCGGGCGACCAGGTGCAGTTCGTCGGCTTCTCGCAGGGCGGGCTGATCGCGACGATGCTCGCCGGCTCCGGTCAGTGGAACGCCGCGGGGCTAGAGACCTTCGGCGCTCCGGCGGGCAACATCGGGCTGCCCGAAGGGTTGAGCGGCATGGCCGTGCGCAACACCGACGACTTCATCCCCTTGCTCGCCGGACCGCAGCTCGACCACCACCTGCTCCAGGTGGAGCGTCGGGCGTTCGCCGAGGGCACTCCGCTTCCGAGCTATCACGCGGCGCCCGCGCACCAGCGCGACGCCTACATGGCCACGGCCACCGCGGTGGATGAGGCGACGTCATCCGCGGTCCGCGAACAGAATGCCGCCTTGAACTCCTTCACCGCCGACTACGCCGCCCGACCGGGGTCGACGGTGACCGCCATGACCTATCACGGCGAGCGGATTCCGCAGACGGCAACCCCGCTCGACCTGCGAGAGGTGACGATGCAGGCGCCTGCTACTTCTTCACCCCGGTGAACGGCCGAAGCACCACGCCGATGAGCCAGGCCAGAATGCCGAGAACGAGCGCTCCCAGAATGCCCCAGCCGAAGTTCTCGACGTGCAAGCCGAAGCCGCCGAGGCCCGAGAGCCAGGCCGCGAGCAGAAGCAGCAAGCCGTTGACGATCAGCGAGATGAGGCCGAGGGTGAGGATGTAGAGGGGCAGCGCGACGACCCGGACGATCCCGCCGATGATGGCGTTCACGATGCCGAAGATCGCGGCGACCAGCAGCAGCGTCAGGATGAAGGCGACAGGGCTCTTGTCATAGGGCTGGATCGTGAGGTGCGGATTCAGAATGAGGGTCGTCAACCAGAGGGCGACGGCGTTGATCAGAAGGCGGAGGAGGAGGCGTCCCATGCCTGCCATTGTGGCAGTCCGCCCTTGCGCGGCGGAAGCGCGCACCTAAGCTGGAGCGCGTGCCTGTGACGCTCCGCCCCGAGATCGCTGCGCTCGCTCCGTATCGTCAGGGGCGGCCGGCAGCCGCCGACGCCTTCAAGCTGTCGTCGAACGAGAGCCCGTTCGCACCGCTGCCGAGTGTGCTCGAGGCGATCGCCGCCGCGCACATCAACCGCTATCCCGATGGGGCGGCCACTGCGCTGCGGGTCCGGCTCGCCGAGCGCTCGGGTGTGACGGTCGACGAGGTGCACGTCGGTGCCGGATCGGTGTCGATCCTGCACCAACTGGTGCAGGCCGCGGCCGGAATCGGCGACGAGGTGCTCTACGCCTGGCGGTCGTTCGAGGCCTATCCGGGTGTCGTCACGGTCGCGGGAGCGACCAGCGTCACCGTGTCGAACCTGGCAGACGGCCGCCACGACCTCGACGCGATGGCCGCGGCGCTCACCGACCGCACCCGGGTCGTGATCGTCTGCACTCCTAACAACCCGACCAGCACGATCGTGACCGGTCGCGAGTTCGAAGCGTTCATGGCGAAGGTCCCCGAGACGATCCTCGTCGTCCTCGACGAGGCATACCGCGAGTTCGTCACCGATCCGCACGCGGTCGACGGCCTGCAGCTGCTGGAGCGCTACCCCAACCTCGTCGTGCTCCGTACCTTCTCGAAGGCTTACGGGCTGGCCGGCCTCCGGATCGGCTACGCGGTCGGGCCGTCCTATGTGCTTGAAGCAGCCCGCGCCACGATGATCGCGCTCTCGGTGACCGAGCCCGCTCAGCGGGCCGCGCTCGCGGTTCTCGAGCCGGACGCCGAGGAGCAACTGCTGAAGCAGGTGGCCGAGCTCGTGAAGCGCCGCACCGTTGTGCGAGACGGGCTCATCGCCCAGGGCTGGCACCTCCCGGAGCCGCAGGGCAACTTCGTCTGGCTCGCCACCGGCGAGGCGACCGCCGCCGCGGCCGAGGTGCTCGAAGCCCACGGGATCGTGGCGCGCGTGTTCGCGCCCGACGGCATCCGGATCTCCATCGGCGAAGCCGAATCTGTCGACAAGGTCCTAGCAGCGACCGCGGAGGTTGTCGCTACCCTCCGCGAAGACGTCGGATCGGCCGGGCTAGGGTAGTGACCATGTCCTCGGACGTTGCGCTTCAATTGCTGACGCCCGACGGAACGCTCGTCCGGAATGATCGGACATCCGAGTATCTGCCGCTGATCGAGGCGCTCGACGAGAAGCGGCTCGGCGACTTCTACCGGCAGATGGCCGTGATCCGGCGGTTCGACGTCGAGGCCGGCAACCTGCAGCGGCAGGGCCAGCTCGCGCTGTGGATCCCGAGCATCGGCCAGGAGGCCGCGCAGGTGGGGTCCGGCTATGCCGCGCTCCCGCAGGACCACATCTTCCCGGCTTACCGCGAGCACGTGGTCGGCCGCATCCGCGGGCTCGACCCGATGCGGCTCATCGAGATGCTGCGCGGCCTGAGCCACGGCGGGTGGGTGCCCAGCGAGACCGGCAACTTCCATCTGTACACGCTGGTGATCGGCTCGCAGTCGCTGCACGCGACCGGCTACGCCATGGGGATCGCGCTCGACAAGCTCAACGGCAACGCGAGCGGCACCGTCGATCCGGGCAAGGACGCCGCGGTGCTGGTCTACTTCGGCGACGGTGCGTCGAGCCAGGGCGACGTGAGCGAGGCCTACACCTTCGCCGCCAGCTACCAGACGCCGCAGGTGTTCTTCCTCCAGAACAACCAGTGGGCCATCTCGGTGCCGGTCGAGCGCCAGTCGCGCACTCCGCTGTATCTGCGCGGCGAGGGGTTCGGCATCCCGAGCGTGCAAATCGACGGCAACGACGTGCTCGCCAGCTACGCGGCGACCTCGGCCGCGCTGACGGCCGCTCGCAGCGGCCAGGGTCCGCGGCTCATCGAAGCGCTCACCTACCGGATGGGCGCGCACACCTCGAGCGACGACCCCACCAAGTACCGCGAGAACGAGCAGGTCGAGTACTGGGCAGCGCGGGATCCGATCGCCCGGTACGAGACCTACCTGCGCAGCCTGGGCGTCGGCGATGACTTCTTCGCCGACGTTGCCACGGAGGCCGACGACCTGGCGGCCGACGTCCGGGCCCGCACCCTCACCCTGCAGGACCCGCCGAGCACCAAGGTCTTCGCGCACGTCTACAGCGACCCGCATCCCTTGATGGATGCCCAGGCCGCCTGGTTGGCCGGCTACCAGGAATCGTTCGAGGAATCACTCGACGACACGGACGACACGGACGACACCGACCTCGACGAGCGGGCGGTGGGCGCATGATCGAGCAGCTCACCATGGCGAAGGCCATCAACCTCGGCTTGCAGAAGGCGCTCGCCGACGACCCGAGAGTGCTCCTGATGGGCGAGGACATCGGCACCCTGGGCGGCGTGTTCCGTGTGACCGAGGGGCTCCAGGCCGAGTTCGGCGAGAATCGCGTGCTCGACACCCCGCTGGCGGAGTCGGCCATCGTCGGCACGGCGATCGGTCTCGCGATGCGCGGATACCGGCCGGTGTGCGAGATCCAGTTCGACGGATTCATCTACCCCGGCTTCGACCAGATCACCTCGCAGCTGGCCAAGCTGACCTATCGGCACGAGGGGGCGCTGCAGTTCCCGGTCGTGATCCGAGTGCCGTACGGCGGCCACATCGGCGCGGTCGAGCACCACCAGGAGAGCCCCGAGGCGTACTTCGCCCACACCCCCGGGCTGCGCGTCGTCAGCCCTGCGACCCCGCAAGACGGGTACTGGATGATCCAGCAGGCGATCGCCGGCAATGACCCGGTCATGTTCTTCGAGCCCAAGAGCCGCTACTGGCAGAAGGGCGACGTCGACCGCGACGGCGTGGCCGGCGAGTTCCAGGCGAGCCGCGTGGTCCGCACCGGCAGCGACGTCACGTTGGTCGGTCATGGAGCGATGGTCGCCGCCCTGCTGCAAGCGGCCGATATCGCCGCCGACGAGGGCACGAGCGCCGAGGTGATCGACCTGCGATCGCTGTCGCCGATCGACTACGGCCCCATCCTCTCCTCGGTGCAGAAGACCGGGCGCATCGTGGTCGCGCAGGAGGCTCCGGGCTCGGTGAGCGTCGGATCCGAGATCGCGGCGACGATCGCCGAGCGCGCGTTCTACTCGCTCGAAGCTCCCGTGCTGCGAGTCAGCGGCTTCGACACCCCGTTCCCGCCCGCCAAACTCGAAGGCGTCTACCTGCCGGATGCCGACCGCATCCTCGAGGCCGTCGACCGTGCCCTGTCCTATTGAGAGGAGCTGACCGTGACGCAATCCGAGTTCCCGCTTCCCGACGTGGGTGAGGGTTTGACCGAGGCCGAGATCGTCGCCTGGAAGGTCAAGCCGGGCGACACCGTGACGGTGAATCAGGTGCTGGTCGAGATCGAGACCGCCAAGTCGCTCGTCGAACTGCCGTCGCCCTTCGCGGGCACGGTGACCGAGTTGCTCGCCGCCGAGGGCGACACCGTCGAGGTCGGCTCGCCGATCATCCGGGTCGACTCGGCGGGCGGGGCGATCGAGTTGCAGGCTCCCGCGGCGGGCGACACGGTCGGCGAGGTGGCCGACACGGTCGCGTCGATCGCGCCTGCCGAGTCGGCCGAACCGTCGGGGGCCGTACTGGTCGGATACGGATCCAAGGGCGGGCACGCGACCACCCGGCGCCGTCGACCGGGAGCGGTCCAGACCCCGCAGACCGGCACGGATGCCGCTGTGGCGGGCTCCGCGCCCGCCGCGCCCGTGCGCCGCTCCGTTTCGTTGCCGGCGGCATCCGCGGGTCCCGTGATTGCGAAGCCTCCGATCCGCAAGCTGGCCAAGGATCTCGACGTCGACCTGGCAGCGGTGACCGCCACGGGGCCGATCGGCGACGTGACGCGCGACGATGTCATCCGGCAGGCGCAGCAGGTCAGCGTGTTCCGCAATCTGCAGACGCCCGAGTGGCCGGAGGACCGCGAGGAGCGCATCCCGGTCAAGGGCGTTCGCAAGGCGATCGCGAGCGCCATGGTGCAGAGTGCCTTCACGGCCCCGCACGTGAGCGTGTTCAGCGACATCAACGCCACCCGCACCATGGAGTTCGTCAAGCGCCTGAAGACCTCGCCCGACTTCGCGGGGGTGCGCATCAGCCCCCTGCTGGTGATGGCCAAGGCCGTCATCTGGGCGGTGCGCCGCAACCCCACCGTCAACTCGAGTTGGACCGACAAAGAGATCGTCGTCCACCACTACGTGAACCTGGGCATCGCGGCCGCGACGCCGCGCGGCCTCATCGTGCCCAACATCAAGGACGCGCAGAACCTCAGCCTGCTCGAGCTCGCGCAGGCGCTGGAGCAGCTCACCATCACGGCGCGCGACGGCAAGACCCAGCCTGCCGAGATGGCCAAGGGCACGGTGACGATCACGAACCTGGGCTCGTACGGGATGGATACCGGAACGCCGATCCTGAACCCCGGCGAGGTGGGGATCGTCGCGCTCGGGGCGATCAAGCTGAAGCCGTGGGTGGTGGATGGCGAGGTGCGACCCGCGTACGTCACGACGGTGGGGGCCAGCTTCGATCATCGTGTGGTCGACGGCGACGTCGCCAGCCGGTTTACGGCTGACATCGCGAGCGTGCTCGAGGAGCCGGCTCTTCTTCTCGACTGAACTAATAGCGCGCCGCTGCCTCTGCGGCGCGCGAGTCCCTTATCGCTTTTGACAATCATTCTCGATAACGGCTAGTGTCGACGGCATGTCCAAACGCCGTGCTCCGCTTTCCGCGCGAGTCGCGGGTGCGGTTGTCGGCGTCGTGGCGATCGGGCTTGCTCTGTCCGGGTGCTCGGGGTCGGCGTACGACCCGCCCGCCGGCGTCCGGGTTGTCGCCTCCACCAACGTCTACGGCTCGCTCGCGAAGACCATCGGCGGCTCGCAGGTGACCGTGACCTCGATCATCGACGACCCGTCGAAAGATCCGCACGAATATCAGGCGGATGCCCGCACTCAGCTCGCCATCGCGCGCGCGCAGGTGGTCATCGAGAACGGCGGCGGGTACGACGACTTCGTCGACACGATGCTGTCGGCCTCCGGCAACACCAAGGTCGCGCTGATCAACGCTGTGAAGACCTCGGGGTACGACAGCTCGATCGCCGACTTCAACGAGCACGTGTTCTATGACTACGCGACGGTACGCAAGGTCGTCGACACCATGGTGGCCGACTTCACGAAGGCCGACCCGAGCCACGCGACTCTCTTCGCGGACCGCGGCGCGAGCCTGCAGCGCAAGCTCGCGGCCCTTCAAGAGTCTGAGCTGAACCTGTCGGGCGCGACGTCCGGTGTAGCGGTCGCGATCACCGAGCCGGTTCCGAACTACCTCCTCGCCGCGCTGGGGATGAGGGTCGTCACGCCGATCGCTTTCAGCGAGGCCGTCGACCGGGGCACCGACGTGCCGGCCGCCGTGCTGCAGCAGACTCTGGCGACTCTGACCTCGGGCGAGGCGAAGTTGCTCGTCTACAACGTCCAGACCCGTGGACCGCAGTCGGATGCCGTCCTCGCCGCCGCCGAGAAGGCCGGCATCCCCGCGGTGCCGGTCTCCGAGACGCTCCCGCCCGGGCTCGACTATGTCACCTGGCAGCGCGGCGTTCTGGCGACCATCGCGCAGGCGCTGGGGCACTGATGGCATCCCCGGCCCCCGTTCTTTCGCTGCGCGACGCCGAACTCACCCTCGGCGGTCGCGTCCTCTGGAGCGGCCTCGACCTCGACGTGGCGCCGGGCGAGTTCGTCGCCGTGCTCGGCGCGAACGGCTCAGGCAAGACCAGCCTGCTGAAGACCGTGCTCGGCCAGCACTCGCTCAGCGCGGGCACGGCCACCCTGCTCGGTGAGCCGGTGCATCACGGGGATCGCCGGATCGGCTACGTGCCCCAGCAGCGCCTCGCCGACGAGGGCACGCCTTTGCGCGGCCGCGACCTGATCGCACTCGGCCTGGACGGTCACCGCTGGGGCATCGCGCTGCCGAGCCGCGCCCGGCGCGCTCGTATTGACGGCCTGCTCGACGCCGTCGGCGCCCGGCACTACGCGAACGCGCCGATCTCGAGCCTGAGTGGCGGGGAGCAGCAGCGGCTGCGGATCGGTCAGGCCCTCGCCGCAGACCCGGCACTCCTGCTCTGCGACGAACCGCTGCTCTCGCTCGACCTGCGCGCGCAAGGTGTGGTCAGCCGGTTGATCGACGACAACCGGCGCTCGCGCGGGTTCGGAGTCCTGTTCGTGACCCACGACATCAATCCCGTGCTCGACGTAGTCGACCGCGTGCTGTACCTGGCCGGTCGCCGGTTCCGGATCGGCACGCCCGACGAGGTGCTGCGGTCCGAGGTGCTCAGCGATCTCTATCAGTCGCCGGTCGACGTGATCCGCGCACGCGGCCGCGTGGTGATCGTCGGAGCCCCCGACCAGTCGCACGCCCACGGGCAAGAGCACGACC